>Ga0214917_10000134_pt1 | contig 86824 bp, 86 predicted proteins | sample LL_1208_BB_MetaG_FD_177983 | JGI IMG/M metagenome (GOLD analysis project Ga0214917, IMG submission 177983) | Freshwater microbial communities from Lake Lanier, Atlanta, Georgia, United States - LL_1208_BB | ecosystem: Environmental > Aquatic > Freshwater > Lake | place: USA: Georgia | collected... | reverse complement strand
GAGACAGTTCGGTCCCTATCTGCTGTGGGCGTAGGAAATTTGAGAGGATCTGTCCTTAGTACGAGAGGACCGGGATGGACAGACCGCTGGTGTTCCAATTGTTCCGCCAGGAGCATTGTTGGGTAGCTAAGTCTGGAACGGATAACCGCTGAAAGAATCTAAGTGGGAAACCGACCTCAAGAAAAGATTTCCCTGGGAGCAATCCCCTAAAGGCCGCTCAGAGACTATGAGATTAATAGGCCGGGTGTGTAAGCGTAGTAATACGTTAAGCTAACCGGTACTAATTGGCCGTGAGGCTTAACTTTATCATTTACCAGTATGTCGGGTTTTGATGAATCAAACGCAATTCTCTATGCATTGTCGAAACAATTAGCTGTGAGGGAAACCTCACAGCTCCAAGTTTAAAGTCAGTACTAAGACTACTGATGAAAGTTTGGGGCGTTTATAGAGAGAGGGTCACACCTGTTCCCATTCCGAACACAGAAGTTAAGCCTCTCATCGGTGATGATACTGCGAGGGTCGCTTCGTGGGAAAGTAGCACGATGCCCCATTATATTTTGCCCGGTTACGAATTAGGTTACACTAATCGTAACCGGGTTTTTATTTTCAATGACTGAAACAACAAAAAATAAAAAAACGAAACAAGAAGCCTCAGGCACCCAAGATCTGTTGAAGACCCTAATCTGGAGCGTTTTGGCTTTAGTGATCATACGGTCCTTCATTTTTGAATCTTTTAAAATCCCCTCCAGTAGCATGGTGCCCACCCTTCAAATTGGGGACCATATTTTTGTATCCAAGTTTGATTATGGTTTGAGCTTTCCGTTTACCAAGTTGGAGTTGATTCGTTGGGGGCAACCTCAGCGAGGTGACGTGATAGTTTTTCTCTATCCTAAAGATGAATCCCTTCATTATGTGAAACGCGTGATTGGCGTGCCGGGGGACAAAATTGAATTCAAAGGACGGGAGCTTTTTATCAACCAAGTGAAGGTACCTCTGGAGCAGGTTACCGATCCTACTGTATTAGAGACTGTTTTCAGTGGGGATTCACCTACGGGCGAAATATTTCAGGAAGAAATCGATCAAAAAAAGCACTGGGTGAGGTTTTTGCCACCGAAAGAAGCTGGATTTGTGGGAATGAAGCAGACCGAAGTGATTCCACCGGATCGGTTCTTTGTGGTTGGAGACAATCGGGATCAATCTTATGACAGTCGGTCGTGGGGATTTGTAGCGCGAGAAAATATCAAAGGGAAAGCGCGTATTATTTGGCTTTCTATGAAAAACAGTGCGGATTGGGTATCCCCCCGGCGTTTCAATGGTTCCCGAGCAGGAAAACTCATTCGATAAACTGAGTCAGAGTTCTTGAGCCAGTAATGCTGCTCCTAATGAACCGCTCAAGTTTTTAAATTGTGTGGTTTTGATGCTGAGGTTTGCCGCTACAGCCGGGAATGCATGGGCTTTCACCCATGCCGTGATTTGGTCTAAGTAAAGAGCCAACCCATCAGTAACAGCCCCACCCAGTAAAATACACTCCGGATCAAACACATTCGCAATACCTACTAAGCCCACTTGGAAGTTTTTAATAAAGGTATCGATAATGCGTTGATACTCAGGAATGATCGCTGCTTTGGAAAATACATCTTTCGGTGAAATACCCCGCGCTTGAAGTTTCACTGCAGTTGCCGAGCAATAACGTTCAAAACACCCCTGGTTTCCACAGGGACATGGAAGTCCATCTGCATGGATAGTGAGATGACCCAGCTCCCCAGCCGTACCCGTAGACCCGCGATAGAGTTTACCTCCCAAAATGAGACCTCCACCAATCCCAGTGCCCAAAGTGAGGAGCACCAAATTTTCGTAGCCTCGCCCGGCCCCTGCTTTCCATTCTGCAAAAACCGCACATTTAGCGTCATTCTCCACACAAGCAGGGAGTTGAAAATCAGCTTCAATCCATTCCCGGATATTGATTTGAGACCAATGGGCAAAGTTAGGGGAGTTGCGGACGATGCCTCGAGCAGAATCCACAGAACCTGCACAGCCGACGCCGACCGCCTGAAAAGGGATCTGGGCGGATTTGAAGCTTTCAACGGCCTCTCTGACTGCCTTCCGAACACTTTCTGGGCCTTGATCGGCTAGGGATGGGATTGAAATCTCCTTGAGGATTTCCGTATTGCCTTGAAGGGCAATGGCTTTGAGCTTTGTGCCTCCAATATCCAGTCCCAAAGTGATCGTCTGTTTGGTTCCCATACGAACGTTGGTATACTCTGCTTTCGAAAAAGAGGAAAGGTGGGAACCCTGAGTTCCTTGATAGAAGTCACTCAATTGGAAATGCGCTATGGGCTCACACGAGCTGTCCAGGGGACATCTTTCTCCATTGGACCCGGTGAAAGTGTGGGACTTTTGGGACTCAATGGCGCTGGAAAGACGAGTACATTGAAGGCACTCCTCGGGCTATATCCTGTCTCCAAAGGCTCTGTGACCGTTTTTGGGCACGGGCCAGGTTCAGTTGCTGCGCTCAAAAAAATAGGATTTGCCCCTGAAGACGGCTGCCCACCAGACTATTTAACGGGCCAAGAGTACCTCCAGTTCGTGGCTTCATTGAAATTTCGATCGCATACCGTGGCTCCAGAGGTATCAGAGCTTTTAAATTACTTTGAATTGGATCCAAAAAAATCAGTGCGGGATTACTCAAAAGGAATGCGTCGTCGTTTGATTTTGGCTCAAGCGCTGATGGCTCGTCCGGAATTGGTGATCCTGGATGAGCCTTTAAATGGGCTGGACCCCTTGATGATCATCAAATTGCGAGAACGTTTGAATCAAACAACACAACAGGGATCGGCTCTTCTTTATTCCTCTCATATTCTTTCTGAAGTGGAGAAGTGTTGTAATCGAGTGATCATCATGAAAGAAGGCAGAATTGTTCTAGACCAAAGTTTGGAAAAACTGATTCAGGAGTTTGGCAGTGTGGAGAATGCCTTTTCCAGAAGTGTAGGCACTGCATGACTTTTTGGATCCTTTGGAAAGAAAGCCTTCGCTATATTTTTAGATCGCGTTTGCCTCTCTTGTTGTTGGTGTTTTCGTTCTTTCTTCACTATGTCGGTGTTTCTGCTTTCAAAGAATCTAACTGGTATAGCAATGGAATCATCTCTGTAATGGGGCCTCGGGAAGGCATGTTTGTTTCTATCTACTTAACTCTTTTTATGGGAGTTTTTTTGGCGGCCATTTATGGAGTATGGATGGTCCCCTATTTTCATCAAGGGGAGAGAAGCTTGATGACATTTGTACTGCCTGTTTCTAAGTGGTGGTATCCGCTGGTCTACTCATTGAGTTTTCTGCTGCTCATTCTCTTGGAGTATTTCATCTTATTTGGAACCTTTACCTGGGTTTTTGGTAAGTCAGCCTTGTTGCAGCCACGATTTTCCTGGGGGGCTGTAACAGCTTGTCTATGTTTGGTATTTCTAGTGGTCCATTTTCTGCTCTATTTCTTCTCTGCTTTTTCTTTATTGCTCGGTCACATGACCACTCTATTCTTGGCAGCAGGAAGCTTCATTGCCCTACAAGTGGCGGGAGCTCTTTTTCGGTTAGGGCTGGATCACAAGGCGTACCAAGTCTATCGCTGGATGCCGCCGTTAGGAGAGCTGATCTTCAGTCTGAAAAATACGTTTAGCCAAGGCATTATTCCCTACTCCCAGTTCGTAAGTTGGACACTCTGGACGGTAATAGGAATTCTTTTTTTCCGCTGGCTCATCCGCCATCCCCGGTAACACCAAAAGGTACGGCCTTACTTTTGGTAGTCGGAGGGAATTTCATCGAAGGAGTACGGCGCTATTCGATACATCTCGGAGAGATCCTGCCCAAAAAAGGAGGGAACTTTTCTAGTGTTTCTATTTCTGGGAATTCGAAAATGAGCGTACCTAGAAGCTGTTCTAATATAATCCCCGAGATCATGCGGATAGGGAGTATTGAGCCAGTTTAAAATGGATTGATAATCACCCCACTTGAGCCAGTCTCCTGCCCATTTCCAGGGATATATCGCAAATGGAAGGGCCGATGGATTTCTATGGGCATGAATAGAAGAAAAGGCATAATCCTGAACGCAATCCACCAAGCCCGCAGCGACTGGGTTCCTGTAAATATATTTCAGGCAGTGGAGATAATAAGATGTGTTATTGATGAGGCTCCATTTATAGGGCCCTCCAAAAAGGTGATTAATTCTTGAAGTCCGTCGGTTAACTTCTCTACAAACCTCTCTCAACAAATAGCACATAGCTCGGTCCAGGGAACCCGTTGTAGATGAAGCTAAAAGATGGAAATGATTCGACATGAGAACTAATGCATGTACTTTGAGTTCGGAGTGGACTTCAGGTCGGCAGAAGATTTCCAGGAGAATTTCCCAGAATTCTGGAACAGGCAGGTAGAACCATTCCTTGTTATTTGATCTGCAGGTGATGTGATAGGGCTGATGAGGTGTTCGAATTAAAGGGGTTCGTGCCATATTGGTTTCAGATGGCATGCAAAGCAGTGACCAAAATGAGCTAATACGCCCTACCAAAAGTAAGGCCGTACCTTTTGGGTTAGCGTAAGGGAGAGGGGAGGGGGTTGCTCATGAGTTGTTGGAGGGAGGCGTTCCAGTTCATGGCGTACTCTCCGGATTTAGAGGTGCGGTACGCACCCAGGAAGTCGAGGAAAGTTTTATATTCCGGATTGTCTTGGATCTTGGGTGAGAACACCAACTTTAAAGTTAAATTGATCTGGCTCTCGAAAATGTTTGCTCCCATCTTCATTTCTCCTGAGATGCCGCCGCTCACATCTGTCTGTGGAGTACCCAACTTGAAACTGGAAACCGATATCACCCCATCTTGAAATTTCAGTTTCACATCCAGATTTCCTGCGTTGAGCTCTGGAATTTGGAAAGGGGGCCCCAACATGGGGTTGTTCACAGAGGTAGCTGGAAACTTAAAATTCGCAACTGCCAGATTCATCCGTCCGCTGGTTTCAGAGAAAATGGCATCATTATATTTCAAGGAGACATCACTTTCGAGGAGTCCGCCGAGACTCCGGCCGAGTCCGGGGATTACAATTTGCCCCAAATTCAGTTTGTCGGACTCAGCTACAATACGGGTTACCGCTCCACTCTGTCCGAACAATAAAAAGAGGTCCCCGCCTCCTTTTAACTCATCAAAGGCTAAAGAAACGGATGGAATGAAAGCCGAGCTCAATCGCACACGAAACGTCATGGATCGACTGGCCAGTTCGATATCACTGCCACCAGCGGGTAAGGTCACGTTGACATTTTTTATTCCGATTCCAGGCCACCCAAAGAAGATCGGGTGAATTTCTTCAGCAACAATCAGCACTCCTGTACTTTCAAAAATTTTCTGAAAGATGAGCCCCTTCAGATTCTGCAGTGGAAAGAAAAACAGGAGACCTGCTAGAAATACTCCGAGACAAATAAAAACAGTGCTTTTTTTAACCTTGGCCATGCTCAGCTTTCCTCCGGTGAAAAGAGATAAGCCATCACTTCAAAATCAACATTCATGTAACCCCGGAGCTGCTCATCATTTTTGATCCTTAAACCAGTCACTGTGAGTTTATATTGACCCGACTCGATGTTTTTCAAGAAGTTGACCAGCTGTCGAATAGTGATTTTCTGCAGACTCACACTCGCTTCTTTAATTTTTAATTCGGTGGAAGCTTTGCTTTCGTCGGAACGCGCTGCCATCTCACTTTTTTCATTAGCTTCCATCATCCTGGGGGAGATCCCAGTGGTTCTTCCAATATCGAGGAGCCTTGCCTTGAGCTGCCCGGGGGCAGCCAGAGCCGCATTGCTATCGAGGCTAGCGAGTTCCAGGCTCTTATCTCGCTTAATTTTCTGATATTGCTGAAGGTGGGCCCCCATTACCGAAGCTCCTTTGATCCGCGCATTCAAATTCCACAGCGAAATATAAGAAATGAGTAAGTAGAGGCCAATGGAACCCGAAACCACCCCTATAAAAGATAGAATCAACTGCTTTTGCTGAACAGGAGGCAGGCTTGCAAATCGATCGTAAGCCATGCCCACGTACTTGTTTTCATAGAGGTGAGCAAGCATGGGTGCTTGTTCTTTAATCCAGGTTTTTATTCTGCTCGTTTGTTCCATAGCTATTTACTCACCACTTTCCCCAAAATTTCAAATTTTCCGTCTTTTTGGTCGAGACGGAGATCTGTGAAAAAGGCAGTTGCCTTCAGCCCTTCTACCACTTGATTCAAGTCGCCTTGATAGAGAGTGCCCTTGATCAAGAGCCGTTTTTCATCAATTTCAAGCTCATTAACATCCACTTTCAGTGACGCGGGGAAGGCAGCGGAGACTTTCTTAAAAAGGGTTCCCATGGCGGTTCTGGTTTGTGAAACCAGCTGGATTTTCTGGTCCATCTCCTTCACCTTCTGATCTACATATTTCCGCAGTTCCTCGGGGTGACTGACTAAATGTGCCCGTGCTTTCTGGGGAACGGTTTTAAAAGTTTCTTGGAACACTTTCGAGAGTGCTTCCTCCGCAACTTTTGTCTGCTTGTTGGCTAGGACCGTCGCAATTGATACATGAACAAATAAAATAGTTGCGAACACCGCCGAAAGTTTGAGCAGCTTCACTAAATGAGGATTCTTCAGAATGTTTCCTACGTCATCTAGCGAGGTATGCTTGGCCAGATCTCGCTTTCTGAAGTTAAACAGGTAAGGCGCTTTTCTGGAAAAGACCTGGGCTCTTCCCCAGCTTTCGGAAAACCGGTGGGCATTTTTGGTTTTCAAGTCCTGTTTTAGAGATTGAATCTGTGCTGGAACAAATAAAGCCACTTTCACGCCAAGCGCTTCGGAAAGGAATCCATCTAACCCCTTCAGTTCGGAGCCCCCTCCTGTGAGGTATATAGCAGCCACGTCCTTCTTAGTTACATTTCGATAAGAGGCCAGCGTGTGTGAGAGATCCGTGACCAAACCTCTGAGAAGCTGAGTGATGCCCTCCGTGCTTTCGCTACCAATGCCTCCAAAATCCTCAGCGACCAAATTGAGCTTCTTGTGTTTGGTTTCTTCTGCATCTTCGAGTGCTTGCGCCCAGGTTTCTGCCAATAGCTCTGTGATCTTAAAAGAGCCCCAGGGAAAAGCTCTAGAAAGAGCCAGGTTTTGGCCTTCTAAAATCGCGACTTGTGTTTTTGAGTGTCCGATATCACATAACAGGACGGTGCTTGAGCCAAGGGTTTTATCCGGTGGGTTGGTAAGAAATAAGTTGAGGCTTCCCATCCCATCAAAACAAAGCCAATCGGGATCTACTCCAATGGATTGATACCATTCGAGTTGGCTCCGTACGAATTTCTTGGGGGCGACCGCTGTAAATACTAAGCTTCCACGCCCATCGGGTGAAATGCGATGCTCTAAAGCAGACTCTTCAAGCTTGAACGGAATATTGTCTTCCAGTTCAAACTGATACATTTGTTCTACTTTTTTCCGGTTTCCAATGGGGATTCTTAAGAAACGAAGAGCGACTTTATCCGCTGGCAAACTGGTTACAATTTTATCTGGGTGACTGGGCAGTGAAGCGAGCAGTTGCTGAAGAGCTGCCTGGTACATGGGAACGGGTTCGGAAAGCTGTAATGGCATTTTGACTTCATGGAAGTCTAATACTTCCAGTCGTCGCCAACGCGATTCCATCTCAACTGCTTTGATGCTCCAGGTTCCGAAATCGATTCCTAAAATACGCATAAGGTTTCCTTTTTAAGACTCCACCCAACTATACACTTTGAGGCCATTGAACGTTTGTACTGAACTAGAAGTGGCATTTGCTCCTGCCCCGAATGCCAGTGTATAAGGACTGCTTGGAAATTTAGAGTTTTGCCCGAAAACCTGACAATCGGTACCATTCGCTTGCGGATTCGCCATGGGAGCGCCACTCGAGTGGCGACAGCTTCGGCATTGATCGATGGTAGTTGGCTGCGTGTAGCATTTCCCATCACTAAAAACAAAGCCACTTTGATTCGAGCAATCCTGCAGGTTAGTCACACCAGCTATTTCAGGACAACCTACCGTAGAAAGCGCAGCCGCCACGACAATATTTCTTTGAATCGTACTGCCACTTTTCTTGATTTGCCCCTGGGACTTCACCAGAAAAGTCTCGCTGCCAATAGTAAATACTTGAGGGTGAAGATTAGCTGGGTATTGGTCAATGAATCGCGGAAAATTGGAGCTCATATAATTGGTAAAATTCTGTACTGTCCCCCAGGTGCCCCCCGATTGCTCCAAGTGGGTCCAAATTTGTTCCAGATCTTTATCAGTAAAAAACGAATACATATCGCGAAGTGTGGATTTGCCCCGCGCAGAAGCGACATCTAAGTCAATTCTGCCGTTCTCTGAAAAAACGGTTACCAACGGCTTGAGCTTCAGAAAAAGCGACGGGCTAATATCCTTCACCAACTTGACCTCATCCAGGGTGAAAAACGGACCCCTCTTGGCTTTATAGGGGGGTACTTGTTGCTCGTACCAAGCATCCTTATTTCCAGCGCCAAAGGCGGAATCTCCCGGAGTGACCCAATCCATAATGTTATAGATAATTTCTTCTGCTCGGACATTACCAAACTCAGCCTGGGGATCTTCCGATTCCTGAAACAGGCGTTCAATCTTATTCAAGAGATTATGGCCAATGTATTCGTTGAGCTGGTTGGGGCGATTCCTAAAATCTGGCACGGTGCCATTGGTTGATGCTAGGAGGTTCAAATTGAGTTTTCCTGACTCAGAGGCAATCGTGTAAGCGAAAGTTCCTTGGCTGATCCGTGTTTGCTTGAGAAGCGCTTCTTGGGCTGATTTTTCCTGCAAGGAGAGCTTACCCAGTGCGCCCGTATCCATTGGAAACGGCGGGAAGGGCAAACTCCAGATCTGGTTCACATACTGGGAAAAGTTTTGTTTGAGAGTGGCATTTTTAGTGACTCGACCATACAAAGCGAGTCGTAAAATTCCCAAGTGAACTCCGGATTTTGCTAAGTAGTGAGCTTGGAGCTGATTCAAATCATTATAGGCGAGCTTGCGCTCAACGAGCGAAGTGTACTGGAGTTCCAGCGTCATGAGACTGATGAGCATCAGCGCCACTAATACGGTCAACAAGGCAGCTCCTTGCTGCCCGTACCGATTCCCCTGTTTGTAAGAAAGTTTCATCACAGGGTCACCCACTGATCTGCATTGTTCGGAAAAGAAATTTTGAAAGAAGTCTCAACACGAATTTCTCGATTCAGCTTCGGATCCCAGGAGGAAATACGGAGCTTAATGGCCTTTGGAAACTGATCGCGTGTAACCCCAGCATCAGAATTCCAATCGTCGGTCCACTTGGAAAGTTTGTCGTCCCAGAAGGAAAATTCTAACTGGGTGACCCCTTCCAGTAACGTGTAAACCAAGCCGCCCTCAAACAGGTTACCATCTATCAAAGGACTTTCTCGTTTCATGAGCGTGCTTTGTCCTTGGACTGTAGAATCTTGAAGGAAGTAGGAAATTTCGGTTTGTTGCCCGTCTTTTCGAAAAACGTAATAATTTCTGTGGCTGAGGCTCGTAAAAATCAACTGATTGGCTCTTCCATCAAAAAGAGTGTGAGGGGCTTGCTCACCGCGAGTGACCAATTGATTGAGCGCTGGGCCTAAATCGACATACCGCTTATGAAATGCTTGTTCCAAGTCATTACGAATAACACCAATTGCAGAGCGCATGGCATCGTACTGTTCGATCTGCGAAAGAGCAGTATCCTTGGTGTTTCGTATGACATTGATTTGGTTCGAAGTCGTCAACGCAATCATGCTGAAGATGGCTAAGGCTAAGAGGACTTCCAGCAATGTAAATCCATGTGCTTTCATCAACTGCCCCCTCCGCCCCCACCCGTCCCCGGCATGAGCCCAGCGGGCAACGTGAATGGCAGTGTGTAATTGGCTACATGGGTGGTGACATCAATCTTTTTGGGTGTTTTTCCCTGCATCCACTTCACCTCTGCATGCAGTTCACGCGAAGCTTTCGAAATATAATCGCTGGCGAGATTGAGAATCATTTTTTGGGTCATGTTTTCAACATTGCTGCTTTCGCCACTGCCTCCTTCCCCCAGAAGCTGAGAGGCAGTTTCAGAAAGCCTAAAATCGATTTCCGAACAATAAGTGGTGTAGGTGAAACGATTATAGGGCTCATCAAAAGTTCCCTCCTTTTTCGCCTCACACCCTTTTTCAATGCCTTCGGTTTCAATTTTTGTTTCAAGCTCCACCATGACTTTTTGGAGCAACCAAGTAGCTTGTGTAATTTCTTGAGCTTCTTTGACGGCTCTCACTGAGCCGCGAGCCAAGTCCATTGCTGCCAGTGCAGCTAGAACAAAGATCACTGTTGCAATCATCACTTCAATGAAAGTGAAGCCGCTTTTATTGGACTTGAGTGTCTTCAAAATTAGCCACCCTACGGTTAAACACTTCAATTTTTCCATTCGCCGGACGGATATACAGCGAATACCCTCCGCTCTCGACACCAGCCTTATTCAAATACACCAAAGTCTGCTCTGCATATCCACTCGGGAAGAAGTGCACATAGGCGATTCCTTGTCGAAGGAGGCCGTCCCGCTCTGTCAGAACACCATCAAAAACCACGCCGCCCGGAAGTTCTCGTGCTTTTTTCCCGTACTTATCTGCAACACTGAATCCAGATGGGGGTGCTGGTTTTTTGGGGTCTTGAGTGCCTTCTCCTGCCTGGCTATCTGTGCTCAACAATTCCAACTGGTCTTGCTTTTCCACCCACCAAGTTTGTTCCTCAAAATTGATCGCAAGCCGATAAATGCGATTCAGCAAAATGGCATCATTTCGCACGGACCGGAGCACTCCCACAAATCTTCGTGTAGTTCCCGCCACACGTTGATAAGTGAGACGACCTACTGCTGGGATGCCAATGGACGTCACCATGGCGATAATCCCCAGTACCAAAAGAATTTCAATCAGAGTGAATCCAGCAGACTTAAGAAGGCGTCTATTCCGACTTGATATCGTCGGAACCGCCTTCTTGTCCATCGGGTCCATCTGAAGAGATTGTAAAGTTTTGTCCATCTTCGCACACATAACGGTATTGATTGCCCCAAGGATCTTTAGGAAGTTCTTTTTTACCTAAATAACCCCCTTCAGGATAATTTTCCGGTACTTTTCCAACGGAGGGTCGAGAGATCAGCGACTGTAAGCCTTGGGCTGTCGTGGGGTAATAGCTGTGCGAAAGATAATACGCTTGGAGTGCTTGGCCAAAACCCGCGATTTGAGTCCGAGCGATATCTTGTTTACCTTTATTAAACATGCCAATGAGCTTCACGCCCGCATAACTGCCCAGCATGACCACTAGGGCGAGCACAATCATGATTTCAACGAGGGTGAACCCCTTTTCACGTTTTCTTTGGTTTTGTTTTCTTGTTTTCATAGGTCTCCTTAATGAGTTTTAACTTCCTCCAGCGAGGTTGTTGAGTTCCAGTAGCGGCATAAAAATGGAAAGTGCTACTAAGCCAATGATCCCGCCCATCAGGGCAATCATCAAAGGCTCTAGAAGACGAGTCATCGCTTTAATAGCGTTATCAACTTGGCTGTCGTAAGCATCTGAGACCACGTTCAGCATCTCTTCGAGCTCCCCCGTTTTTTCTCCAACTGCAATCATGTGGGTGAGCATGGGGGGAAACTCGCCGCTTGCCTTTAAAGGACCCGCAATCGAATGCCCCTCGCTAATACTCTCTCTGGATTGCTCCAAAGCTCGCTTAATGACGGTATTGTCCACGACTTCCTTTACAATATCTATTGCATCCAGAAGCTGAACTCCACTGCCCAAAAGGGTGCTGAGAGTTCTTGCAAACCGGGAAACAGCAATCATCCTTCTAAACTTTCCATAGGCAGGCAGTCTCAAAGACAGGGCATCCCACCAGGCCCGTCCAGCAGTTGTACTTGTGTACCACTTGAAGAAAGAAACGCTTCCAAACATTGCCATAACAACCAAAAGCCAGTGTGCAGCCATGAAATCGCTGATGGCCAACATGACGACGGTGAGTGGGGGGAGAGCCATATTGGACCCTGCAAATACTTCCGTGATTTTTGGAACAGCAAAAGCAAAAAGGAAAATAGTGATGGCTGTGCCCGCCACCATCATGAATGCGGGATAAGCGAGGGCGCCCAGAATTTTATTGCGCATCTCCATTTGGCTTTCTGAAAAATTGGCAAGCCTTACTAAAACGAGATCTAATTTACCGCTCGCTTCTCCTACACGGATCATCGATACAAAAATGGGGGTAAAAACTTTTGGATAAAGTGCGCAGGCATCTGCCAAACTCTTACCCTCATTCACGCTGCTATTGACCTGAGACATGATGGACTTGAGCTTGGGATCATCAGTTTGATCCACAATCGCACTGAGAGCGTCATCAAGTGGGATTCTTGCTTTCACCATTGTAGAAAGCTGGCGGATCATCAAAGTTAAGCTTTTTAACTTAACAGTAGTTTGCCCCCCGGAAGACGAACGCACTCCTGTACCGGACCTAGAATCTAGGCTTCGTTCTTTGAGATCGGTAGTATAAACGCCCCGACTTTTTAGTTTTTGGCGAGCAGTCCGGGATGAGTCTGCCTCAACAGTGCCCTTGGACTGTTTGCCGTCCGGACCGACTCCTTTGTATTCAAAAATAGCCATAAAAGTTTATTCTTGTGTCACTGCAACCAACTCAATGGGGGTAGTGATTTTATCCAACACCTTCTGAATTCCAGCTTGTCTCAACGTGATCATCCCTTTGGTAGTTGCTTCTTTCTTAATGATCGAGGAATCCGCCTTGTTCATGATCAAAGTTCGGATTTCATCATCGATCATCATGAGTTCATGGACCACCATTCGGCCCTTGTAGCCAGTGCCCGTACATTCTACACAGCCTCGAGTACGAATGATCTTTTTTCCTCCAAACACGTTGGGGTCTAATCCTAAATTATCAAGTTCTGCTGCCGAGGGTAAAAACTCTTCTTGGCAATTTGGGCAGGCCTTTCGCATCAAGCGTTGTGCTAAAACAGCCATCAGCGAAGAAGCAATCAAGAAAGGTTCAACGCCCATATCAATGAGTCGGGTGATGGCTCCCGGGGCATCATTCGTATGGATTGTAGCGAATACTAAGTGACCTGTGAGCGATGCCTGAATAGCTATTTCAGCTGTTTCCTTATCCCGGATTTCCCCCACCATGATCACATCCGGGTCTTGACGGAGAATAGCTCGTAATCCGGAGGCAAAACTCAAACCAATTTTGGGGTTCACCTGAATTTGCGCCACCCCTTTGAGGTCATACTCGATGGGATCTTCAACTGTGATGATATTTCTTTCGATGGAGTTGATGCGAGTGATGCAAGAATAAAGGGAGGTGGTTTTACCACTACCTGTAGGTCCGGTGACTAATATAATCCCGTGCTTTCTATGGATGAGCTGATTGATGTGCTTGATGGTTTCCGCATCAAACCCCAAAACAGCTAAGTCGAGTCGAACACTGCTTTTGTCCAAAATACGCAGAACGAGTCGTTCCCCGTGGGCTGTCGGAATTACTGACAGACGCAAGTCGACATCTTTGCCAGCGATTTTGATTTTGATCCGTCCGTCTTGGGGAAGTCGCTTTTCAGCGATATCCAATTCCCCCATGAGTTTAATCCGCGAGGCAATTCCAGCATGGAGCCCTTTAGGGGGACGGGCGACATCATAAAGCACGCCATCGATACGAAGGCGAACGACCATGTCTTTTTCATATGGCTCGATATGAATATCCGAAGCCTTATCCTTGATGGCTCGAAAGAGGAGGTTGTTCACAAAGCGAATGACCGGGGCATCATTTTCAGAAGCTTCCAACAAATCCACAGGCTCTTCGAGATCGTACTGAAATTCTTCCGATTCCTCTTCGCTGATTTCGGACATGATGTTCTGCCGAACACGCTCATAGACTCGGTTGATGGCATCTAAAATGACCCGGCTCTCACACAGAACGGGCCGAACTTCCTTTTGGAAGAGTACACGCAAATCATCCAGTTGCTGAAAGTTAAACGGATCAGAAATAGCAACTGTCACTGCCAGCTCATCCATCGCAATGGGTAGAACCTCCATTTGGCGAGCATAAGAAATAGGTATTTCTTGCACCCAGTCCGGAGTGATTGCGTTGACCTCAATTTCCTTTAAATAAGGAATCCCCATCTGAAGACTGAGCGCAATTGTGATTTCATGGGGCTGCAAAAACTTCTTCTGAATAAGGATTTCTCCGAGTTTGCCGCCCTTGTCCTTTTGGATAGTCAGCGCTTCACGAAGTTGATCTTCAGTCAAAGAAGTCTGACTGAGAAGAATTTCCCCAATCTTGGCCTCTTGGCGAAGCTTTTGCGCCGCTGTGAGATTTTTAGTCATAACATGCCTTCTTAGAGCGTTTCCTTTTTCTCGGGCTGCATGAGTTCAGGTTTTTGCGGTGGTGGTGCACTCGCTTCCGTGTCTTCAGCATCTTCGTTGTTGCGATACCTGTCAAAAGGCTCATCGCCTCCAGGCCTTGTGACTTGTTGCTCTACTTGCTCCGCAATTTCACCAACATCCGAGCCAAGTTCATCGTTCCCCCCTAAATGCTCATCGATGAAGTTTTTGCGTTTTTCAAGTCTCTCTTTTATCACATTTCCAGAAGCTAAGCTGGTGCCAATCACTCGAGGTCTTAACAAAATGATGAGATTGTTTTTGATAGTCTTGAAGGACTTGCTTTTGAAGAGCCATCCGAGGATTGGAATGTCCCCCAACAATGGAACCTTACTCACGGTTTCATCCACTTTGTCGGACATCAACCCCCCCATCATCAGGTAGTCCCCGTTCTTAACAATGACTGACGTGTTGGTAACCCGGGAGGTGAGCGCCTTTTGTGAGCCCTGCAACTGTGCGGGCAACTCTGTGTCCTCACGGAAGCTATCTACTTTTTGCTCAATTTCCATGCGGATGGTCTGTGAAGCTGCATTCACATGGGGCGTGAGTTTTATGGTAATTCCTGTCTTTAAACGCTCGATATTTACAGTAGGAATATTGCTTGCGCCTCCTCCAGCAGCAGCTAGCACAGTCGAAGAAACTACCGGGGTGTCATCCAGCACTTGTAGCTCTGCTTTTTCATTGTCCAAAGCAAGTATCTGTGGAGTGGAAAGAATCGTGGTGTTCACTTCTTGAGAAAGCAAGTTGATCATAGCTGTGAGGTTTCCGATTCCGGCTTTGGATCCCGTGATGGGAATCGTTGTGCCATCTATCAACCCGCCAGTAGCTAAGTTCGCAAGACTTTTCGAATCGCCGACAAATCCACCCTTAAAGAGTGTGCCGTCGCTTGCCGCATAGTTGACCCCAGTTTTTTGTGTGTCTCCCACATTCACCTCTAAAATGGCGCTTTCAACAAAAACCTGGAGGCGGGGAATATCTAATTTCTTGATCACTTTACGAAGCGTTTTGTAGTCGTTTGAGTTTGCTGTGATCACGAGTGAATTGGTGGCCGCATCTGAAGTGATTTTTACGCCACCTTCAAGTTCTGCAGTGATGGGACCTCCTCCCAAAGGTGAACTGGCAGCGGGCGCACCGCCCGGAGCCGCTCCTGGGCCCGCCGTCGTTGATGTTCGGCGACTTCCAGAACGTCCGCCCCCTGAGGCTCCGCCTGCTAGGGATGCCAGTGTGTTTGCTAAGTCCTCTGCCTTAGCATGTTCGCAGTAGTAAACTCTGATTTTCCCAGAAGATGCTTTGACGTCTAAGCGAGAGACCAATGATTTTAAGCTTTCAAACCCTGCTTTGTTGGCGAGCACCAGCAAACTATTCGTGGTTTCATCAGGAATCACCTTACTAATGACTCCACCCCCTCGGCTTCTTTCTAAAGTGGTTTTTCTGAAGGTTCGCGGTTGACCAGGCTTCGATTTTTCATCGCCGTAAATTTCGCCTAGCATATCTGCGACAGCTTTAGCGGAGTTGTTTTTAATCGGAAGGACGTGGAGTGTGGTCTCAAAGGTCTTTACATCGAGTGAATCTAGAATGCCCCGGATCCGTTGGATATTTGAACCCGTATCGGTGATGATGATGGAGTTGGTGGGCTCATAAGCAAAGAGCTTTCCTTGCCGAGTGACCAGATCCCGAAATTCTCGCTGAACTTCATCGGCATTGATGTATTTCAGTTGGAAAATACGTGTGATGTATTGATCATCAGTAGGAGCGTAATCCCCCGCGTAAGTTTGTACAGGAGCTCTCCGGGCCTCAGCGGATTCAATGATGCGTATAAATTTTCCCGCTTGAACAGTGGTCAAGCCGTTTGCGTCGAGAGCGGAAAGAAAGGCTTGATAAGCTTCTTGGAGGCTCACTTGGCTCGGCCCCATGATAGTGATTTTCCCACGAACTTTGGAATCTAAAATGAAGTTTTTTCCAGTCCACTTACTGATGAGGGTCACGACATCTTTTAAGTCCTTATCTGGGAGATCAAAGTTTTTAACTTCCAACCCTTTGACTGAAGTATCTAATTCTAAATAATCAGCTAGTTTTGGTGCTTCCGGCGCTTTTTTGGTTTTCGTCGTTGGGGGCGTAGGTGAAGGGACCGTAGGAGGAACGACAGGCGGCCGATTCGCTGAAGGCGGCATTGGCGGACGGGGTCGGGGTGCTCCTGCACTCGGAGGAGCTTGGAGTGGAGGTGGTTGAGCACCACCTGGAGCGGGTGGGGGATTCAAACCTTCAAGATTTGTATTGGGAGGGTTCAGGAAACTATCGTCTTCTTGAAAATCCGGATCTACGGGAGGTGGGTTATCAAAACCACCAAATGGATTCTCCGGAACTGGAGGCTCTTCTGCATGGACCATCGGCAGCGGTCCCCAACTCAATTGGAAAACCAACCAAGTAATGAGTAGTTTTTGTATTTTCATAAGTGCCTCACCCTATTTAACTTCGTAAGAAAGTGTTTGATCTTGTCCGCCACGTGTAACCGTCAGCTCAATTTTCTTAGAGCCTTTCAGAGCGGTAAAAGCTTCCAAGCCTTTTCCAGCATTGTCTAAAGTAATTCCGTTCACTTCTTTCAATACATCCCCAGCACCTAGACCCAAGGAAGCAAAAATGGAGTCTTCATCAATAGATTGAATGAGAAAGCCTTTCATTTTACCGCCCTCAATAGCGGGAACAGCTTTAGCAGTTTGAAGCACGTTCGAGAGATCCCCAAGCTGTTCATCGAGGAACGATTGTCGGATCTGATACCGATTTTCCCCGGTTACCGAAATACCTTCACGCTTTCCAAGCCCTCCGGCTGAGAGCCCAGCGGAAGCCAAAGCGCCTTCTTCCGGAATTTGAATGTATTCAAACTCCTGCGTTGCTTTCACTTGAAAACAAAAACGTTTACGATCAATTTTGAGTGCTTGAAATTTATTATCGAAAAACAGCTCATCTTTTTTTACCGCTTGTTTTTGAGAAGTGGCTTGGTTTTCGATCAGAGCCACTGACAGGCTTTCATCGTTCATTACGATGGTGCCCAATAAGTTCATTCTTTGGGTAGAGGGGCGAGCCTGGCTCCAGCAGTCCAACATGCCTTGATCAAAAGGCTCTGGGACCACATTCTCGTTATCAAAAATATTGCGTTGTTCGATGACGCTTAAATCCTCAGAAGCTGAAGGCGGTTTTTGAACTAGAAGTGGTTTTTGTGGAATCGAGGTATAGGAGGGTGTGATCAACAAGGCAGCGATTCGGGAGGCAACGGCACTTGCCATGAGCACTCCCAATATCAGCAATGCCCAATTGAATTTCCCTTGGTGTTCTGAAACGCTCTCGAGTCGGATCTTTTCGGGGTCAAACTTCATGGACTTCACTTTGGAAGCCCATTCATTGACTCTTCGTTTCCGTGTCACCGTCACTGTTTTTGGAGCGCGGCGAGAAAACCAGTTTTTAAAAAACTTCTTCATGAATAACTCACTGCATTTGAAAAAGAAAAAAGAATCCCACCGTTGGTTGTGCAACCCCCGGGCCAAGTTTTCCCAGATCCAATGAGCTTGAAATCTGCGATGGAGATCGAGTTTTTTTAAAAAGAGCAGACGAAAAGTCAAAAGCGCCGATCGCAGAGTGTCGTGCAGTGACAAATTGGCAACGCCCTTGGGGAATTGTATATTGAGAGACCATGCTAGATCCTCGATTTCAAAAGGCTTGTGACCATTTCAACCAGGGGGAATATTTTGAAGCCCACGAAGAGTGGGAAGAGCTTTGGAATGAAGCTCATGGCGCTCGACATGCTTTTCTCCAGTGTTTGATACAAGTTGCCGTAGCGCTTCATCATGGACGAAATGGCAATTGGAACGGCGCAAGAAAATTGTGTGCAAGTGCTTTGGGGTATTTAGAAAAGGGTGTGGCAGAAAGTGATCCGATTGATATGGAGGCTTTGAGAGCCTTTATTTTAGAGCTAGAGTGGATTATTCAGAAAAACATGAGTGGAGAAATTACAGAAATTCCTCTCTTTCAATTACCTTTAAAATGAGCCATTCCCATTCTTCTTATAAAAAACTGTGGTTTGTTTTTTTTCTGTCGTTGTTCTACATGATCGCAGAAATTTTGGGGGGGATTTGGAGTGGTTCTCTGGCTCTGCTGGCAGATGCGGGCCATATGGCTATCGACACTGCGGGGATTGCATTGGGGTTGTTCGCAATGTGGATCTCCTCCAAACCGCCGACCTCTAAAAAAACTTATGGCTATTATCGTGCAGAAATTTTGGCAGCCCTTCTCAATGGAGTTTTTCTTTTAGCGATTTCTATTTGGATTGTGATGGAAGCCTGGAATCGTTTTTCTCATCCGGAGCCGGTTCAGGGCAACGTGATGTCTTGGATAGCTTTTGGTGGATTGATGGTGAATGTCATTGGGGTAAAGCTTTTGCATGCCCACTCTCATGATAGCTTAAATATGCGAGGGGTTTGGCTGCATTTGATTTCTGATTTGTTGGGTTCAGTTTCCGCGATGATTGCTGGCTTTCTCGTTTGGAAATGGGGATGGACTATTGCAGATACGGTAAGCTCACTCATCATTTCTGTTTTTATTTGTGTAGGGGCTTGGCGATTAGTTTCCGAAGCTGTTCATGTACTCCTGGAAGGTGTTCCAGCTCGTATCGATACGGAAAAAATCAAAACAGCTTTGGAACAGGTCCCTGGAGTTCGCGGGGTTTTTGATTTGCATATTTGGCAAGTAGCTACTGGAATCCCGGCATTGAGTTGCCACGTAGCTGTAGCAAAAGAGTTTTCTCACCCAGAAATGCTGAGAGTGCTTTCTCAACTGCTAGAAAATGAATTTTCAATTTCCCATAGTACGCTTCAACTGGAACCGGAGGGTTTCCATCAGGGAAGTGAACATCCTAATCACTGTGAATTAAAGCCACACGGGCACGATCGCTAATATATTGAATTTATTCAAAAAAAGTGCGCCGCCCCAGACTCGAACTGGGGGCCCGCTGATTAAGAGTCAGCTGCTCTACCAACTGAGCTAGCGGCGCACAAGAGGTTGCTTCATACCGTGTCTTGGAATGCCTCGCAAGTGTTATGGGGACCCCACTTCCTTGTGCCATAATAAGCGAGTGAAGGAACTCATAAAAAACTTAAAAAACCACATCGATTTTTTTATGCGCTCACAGTTGCGTTGGGAACGAACTATTCCTAGGGACCGGCCGATTCCTTCCAGAGAGCTCAGATTTCAAGAGGAAATACGGGAGTTCCTCGACCTCTTGAGTTGGGAAGCGGTCCTGCAGAATAGTCGGAAGAAAGAGTGGGTTGTCGCAGATGTTGGAGCAAAAAATTTCAGTCTCGCCCCGCTCATCGATACTTTATTTTTGGAAAGAAATTGTGAAGTAGAAATCCACGGTATTGAACTCGATGCTTATCGGCGACTTTCTGATTTTTACACTCGAGCTGATTACGGAAGGTTTTTTGCTGCCAAGGCCAGAGACGCACATTTTCATACGATGGACTTTATGAATTTCAAAAAGCCATCAGATATTTTGTTTTTATTGAATCCTTTTGTGACTGCTCATCCTCTTCTGAGCTGGGGCTTGCCCTTAAAGCATTTTCGTCCTCAAAGCATTTTCCAACACGCCTATGAGTTGCTCCAGCTAAAAAGGGGGGCTTTAATTTTGAGTTGCCCCAGTCGCGAGGAGTTTAAAGCAGCTTCCGAATATGCTCTTAATGCGGGCTTTTTATTGGGGTCCCCCGTAAGCTGGAAACCCCAAGCCAATAGCCTACAAAAAAAACCAAGGCTCGGGCGGATCTGTTATTCCAACGAACTAAATGTTTCGGACTCAGGCAATCTCGGGAGTGCTTGAGGCGGAAATTTCCCCGTTAGCGATTTTAGAAACTCGACGATATCCGCTACTTGGGTATCCGTGAGATCTTTGTTGAGCTGAGTTTTTGCCATCACCCTGACCGCCTCCGGTAAGGTTTTCACTGCGCCATTGTGGAAATAGGGGGCAGTCAGTGCAACGTTTCGCCAGGTCGGAACTCTCCAGAAATGGGCATCGCTCTCGTCTTTGGTCACTTCAGCTCTTCCTTTATCTTTCATGAAATCATATTTTTTTACGAACTCATTCTCAGTGAATGTTGGAAACTTTTGATACGAGCCTACTCCGGGCTCCAAGTTAGCACCGTTGTAGTTCACCCCAGTGTGACAAGCCACACAGCCGACTTCCATCACGGTCTTGAGACCTCGCTTTGCCTGCGCTGAAAGCGCGCTTTCGTTACCGCGAAGATAGCGATCCATGGGGCTGTCAGGTGTGAGCAAAGTACGTTCATAAGCAGCAATGGCCTTTGCCAAGTTGTCGATATTCATTCCCCCTTTACCGAAAACCTTCTCAAACTGGCTTACATATCCGGGAATTTTTTGGATTCGATCGATGACAGCTTGGTGACTGGGCATTCCCATTTCAATCGAGTTGGTGAGCGGCCCTTTAGCTTGGGCTTCGAGCGAGGGTGCTCTCCCATCCCAGAACTGGACCGAGTGAAAACCGGAATTCCAAACTGTGGGTGCAGAACGTCCTCCCAGTTGCCCTTTTATCCCAGCAGAAAACGCGCGATTATCGGTCCCATTACTCATCACGTTGTGACAGGAGTTGCAAGAAACCGTGCCGTCGAGCGAAAGTCTCGGATCAAAATAAAGTTGTTTGCCCAATTCTACTTTGTCTTTTGTGGTGGGATTGTCTTTGGGAGCTGGCGCCTTTGAAGGTAGAGGTAAGAAAGGGGTCTCCATGATCTTTGCTGAAACGAGAGAACTGAATCCCAAAACTATTAAGCCGATCAATAACATTTTCATAGGTGAGTGCTCCTTCATTTTCATTGTAGCCCTGAAAAACTCTAAAAAGAAAAAAAACCTGACAGGAAGTGGTTCCAATACCGTAAAATGATCCCAATGACACGCAACAGATGGTTCATCAGCTTTTTTGTCCTTTGGAATTTAGTCGCGCCAGGGCCTTGCGTTCACGCTGCTGTTAGTCAGGTGTTGCACTTGGGAAATGGGACAGAGCCCAAGGATTTGGATCCTCAAACTGTGACTGGTGTGCCTGAGACCAAGATCATTCAGAGCCTGTTTGAAGGCCTCGTAGATAAGGACCCCAAATCGTTGGAACCCAGGCCAGGAGTCGCTGAAAGTTGGAAAGTCTCCAAGGATGGAAAAGTTTATACCTTTAAACTTCGTCGAAACGCAAAATGGAGCAATGGAGACCCGGTCACTGCTGCTGATTTTATTTTTTCTTGGAAACGTCTCTTAGATCCAAAAACAGCTTCGGAATATGCCTACCAAGGGTACTACTTTCGTGGAGGAAAAAATTTCAACACCGGAAAAACTGATGGTTCGCAATTGGGAATCAAAAGTACGGATCCCTATACGTTAGAAGTGACGCTCGAGAATCCGACACCTTATTTCCTATCTTTGTTGTACCACCACTCGTTGTACCCGGTGCATCAACAGACCGTCGAAAAGTATCAAATGCGATGGACGCGTCCCGAGCATATCGTTTCTAACGGAGCATTTCTTTTGAAAAAGTGGCAAATGAATAAAGTGATTATTGTTGAGAGAAACCCAACTTATTGGGATGCCGTCAACGTCAAATTGGATTCGGTCCACTTTCATGCCATTGAAAAAGCGGAAACAGAAGAGAAGTTGTTTCAAGTAAAAAAGTTACATGCCACCGCAACAGTCCCAACGGAAAAAATAGCTTCTTGGACCCAGAATGCATCAGGAGTTCTCAAGCGGCATCCCTATTTAGGAACTTATTATTACTGGATCAACGTGAATCGCCCCCCTTTAAATAAACCCCAAGTGAGGAAAGCATTAGCGCTCGCCATTGACAGAGAAAAACTCGTGAAATTTGTAGTCAAAGGTGGTCAGGCTCCCGCGGAAAGTTTTACTCCACCAGGAACCGGGGGGTTTCAACCCCAAGCGAAGCTTCCTAGAGATCTCAGTCGCTTAAACGAAGCTCAAGCGCTCCTTGCCCAGGCGGGTTTTCCCAAAGGAAAGGGTTTTCCTACGATTGAAATTTTGTATAACACCAGTGAGGGGCACAAAAAAATTGCTGAAGCTATTCAACAGATGTGGTCTGAACATCTGGGGGTGAAAGCATCTCTCTATAACCAAGAGTGGAAAGTGTTTTTGGATACTCAGCACAGCAAGAACTATATGATTTCTCGGGCAGGATGGATAGCAGACTACAATGATCCCCATACCTTCTTGGAGCTGTTGACAACTGGAAACGGCAATAACCATTCGGGTTGGTCGAATCTGAATTACGATGGTGTGCTTGAGCAAGTCCAAAAGGAAATCAGCTCAAAAAAGCGCCTGGAGCTTTTTCAAAAAGCAGAGGATATCCTCCTAGAAGAGTTGCCTGTAATTCCGCTGTATATTTATACCCGTCTCTATTTACTATCACCCCAAGTGCAAGGTTGGTACGATAACGTAGAAGATATCCACCCACTTAAATGGGTTTGGATTCAGTAAACACTTATGCGTCTTACCTATCTCCTGAAGCGGCTCGCTGTCATGATTCCAGTGTTCTTTTTTGTGGTCACTCTCGTGTTTTTTATGATCCGCTTTGCTCCGGGGGGACCCTTCAGCTCTGAAAAGAGTGTTAGTCCAGCCATATTAAAAAATCTTGAGATGAAGTATCACATGGACGAGCCGCTGGTCCGACAGTATCTGAGATATTTAAAAGATCTTCTCAAGGGGGATCTGGGGCCCTCGTTTAAACATGCGAATCGTACAGTGAATGAAATCATTGCAGAAGCGCTTCCTGTTTCTGTGGAACTGGGACTTTTGGCTCTGATGTGGGCTCTTGTGATTGGAATTACCTCGGGAGGGCTTGCAGCACTGAAGCCGAATAGTCCGTTTGATTATATTCCTATGACATTCTCACTCTTGGGAATTTGCTTTCCCACTTTTGTGGTTGGGCCCATTCTTGTTCTCATTTTCGGGGTTTGGTTGGAATGGCTACCTGTTGCTGGTTGGGATACTTGGGCAGATCGTGTTTTGCCGTCGCTCACGCTGGGATTTGCTTATGCAGCTTATATTTCTCGGCTGACTCGGGGGGGCCTGATGGAAATGCGGGTACAAGATTTTATCAGGACTGCGCGAGCTAAAGGGCTGACCGAAACCCAAATCCTCACTCAACATGCCCTTAAAGGAGGACTCTTGCCTGTCATCTCTTATTTGGGACCAGCCCTAGCGGGTATCATCACGGGAGCTCTTGTCACTGAAACTATTTTTAATATCCCTGGTTTGGGGAGGTTTTTTATCGAAAGTGCCGTGAATCGAGATTACACAGTAGTGATGGGTACTGCTCTTTTATACTTTTCGTTGATCTTTATATGTAATCTTCTAGTGGATATTGTTTACGCACTTTTGGATCCTCGAGTGAAATATGTCTGAACTCAGCACGGCAGTGCCATCTTCTCAAGGTGTTAGTTTGTGGGACGACGCTTGGGCGCGTTTGAAAAAAAATCGATTGGCACTTTTGGCAGCTACTTTTCTGATTTTAGAAGTATTGATTTTTTTCCTTGCCCCATTGATTGCCCCCCACAGTTATGAAGTTCAGGATTTAGAGCGGACAATGACAGGGCCGTCTTGGAGGCACTGGTTCGGTACTGATACGTTAGGAAGAGATTTATTCGCACGAGTGTTGTATGGGGGCAGGGTTTCTCTCACGGTGGGTATTCTCGCTTCGATGGTCAGTGCTATTGTGGGGGTCATTTATGGTTCTATTTCAGGTTTTTTGGGCGGTCGTTGGGACAATCTCATGATGAGAGTGGTGGATGTTCTCTATGCGCTGCCCTTCATTTTTCTGGTGATTATCTTAATGGTCTATTTTGGTCGAAATTTTATGCTTTTATTTGTAGCCCTCGGGCTGACTCAATGGCTCACCATGGCTCGTATTGTGCGAGGTCAGGTGTTGACGTTGCGCCACAAGGAGTTCATCGAAGCCGCTACTGTTTTGGGCATTCAACGAAAAAGGATTGTATTTCGGCATCTCATCCCCAACACGCTGGGCCCCGTGATTGTTTACTTAACCCTAACAGTCCCTGCAGTAATCCTAGAAGAGGCGTTTTTGAGTTATTTAGGTTTAGGCATTCAGGCACCTTTGGCTTCGTGGGGTACTTTGATCAAAGAAGGGGTAGATGTCTTGGACCTAGCCCCCTGGATGCTTTTTTTTCCAGCGCTCTTCCTTTCTGCTACTCTGTTTTCACTCAACTTTTTAGGCGATGGCCTTCGTGATGCCTTGGACCCCAAAGGAGCTAAAGATTGACCCCGGTTTTGTCTCTTAAAAATTACCAAGCCTTTTTTCATACGAGACGAGGTGTCATCAAAGCGGTCAATGGAATTAGCTATGATGTTTTTCCTGGGCAAACTCTGGCGGTCGTGGGTGAGAGCGGCAGTGGAAAGAGCGTTTCTCAGCTGTCCTACTTAGGATTGCTTACCGGTTCTCCTCTTCAGATCATGGGCGGTGAAGTTTTGTTTCATGGGGAGGATTTGCTGAAAATGAACGATTCTCGCCTGAGGGCCATTCGCGGAGATAAAATCGCGATGATTTTTCAGGAGCCCATGACTTCCTTGAATCCCTACTTGAAAATAGGCACTCAGTTGATTGAACCCTTAGTGATTCATCGGAAGAAAACAAAACGAGAAGCTTGGAAATTGGGAATTGAGGCGTTGGAGCGAGTAGGGATTTCTCGAGCCTCTACATCGATGGATGCCTATCCTCATGAATTCAGTGGAGGTATGCGACAGCGAGTAATGATTGCCATGGCTTTAACTACGGATCCTCAAGTGCTCATTGCAGATGAGCCCACCACGGCTTTAGATGTCACTGTCCAAGCTCAAATTCTTGAGCTTTTAAAATCGATTCAAAAAGAAAAAAAAATGGCGATGATATTGATTACCCATGACTTGGGAGTCGTTGCCAATAGTGCCGACCAAGTTGTGGTGATGTATGCGGGAAAAATTTTTGAAAAAGGCAGTGTGGATGATATTTTTTATCGGTCTCGGCACCCTTATACGCAAGCTCTTTTGCGTTCAACGCCACGAATTGATCGCTCTGATGGCCCTCTACCCGCGATTGCTGGGAACACGCCGGATCTACTGATGTTGAAGGAAGGCTGTCCCTTTGCCGAAAGGTGTACGTTTAAAGAAACTGTCTGTGAGGAACGATTTCCGGAAGCAAACGTATTGGGGCCGCAGCACATTCGGTTTTGCCATTCTGAAAAGGTGGGTGCATGAAAACACAAGGGCCGCCCCTTTTAGTGGTTAAAGACTTGAAAGTGCACTACCCCGTGCGAACGGGAGTGTGGAATTTCTCTGAGCCCCGATTTGTGAGAGCCGTAGATGGAGTTTCTTTGGAACTTTTTCCAGGGGAAGTTTTGGGATTAGTGGGCGAATCGGGCTGCGGAAAAAGTTCTTTTGGACGAGCACTTTTGAGACTCCAAGAGCCCACTTCGGGTACGTTGACGGTGTTAGATCAAAACTTTTTGAACCTGAGCGGGAAAGCCCTACGTCATTTTAGGCGCCATATTCAGATGGTGTTTCAGGATCCTTATGCCTCTCTAAATCCGAGGATGACGATTGGGGAAATGCTGGCTGAGCCCTTAAGGGCCCACTTTTCACTCACGTCGGGAGAAATCAATCATCGTGTGGATGAAAAGCTGACTCAAGTCGGACTCAGTCCTCCCAGTAAGAAGAAATACCCCCATGAGTTTTCGGGAGGCCAAAGGCAACGAATAGCGATTGCTCGGGCGCTCATTCTCAACCCAAAAATTCTCATTGCTGATGAGCCCGTATCTTCACTGGATGTTTCGGTTCAGGCGCAAGCACTTAATTTACTTAAGGAAATACAGTCCTCTGCAGAGCTCTCGATGATCTTTATTTCTCATAATCTCTCGGTGGTGAAAACCATTTCGGATCGAATTGCAGTGATGTATTTGGGCAAAATAGTGGAAACCGGGCAGAGAGAGGAACTCTTCCGTTCTCCACAGCACCCCTACACCCAAGCTTTGATTTCCGCGATTCCCATTCCAGATCCTCTGAAGGAACGTCAGCGGAAGCGAATGCCGCTCCTGGGTGAAATTCCTTCGCCCGAGAAGCCCCCTTCTGGATGTGCTTTCCATCCCAGATGCCCTTGGCGGGTGGAGCGTTGTTCGCAAGATCCTCCAGAACTAGAGGTCACCCAGAGTTCTGCTTCTCATCGAGTCTCCTGTTTTGAAGCTGGAAAAGCACACCCCCTGTGAGGGAACTGGCACGCACGCAGGGACTACAGCTCTGGAATACGCCGAGAATACTTTTCCTGAAGCGTGGGTCCGAGCAGCTCTCCGTTCAAATGTTCCCCCGGCAAAAAAAAATGTGAGACCTTTTCCGTCACATTTGTCATTCAGATCGGATCCGAACTAGACAGAATACTGATAAAGATGGACCCACTTCCCGCTGAAGTCCACAAGCCATTTTTCGGCACAGTCCTTGCTCTCTTACCCAACCAAATTGTTGTGTAACGCTTTTGATTTTTTTGAGGTGAGAGAATGGTAGCCCGAATTCTTGTAGTAGACGACGAAGAAAGTATCCGCGAGTTTTTTCAGATCATGTTGAAGCGCGAAGGCTATGAAGTCATTGCTGCTGCCAATGGTCGAGAAGGCTTAGAAGCGCTGAAAAAGAGCCAAGTCGATATGATCATTTCAGACATCCAAATGCCGGAAGTGTCTGGACTGGAGTTTTTGACTAAAGTGAAAGAGCAGGATCCCGATGCGGTCGTAGTGATGATCACTGCATTTGGTTCGACAGAAACAGCGATTGAAGCCATGAAACTCGGGGCTCATGACTATGTCCAAAAGCCCTTTAAGATTGATGAAGTGAAGATCATCATCAGCAAAGCTTTAGAAAGTCGTAAGCTCAAGCTGGAGAACGTTCAACTGAAGAAAGAGCTGGGTACCAAATACGCTTTTGATAACATCATTGGAAGTGCGCCTCCCATGTTGCGCATTTATGAAATGGTGAAGCGGGTTGCCAATACGAAAAGCTCAGTGCTGATCACCGGAGAGAGCGGAACCGGTAAGGAACTCATTGCGCGAGCCATTCACTATAATGGTCCTCTTAAAGACAAGCCTTTTGTTACCGTGAACTGCGGAGCTATTCCTGAGAACCTGATGGAAAGCGAAATGTTTGGTCATAAGAAAGGCTCATTCACTGGAGCCATTGCCGATAAAAAAGGGTTGTTTGAAGTTGCTAATGGCGGAACCATCTTCTTGGATGAGTTGGGCGAGTTGCCTTTACACATGCAAGTGAAGCTGCTCCGCGTGCTCCAAGAAGGTACTTTTAAACGCGTTGGCGGCACAGAAGATATTCGCGTGGATGTACGAGTGATTTCAGCCACGAACAGGAATCTTGAAGGCGAAGTGAAGCTAGGCAGGTTCCGGGAAGACTTATTTTATCGGATGAATGTGATTCAAGTGCATTGTCCGCCCTTGAGAGAGCGTCGAGAAGATATTCCCATGCTTTGTAATCATTTCTTAGATAAGTTTTCTAAGAGTCTTGCAATTCCTGTGAAGCATTTCAGCCAGGAAGCATTAGACATCATTAAACGCTATCACTACCCTGGAAACGTTCGGGAACTTGAAAACATCATCGAGCGTACAGTCGCATTAGAGCCCGGGGCAATTATTCTCCCCGAGAGCTTGCCCAGGAATTTATTAGAAGTGCCTCAGGCGCAGGGTCAGTTAGATGCCCACACGATCGAAATCGATCGCGAAAAGGGGATCGATCTGGAGCGATTAGTAGCGGACTTCGAACGAACCCTTCTTGTGAAAGCTTTGGAGCAGACGGGTGGCGTGAAAAAGAAAGCTGCTAAGTTGCTCAATATCAGCTTCAGAAGTATGCGTTACCGCGTGGATAAATATTCACTCGGTAGCATGAGTATTGATGATGAGGATGAAAGCGATTCAGTGAGTGTGGGAAGCGCTTAGTTTTCACAGAGAAATGCTATAAAAAATAAAGAGCCTCAAGCCGTAAGGCCTGAGGCTCTTCGTATTTTTAAGCTGACTTAAGCTTAGGTTCCGTCTTGGACCAAAGTTATAGTTCGTTGCTTGTCGATGGTTACGCAATCATATCGAGTGGTAGTAGCTGTATTCCAGTAGAGATTACCGGCAGCAAGCGCTCGAAAGCCAGCATCATTAGCCCCCGCGGTAGAAGTTGGAGCATTATTTGTACCAATAACAGTGGCAGGGCAGGCGGCCCCTCCAGCTGTTTTCAACTTTTCCCAGGCCGAGGTTCCGTTGGGTTGCATCGCCTGAAATCCAGAGGCTACGACTTGATCATACGTGGCGAAAGTGGTTTGGGGAAAGTTCATTCGTGCTCCCGTATATCCTGTAAACGTCCTTGGGTTGCCGCTCACGCATGCAAAATTATTTTCACAGAATTTGGGGGAAAATGTCGTGCCTGTTAGGGGTTCGTGAGGAGCTGCAGAGCCTAGAAACCCCACATTGTAATATTGAGGAGCGTTATCCATTTCAGCCCCAACTCCACCCATATTATCTCCGTAGCCGTTATACTCGGCAAAAAAAGCAGCTTCTGCCGAAGCAATCACGCCTAGAGCCATGCTCGCTTCCGCGCGTTTTGCTTTCCGTTGCATTTTTCTGTATTGCGGAACACCCAATGCTGCGAGTGCGCCGATAATGGCCACCACAGTCATGAGCTCCACCAGTGTAAAACCTTTGTTATTTATCCGGTAACGTTCCAGTACCATAAGGGTCTCCTTTCAAGATACTTTTCATTTTATACAAGCTTATCGGCGATATCTAGATACGACTAAAATCTGGACACTGACTCGACCAGCTAAGTGATTGAAAGGAATACGAACACTAGAATTGTGAAATTTTTGTGAAGCCCCTTAGATACTTACTTCAAACCTTTTATTCGCTTCGCGTAGCCTTCTTTGTTCTCTTGTTTGACTCGAGAAAGGGCGAGTGAATCAGGAGGAACATCTTTCGTGAGAGTACTTCCGGAAGCGATGTAACTTCCTGCTCCGATGGTGAGTGGAGCCACGACTTGCGTGTCACTTCCAATAAAGGCGCCATCTTCAATCACTGTCTTATGTTTTTTCTTGCCATCATAATTACAGGTGATGAAGCCGCACCCCAAGTTTACATTCTTTCCGATTTCGGCATCCCCAATGTAGCTTAAATGAGATGCTTTAGAGTCCTCCCCAATAGAGCTCTTTTTTACTTCGACAAAATTTCCAATCTTTACGCCTTTGCTGAGTCGGGACTCCGGCCTTAAATGTGCGTAAGGACCCACTTGGGATTCTTTGCCCACCGTGCTGCCTTCTAAATAAGAGCCTTGTTTAATGTGAGCGCCCGTTTCAATGCGACAGTCGTGAATACGGCAATAGCCCTCAATGCGCGCCCCTTGCTGAATGTGCACCTGACTCAACTGACAGCCGGGTCCGATTTCGACATCAGCAGCAATCTCAGAGTGTGGATCGATGAGGATTGTTTCGGGCAAGTGAAGAGTCACCCCTTGAGCCATGAAGGCAGCGTTGGTGCGTTTTTGTAAAATGACTTCTGCATGGCTGAGCGCTCCGCGATCATTCACTCCGTGGATTTCATCGGCATCTTCAAGAACAAACCCAGAGACCTTTTTGCTTTTTCCTACTAAGAGGCCAACGGTGTCCGTGAGATAAAATTCGTTTTGTTGATTCTTGGGATTGATTTGCCCTAAGCACTCAAGCAGGCTTTCAATTTCAAAGCAGTAAATTCCCGCGTTAATCTCTTGAATGTTTTTTTCATCGGGACTGGCATCCGCCTCTTCGACAATCCTCACAACCTCACATTTCTCATTTCGTATCACGCGACCATACCCTTTGGGGTTTGCCAATCGAGTCGTTGTGAGCGTGAGCGCCGCTTGACTGGTATCATGGGCCTGCAACAAAGATTCCATAGAGCTCTTCCGGAGCAAGCACACATCTCCACTGAGAATCAAAACACGACCTTTGACGGTCTTTAGAAATTCACTCGCAACACTCACCGCATGGGCTGTGCCTTTTTGCTCCCGTTGATGAAAGAACTGAACTTTGGGGTAACCCGCGCAAGCTTTTCGGACTTGATCCTCTCCGTGTCCCACAACCACAGAAACGCTGGAGTGGGGAAGTGCATGCGCTAAATCCAAAACATGGTGGAGCATCGGGCGAAACAACACAGGGTGGAGTACCTTGGGAAGCTGAGAATGCATCCGCTTACCTTGGCCGGCTGCTAGAATGAGAATATGTGGGGGATTTTTCATAAAGAAGCCATTTGGACATCCAAAGCAATTTGAGCTTTGAGTTCATCTATGCTCGAGAATTTTTTTTCGTCCCGAATTCTTTTCACAAATTCTACCGTCAAGAATTCATCATAAATCATCGCATCAAAGTTGAGCAAGTGAACTTCGATGATTGGGTTTGGAGCACTTTGAGTAAAAGTGGGCCGAACTCCCACATTGGTAACGGCCCGAAGGGTTTCCTGTTGCCAGCGCACGTGAGTTAAATAGACCCCATTTTTTGGCGTGATTTTATCGTGAGGACAGCGCAAGTTAGCAGTAGGAAATCCCAAGGCTCTGCCACGTTGATCTCCTTTTTGGACTTGCCCTGTGATTTGGTAAGGGCGCCCGAGGAGTTTCGCCGCGTGAGCAACATCCCCAGCGGCTAAGGTGCTTCGAATTCCAGAACTCGAGACCCGTTCTCCATCTTCGTTGATCTGTTCTTCTACTTTTAAGTAGATTTTATTTTGATCAGAAAGCTTTCGAAGAGTTTCGATGTTGCCACTCTTCTCTCTGCCAAAGCAGAAATTAAACCCGACGTGTAACGATTGAGCTTTTAATCCACTGCTCAGAAAAGTTTCAAAGAAAACTTCAGGGGTCATTTGGGAGAGTGAAGTATCAAATCGTGCCACCAGAACTTGCTCTACACCGAGACGCTCGAACAGTTCCAACTTTTCAGAAGTAGTCGTGAGGCGTTCCAGTTTTTTATGGGGCTTTAACACTTCTACCGGATGGGGAAAAAAAGTGAGGACGGTAGGGCACAATCCGCTTTGTTGGGCCCTCGATAACATTGAATGAATCAGAGCTTGATGCCCTAAATGCACGCCATCAAAATTGCCGATAGCAACACTGGTGGCAGAAGTGATTTCAGCTACATCGCGAAGTTCATGAAAAACGCGCACAGAAAATCAGGCTTTTGGGGCGGCAGCAGCTTTAGAGGAAGTAGCTTTTCTTTTTCTTGATTTTCTTTTGGGCTTTTTCTTTTCGTTAGCTGCCGAAAGTAAAGAGTTTAAAAAAGTATTCACGCGTGCGTTGAGTTTTTTTCCTTCTTTTTCAACTAAAGCCTGAACTTGTTTTTCAACTTCATGACGCTTTTTTTGAATTTGCTGAGTGATGGCTTCCACTTGCTTTTTGCTCGTGGCTTGCGCTTGTCGCAAACGCTTTTCGTACGTGGAGATCTGTTTAAACACGTGATCTAAATCAATTTTTAATCGTGATCGGAGTCCCATAGTCAACCTCTTTCGCGGTGCGTTTAGAAGGTTTTAGCTCAGGAGTCTCTTAGCCGCAAGTGTTTTGAGGAAAAACCAAGAGTTCACTAACTATTTGAATGTACAGAAATTATCAGGGGCAATAGCCCCTTCGTAAGGTACGAAGTCTAGGACTGCGCCATCGGAGCGTGTGAGTTTGAGTCCGTTTCGGCTTAAGGAATAGGTGTACCTTTCAATATCATTGGAGCCAGCCGTACAGCGAGTTGTTAAATCAGCTTCATTTCCAGAGGCAAGGATGCCTGAAGGTCCAGCGTCTCTATCAATGCACAGAAGGCCTTTTCTCGGGATTACGTATACGAAGCTATTATTCTGTTTAGCCTCTTCTTCCTCTTGGGCTTGATTGTTTACAACGACTTTTTCAAACCCGTTAAATTGGCCAAAAGTATACGTCACAAAATTATAGTTGGTCAGATAAGGCTTATAGTCTTTATCGGTAGTAGATCTCGGAACCATCCGCCATTCGAATTGCGTGAGACTCGTGGGTGTCTCTGTGAGCGGAGCTTGGCATCTCCGGCCACAAGCCGAGGTGAACATTAGCACCAGAAGTAAAAGCACTGGGGCCAGATGTATTCTCATTGTGCGCATTGGTTTTACACTTTGCTGTTTTGACTTACGCATAAATTCTTCTCTTAAGGAATAGATTTGCAAGGGCCGAGCCATAGAGCAGAAGTAAAAAACCAATAATTCTAGTTGGTTATTCCTTGGGGCCTGAAGCCCCCTATTGACCAAAGCTCAGACCTTGGCTCGGCACCCCAATGTTTTTCAAGAAAATTCCATGATTTAGCCTGTCTAATTGTGAAACACTCTCCACGATAGGTTTCTAAAGAATCTTTTCCGGGGTGCCGTTGTATAGCTTGGGTGTTGGGAGTTCGCTATTTTTAATCAAGTCCAGGGAATCGGGCTGAACTGAGGTTTTCTGGATGTCACGTCGTTTTTCAAGCTATCAGGACCCGCTCAAGCAACTTTTTGAGCACCATCTCCTTAACCGTTCCTACGAAGACGCCTCCGCCTTTTCAAAAGAAGTAGCGCGTGAATACTTAGGCTATCTTGATACAACTTTAGCTCATGTTCCCATTCACGTTCGTGCATCGCTCATTGAGGATCTGGAATCCGAAGCACATGAAATGCTGATTAAGAAAATGTATGGCGTAGGGCCTGTGGATGAAGCGACTAACTTTGGTCGAGTATTGATTGTCGAACCGAAGAAACACAGTCTAAAAGCAGTGGATTTTATGCCACCTGCCAGTTCCACTGTGGGTGATGATAATTCCGAAGAGCGCTAATTACTGCAACAACAGAGCTTCTTGATAATAACTGGTTCTTTGGGTCAGCTCTGTGTGAGAGCCTTGGTCTACTAACCGCCCATTTTCAAATACCAAAATACGGTCGGCTTTTCGAACTGTTGATAATCGATGTGCCACAATGAAAGTCGTTCGTCCCTCAGAGAGGCTGTTCAGCGCTTTTTGAACAACAGCTTCTGACTTCGTATCTAAATTAGAAGTTGCTTCATCCAAAACCAAGATGGGAGCGTTTCTTAAAAAGGCTCGGGCAATAGCAATCCGCTGACGTTCGCCACCACTCAATAACGCTCCCCGATCCCCCACGGGTGTGTGGATTCCCTCGGGCAATTCCTCGATGAACTCTGAGCAGAACGCGAGTTCACAGGCCTTCTCAATATCCGTTGTGGATGCAGAGAGATTTCCCCATTTTACGTTGTTATAAATGGTGTCATGAAACAAAAACGTGTCTTGGGTGACAAAGGAGAAAAGTTGTCGAAGGGCCTGCAAGTTAAAACTGTGAAGGGGAACACCATCAATGGTTATCGAGCCACTTGTGACGTCGTAGAGTCTGGGCAATAAATTAACAATGCTGGTTTTGCCGCTGCCACTTTGTCCGACCAAAGCCACTTGTTGTCCAGCCAGAACTTCAAAAGAAACTTGGTGGAGCGCCTGCTTTTCCCCATATTGAAGAGAAACATTTTCGAATTTGATATTTCTTTGGAAGTGAACCGGCGCTGCGGGATTCGCCTGAATCTCCTGGGGTGTGGTTTGGTCCAACACTTGAAAAATGCGCTCTAGAGCAGCTTCGGCATTCTTCAGCTTTAGAAAAGAGTTGTTCAGCTCTTTTAGAGGCATTTGGGCTAAGCCGATAGCAATGATGAAAGCGATGAGTTCTCCAGAAGTGAGGTGTCCTTTGGAAACGGCTAGACCTGCATAAATGAGCACACCAGAAATTAAGAGAGCGCCCACAAATTCCACACAGGGTGTTGCCAGTTCCTGAACGCGGATAGATTTGGAGATTGTTTTTAGATATCGATCCTGGATTTCCTGGAAACGCGCCGAGAGCGGCTTTTCCAGTCCAAACACTTTCACCACGCGAGAGCCCACGAAACTTTCCTGCCCAAGGGCCATCAAATCGGCAAAGTTGGCGAGATTACGAACGGCGTATCTCTTGACGGCACTGCCGGTACGAGAAAACAAAATGGCAACTAGCGGAGCTACTAAAAGCGTGGCTAACGTCAAACGCCAATCGCAATAGAGTGCAACGCCCATCAATCCCAGAAAAGTAAATGGTTCTTTGAGTACCACCGAAAGTGTTTCAATCCCGGTAAGAAGTTGAACCAAATCATTTTGAAGACTGGCCAGCATTTCCCCTGTACGTTTTTTATCGAGAACAGATAAGGGCAATACGAGATACTTTTGAAACAGTTCGGTTCGTATTTCAGCGACTAATCGCTCTGCGAGAGTTCTGCGGAGGGTGTTGTAAAAATATTTCGCGAGCCCGCTCACCAAAAAAAGACCAATTAAAACCAGTGGAATCCAATCAAACAAACGAGGATCTAAAGTGCGACCCTTTTGAAGTTCATTGATGAGTTTTTCAGTGAGTCGAACACTCACTGGTTGAATAGAAGAAACTACCAGGCCCAACAATAAAATGAGACCCACGCGACCTTTGTAGGGAGCTAACCTGCGGATGAGCTTTGAAAGCGCTGGAAAGCGACTTTGTAAATTTCGCACGAACATCGGCCGGAGAATAACTCAAGCTGCGTGAAAAAGTAGTGCAGAATTCAGTCGAAGGGAAACGGAGGTAAAGTGCTGTAAATATTAATAAAGCTAATTGGATAGGGTTTGTCTGTTCGAGTGAAAGCGAGAGTTGTCCGATATTTTTACAAATTCACCGTGTTCTATAGTGAGTGAATGCTTAACCCGCTCTTGCTCAAAAATACGCTCCAAACGAGCTGAAAACCCTTTGAAGGGTTCTGAAATGTTTCTTAAAACCACAAACAGAGTATTGGGTTCCTGAATAAAACAGAGATCAGTAACGCGAATTTCGGCGTTGATACGAGCTTCTAATCGTTTCATCATATAACTTGGCAATTCAACGTTGTCCCAACCTGCAATTTGATAGCGTAGATAGTAAATGGATTTTCCCTGATCTAAATGGGAGAAGTGGCCCTCGAGCCGTTTTTTGGAAGTCTTTTCTACCAAAACAATCAGTGTGGCTACCGTGATCACTTGAGTGAAGCAAACACAGGGAGCTATCCATGCAGATTGTGAGCCGCCTTGAAGTTTTAAAAGATAGGCAATGAGAACACCGAGCACCTCGATGATGCCGAGGACGAACAAGATATTTCGTAGCGGCAGAGCAGATTGCATGAGTCGATGGTGCAAGTGGCCCTTGTCGGCTTGAAACGGAGACCTGCGAGTGAATAAACGATAGGTTAAAACCATAGCAGCATCCGCAATTGGCACCAAAAAACACAGACCGGGGATTGCTAATCGAGTAATAATATTTCCATCTTCAATGGGAACAGAAAGATGCTGAACTGCTAATAGGTAGCTGAGTGTGTAGCTGCCGATATTTCCCAGGAATCCTTTTCGCTGGACCACATTGAAGTAAAGAAACGGCACTAGCATTCCCATGAGCAGGCCGCCAAAGACTCCGATGGTATTGAAGCCCTGGGGATTTCCGGAAAAGAGGTACAAGCCGAGGGCTCCGAAGAATAAAACCGAGCCAGCAAGTCCATCAATGCCGTCAATAAAGTTGATGGAGTTCATGAGACCTAAAATGAAGAAAATAGCTCCGAAAGTTCCCCAAGGACCGTAGGTTTGAGAAATCGTTTTTTGAAGGGTGGGATCAAACAACACAACACAAACAACACAGAATATTTGAACCAAAATCTTATCGAGCGCGGGACGAGAATAGCGGTCATCTAAATAACCCATCAAAGCGATGAGAGCACTGCTAGCAAGCACAAATCCGCTCACTTTGTCGTAGAGGGCTAACAAACCTAAATAGATGAAACATCCGGTAACTAATGAGAGCCCAACTATGGGAACGTGGTCCTCAGAAAGTCCGCGTGCCTTAGGCCAATCAACCCAACCTAGACGCGGCGCAATTTTGATATTCAGCAGCAAAAGCGGCAGAGCTAGGCTCAAACCCAGTGCCATGTAAAACGCGATGTGTAGATTTTCGGGGAGTGGAATTGTCATGAAGCGAAGGCATCCAGCCTAGTCCAACATAGAATCATTCTCAGATGGTGGATCGTCACAATAACGGTTAAACTTTAGACATAATTTCTTCATCATTTTCTAATCGGATTTCCAACCTATGCTGCGGCGAACTAAAATTGTTTTAGGAATCAGTTTTGGTCATGGAGACTCTTCAGCGGCCCTCATTGTAGACGGTAAGCTCATTGCTGCTGCAGAAGAGGAGCGCTTTAATCGGATTAAACACTTCGCAGGGTTTCCTACTCAAGCAGTTCACTATTGTCTGAAAGAAGGGGGCGTTGGCGCCTCACAAATTCAATGCGTAGCCATCGCCAAAAAAACTTGGAATCAAGCATTAAAAAAAATGAGTTTCGTTCTTACACATCCTGGTGTTCTGGCACAAAAAAAATCAAAGGGAGAATATAACTCAAATGCCTTCAAGCTTTGGTTGCGGGATCTAGGACTCGAAGGAGCTCGGCCCTTTCACTGTGAGCATCACTTTGCTCATATGATGAGCGCTTATTATTTATCGCAATCTGAATCTCAAGCGCTACTTTCATTCGACGGCTTGGGTGATTTTGTCTCGACTGCTGTTGGAAGAAGCTCTCCTCAGGGTCTCAAAATTTTAGATCGAGTTATTTTCCCTCACTCGTTGGGGTTCTTTTATACAGCAATGACCCAGTATTTGGGCTTTCCCCACTTTGGTGATGAATTTAAAGTGATGGGACTTTCAAGCTTAGGTAAGCCTCGCTTCTTATCTCAAATGAGAAACTTGGTAAGAGAGGCGGAACCCTTCGGATTTCGCATCAATTTAGAGGCTTTTCCCATTCACAAGGCGACCCGCGGGTTTTCTGTGGAGAACCATCGTCCGTCAGTAGCTCCTTTTTACAATGCTTCGTATTTAACAGCCATTTTGGGAATTCCGCCAAGAAAGTCATCGGATCCGTTATTGTCTGAGCATTGGGATCTGGCAAAGTCAGTTCAGACTCGATTTGAAGAAATTGCCAATCATCTTCTGAAGTATTTGGAACTCAAAACGGACACAGAGACTCTGGCGTTGGCGGGTGGGTGTGCTCATAACAGTGTCTGGGTCGGAAAAATTCCTCAGGTCAGTCGATTTAAAGCGATTCATGTTGCACCAGCTTCACACGATGCCGGCATAGCGGTGGGAGCTGCAATTGCTGCTTATGAGGGACCTGTATCTCTCATGGACGATCACAATACGTGGGCACTTTTGGGGCCCCGTCCGTTTGAAAAAACATTGGCAGGGATACCTGACGGGTTGGAGGAAGTGACCTTTAAAAAGGACCGAAAACTTTTAGAGTTTGTGGCAAAGGAGCTCACGGAAGGAAAAATTGTTGGTTTAGCTCAAGGACGGCTAGAGTTTGGGCCACGTGCTTTGGGTAACCGAAGTATTTTGGCAGATCCACGTCGTAAGGAAATGAAGAACAAACTGAATGATCGCGTGAAGCATCGTGAGAGCTTTCGTCCCTTTGCGGCTTCAGTGATTATGGAGTTTCAGGATCAATGGTTTGAAAATGCATTCTACGCTCCGACAATGGAAGCTGTGTTTCAGGTGCGGCCTAACATGCGCAGCAAAATCGCAGGAGTCGTGCATGAAGATGGGTCCTGTCGCATTCAGTCCGTTTTACAGAAGAGCCAACCGTTTTATTATCAGTTGATAGAAGAGTTTCGGAAGCTGACCGGCGTTCCCATGCTCATCAACACTTCATTCAATGATAGCGAGCCTATCGTTTTAACGAGCGAAGATGCTATTCGGTGCTTTCTGACAACAGAAATGGATTATCTGATTCTGGAAAACCGACTCTTCTGTAAGAAGGGGAGCGCGCTGTCGCTCACCGCTTGAGCTCTTGCGACCAGCATTGATACGCTTCAGTGAAGGAGCTTTGATGATGAGGGGCAACTTTCGGATAGGTGGCAAGCAGCTCCGGAACAGCGTCTCCCACGACCCACGACTTTCCCGCCCATGCTAAAAGCTGTAAATCATTATAGTCATTACCAAGTGCAAAAGTTTTCTCAATAGGAATCCTGTGTTTGTTTCTTAACCACTCCGATGCTGTGGCTTTTGAACTCTGTGCGTGCAAAATTTCAACCCAGAGGGATTTTCCATCAAAGGGAGAAGTCGCTCTCACCACGTTGAATTGAGGTGATAATGAGTTCCGAAGCGTTTCAAACAATTGCGGCGTTGTGGGATGTGACTGGATAATAATAAACTCACTGGCTGATTTCGGAAGCTCTTGGGGATTGAGAGGTTCTCCATGGTCCTTATGAAATTCAATACGATTATGAAAATCAACGTTTGACGGGTTTCTGGGTGAAAAATAAAAACGATGGGAGTGAGGAGCGCTGAGTTGAATAGTGAAATCGACTTCGTGTTCATTAATTTGGTGAAAAACAGTTTGAACTTGTTCCGTGCTGAGAGAGTTATGGTGGATGAGCTCTTTGTTTTTCCAATCAAAAATTCCGGCACCGGAAGAAAAAATGAGATAGTCGATTGGAAAGTCAGGTTCTAATTCAGTCTCAACACCATAAAGACTTCTCCCTGTGGCAATCACGCACAAATTACCCTCAAGCCGAGCCTGAGCGAGAGTATCCTTGTCTTTTACAGAAACTGAGCCCCCCTTCGGAAGTAAAGTTCCATCTAAATCAGAAATAAGGAGCATGGGGGTACCATAGTCGAGACTGCCTGCAAAAAAAAGAGAAAGTCGCTAGGGCCTTAGTTATAATAGCAAAGATGAAATATTTAATTGGTTTGCTACTCATTTGCTTCATTCAAACGGGTCATCTGCTGGCCAGTTCTGATATCGACCGCTCTGTGCAATGGGGATATCGGATTAATTATCAATCAGGTCTTCAGTCGAACGATCTTAAAGCATTGCGAAAAATGCTCCAAAGCAAAGGAGTCAATGTTCTATACCCTTCTCAACGCGACTGGAAACTCCCCACGGGTTACTTGAGTGTGTCTTCATTTCTCGGGGAGGATGAAATCAAAAAAATGAGCACATGGATAGTTTCAGTAGAGCCCAGTGAGCCTACTCAAAGATACCAGATTGAACTGAGAGCAGGATTGGAAGAAGTTCAATATAAAAAACTCTTACAGGTTTTTGTGAAAAACAAGATTCAATTGGTTTCTGGCGCTAACACACCGGGCATTCCTTCTTCACTATTAGTAAAAGCCGCCTTGACTCCAGAACAAATCAAAGGGATTGATGAAATCAGTGGGTTAGTTGTTGGAATCAACAAACCCAATTGAGGGTACAGTATTTATGCTGAGTTGGATGGAAATCATGATTGTCGGAGGAGCCTCCTACTTTTTGTTCAAACGTCATGCTTTCAGGGAATGGATTCAAGCGGGCAAAGAATCAGTGGATGCTTTCAAGACGGCTTTGAAAGCAGATTCCAAACGTGAGATAAAAGAAGTGTCGGAGTTCAGATCTGAAAAATCGAAAGAGCAAGGAGATCAAAATGCTAGGTAATTTGGGATTTACTGAGATTTTAGTATTGGGAGCCATCGTCCTCCTCATTTTTGGTCCAAAAAGACTACCAGAGCTTGCAAAGGGTTTAGGCAAGGGCATCCGCGAGTTTAAGAAAGCCTTGAGTCAGCCGGATGAAGAATCTTCAGAAAAACAGGCCCTATTAAAAAATGACGAAAAGAATCCGGATAAAGACAGTCATTCGTAAAGAAATGGCGCACCCGGGAGGATTCGAACCACCGACCCTCAGATTCGTAGTCTGATGCTCTATCCAACTGAGCTACGGGTGCGCGTGAGAGCCGCTACAATAGACCAAAAAAACCTAAAAGCAAGACTGGACTCAGGGGATGGGGGGAACAGGTTGCTTTTTTTCCATAATAAATTCAAGCGGAAAGGCTTCTCCAGAGGCTAGAGTGTAGCTTTCATCCAAAAAGTGAATGACCCCATTGCGCTCTTCCCAAACGTATTTTCTAGAGCCATCCGCGTCCGTCACCGTAAGGGTGTATTGAGTATCGTTGGGTTCGTAGGATTCTACTATGATTTCAGTTTGGTGCGTTGGGAATGAACGAAAGCCCGGATCACAAACCCCCCCTGTTTTATGGCAGTAGGGAAGGACGATTAAGCCTTCTTCAGATTCAACAGTCACATAACCCAATTTATTATCCTCTTTAGGAACCTGGGTGCCAGCAATTAAAATTACGTAATTTCCTCGGACTTTTTCGAAAAATTGGAGCGGGTCCATGGTTTCAGCTGCCTGGAGGGACAGGCTTAGAAAGGTCAGCAGAAGGGGAAGCATTCGAATCATAGGATCTCCTTTTATTCAGAATACTCCCAATTTGGATTGGGCTCTATGGGCAAAGAGTAAAAATTTGTGAGCCGCGATGGATTCGAACCATCGACCCCATCCTTAAAAGGGATGTGCTCTACCAACTGAGCTAGCGGCCCCTAAAGACATTGAGCGTTAATATTTAGCCTGTCTTCTCCCCTTGTGGCAAGAATCCTTTTTATTCGTGGTAAAATTTCTTTATGGCACTTGGTTTATTCAAATGGTTCCCCCTTCTGGGGGTCTGGTTAATGGCTCAACCCCCAAATCCTTTAACTACTTACGAGGTGAGTTTATTTACGGGAATCCCCAAGTTAGCGAAATTAGGGGATTCTTATCAGGTACTGACCCAAACCATTCCTCACACTTATGAAGCGCTTACTCTTCCCGAGGCCCCGGAGTTTCAGGCTTTGAAGATTTCCCAAGCCGTTCTATACCCCGCTTTAGGCCTCCGGATTTACTTCAGGCGTGAGGGGGCCGTGCTCATCACCCTTCAAGAGCCCTTTAAAGGAAAAGTACGGTCTAAAAAAATTGATTTATTTCCTTTCGTCCGCTCGCCAGCAGGAACTTGGGAGGAATATCTCATCAAACAATTGGGAATTCCCGACTTCACGGTTTCGGGGGGCAGATTGAATTCCAAAGGCTTATTCTACTCTTGGGGAGATATCAGCTTCAATGCCATGGGTCCGAATCAACTGGCTCTGTATCGCGAGCCGAGCATTGCTAAGTACCGGGAGAAAAGTTTCGGCCGAGAAATCACACTTTCTCCGCCACCACTCAACCAAAAATAATTTTAGCAAATTTACGTTTTCCTACTTGAATCACCCATTGGTCTCCGGGCTTGCAAGGAAGGCGTTCCGATGAAACCACTTTTTCATTGATTCGAATAGCGCCTTGGGCGAGCAATCGTTTTCCCTCACTTGTACTTCCAGCAAACTGAATATCGAGTACCAGCTTGGGGATCCATACTTGAGCTTCTTCACATGTATAGCGAACTTCAGGCAGAGTGTCCGGCACTTCTTTTCGAGCAAAGACCTTTTCGAAATGGGCTTCAGCATCGTTTGCTTTTTGTGCATCATGAAATCGGGTGACGATTTCTCGAGCCAGTTGAGATTTTAATTTCTTGGGATGGATTTTTCCCGTTTGCAGTTCGTGAAACAGAGTTTCTATTTGAGGAGTTTCTAGTTCGCTGAGCAGATCAAAATATTTTCGCATCATGGAATCAGGAAGACTTAATAACTTGCCGTACATTTGCTCGGGAGATTCATCCACGCCCACATAATTATTGAGCGACTTGCTCATTTTTTGAACGCCGTCTAAGCCTTCCAAAAGAGGCATTGTGATACACACCTGAGGTTCCAACTGATAGTCCTGCATGAGCTCTCGACCCATGAGCAAATTGAATTTCTGATCTGTGCCGCCTAGTTCAATGTCTGCTTTGAGGGCAACAGAATCATAGGCCTGAAGGAGAGGGTACATAAATTCATGCAAAGAAATACTTTGGCCTTCCTTGTATCTTCTGTTGAAATCCTCTCGTTCTAACATGCGCGCTACGTTCGCATGCGCGGCCAAGCGGACAAAATCATAAGCAGAGAGCTTTTCAAGCCAAGCGCTATTGAATTGAATGGAAGTCTTTTTGGGGTCCAGGATTTTAAATACCTGCGTTTTATAAGTTTCAGTATTTTTTAAAACCTCATCACGAGTTAATTGTGGCCGCGTCTTCGATTTTCCAGAAGGGTCGCCCACCAAGCCTGTGAAATCTCCAATCAAAAAGACGACTGTATGGCCCAGTCTTTGAAATTGGGCCATTTTCTGAATGAGCACTGTGTGGCCCAAGTGGATATCGGGTGCGGTGGGATCAAACCCTGCTTTAACAACTAGCGGTTTTCCGGTCTTGACTGATTTCTCTAGTTTTTGAACCAGTTCTTTCTCAGGAAGTACTTCCTGGACGCCGCGCTTGATTTCCTTTAGCTGATCTTGGGCTGAGTTCACTCTAAATCCCCCTCTTGAAAATCAAGATCTCCTACTGTGTATCTGAAACGTTGGATTTGGGACGCGCGAGACTTTTCATTGATAGTGATGATGACATAAGAAACACCGGGATTTTCACGAGCAGGTTGTACCATCACCCGTCTTTTTGTCATAAATCGTCGGACCACTTCCTCGGGTTTCATACCGATGACTGAAGCAAAGGCTCCCGTCATTCCGACATCAGTGATATAAGCCGTGCCCCCCGGGAGAATTTGCTCATCAGCCGTTTGCACATGAGAATGGCTACCCACTACGGCCGAGACTCGTCCGTTTAAATGCCAGCCCATCGCGTATTTCTCACTCGTGGCGTCAGCATGCATATCGACCAGAATGGGAAATGTGCTCCGTTGTTGAGCTAAAATTCGGTCCACTTCAATAAAAGGGCATTCGATAGCGTCCATGAAAACTCGACCCATGAGATTGATCACCATGAGCTGAAGCCCATTCTTCTCAAGAAGTAAGTGGCCTTTACCGGGACAACGTTCGCGAGGAGGTTCCGGAAAATTAGCAGGTCGGATTAACCGATCTGTGGTTTCAAATAATGAAAGCACTTCTTTGTTATCCCAGATATGGTTTCCAGAAGTTAAGCAATCAAAACCCATCTCGCGCATTTCATTAAAAGTTCTCTTATTCACACCCTTGCCACCCGCTAAGTTTTCGGCATTGGCAATCATGAAGTCTGGCTGATGTTGCTGGATAATGTTGGGAAGCACCTGTTTAATAGCCCGGCGCCCTGGCTTGCCAAAAACATCTCCAAAATACAAAACAACCATTTTTACGACTCGACCTTCTTAGCGGGAAAAAAACCGCTTTCTGTGACAATAGCCTGCATCCTAACATCATGAGAACTATGAGCAAGTTCTTGATGATGAAATTGTTGATGAAAGCCGATTCCCCAGCGATTCAATTGCGGATTTGACTCAAAAAACCGATCATAATAGCCCGCACCACTGCCAATTCGGATGCCAAAAACATCAAACCCAAAGCCTGGCACTAGAATGAGATCCTGGGGGGACCATTGCGCTTTTGGTAAGCCCTTTTTGGGTTCCAAAATTCCATAGGCACCCATTTCCAGTTGGTCCAATTGAGTTATGGAAAAAAAGTGGAGTTGTCGGGTTGAGAAATCCACCTTAGGAAAAAAATAGGGCTTTTGAGCCATAGCGAGCAGGGGTAAGAGATCGATCTCAAAGATTCTCGCCGCAAAAAGACCGATTTGAGGAGCCTGGATAAACCCAGAGTGGTTGATTAACGTCTGACAAATAGCAAGGCTGGCAGATTTTCGTGCATCGGGATCCTGAGGAAAGGATTTCTTCCAAGATTCTCTCAGAGCTCTCTTGCTGGAACTTATCGACTCAATTGGAGATCCCATTCCACTTTTTCAAGCAGTTTTTGAGCTTTTGCAAGCACTGCCGAGCGATGATCGGAGGATTTTCTCTTGGCCTTGATCAAGTCGCTCGCCAAGTCAAAAGCAGCTAGAATGGCCGCTTTTTGTAGGCTCAAACTAGGGTTTTTTTTCCTGAGGGAATCGACTCGTCTTCGAACAATTTGGGCTACTTCTTCCAAATGTTCAGGACTTTCGTTTCCTTTGAGTTCGTAGCGCTGGTTGCCAATCAAGATGTCTATAGTGTTCATGACCGCTATTGTAACACTCTTCTGGTCAGCTTCAAATCCTAGCTGTTTGATCGATTTCCCCAAAAACGGAAATCCCATTTTGGAGGCAATTGATTTGGAGGCGGTCTCCCGGTTGCAGCCAGGGCGTTACAGGTTTACCCGTGTCGATAATTTCTTGAAACCGCTTCTCCGTAAGACAAGCAAAGCCGCTTTGGGTGGATTCATTGGATACGGTTCCAGTCCCTACAATGGTACCGGCAGATAGCGGTCGGGTTCTATTGGCATGAGCAACGAGTTCCCCCATGGTGAAATGCATTTCCTTTCCGTTGGGGTGTCCAAACTCTCTTCCATTGAGATGCACCTGAACTTCTAAATGAATTCTTTTGCCGTCCCAGAAGCTCCCTAATTCATCAGGGGTTACTACGAGCGGTGCAAATGCCGAGTTCGGCTTTGATTGAAGAAAACCAAACTTGGTTTCAATTTCTTGCTTCACAATCTCTCTGTACGTGATGTCATTGAACAAGCAAAACAGTGCAAAATACTGAGGCATTTTTTCTGCCGGAGTTCCTTTGGGGACATCTTTCAGAATGACACCAAATTCAGCTTCGAAATCCCCTCCGAACGCCGGATCCATCAATTCCAGAGGGGCGTGAGCCGGCAACATAAAATCACTCACCCCTTGATACATTAAAGGGGTTTTTTTTGCTGATTCTGGCATTTGATCGCCCCGAGCTTTTCGAGCTCGAACCACGTGCGACAGAAAAGCACTTCCATCATAAAAACCATGGCAGTGGGGGAGGGGACTCAGGCAATCTTTTGGATTGAAATTAAAGACCCCTTGAGCTTTCCCTCGATTGAGCTCTTCCGACATCTGTTGCAAGCGAGGTTCCCAGTGATCCCAACTTTCCAAGGCTGAGATTAAAGATACCGTCGGTTGAACTTCAATTGCTAATTGATTATTTGAAGAAACTACGATGAGTCGACCCTGTCTGTTTTCTGGGTCGGTGCTGGGGAGTGTTGCTAATTTCATGGAAACTCCTTGAATAAAAATTCATCTGGTTCGTCGATACTACAACTTCCAAACGTTGCAGCATGTGTTTTTCTGGCGGATTCAATTTGTTGAGTGGTGATTTCTCGCCCTCTCCAAGAAAAGCTAGTCTCGGAAAAAACAAACTCATCACCTTTTTGAGATGTTAAACAGGTCTCAATATCCTTCAAAGAAAATTCTTTGTTCCCCAAGGAGTAAGCAAAATTGATAGCGGCAAAAAGATTTATAAATCCAAATTCAGAACCCTGGCTTACCGGATGGTGGAGTCCTTGGGTAGCCTTCAATTTGATTCCGTTAGCAGCGCATTCATCGATAGCTTTAGCCAGTTGCTGCGGAGTGGGAACTTGCTTGCCACCCGTACGAATTTTGAGAGCAGGAATCATTTGGCTGGCAGAGTTTTCCGCAATCCACTCCGCTAAAATCCGACTCACCCCTTCCAAGGTTTCTTCCCAGGAAGCTCCCAGCGAAACCTCAAAATAAATATCTAATTCCCCCGGCCAAATGGTTTCGAGTTGCTCAAGAACCGGAAAAACAGTTTCTCCCGCAGTGATGGCTTGCCCAGGAGCTGAGACTTCAGCTGGTAGGCGAGTCTCATAACTTACGATATCGACTCTGCACGAGCTATGGTAAAGCCGTTCTTGGATTCTTCGTAATTCTCTGAGGTCCCAATCAATCGTTTTTATGACGGTTTCAGTACTGTTCTCCTGTGGCGTGGTCCCTAAAGCAGAGATTGTCCAAGGGCTCCCGTCAGAGCCCGACTCCCACAGCAACCGAGGATTGAGTTGTTTGATTTCATTTAGACCCAGGACAACCCGGTTGAGTAGCCAAGGGTGTCGACTGGTTCTTCGAAAAGTTGCTGCTTTTTTTAAAGTGGCATTGAGGTCTAGGCTTGCCGGAGGGAACATCCCTGCATAATCAATGATACCCGACAATAAAGCTGTTTTGCTCGAATAGACCGACATGATTCCGAAAACTTAGCGGAAATAGCACTTGAAAACAAGGATTAACGCCCCGAGGCGTTAGGGGTGCTGAAAAAAACAACTGAACCTTTTCCGGAAAATACCGATACACAAGAAGAGTACGCGAAAGCTTGCCTCACTACCAATCCAAAACAATTCAGGAAGAAAAAAAGGAGTCAGTCGTATGGAAAGTCCATATAACTCAACCGATGTCGCAGGATGCGAGAACGAACCAGAAAGCCTAAAAGTAGTTTTTATGGAGAGCTACGAAAAGTGTAGTTTCTGCGGTTCTAAATTAGTGTTCAGTCATGATCTCAACATTGGATTTCTCCAAGTAGTGGAAGTCGCTCGGTGCCCGGGTTGTGGAGTCACAATGAATCCGAAAAAATTCACTCTACAATAAGCCAATTCTTTGATTTAGAGAAAAATACGCTCCCGTCTTTTCAACTGCTTGTGAATTTCCTTCTGCAGTTGTAACCGAATCAACCGACTCAATCGAGTGACATATTCTAAATCCTGCGCTTTTTCCGGATCTTTCTTTATGTAGATTGGCTTCAGAAACTTGATATACCATTTTGCCGGGAGTGGAATTACATTGAGTGGTACTGGAATAATTATTCCAAAAAGTTCCTTGGCCCACCGAATTTGCTTGAGAGTGATGTGAGTCTCCTCGGCTCCAATTACGACACTAGGAATGATTGGCGCACCTGTTTGTAAGGCAAGCCTCACAAAGCCTCGCCGAAATCGCCGCAAACGGTAACGGTACTTAGTTGGCTTGAAGTTTCCCTCTTCGCCTTCTGGAAAAAGCAGGAGCGGCTGTTTTCTTTCCAGTACTTTAAGTCCATTTTCTAAATTGGCTGCGACCAATCCCAGCTTCTTTGCATGTACACTGATCTTAGGGTGAAGAAACCACAGCTTGTGAGCAATGATTCGGGGAACGCGTTGAGTGGCGATGTGGATTTGATGTCCCAACATCAACGCATCAAAGCCCATAAAACCACTATGATTGCCAATGACAATACAAGGACCAGTTTTCGGAATGTGTTCTGTACCCTGCGTTGTGACTCGAAGGTACTTTTGAAAAATTTCTAGAAGAAAGTTCGGCAGGATCTTATAAGCAAGATCTTCCTTAGAGAGTTCGGATTGTTCTAGTGCCCGTGAGACTGCTCGCTTGAAAAAAGCTTTCATGCTACTAAGTGAATATAGCCTGCTTTTCTCAAATGAATGAGTCCTTCCAGGATTTCTACATCCCACTTTTCAGAATAGTCCAAAATATCGGAAACGTGATGAAATTGGGCGACTTGGATAAGAGTATAAAAGTCGGCGGGAGTAAAAGCAGTCGAAACGGTCATCTTAGCAGCCACTAAATCCAGTTTAATGTGTGCTGGAGGAATCTCCTTTTTTATTTTTTGGGTTCTTTCCTGCTGTTGTTGACCTTCACGAACAATCTCCTCAATCTCCATCGCAATCATTTTTTGAGACCGGCAATCCTCCGGGTTTTTCCTGTTGAACAGAAACCGACTATTTTCCCAACAAAACATTCGATACACCGCTTTTAACTGAGAAACGGCGCCCGCTTCAGCAACAGTCATTTTCCCCTGAATAAAGTCTATTTTTCCTTCTTCCCCAGGCCTGCCTCCGCGCACCCAAAGGGTCCCCGTGCGTTCCAGTTCACCCAAAGTTAATAAAACATCCCCTAAACCTTGAAACTGGGCCACTGGAAGAGAGGATTCAGGAGTCCCTTCATTCTGTTCCGATCGCCACCAGGGATTGTTGTGGGTCATTCGTTCTAGTTTTGATATTCCCACTTTGAGCTCTCGAATGAGATCTGCGTCTGTGTTCTTACTCTCTGATTGCAGAACAAGACCTTTCATAGAATGCAGTAGGTGGTGGAGTTGTAAATAGCGATCCAGAGTTTGCTTGGCCTGAATAAAAATATCTTGGGTTCTTTTATCGCCCGCGGTTGGGTTTTCCAATAGAGCATATACTCGGGTGGTCAAACCCATTCGAACATCTTCCTTATTGAATTGTTTTCCCATCCAAAGAATTAAAAGCGGTGCCGAACAAGCGCGGAGTTGCATGAGTTGCGGTTGACTGGTGGGACCATTCTCCAACAAAACAATCATGGGCTCTTTTTTATTCTCCGCAGATTTACAAAAACTTCCGACGTTGGATTCAAAGGATAATTGAAGTACGCCTTCAGACTGCCACTCATTGAGTAAAAGGCGTCCCCAGGGACTAAAATCACCCAGCGCGTAGGCTTCGCATAAAGCAGAATGCATGCTGTCTCCTGGTAGTTAAACTAGGATTGATATCTTTTGAGAAAAAGTTGTTTCAGAGCTTTATGATTCCGGATCAGTTGAATCACAAACTCTGAATGACGAGGGTAATATCCATTGCCAAAAATCAGCTGAGCAGCTGAGCCAATTCCTTCCGCTCCCAGCGCTACCTTGGTGAATGAAGTTGCCATGCTAAAAAAAACAATCTTTCCCCGAGAGTGACAACTCATGAGAGCGCTGACTTCAGTGTTGGGTACACTCGCCACATTAATCACTACATCCACTAGTTTACCATGCGTGGTGCGCTCCACCATCCTGCGCACGGCCAAGGGATCTGTGGCATCCACTGAGACCACAGCATCGCATACTTTGAGCGCTTTTAGCTCCTTCGCCAAAGTCGGATTTGGCTCAATGGCATAGACCCGGCCTATTTTCCCTACTTTTTGCCGCCCGGCGACACAGCTGAGTGTTCCCGCTTTACCGCCGCCGCCGATGACTAAAAGAGATTGGCCTTTGCGCAGAGTGGCATTCACAGTCGCGGGTGCTCCAGCAACATCAAAGAGAGCCATGGAAACAGCCTCAGGAAGGTCCGAAGGTAGGCGAGCAGCAATCCCCGACTCAAAAAGGATGGCATGTCCCGAAACATCGATTTGGTGGGTCTTCAAATCCACTTTGCGAATTTGGTCTAAATGCAAGGGTGTGAGAGTGAGTGAAACCAGTGTGGCGACGCGGTCCCCGCTCTTGAGTTTCAAAGGGCCCCGGTATCGACTTCCCACTTGGGATACTTTCCCAATGAGCATGCCTCCCGATCCAGTCACTTGATTTTGCTGCTTCCCTCGCGAACGGCAATTTTCGAGAATGATTTGTCCAATTTTTTCGGGATTTGAAGTCGTTTCTTTTTCCATTTGGACAAAGCTGGCCGCATCAATATTCAGTTTCTCTACTTCAATTAAGATTTCATTATCAAAAATCGGCCTTTGATTATCTAAACGGTGGGCGGCTTGTGGGAGGGTGGGGTGTTCATCCAACACCCGATGGATCCCAAAGGGATCTGATTTGGTTTTCCGCTCTTTAATAGACACCTGGACAAGTTACTCACTTCTATTTAATACGCCAAGTCGTATTCGACAAAATCCAGCTAGGAACCTTTGACCTTCAGAGACAGCTTCAGTAATAAAGGGTTATGGCCAATTCCAAGAGATTTTTAGTGATTGCGGGCAATATTGGTTCGGGAAAAACTACGCTGACACAACTGCTTGCTGAACGTTATCGGTGGGAACCTCATTTTGAAGTGGTGGCTGAAAATCCGTATTTATCAGATTTCTATGGAGACATGCCCAGATGGTCGCTCCAACTGCAGGTTTTTTTCCTCTCGAAACGATTCCAGGCCCATCAGAAAATTGTTTTTGGGCAGAGTTCAGCGATTCAAGACAGATCCATTTATGAAGATGCGCATATTTTTGCCCGTGCCCTTTATGAAAGTGGAAAAATGGAAAAAAGGGACTATGAAAACTACTACGAGTTGTACAGCACGATGACTCGATTGTTACCGCCTCCCGATTTAGTTGTTTATATGCGGAGATCAGTCCCCTGTCTGCAGCAACGGATTGCTCAGCGAGGTAGAGATTACGAAAAAAACATTCCCGATGCTTATTTGGACCAACTGAATCGATGCTACGATGAATGGATTGAAAATTATGATATTGGAAAAGTTTTGACTGTTAACGCTGATTCCCTGGATTTGAAAAATAAGAGAGAGGACTTTGATTACGTTTGTAGCCGACTCGAACACTCTCTCGAGCAACCCGATCTTTTTTCTACCTGCTAGGAGCTTATTCTTCTGTTGAATCGCCTAAGTGGGTGGGCATTTCTTTTCTTCTGATGGCTTCAGCCAACGCCAGATGATCTGGAATTCCAATTTTCTTTTCCAACTGATCAGCTTGTATTGGTTTTGATTCTTTACAGTAACTTTTTTTCATGTTCAGGATTCGCTGAACAGAAACTTCAATGCGCTCTTTGGAAATTTTCTTATTTTCCACTGCTTTGACTAACGCTTCATACGCAGCCACCGGAAAGCCAGCATCGCCACGATAAATCAACATGTCACAGCCTGCTTGAATAGCCATCACAGCCGATTCCTCAACACCATAGTTATCTGCAATCGCTTTCATTTCCATGTCATCAGAGAAAACTACTTTTTGGAATCGTAACTGGGCCCTCAAAATATCATTGATGATTTTGGGAGATAATGTGGCTGGTAAATCAGGGTCCAAGCTCTTGTTGATCAGGTGAGCTGTCATAATCCCTTCGACTCGGCTGCGGATCAAGCGCCGGAAGGGAATAAATTCTACTTTCTCTGAATCCTCGAGCGACCTGTCCACAAAGGGTAACGTCAGGTGAGAATCCTCAGAAGTATCTCCGTGACCAGGAAAATGTTTAGCCACGGCAGCTACTCCGCTTTTTTGTAAGCCTCTGCAGACCCCAGACCCCATTTTGCCACAAACTTCTGGGTCGGAGGAAAACGTTCTGCCCGCCATGATTGGATTTTTTGGATTAGTCAGGACATCCGCCACTGGAGCAAAGTCCACATTCACGCCAATAGCTTCTAATTCAACGCCGATAGCCTGACCGAGGTGAAAAGCTAACTTGGGCGAGCCTATTTCTCCGATTAAATCCATCCCAGGAAATTGAGTGAACGGAGGAGAAAGTCGATTCACTTTACCCCCCTCGTGATCAATCGAAATCAAAAGTGGGGGAGAATTCTTAGTGCGACATTCCGTTTGAAGGTGGTGAGACAGCAATGCGAGTTGCATTGGGGATTCGGCGTTCCTTCTAAAATAAATGGTTCCACCAATATTAAATTTCTGGATTGCATCCCGAAACTCTTGAGGCACTGTAAAGCCATCAAAGCCCACCAAGAATAATTGACCAATTTGATTTCGAATGTCGCCTGGAATCGCCATAAAACTTGGTAAAGTATAGAATTTTCAGAAACTTAAGGCAAGGGACGTGGCGGATTAAGTTTTTTCCTCTTTGGGAGTTCTGATAATGGACCGTTTATTAGCGGCAAGAACTCTTTTTCTGAGCCGTAGAAACTGGGGAGTCACCTCAACAACTTCATCATCTGCTAGCCAGGCAATGCACCATTCCAAGGTGAGCGGTGGGACGGGGGTCAAAATAATATTTTCATCGCTTCCAGCAGCTCGAATGTTAGTCAGTTTTTTCTCGCGGGTGATATCTACGTTAATATCGTTAGGACGATTGTTCTCTCCAATGATCATACCTTCATAGACCTCAGTGCCCTCTTTAATGATCATTTTTCCGCGAGCCTCTAGGTTGAAAATGGCATAGGGCGTAGCTTTTCCGGGTCTGTCGGCTACGAGAGCTCCATTGACACGGTCCACGATGTGCCCTTTATGCGGAATGTATCCGTTAAAGTAGGAACTCATGAGACCCAGACCTCGAGTATCGTTTAAAAATTGAGAACGGAATCCAATAAGACCACGGGAAGGGATATCAAATTCCAATCTCACGCGATCAGCGCCCATTTTTTGAAGATTGGTCATTTCCCCTTTTCTAATCCCCAGTTTTTCAGTGACCGATCCTACGCAGGTTTCAGGTATGTCCATGACCACATGCTCTAGGGGCTCCTCCGAAACACCATTAGTCTCTCTCATGATGACTTTCGGTCGGCCTAACATGAATTCATAACCCTCTCGCCGCATCTGTTCAGCTAAAACAGCAAACTGAAGCTCGCCGCGTCCACGTAAGACCACCACATCACTGGTTTGACCTTTTTCAGCATAGAGAGAAACATTCGTTCGGAGTTCTTTTTCAATGCGATCCCAAAGCACACGAGAGGTCAGTCGATTGCCATCTCGTCCAGCGGTTGGAGAGCTATTGACCAACATCTCAATTGAAATGGTGGGCTGTTCTACATGGATTCGTTTTAAAGGTGCCGGTTTACTCGCTTCGCAAACAGTGTCTCCAATTTTCAGCTCTTCGATCCCAGCAACAATAGCGATATCTCCAGCGGAGGCGACTTCGACTGGAATGGTTTTCAACCCTTCGTATGCAAAGAGAGCCGTAATCTTGGTTTCCGGAGAAATTCCGTTTTCCTGACAAAGAACCACTCGGTCGCCAATTTTTACGCTGCCGCCAAAGATTTTTCCAATGGCTAAACGACCTAAATAATCACTGTAGCTCGTATTAGTGATTAATAATTGAAGAGGACCCTCTTCTACTTTAGGCCCTGGGATGCATTCTAGGATGGTATCGAACAACAAGTTCAAATCCTTGCCGGACTCACGTTCTTCAGGCGATTTAACCGCGATTCGCTTTTTCGCGTTAGTGTAGACTATTGGAAATTCAATTTGATGATCTTTGGCATCTAAATCCAAAAACAAGCCATAAATTTCATCGACAACCTCTTTTGGGCGGGCATCGGGTCGATCGATTTTGTTCAAAACAACGATAATTTTGATGTCTCTTTCTAGGGCATGCTTTAGAACAAAACGTGTTTGAGGCAATGGACCTTCAGCAGCATCCACGAGCAGGAGAGCGCCATCCACCATTTCTAAGCCTCGCTCTACTTCACCACCAAAATCCGCGTGGCCAGGAGTATCTACTAAATTGATGCGCACGCCTTTATAAGTAATGGCCCCATTCTTCGCCACCAGCGTAATCCCCCGCTCCTTTTCCAAATCGAGGCTATCCATGGCACGTTCGGCGACCTGTTGATTCTGACGAAAAGCACCTGCTTGCCACAACAGACCATCCACCAAAGTGGTCTTTCCATGATCAACGTGGGCAATGATGGCGATATTTCTGATTTTTTCGTTAATTTTTTGCACAGTTCATTTCTTTAAAAGAGGGAGGTCTTATATCAAAATTCCCCAATTTACGTTAGCGAAAAGTCGTGGGCTTTGATACAAGTGCAGCCCCATGACGGAAGCGGTACAAACATGTCCCAACTGTTGGAAAGCCCTCAACTATTGCATTTGTGGGCTGATCACACCCTTTCCCAATAAAGTGGAAGTACTGATTTTGCAGCACCCCCAAGAGTCCCGTAATCCTCTGACAACAAGCCCCTTGATTGCTTTAGCCCTTAGAAATTGTGTCTACCGAGTGGGTTTTTCCTGGAGATCTTTGAAAGCCGCTTTGAAAAAGGAGGCTTCCCCTGACCGTTGGGCCGTACTCTTTGTAGGAACTCAGAAGAGCTCCCAGAAAATCAGCGGCGGTAAAGATTTTAGTTTGGTCGATAAAAAAGGAGTCGCTCGGGCTGATAGAAATCTTGAGGGGATTGTGGTTCTGGATGGGAATTGGAAGCAAGCCAAAACGCTTTGGTGGCGTAACCCATGGTTGTTGAAACTCAATCGAATTGTGCTCAATCCGGAACTCAAATCATTGTATGGAGAACTTCGTAAAGAACCGAGAGCGGGTTTACTGTCCACACTAGAGGCGACCGCAGTATCTTTAGAAGGTTTAGGGGATAGTCCGAATGTTAAGGGACATTTATTGGATGTTTTTCAGAAGCAAGTCACAGCTTGGAAGCAGCCTCTTTCAAAACCAAAGAAATAGTCTCTGCTAGAGGTTTCTGAATTTTTGCTCCAGCTGCAAAACGGTGACCACCGCCTCCAAACTTTTTAGCGATTTCAATCACAGGTTGATTATTCATTCCTCGCAAGCTCAGTTTTGTGCTTCCATTATCTTCTTCTCTAAAAAGAGCTACGATACGAACACCTCGCAATAAAGTGAGATGCCCAATGAAGCTTTCTGTATCCTCAAGAGTCGCCTGGCTCTCTACTCGCGCTTTTTTAGAAATAGAAACCCATACCAGCTTCCCTTCGCAATCTGTTTGAAGACCCTTCAGAACTTCACCGAGCAATCTCAACTTTGAAATACTGTCTTTTCCAAAAACACTTTGGAAGATCGATTCGGGTTTAACTCCCTTTCGGATGAGTTCAGCAACAGTTTCGTGGGTAGATGAACTGGTGCGATGATATCTAAAGTTGCCCGTGTCCGTTAAGATGGCAACATAGAGCGCGTTTGCCATATCTAAATTGATCTCTCCGTTTACCGATTTAATGAGTCGATAAATCAATTCACCCGAGGAACCGGCAAATTCATCGATCAAGTGATCCTGTGTGTTCTGAAGTTCTTTGACATGATGATCTACAAAAAGAATGGGAACCTTGAGATTTTCAACGGCCGGTGTCATCGGTCCAAGCATTTTGACTTCATTCGTATCGACGATGATGACCGCATCCACCTTCGGAAGTTGAAAACCAGGCTGATAAACCTGAATCACCTTACCGGGATCTACTACGTCAAACTTCTCAGGAGTTTGTGAGGGGCTGACAATCCATGCCTGCTTTCCTGATAAGGTTAAATGATGATACAAAGCAATAGCAGAACCAATCCCATCCCCATCGGGTTGAATATGAGTAGTGATCAGAAAACGGGAGAGGTCTTGTAGCGATTGGGCAAACTGTTTCAAAGGAACCCCATTATAGGACAATGGGTTTTGCTTTTAAAGTGGAACTAGACTCGTTACTCTTTAAATATGGAAAAACTCATTATCACTGCTGCTATCACTGGGGCTGAACTCAACAAAGAACAATGTGCGGTTCTTCCGCTAACGCCCGAGGAGCAGGCTCGAGCGGCTCAAGAAGCAGTTGCTGCTGGCGCCTCAGTCATTCATTTGCATGTGCGAGATCCGCAAGGGCAGCCTTCGCAGCGGGTTGAGCATTTCAAAGCCGCTGTGGAAGCAATCCGTCAAGCATGTCGGGGTAATGAACCGATCATCCAGTTTTCCACTGGGGGTGCGGTTGGAGAAAGTTTGAGTAATCGGTTAGCCCCCCTAGCACTCAAACCCGAAATGGCTTCATTCAACTTAGGAACTATCAACTTTGGAGAGGAGCTTTTTGTTAATTCTTTTTCCGATATGCGGGCTTTCTCAAAAGAGTTTCAGCGCTTAGGAATCGTACCAGAATACGAGATTTATGATGCGGGTCACGTAGATAATTTGAAAAAATTGATTCGAGAGGGGGTACTTAAGGCCCCCTTTCATTGCCAATTCGTTTTGGGTGTTCCTGGTGCTCTCTCAGGAGATTTATCCAATTTGAATTTTTTGGTTCAAAGTCTTCCAGCTCAATCTACTTGGGCAGTTGCTGGGATTGGTAAATATGAGCTTCCGTTAGCGATCCATTCCATGCTGATGGGAGGTCATGTTCGTGTTGGATTAGAGGATAATATTTATTATTCAAAAGGCGTTCTCGCCAAAAGCAACGCTCAGTTGGTTGAGAGAATTGTACGTATAGCAAAAGAAATTGGGCGACCTGTTGCTTCTGTTCAGGAAGCTAAACAAATGATTTTATCGTAGAGATTGGCCTCTGGCTTCGCTCAGTAACAATTCACAAGCGGGTTCGATCTCTGAGGATAAGGAAAAAGTCTTAATTGTGTATTTCGTTTGAGAATCTAAAGAAGTGAAAGAGAATGGGTTTTCTTGGATTCGAATGAGTCGGCGCAATGGTTCTTCCTCTGAATAAGCTAAAGGTAAATAGTGTCCAATTAAATTCTCAAGTCCACTGACACCGTCATTAAAATCGAGAGATGTCTTTGAGATGCTCAGAGGCCAGCGATCAAAATCAATTCTCGAGTTTCTCTGAGTCAGTAAAAAACGTAACTTTGCGACTCGTTCTTGTTCCTCCGGCCGCATGCCAAAAGGGTCTGCTTGTTGAGCGATTTTTGATTGTGGAATTCCCAAATGTCGAACGAGCACTTTCAGTTTTCTATTGAAATCCTTGATCATGAGATCGCGAGTTTCGGTAAGAGTTTTTGAATAGTCGATGGGATGTTGATCTTTTAGGTCGCTGGAAAGAAACTCAGTGATGGGTTGAGGACAGCCTATCAAAGCTGCCACAAAAGCAGGACGATATTTTAAGTGTTTTGGACTGAAGAGGAGCCTCTTGGCCATCCGGTCCCGGTTGAGAAAGTTCAGCAGAATGGAGAGCGAAGAGCCCGGACCCACTCCTTGATGGGACAAATAAAAGTGGCGACTCCCAAAGCTGTCTTGAGCTTCAATAAAAAAGGGACTTGGTAAAAAACGATAGCGTGAGGAAGAGGGATAGGTTGCTACAAACTTTTGAAACCACTCATGCTCTTCTGTTCCTGCTAGGATCTGGTCATGCACACTTCCATAGGTTCCGGGCCATAGATTATAAGATTCCCAGTTAGGCTTGGGGTCGGGACCATGACATCTCTGACAATCTTTGGGATTTCTCTCTACTTGAGTCTTCTGTCCCTGAGAATCAAAATGAATGCTATAGAAAGAAAATGAGGCTGATTGAGGTTCGTATTCAATCATTTCAATCGTATTGTAAAAAGGGTCACTCACTAATCCAGAAATACCAACCAACAACTTTGCATCTGGTCCAAAGAAAATGATCCGAGGATGTAGAGGATCTGCTTGATGATTGCTGTGACTTTCGTACTGTAAAACAAAGTAAGAGCGATAAGCCCGAGGTAGCTTTTCCATAAGCGCCTCTACAGAGCGAACGGGTGAGCTGCTCTGGGTTTCAACCCATTCTAAAATATCCGAGGCTCGAACAAGAGGAGCTTGTTCGATTGCTTCTGGTCGAGGAGATGCGAAGACTAGAGTGCTTGCGAGAAACAGCCATCCAAACCCCATGGTCAGGAGCCCTTACTAGCTTCTACAAAGCGGAGGCGGACCTCAGCAAGAACATTCTTCAGCAGCTCTGCTTCTTGTGGGGCTAAGTTTCCTTTTGTTTTTGTTTCGAAAATAGCCAAAATCTCAATGTTCTGTCGGGCCAATTCCAGGTTCTTTGATTTTTTTCCAGTTTGTGGATCCGGGGCAATACCCAAATTCATGAGTGCGCTTGTCGCAAATGAAAGCACTAGTGTTGAAAAATCAATGGGATGTTCCGGAGTTTTTGGGTTTTGTTCCTTAACCATAATCTTCCACCCTTAGGGTTTTTCAACGGGGGCTTTGGCAGCATTCGTGGCAGCCACTAAATCCCGTACAGATTTCACTGCTGTTTCAACGGCGCTAGTAGGGGCGCTCGTAGCCGCTGCTGCAGGAGCAGGGCTAGTCGCGGCAGCTTGTGGCTTAGGTGCCGCTGCCGGTGTTGCGGTTTTAGCTTTAGCTTTTGCTTGTGCCTGAGATTCCAAGTCCTTGAGTTTTTTTCTTCTTACTTGAAGTTCTGAATAGTCGAGTGAAAGCACTGAGGGTTTATCCTCTTCCTTCAAGGCCAATTTGTTATCAATATCAGGAACAGTTCCTTTGCCACTATAAATACTCTTCAACTGATGAGAGGTGAGGGTCTTTGCCATCGTGAGTTCTTCTATGGACTTAAATTCCACCGTCAGAAGAAACTTTTCTTTTGCATTCTGGATCAGCTCCACAAATCTCTCCGGTATTTTTACTACTTGAATGAAGGGCGCTGTTTGTGGCTGATCATAGGTGAGCGTGAAAACACCTTCTTTCATGGAGCTATAGGGACTCGCGAATTTAAACAACAGTCGATAGACCTGAACATTAAACTGGCCGGGGTCCCAGGTGATCCATACGTTGAGCGAACCCCGAACATCTCCAGGACTGATCCCCATCTTAGGACTCGCTTGAGCTCTTTTCCCGCCGACTAGAGCAGTGATGACTGCATAAACAGAGAAAAAAAGCCCCCCTGCCGCAAGCAAGGAAATCAATAAGCTTAATGAAACTGGCATTTTATACCTCGCACCTTCTTCGAAAAAAGATGTACCATTTTAACGGCTCATTTGTCGAGAGTTAGCCCTCAATGCAGGGGATTTCCCCGAAGGTTATTCCAAACAAATAAGAGACCTGCCCCAAAGAATAGAGCCCCGATCAGGATATTGAACCCATTATTGAAGGGTTGAACACTGGCTTTGGGGTTTTCCCGGCGGCTTTTTACAACCCCTGTAATGGTCCTATAAATAACGGTAGGTCCCCCAAAAATCAGAAGAACCCCCACGCCAATCAACGCCCAGTTGCCCCATTCCATTGGTCCCTTCATAGAGTCGGTTCCTTCCGTGCTAAAAATGTTTTGCTCTGCGGTATTATGCTCCTACCGATTGCGGGCACGCAAGCCTTTAGCCGTGATAGAATGTGAAAATTCAGGGAAGAACTGCATATGACAGGTTCATTGATTATTTTTGACACACATCCTATCCAGTATCGAGCCCCTGTATTTAGGGTGCTTGCTCAAAAGTTGCCTGGTTTCAAAGTTTGTTTTTTTAATTCCCAGTTTAATGGGAAAAAATGGTGGTTTCAGGAGTGGAATAAAATTCCTAAACAGGAATTTGGTCTTTCTTTAGAAGATGGCTACGAGCACGTGATTCTTAAGACGGAAGGGCAAAGTCTTTTAAAAAAGATTCAAGAGATTCGAAAAGTTATTAAAACAGAACAGCCGCAAGCCATTCTGGTTTTTGGTTATTATCAAGTTGAGCATTGGATTTTACGGTATTTTTCGAGTCGTTATGGAATCCCTCTTTTATTTATTGGGGAGACGTTTGATTGGCGCGGGCATGTTGTGCGAAAAAAGCTAAAGCGGCACTTAGTGCAATGGTTCTTTAAGAGTGTTTCTGGTTTTGTTTCCATTGGGAAAAAAAACGAGACTTATTACTCGAAATGGGGAATTCCGAAAACGAAAATCACCTCCGGGCATTATTGTACGGACCCCACTCCTTTTATTTTGTCCGCTGAGAAAGCTCAAGGCATTCGAACAAAAACTCGAGAGAGTCTAGGCGTTCCCGAAAACGGTTTTGTTCTTTTGTTTGTTGGCAGGCTTTTCCAGAGAAAGCGTCCCCAGGATCTTTTAGAAATGCACCGAGCCCTTCAGAACAAAGGAAAAGTCTATACCATTTTTGTTGGGAACGGAGAGATGCAGGATTGGCTTCAAGAGCAAACCCAAGCTGTGCCAAATGCGATTTGGGTGGGATTTAAAAATCAGAAAGAATTGATTGATTACTATTATGCAGCTGATTTGTTGGTGGTTCCCTCTGAGTTTGAGACCTGGGGACTCGTTGTGAACGAAGCTTTCAGTTGTGAGTTGCCCGCTTTAGTGACGAATGCGTGTGGAGTTGCTGAGGACTTAGTCATTTCAAAACAGACGGGTGAGATCTATACGGTTGGTCGAGTGGAAGAGGCAGTTGCGAAACTGGAGCCCCTGCTTGAGAACCCGAGTCTAGTAAAAGAGTGGGGGAAAACTGCACGGAAAAAGATTTTGGAGAGTTTTAATCCAGAACAGTTTGCTTCGAGTATCTTACAAGCATTCCAAAAAGCTATTTAAAACGCACTCTGAGATGGGGTTCCGAACGAAGCGGGTCTGTCGGCGAAATCGAGCCCCCATGGCCTTCAATGATGAGCTTGGCCAAGGCCAGTGATAATCCCAAGTTTTTATGGTGGTGCATTTCCGAGGAACCTGTTTCAAAAGGTTTGAAGGCATCCTGAGGAAGCATCTCCCCTTGCCAACGGATATCCAATAAGAGCTGTCCATTTTCATTCAAGGAACCCATTTGTATTTCGGAATCAGGTAGAGCCCTGTGAATAACAGCCATCATAATTCGACTCAGAGCCAACTCCATTTTTTCCCAGTCGAGATGGGCGGTTCCCACCCGACCCTGTTGATACTCAATCCGAACTTTCTTTTTCTCGGCAGCCGACCTCAGTTTTGATACCAATTGTTCATGGGCGGTATCAATATCTATACTCTTAAATTTGAGTTGGTCGGTAGCCTCAAGTCGAGTGTATGTAAGCACCTCGTTCACAATTTCTGAAAAGCGATGCACAGCTTGAGAAAGAGCGGAAACTGACTTTTGCAAATCTTTACTCAGCTCAGCTTGCGACTGAGAAAGTAACGACATAAAAGACTGGAGCACTGTGAGTGGAGTGTTGAGTTCATGAGAAATTAAAGAAAGAAAACGAGCCTTGGCTTTATCGAGCAGCGAAAGTTCGGCTAAGCTTTTTTCCAAAGCCTTATTTTTCTCCTCAACTTCTGATCGGAGCCGATAAGCTTCGTTGGCCTGTTTGAGAGTGAGCTTTAAGTCTTCCGGATCCCAGGGTTTAGCAATGTAACGATAAATATGTCCTCGATTGATGGCATCGATGACGGATTCAATATCGGTGTATCCGGTCAATAACACTCGAGTCGCTTGGGGACACAGTTTTTTGGCCTTTTCAAGTAATTCCACGCCAGTCATGTCGGGCATTCTTTGGTCGGAAACGATGACGTGAAACTTTTGAGTACTGATGAGTTTCAAAGCTTCAAGGGGTGAAGTGGTCGAGGTTACTTGAAAAAGTCCTCGGAGCAGTCGCTGTAATGCCTGCAAATTATCTTTTTCATCGTCGACTAAGAGAATAGGATCAAGTATTTGTTCCAATGGGGTCACTCCCTGTTGTATTAAGAATCATAGGTAATAGTTGGAAGCCTTTCAAGGAGACGTATGTCTGCAATAGATACGGTGCTTTACGAAACCCGTGCTTTTGAGCCTAGTCGTGCATTTGCTGCGGAGGCCCATATCGGAAATAAGTTGGAATATGATCTGCTCTGGAAACAGTCGCAACAAGATCCTATAGCTTTTTGGGAAGATGCTGCTCGCAATATCACTTGGTTTTCAAAGTGGAAAAAAACTTTGGTTTGGAAAGAGCCCTACGCCCAGTGGTTTGTGGGAGCGACCACTAATGCAGCCTACAATTGTCTCGATCGGCATTTAAAACAGGGCCTAGGCAAAAAGACAGCGATTTTATGGGAAGGAGAAGATGGTTCTTCAACTGAAACTTCCTATGAATCCCTCTTTGAACAAGTCTGCCAGTTAGCTAATGCTCTGGAGCACAAGATGGGATTAAAAGCCGGGGACACGGCCGCAATATACATGCCCCTGATTCCTGAAGCGATTGTCGCGATGTTAGCCTGTGCTCGAATAGGCGTCACTCACAGTGTGATTTTTGCTGGGTTTAGTGGAAATGCAATCAAGGACCGAGTCAACGATGCCGAATCAAAAGTTATTCTAACTGCGGACGTTGGGTATCGAAGAGGACAAGAAGTTGAGCTCCTAAAAACGGTCGATTCGGTAATCGATCAAATGCCCTCCGTCAGCCAGGTGGTCGTTTTGAGACGCAAGGGAACTACTCCTTTGGGACTGAAGCATGTCGATTGGAAAGACCTGCTGAAAGATGAAAGTAAAAATCACTTTGCTCAACCTTTCGATGCTGAACACCCGTTGTTTCTTCTCTACACCAGTGGAACCACTGGAAAGCCGAAAGGGATCGTGCATTCGACAGGCGGTTACTTAGTGGGTGTGAGCGCTACTTCCAAATGGATCTTTGATTTAAAGCCCAACGATCGGTTTTGGTGTACTGCAGATATCGGGTGGATTACTGGGCATAGCTATGTCGTTTATGGATTGCTGGCTCACGCAACAACCATCGTTTTATACGAAGGCGGCCCGATGCATCCTCATCCGGGTAGATTTTGGGAGATTATAGATAAACATCGAGTGAGTATTTTATATACCGCTCCGACAGCTATTCGGGCATTCATGCGAGCTGGCAATGAACATCTTCAAAAGTATCAATTGAACTCGCTCCGATTATTGGGGAGTGTTGGAGAACCGATCAATCCGGAAGCCTGGATGTGGTATCACCAAGAGGTTGGGAAAAGTCGTTGTCCTATCGTGGATACTTGGTGGCAAACTGAAACGGGTTGCATTCTTATTTCGCCACTTCCAGGTGTGATCGCCACTAAACCTGGATCTGCTACCAAGCCGTTCCTGGGAATCGTGGCAGATATCGTGAATGAGCAAGGAGAAAGCTGTGCTCCTAATGAAGGCGGCTATTTGGTGATCAAACATCCCTGGCCCTCCATGTTGAGAGGCATCTATAAGAATCCAGATCGTTACCAAGAAAGTTATTGGTCCCGATTTCCTGGGATGTATTTTACTGGTGACGGCGCCCACCGAGATGACAAGGGTTACTTCTGGATTAAGGGAAGGGTGGACGATGTGATCAATGTTTCGGGACACCGGTTAGGCACGATGGAAGTTGAAAGTGCTTTGGTGAGCCATCCAGCGGTTGCAGAAGCTGCCGTGGTCGGGAAGCAGGATCCTGTGAAGGGGCAGGCATTGGTGGCGTTTGTGACACCTAAACTGGAACAAAAAATAGCTGTCAAAGCTTTGATACAAGAACTCAAGGACCATGTGGTGAGAGAAATAGGAGCGATTGCACGGCCCGATGAGATCAAACTGACTCGGACGTTGCCAAAAACCCGAAGTGGTAAAATCATGAGAAGACTCCTCAAGGATTTAGCCGAGGGTAAAGATCCCAGCGGCGATACCACGACTCTTGAAAATCCTAATCTAGTCGAGTGGATTGAAGACTGATCAATGAGTTTTGAGCGCTTTCTCTAGTCGAAGCATAGCATCCCGGATAGCTGCATCGGGAACTGTGAGTGCCAAGCGAAAAAAACCTTCCCCGTGCTCTCCAAACCCGATCCCCGGTGTGACCACAAGACCCTGACTCGAAATTAAACGTTTGGTGAAATCCATAGAGCTTTCTTGTCCGGGAACTTTTGCCCAAACAAAAAAAGTGGCTCGCGGGTGAAAATACTCGATCCCCATCCGTTGAAATTCATTTAAGACGAGTTCCCGTCTTTGAAGGTAGAGATTACGAATTGGCTGACATAATTCATCTGCGTGGGCCAAAGCAAATTCCGCTGCTTTTTGAACTGCGAGCAGTGGGCCTGAATCGATGTTGGTCTTTACTCGAAGTAAGCCTGCAATGAGCGAGGGATTTCCAACAGCAAAAGCAATCCTCCAGCCGGTCATGTTGAACGTTTTAGAGAAAGAGTGAAACTCAATGGCGACATCTTTGGCTCCTGGAATCTCAAGCAAACTGATCGGTTTGTCCTTATCTTCAAAATACATCTCACTATAAGCATTATCAGAAACCAAAATGGTCTTATGTTTAATAGCTAACTGAACGATTTCAGTCATGACTTCTCGAGAGCACACTGCTGAAGTGGGATTACATGGAAAATTGAGAAGTACGTATTTCGGTTGATGCACTAAAAGGAGTGTTTCTAGCTCTTTAAGATCTGGTTGAAATTGATTTTCCCAACGATGAGGAAGGGGAACAGGAATTCCGCCCGCAAGTTGGATAGCAGTAGAAAAAATAGGATATCCAGGTGAGGGGTATAGGCACTTGTCTCCGGGGTTCACAAATGCCATGGGAAAATGAGCGATTCCTTCCTTAGAACCGATGAGGGCCAAAACTTCCGTTGCCGGATTGACTTGAACGCCAAAACGCTTTTGAAACCACAGTGCCACTTGTGCCTTGAAGGACTCAGTGCCTTCATAGGGTGAATAGGCATGGTTGGCAGGATCTTGTGAGGCTTTTTGTAATTCTTTGATGATGACATCGGGTGTGGGTTGATCAGGGTCGCCAATCGCCATGCTGAGAAGCTGTACTCCACGCTTCTGAGCTTCAGCTTTGATGACATTGATTTCACTAAAAATATAAGGAGGGAGCTCCTGTAGTCTTTTGGCTTGAGAAAATAAAATACTCATAATTGCTCCACATCTTTGAAGTTATATAAACCCGGTTCTTTAACCTGGGCGATAAAATGAGCCGCTAACAAGGCGCCTTTTGCAAAAACTCGCCGATGATTCACTCGATGGCTAATGGTGAGTTCTTCATCATCCGAGAAAAAAGAAATAGTATGAGTGCCTTTTTCATCGGCTACTCGAGCACATTGCACTTGAATGTTTCGATGTCCTTGCTCAGTTAAAAGGCTCAATAGTGTCTTCATTGTTCCACTTGGAGAATCCTTTTTGCCACGATGATGGATTTCGCTAGCTAGCACCTCATAATTTAATCGAGCTGCAGGGGCTGCTTTTTCCAACATGAGTTGCATCAAATTCATACCCGGACTTGTATTCGATGCATAAAAAACCGGGTGCTTTTTCGAAAACTGGGAAATTTTATCCATCTGAGAAGCTGTGAATCCAGTTGTTCCAATCACGATAGGCCCGGAGCTGTTTTCTAAAAAGGAAAGAGTGGCCTCAGGACGGCTAAAATCAATCCAAACATGAACGGGCTCTCTGGGAGGTCCCTGTATCGAACGAACGGGAATTCCCTCAATGTGAGTGATCGAGTGTTCGCTACTCGCAACTACATCGCTGAGTTCCAGAAGGTCTTTGCCACACTCAAAACCGGGAGCTAATAAGTGGGTGAGCTCTTGCCCCATGCGTCCCGTTGCACCCAAAATTCCAACTTTAAGGATCATGGGATGAGCTCCCATATTTTAAGTTGAGCTGCTATTTTGTGTTCTGTCTCTGGTGCAACCGATACCAAAGGAAGCCTTAAGCGGTTCTTGCCCTTTTTTAAGCGGGAAAGTGCATACTTAATGGGGCCAGGGTTGGTTTCAGAGAAAAAAGATTGGATCAGGCCCATCAGTTGTTTTTGCAGTTTAAAAGCTTCCGCCCAGTTTTCTTGGCTTAAATGTTGGTGCAAGCGAACAAAAAGTTCCGGGGCCACATTAGCCGAAGCTGAAATAATTCCAGAGGCTCCTAGAGCTGTCAGGGTCGCATAGGCATCATCATCTCCCGCCAACAAAAACTTGCCTGAAGGAATCGAGGGAGATGTTAGAGACAACCACTGAGAATGATTTCCAGTAGCTTCCTTAAGACCGATAATATTGGGATGCTGCCAAAGCGTATGAACCGTTTCGGGAGCTAAATTTACTCCTGTACGAGAGGGAACATTGTAAAGAACAATCGGTATTTTTGAGTGATCTGCCAACGTTCGATAATGCGCCAGAAGTCCTGCTTGAGTTGGCTTATTGTAATAGGGAGTCACTACTAAACCTGCATGGGCTCCCATTTCAGCTGCTTGATTGAGTAAGATTTGTGTTGTTGCTGTATTATTGCTGCCACAACCTACGATCACCTTTTTATTAGGGTGGGTGGAAGTAACAGAGAGAGCTGCTTCAACGAGCTGGGCTCTTTCGGAGGAGCTCAGCGTGGGACCTTCTCCGGTGGTTCCGCACGGGACTAATCCATCCACTCCAGAATCCACGAGCCACTGGCAGTGATTTTTAAAGGCCGGGAGATCTAAAGAAAAATCTTCATTAAAAAAAGAAACAACAGCAACCCACACACCTGAAAGGTTCATGGGTTGGAACCTCGGTCCCTACTGAATAAAACTCTTTTTTCAAAGTTGTTACTGATTTCGGGTAAATTGACGGAGTAGATATATTCAGCGGGGCCGCGTAACAACAGCATTTTGGAGACAGGGCTAATATCCACGTTCAATTCTCCCCCTGGTACAATCACTTCAATAGGCAATGGCTGTAAATAGGTTTCAGAATAAATAATGGCTGCAGCGGCAGCTCCAGTTCCACATGCCAGAGTTTCATTTTCCACTCCACGTTCAAAAGTCGTAGAGCGGATCCGGGGACCTACTAATCGCTGAAAAAAAGTAACATTGGCCCCGGCGGGCCCCATAGAAGGGTGGCTCCGTAGGTCTCTACCAATTTGTAAAATAGGGTATGACGACAGGTCTTTGACCTCAACTACAGCGTGAGGAACTCCCGTGTTGATGAGATTGACCTCCAAGCTGTACTTGTCCGTCGCAATTACTTTGGGTTCATATTCAAATTTTTCATAGGCTTTGGCTGTTAAAGTTACTTCTACTAAGCCGCGAGTATCCAGAACTTGTCCCTTGATAACTCCTGCTTTTGTCTCAATGCGGATTGGAATATCGTTGGGGAAGTATCTATCTGTTAGGTATCTCACTGCACAACGAGCGGCATTCCCACACATTTCGGCTTCACTGCCATCGGAGTTATAAAAAATCCATTTGGCGTGATTCTCATCAGACTTGGTCAAGATCACCAAACCGTCCGCGCCTACACCAAAATTTCTATCGCAGAGCCATTCAATTTCCCGGGGATAAAATGAAGGAGGTTGGGATGCCATTGAGTCCATCACCAAGAAGTCATTGCCACAGCCGTGCATTTTCAAAAAATTAAGTTCCATCGATCACTTTCCTTGAGAGGTCTTTCCTCCGGCGGGGGTGTTTTTGGCTTCAGGTTGAATGGATTCAACATAGGGCACAGGATCTCCTTTGACTCCGCACCCAGCAGCCAATGTCACTACCACAGCTAATCCCCATAAAAACAAGAGTTTCATGCCTGGGGGTTCTACCACAGGGAGGCCCTGCCTTCTAGGCCCCAGGACGCGGCGTCAAAAAAAAGACTAAGTACTTGAAAGAACTGATATTATTTGGGTTATTCCCTGGTCTAGGGCTGCTTCAGGAATATTGAGGGGTGGAGCAACCCGGATCACGTGCTGGTGGGTTTCTTTGCACAAGACACCTCGCTTAGCGAGAGCCTCGCAGTATTTACGGGCTCCGCCCGCAGATTCCTTCAGTTCAATCCCAATCAATAACCCTTGGCCACGAACTTCTCGAATGATGGACGATGGAACGTTCGATAGACGTTCGAGAACTTTCTTTCCGAGGTGTGAGGCCCGTTGGGAGAGGCCCTCTTCTCGTAAAACCTTCAATGCGGCACGAGCAACCGCACACGCCAAAGGATTTCCGCCAAAAGTGGAACCATGCTGCCCTGGGCGTATCACTTCCATCACCGATTTGTTTCCAACCACTGCTGATATGGGAAGCAATCCTCCACCTAAAGATTTTCCTAAAATGAGAAGGTCGGGCTGAATGCCATCGTGCTGAAAACAAAAGTCGGAACCTGTCCTGCCGAGACCCGTTTGAATTTCATCCACCATCAACAAAATATTATTTCTGTCACAAATATTCCGGAGCTTTTTGAGATAACCTGCATCAGGGATCAGAATTCCAGCTTCTGCTTGAATCGGTTCAATAAAAACCCCCACTGTATTTTTATCGATCACGTTCTCTACGGCTTGAGGATCATTGAACGGTACAATTTTGAACCCTGGGGTGAATGGACCGAACCCATCTCGGTAGTCGGGATCTGTTGAGAAAGAAACGATCGTCACCGTCCGACCGTGAAAATTATTTTCAAAACAAATGATATTAGCCTGGTCGTGCGCCACCCTCTTTTTTTCGTAGCCCCATTTTCGAGCAATTTTGATAGCGGTTTCACAAGCCTCAGCCCCACTATTCATCGCAAGGACCATTTCTAAGCCTGTGAACTTGGCGAGTTCTTCAGAAAAATACCCAAACTCTTCTGCATAAAAGGCCCGTGAGCAAACCGCTAACTTTTCCAGTTGATCGAGCAAAGCTTTTACAAGGACAGGATGTTGATGTCCGAAATTGAGTGCAGAGTAACAAGAAAGAAAATCTAAATAACGATTGCCATCAACGTCGACTACCTCCGCAGCATGGCCTTTTCGTAGAACCAAAGGAAGCGGGTGATAATTGTGAGCACCATAGGTTTCCGCTTTGTGGATTAGATTTTCGGTCAGGTTCATAGTGGCGAGAATCTATCACTCTCGACGGCAGAAGACCACCCCTCTTGATTTTTATTTCGGAGTCGGTAAAAGACGTTATGGGATTTTATTTAGACCTGAAACAATCCGAGAAAAAACCCGATTATTATCTAGAGGCTTCCCCGCCAGTAAGCTTCTGGTTACTTTACGGATTGGGCTGTCTTGCTCTGATCGGAATGATGTTAGCGGCTCACTCGATTATGGGAGATCTCCTCAAACAAGCCACCCTTTGGGATTGGGGTCTCGTCGGTTTAGGAAGTACCGCTTTGCTCATCTTCCTAGGGGCAGGGATTAAGCTTTTTGCGTTGAGAAAGTTTATACGTCGATCCGGGCCTTGGTTAGAAGTGGGCTACTACTTTTTGGGCCAACCCATTTGCATTTGGAGAATAAACTCAAAAGATATTCATGAAATATCAGTAGTGAATCAACGACCAGCCCCTAACCTAGCTCCCCAGTTTCACGATGATCCGCAGTACTATATTCGAGGTCATTGGAGAGTGGTTGTTTCCACCGCCAAGGGGAAAACTAAAGTTCTTGATAGGCACGTTGAAAGGGAAGCTCTATTACCGTTGTTGAGTTGGCTTTCTCAGTGGCAGGCCAAGTAATTTCTAATTTTTGATAGGACGCTCATCTAAGCGTTCTTCGATTCGGTTATTGATACCCGGTTTGATTTGGTAAGTTCTTGATTCATTAATTCCAAAGATCTCGTTGATGAAGCGAATACGATGGGATTTGTTCGCTGGTAGGTTCTCAATAATAAATTCCTTTCCTGCCTCAGTTTCTCCTAAAAGGTCGGTATCCGAGTAAACCTTGACTCTCCTGTTGGTTATAATGACAAGATTTCCACGTTCAATTTTCTTCAAAAGCTTTGAGATAGGGCGCATGTTCTTTTTAATAAAAATGTTTTCAGCGACTGTTTCATAATCAGGCAACTGAAGTGAGTAATTTAACGGTGAATCACACGGTACGAGGGTTGTACCAGGGGTTGGAATCTTTTCCACTCCATCAATGACTACAAGGGCCCCGGGCGGATCGGTTTCAAATCGGACTTCACAGTTGGCGGCCGCACCATTTGGACTGGTCTTAGCGTTCTCCAATGGAGACTCGGTAATTTTGTTGGCCCTATTTGAACATTTGGGATTCGTTGTAGGATCACAGGAAGTCGTCGTTCTAGGATCGTTGGTGTCTACGCGTACTGGAATTACGGATCGTCCAGAAAGCAGCATGTGATACAAGTAGGCCGTTGTCCCTATCAAAAGGGAAGCAGCGGTCAGCTTGAGCACTGAAGAAACCGGAAGTGACCGGTTTGGATTATAGTCTTGTTGAGCTTGTTCGACATCTTGCGAATGAGATGACCACGAGTTCCAGCTTTCTCTGGAAATCTCTGTATTGTGAGAAATTTGAGTATCTAACCGGATGTTGTCAGCCATTCGCGTACTTTCGACATCTATATTCGAATTTTTTGAGGGCGGCTGAACTGATTGACTGATCACCTCTTGCAGTTTGGAAGGTTTAGACTGTGTCATTGTTTTTACAGCGGTGTTTACGGGGGCCGGGGGAGTAACGGGAGATTGAGCAATTGTTTTCGCAATGGTTTCTGGAGCGCTCAGGTGCTCTGGCTGAGTCTTGGAATGAGAAAATGTTTTTCCAAGCGTTGAAATAGATTCGGGTGCTTTGAATTCTGGTTCGGCCGTGGGAGACTCTATTTCTATTTTTGCCTCTGGAGAAAAAGTCTCTCGAGTTTCGGTGTTGCTATCATCCAGTTTAACTACTCCGGCCGGGACGCGCTCTTTATCAACAAAAGTTACATGACTCACGTTGCTTTGATCAGCGCTGGTAATGGACCCATCAAAAGGTTCTTCAATCCCAGCAACTTCTGGTATTACTTCTGGCACTTCTGCATCCCCTTGCGAAAAGGGGACAGACTGTTGACTGAGCAGTTCAATTCGTTTCTTTTCAGTCAGCAGCTCTTCTTTGAAGAGACGTTGCATCATATTCGCAAGCTCATTGCCTCTGAAAGAAGGATAATGTTTATTGAGATATTCCTGTATTTGACGTTGCATTGCCCCAGCAGATTGATATCGCTGAGCCACGTTTTTAGAGAGGGCTTTCATGATAATCCTCTCCAACTCTGGAGAAATTTTGGAGTTAAACTGTGAGGGTTTTGGGATCACACAGTCCTGAATCAGTCGTAGCGTGGCCAGATCAGTTTCGGCGGTGAACAGGCGTTTACCGGTTAAGAGTTCCCAAAAAATAATACCTGTCGAAAACACATCGGTGAGGTTTGTAATTCCTTGTCCAGCTGCTTGCTCCGGAGACATATAACCAAACTTTCCTTTTATTACTCCGGATTTTGTTTGTTCAAGCTTGTCCTTCCAATTAGCGATTCCAAAATCGACAATTTTTACAGAGCCCTCATAGGAAAGCATGATGTTTTGAGGGGACATATCTCGATGGATGATGTTTTGGGATTGTCCTGAATAATCATCTTTTTTGGTGTGGGCGTAATCTAATCCTTTGCAAGTTTCATTGATGACGTAAAGAGCGCATTCGAGGGGGAGTGCAAAGTTGAGTTTCTTTAGCTTGTTGATCACTTGTCGGAGATTCTTTCCGTTAACGAACTCCATCACCAACAAGAAGGTTTCCCCTATTTTCACAAAGTCTAGGATCTGAACAATATTCGCATGTTGTAAGCTGCTGCCAATGCGAGCTTCGGTTTGAAACATGTGCTGAAACGTCTCGTCTTCCACATGGTTAGCGAGGATCTTTTTGATGGCCAAATGTTTTTCAAAGCCACCGGCTCCTGAGGCCTTTGCTCGATACACTTCGGCCATACCCCCTGTAGCAAGTCGCTCCAGGAGTAAATACTTGCCCATTTTGTAAGGCCTGAAATCCAAAAACACCTTTCCACACTGGCTGAACGAGACAGTGTTCCAATAGCGTTTTCGGTACTTTCTAAGGAAATATTCAGTGGCTAGGTAAAAAAGCTAATTCTTTTCATGACGCGACACGAAAAACCCCAAAGAAGTGTTAAAAAAAACAGGAAATCCGCGTGACTCGGCCCTCGCCGCTCAGTATATTTCAAAGGTCCAGCGTTAGACTGGGTGTGTTAATTAGTACTTTCTGGGGGGATCCATGGCAGCCGTAAATCCAGTAAAAAATGCCATTAATAGTTTTATGGGAATGTTCTCAAGTGACTTAGCGATCGACTTGGGAACTGCCAACACTTTGGTATACGCCAAAAATAGAGGGCTTATTATTGATGAGCCATCAGTGGTTGCGGTTCATAAAAATCCGCGCGGAGGTCCAAGCCGAGTTCTAGCCGTCGGGCGAGAAGCCAAAGAAATGTTGGGCCGAACTCCCGGAAGTATTGTTGCTATCCGTCCGATGAAGGATGGAGTGATTGCAGATTTTGAAGTGACTCAGAGCATGTTGCGGTACTTCATTTCTAAATCGCAAGAGCGAATCAGTTTGGTGCGTCCACGAATTATTATCTGTGTTCCTTTTGGAATCACTCAAGTGGAACGACGAGCTGTTCGTGAATCTGCGCAATCTGCAGGAGCGCGCGAAGTTTTCTTAATTGAGGAACCGATGGCGGCTGCAATCGGAGCAGGGCTGCCGATCACTGAGCCTTCCGGCAATATGATCGTCGACATTGGTGGTGGCACTACAGAAGTGGCAGTAATTTCATTGGGTGGAATCGTTTACAGTCAATCTGTTCGAGTGGCGGGAGATAAATTTGACGATGCCATCGTGAATTACATAAAGCGCCAATACAATCTTTTAATCGGGGATCGCACTGCCGAACAAATTAAGATTGAAATTGGAAATGCATTTCCTTTTGACGAAGTGAAATACGCCGAAGTGAAGGGCCGCGACTTGGTAGTGGGAAGTCCTAAAACCGTTACTGTCAGCAGCGATGAGATTCGGGAAGCATTGGTAGACCAAGTGAATATCGTGGTAGATGCCGTTAAACAAGCATTAGAACGAACTCCTCCGGAATTGGCTGCGGACATTGTAGATAAAGGCATCGTATTAGCGGGTGGCGGCTCGATGCTAGCTAACTTTGATATTCTCATTCGAGAGAGAACTGGTCTTCCGGTCATGTACGCTGAGGATCCTCTGAAGTGCGTAGTGATTGGATCAGGTAAAGTTCTCGATCAATTGGATCTTCTCAAGTCTCTGACGATTGATTAAGTTTTGAGGTAGCTACTCAGCGGGGCCCCAACTGGGGCTCTTGCATTCTTTTCCATCTGGGGAAATTTTCCTTTTAAGAGCGCCATCTTCTGTCATTACATAAATTGCATAATGACCGCCCTCATTACTAGCTATGGCAAAGTGCCGACCCGTTGGAGCCCAAGTGGGATTTTCGTGATTAATTTTTCTTCCAACCTGATCCCCCACTGTGATTCTGGCTAAGTTATTTCCTGAAGGTTCAATGGAGTAAATATCAAAGTTCCCATTGGGAGCCCTTTGGGCCGCAAAGAGAATTTTATCTCCCTTCGGAGACCATGCCGGTGTTGCATTGTATTTTCCGGCAAAAGTAATTTGCCGCATGAGTTGTGTGCTCAGATCCGCAACATAAATCATGGGATTTCCAGTGCGCGCACTGGAAAATACCAATTCCTTACCCGTGGGTGACCATTGTGCCTCAACATCGAAAAGTAAATTGGGGTTTACGGTTTGGGGAGTGGATTGACTCAGGGTCTTTAATTGGAGATTTCTACTGAGAGGCTCTGGTTCGGCTCCTCCGGATGGAGATATGAAATAAAGCTCCGGTCGCCCAGTAAAACTCATGGTGATAACTCCCCGGTTGCCGTTACTGCTCCAAGAAGCGCCACTGTTCATACCATCCTTGTGATAAAGAACGGTACGGGCACCACTTGCTAAATTATGCTTTTTCAAAACCGCGCCTCTTTTTCGGATTCCTCGTGAAATCAAAAACTCAAATTGGGTGTAAGTGATGTGTGTACCATCGTTCATCCAAGTGGGACTTAAAGACAGCGTTCCATCCGCTGTAAGGGCTAACAGATTGCTTCCGTCGGAATCAGCAATATAGACTTCTTTGGAGGGGGAGCGTTTTCTGCCTAAGTCATGGCAAACCATCAGAATTCGACTTTTAAACAGACCCTTCTCACCCGTGAGTGATTTTAAAATAGTCTCGGCTAACTCATGTACAATGCGTGAACTGTTGGTGACTTTGGATTGATAGCTTTGAGAAAAAATCTTCTTCTGTCCTGGAATATCGTAAAAACCTGCATCCAAAGTCAGTTTCTCACCCTCAACTCGATAGCCCAGTCGAATGGCAAATGAAGTGCCTAAGCTAGACCACTTGGAGTAATCCATATCTGAACCTGACTCCTTGTCTGCGGTAATGGCCGCCGAGTCGGGAACAAATTCAAAAACATTCATCAACTCAAGATCCGAAGAAAGCTGATTTCTCAATTTGGAGGCTATGTTTGCATCTCCAGGAGGAGAAAGTGGTCGAATATCTCCCACGGCTAGCTTAGCGCGTCTTACCCCCGCTCCAGTTACGGAAAGATAAATTTCACCCAGACTGAGTACTGAGTGAAGAAGCAAGAAAAATATAAAAATTCGTTTCATAGGTTTTTCCGTTTTAAGAATTTCTGATTTTATTTCTTGGCGTTCTTAAAGTAAACCCCGGTGAGAGACCTAGAGTTGTTCACGCTTCAATCCAAAAATGTTAATCTATACTTCCTCTATATGAATTGTTACCCGTGTCAAAAGTCCCTTATACGCAATTTATTTAGGAGCCATTTTTTTTGGAGATGTCCCAAGTGTCTGGGCGCATTCTTTCAGTTAGCCGCTCTGGAAAAGATTCCTGAGGCTAAAGCCCTCCTGCCGCACTTGAAACCCCCCAAAAAAGATCTTCGGTTTTCTTCTCGTTTATGCTCTCTGTGCCAACAAATTATGCGATCAGTGGTGCTTGAGGATCACCATGCAATACGGCTGGAGGTTTGCGATCAGTGTCGATTTGTATGGTTGGAAAAAGAGGAGTATCAGCTCAGTCCCTCAAGTGCAGCTCGGTTTGGTGAACGAACCCCCGTTTCACAGGAAAAGCCAATCACACCCAAACGAAAGAAAATTGAAGAAAAAGAAAATCCAATCATCTCTGTAAGCGCAGGCGATGTTGAAGTCGATAGTTTGTCTCACGAGTTGTTCAAATTGCCGATGGTTGAAAATAGTTATCAGTATAGGTGGGAGTAACTGATTGTTCCCATTCTGTTACTACTCTGTTTTGTTTTTTCATTTTCTTACGATTCGGGCACTGAAAAATTGGGCTTCAACAGCGCTGATCCCGGCCGATTGAAGGGCTTAACCTGGATCAGTAGTCTGTTTGTTCAGCGGGGTTTTTGGCATTTAATTTCGAATGTCTATTTTATTTACCAGTTTGGCCGGGTCCTTGAGGATCTGCTGGGTCCGGTCCGATTTTTGTTGCTCTTTTTGTTGGGGGGAGCTTCAGGAAATCTCATGATGCTCTTGTTCGCGCCTAAAGGCCAGTTGGTGGTTGGGGCTAGTGGCGCTGTGATGGCACTCATGACTACTATGCTTGCACTTTTCCAAGAACACGAATGGTTTTTATCAGAACCTTTTTGTTTGGTTGGCACGGCAACTACGGCCCCCATCAATTCAAGATGAAGTTTAATGTCTGGATCGTTTTGCTGGGGTTTCTTGCGATTGATTATATTGGAAGCAAAAGTCAGATAGCGGGGTTATCCTCTATCTCACATTTATCTCATTTGGGTGGAGCTCTTGCAGGATTTCTGATCTGGTTCTCAGATAAAACTTCTAAGGCTTGAAATTGATCGTGATTTCCTCTTGGAGTAGTCCCTTATCTTCTGGAACCGGAAAAGGTTGAGCATCGTCAATAGCTTGTAAAACAGCTGAGTCGTACATCACATCTCGAGAAGGCTTGGTAATCTTCCGCCATCGAACTCTTCCATTCGGCAGTAGGGACAACTGAACTTCTGCTACTAGCTCCTTCTTTTGTTGCCATGAAAAAACATTGAATTGCTGCTTGATACTTTCAGTGAGAACTCCAATATATTTATCCTTAGCGGTTCCAATCATCCCAGAGCTGGCTGTCCCCTCCGAAAGCATATTTCCCTTAATTTTGCCCCGTCCCTTCCTTCCCATTTTGTTTTGAAGGCCCTTGAGTGCCTGTTCCCGTTCAGCCTCTTGTTTAGCCATTTGCAGAGCTTTTTCCTCCGCTTTTTTCCGCTCCAGTTCCTTTTTCTGCTTCTCCTTCTCCTTCTCCTTCTCCTTAGTCTTGGCCTCCTCCATGACATCAGATTTCTCAGTAGCCTTCGGGGTTGGTTTATCCATCACTTTGGAAGAAGGTTCACTCACTTCTGGGAGGAGCGGATTGACTCTCTGATTGATGAGTTCATCGGGTAATCCCACCACATCTACTTGGATGAACGATTGAGCTGAGATTTCTGATTTCTTTCCGCCGATCAGCATTCGAAGAAGAGCAGCACCTTGGTCCGTGGAGAAGGTCAGCAAAAAGACAAACAGAAATAGATGGAGAGATAAAGAGAAAAAAAAGGCCTTTTTAGGCAAGCCCAAAAACTCTGTTGAGGTAGTGTCCATCAGCAAATTACTTTTTTGAGGGATTCTCTGGTTTTAAATCAGTCATCAACCCAATCTTATGGATTCCGGCATTTTTAACGATAGCCATCGTGGCAGCGACTACGCCATAGGACAGTTCGGAATCTGCTCGAATGAGTATCTCTTGCTTATCTTTGCTTTTGAAGAGTTCCTTCAATCGTGTTTCCAATGCAGCACCAGAAACTTCCACTTTTCCTAGGAACAGTTTTTTATCTTTTGTCAGGCTCAGCACAACAGAATCTTCATCTTTTGAAATAGCCTTAGTAGACGCTTTAGGAAGTTGAATTGGAATTCCAGACTCCATCAAAGGTGCCGCTACCATAAAAATGATGAGCAGAACCAACATCACATCTACAAAAGGAGTAATGTTGATTTCTGAAAGCGGTTGGGAATCTTCAGAGTTGGTTTTAAATCCTGCCATTTTGATTACTGGGATAAAAAGTTTCTTTTAACGATATTCAGAAAATCTCCAGTGAAATTTTCCATTTGTGCTCTCAGGTTTCTGATTTTGCTATTAAAGAAGTTGTATCCCATAGAGGCGGGAATAGCGGCGAATAGTCCAACTGCCGTTGCGATCAGAGCTTCCGCAATGCTGGGTGCAACGACTGCTAAACTTGCGCCTCCCTGTTGACCAATGTTTTGGAAGGCACCCATGATACCCCAAACGGTTCCAAAGAGGCCGATGAAGGGAGCTGAACTTGCTGTTGTTGCTAGGAAGGTCATGGATTTTTCTAAGCGGAGAATCTCATTTCTACTCGCCATACCGAGTGCTCTTTCTAAATTATGGATAGAAGATTCCGGAGGAATAATTTCTGAAGTGTCGTTGACTCCTGGTTTTTGTTGTCCCCTCTGTTTTTGTCGCTCAATCAATTTTTGGAGCTCCTTATAGCCCGCTTGAAAAATCTTAGCAGTGGGGGCAGAGGGAAATTTCTTAGATTCGCCGTATATGAAGTCCATGCTCCTTCCGCTCCAAAAAATCTCAAGGAACTCCTCTGAAACACTGGCTGTTTGGCCAATCAACTTCCATTTGTTGTAAATAATGGCCCAGCAAAATACAGAAAAACTAAGCAAGAGCAAGAGGACCAAAAATACCACGGGTCCCATGTTGGAAATGAGGTCCCAAGTACTTAGGGAACTTGTTGTTTCTGCAGCAGTTTGAGCGTAGGCAATTTGGCTTAACATAGTGATTTTTTGTGAAATTAAGGGGATAAGTTGCGTGATCCTTTTGGATTAGTGTAAGAGAGCTTTCAAGGTGGGTCAAGGAGTCACGGTGCATCAGACAAAAAAAGTAACAGTGATTGGTGGAGGTATTGCCGGTAGTGAGGCCTGTTGGCAACTTGCTCAGCAAGGCGTTGAGGTTCACCTCTATGAGATGCGACCTGTTAAACCCACTGAGGCCCATCAAACAGATCATTTCAGTGAATTAGTTTGTAGTAATAGCTTTGGAAGTGATGCCGCCTTGTCGGCCTCTCGAATTTTAAAAGATGAATTGAGTGCTTTGGGATCCTTCACTTTACAGGTGGCCAGAAAACACGCAGTTCCGGCGGGAGCCTCCTTAGCCGTAGATAGAGTTCTTTTTGCAAAAGAAATAACAGAACGCTTGGCAGGTCATCCAAAAATAAAAATTCACCGAGAAGAAGTTATTGAAATTCCGACTGATGGCATAGTCATTTTAGCGACGGGACCTCTCACCTCTCCCAAGTTGACTCAGTCGCTCACGGAATTATTGGGGTCACATTCTTTGTATTTTTACGATGCGATTTCTCCCATAGTGGCCACAGACAGTTTAGATTTTTCTCAGATCTTTTATGCAAATCGATATGATAAAGGAGATACCGCTGATTTTCTCAACATTCCGTTGAGTAAAGAGCAATACGATAGATTTATCCATGAAATTACCCATGGAGAAGTCGTGCTTCCGCATGATTTTGAGGAAGAAAAATATTTTGAGGGTTGCATGCCCATAGAGGCTATCGCCAGTCGAGGGCATCAAACGTTAGCGTTTGGTCCGATGAAACCCGTTGGACTCCGAGATCCCAAGACCGGAAAACAACCTTATGCTGTGATTCAATTACGCGCGGAGAATAGACATAAAACCGCTTATAACTTAGTCGGATTTCAAACGAAGCTCCGCTATAAGGAGCAGGAGAGAATTTTTAAAACGTTACCGGGGCTTCAGTCAGCCGAATTTTTACGCTTAGGTTCTATGCATCGAAATACGTATATCAATTCGCCTGAGCACTTAATGCCTACTCTGCAACTCAAAAAAAACCCCGATGTTTTTTTGGCCGGACAACTGACTGGAACCGAAGGCTATTTGGAATCTTCTGCTGGAGGGCTTGTAGCTGGCTTAAATGCTGCTCGGTTAGTCAATGGCCAGCCGTTGCTGAGATTGCCAAACACTACTTTGTTGGGGGCTTTGTTGGAGTCTATTACGGATCCCCAAAGAAAAAACTTTCAGCCTTGCAACGTCAACATGGGTCTCTTTCCACCCTTGGAGAATGGTTCACCTAAAGATAAAAAGCAAAAATATCATCTATTCGCTGAGCGTTCTCAGCAAAGCCTAAAACTTTTTTCTCAAATCAGTTATTGAGGGCGATTGTAAGCTTTTAGCGAGAGAGATTCTAGATGACTCGGAAAGAGCCCTCTGGAAAGACCCGGTTGTTCGCTGACTTTTGTGCGAAGAGTGGCTGGTGAGGGAGAGCGTGTTTTATCAGAGTTTCCCGTCAACCCCGCTGCTAAAGGTTTTACCTGCTGAGGTGCCGTGGTTTGTTCCGCTACTTGCTGGGTTTTGATCTCTGTAGAAGCTTGAATCAAATAGTATTGTTTTTGCAGCTCCGCCAATTGCTGAATCGATGCGATGATTCCATCGGTGATTTGAGTCAATTCTGGAGCTCCCACAGCACCAGTGGGCTGCACTGTCAGCTTTTCGCGAGCTTTTTCTAATTCCTTCAAGTAATCAGGTTCCGCCTCTGCTTTAGGGAGAGATTTGAGAAAGCTTTCAGAGGATTTGGTCATTGTTTCATTAAAAGATTTATTCATGCTTCCATAATCAAAAGCTGGTGCTTTAGCTTCCGGGGCTGGAGCTGGGGAACTACTGCTTCCGGATTTAGAGTTAGTTAAACCGCGAGGGGTCTGTGACCAAACCGCTTTCCGATCTTCAATGGATACCTCATCTCCTGCGAAAATCACTGAGGGTATCAAAACACCCAAGAATAAAATGAAGCGAATTGCAGTCATGCCATTAGAGATTGCAGGAAACTGGCCAATGGTTAAGAATACTCCACAATATAAAGTTTAATAAAATCATATACTTAAATAAACGTCTGGTCAGTATACAGTGTAGGGAGTGCCTATTTTTTTTTCATGACCCCAACAAATTGACGCTCTACAACAACTTCTCCAGAAAATTGTTCAGGCCCAACCCCTAAATGGTCGATAAGAAGGGGAGAGGCCGTCATGAGAAAACTATTATTTTTCATATTGATAGGATGTTTGGTTCAGTGTTTTGAACTATCCGCTGAGGAGAACGTTCCGGAGTTGATGGATTTGTTTAAGGAAGATCCATCCCTTTTGATTGATCCCTCAGTGGCTATTCCAGTACCGCCCGGTGGCTTTGCAGAACAAGAGGAAATCCCCGCGCCTACTATTCCTGAAACAGCACCGGCACCGGAACAAGCACAAGCTCCGGCACCGGAACAAGCACAAGCTCCGGCACCGGAGCCTCAAACTGTTGCCGCTCCGCCTGTTCCCGTTCAACCTCCAGTTGCTGTTGCTCCAGAGATTCACGCACCAGAAACGCCTGCACCCGAAAGGCAACTGAGTTCCGAAACCACTAAAACCGTTTCGGAATTGGAGGCTCTGCCGGGGGTGAATGATTTTGCCATTATTCTCTCCGGCGATCAGTTCTTTCCGGCGCTTATCCGGATGAAAAATGGGGGCAAAAGTCGGTTACTATTCGCGACGACAGGACAAAAATCTGCTGCCCTTGTATTTGTCCGTCCAAAAATCAATCGGTGGATAGCTCCGAAACCAACCGAAACATCCACTTTACCTCGAGAACCCGCTTCAGTGGAGGAACTCAGAGAGGTCAATGCGTCCAAAGTAGCAGAAATACAATTCGATGCGGAGCCCGGAGTTTACCAATTCTATGATGCGCTCACAGGTGCTAAAGGCCAAATTTCAGTTGAATAGTAAGGAATCCTATGTCGGTTTTTGAAACGTCAGTTCAAGTATTTCTGAACCCAGTATTATCTTATCTCAAAGATGATTCAGTTACAGAAATCATGATCAATGGCCCCTCAGATATTTTCGTCGAGCGAGCGGGCAACCTTCAAAAGATTGATGCAAAGTTTGATGATGAACAAGCCCTGATGGCTGCTGTCCGAAACATTTCCCAATATGTAGGCCGTCCCATTTCTGAGGAAGCCCCCTTTTTAGATGCTCGTTTACCCGATGGATCCCGGATTCATGCGGTAGTTCCTCCTATCGCAAAAAATGGAACAACGGTTTGTATCCGGAAGTTCTCTAAGAAAAAACTGGAATTGAAAGATCTGATTGCGAAGGGAGCGATCACTCCAGATGCTGCTCGTTTTCTCGATGTCTGTTTGTATTTAAAGAAAAATATTATCATTTCGGGTGGAACAGGTTCTGGTAAAACCACTGTTTTAAATATTTTAGCGAGTCGATGTCAGCCGGAGCAACGGATTGTAGTATTAGAGGATTCCTCTGAACTCAAAATCCATAATACTCACGTGGTTTATTTTGAAGGTCGACCCGCCAACGAATATGGAAAAGGTGTGGTTACCTTACGGGACTTGGTGAAATCCTCATTACGGCTGCGACCCGATCGCGTAGTGGTTGGTGAGGTTCGAGGCGGTGAAGCACTCGATCTCATCAGTTCAATGAACACCGGTCATTCCGGATCCATGGGAACTGTCCACTCCAACAATCCCAAAGAATGTTTGACTCGCCTTGAAACATTGGCCCTCATGACTGATTCGGAAGTGCCTGTTCAAGCTGTACGAGCTCAAGTGTCTTCCGCAATTCAAATTGTTCTCCAATTGTCCAGACTCCAGGATGGTTCCAGAAAAGTAACGCATATTTCTGAGTGTTTGGGCATGGATCTTCACGGAAACTATCAAACCAATGATATCTACTTATTTGAGCAGTGGGGAAGAGATAAAGATGGCAAGGTCCTGGGCGCCCTAAATCCCACGGGAAATTTACCAAGTTTCATGAGAGAAATAGAAGTCAACCAGCTTCCATTTCCCAAAGAAATGTTCCAAAAGCGACAGAGCCCCAACCCGAATCAAAATCAAGCTGCCTAGAAAGCAGTAAAAGGCAATTGCGTGAGCAATGTTTGGTGACACTCATAGAGTTCCTGGAGTGTCCGCTCAGCATTTTCATCCCAACCCCGATACTCAACTACAACCCTCTCTCCCTCTCGAAGGATCTTCATCAAGGTCATATTCTCCATGAGCTTGCAGGCGTTTGATAAGTTTTGTGTGGAAACACACTCCGGGTTGAAAAGTGCCTCCCCTTCGACCCGATTCACAGTTTCACGAACCATCTTTTGAAGGAGAAACTTGTGCTCAAGAGTTCCAGAGGCTTCCTTTTTCATGGTCTCAAACGCGATCAAATAGCTTTCAATAATGTCTCGGTTTAGACGCAGAAATACGCTGGTATCTTCTTTTTGGAGTATTTTCGAAGTTAGAAAGGTGAGTGTCTCTCTTATTTCAGTTTGATAGTTCAGTGTTGGACTAAAAAAGAACTCAAATTTGAAAATATTCCGGAGTCTTGTAGCAAAACGAACCGTACTTTCCGTCAACTCCTCGGGGTTCGATGCACCTGATCGAATAGCCCGCAAGCAGGAGAGTACTGCAATGCTAGGAATAACCAAACAGTGAATGGCATTGTTCTTATAAAACACCATGTTGATGCGGGAGCGGGGCTCTAATCCAAACGAGCTTGGCATCGTAGCGAAACTTGTAAGCGCCTCACTCGCAAGCAGCTTCTTGATGTGGATTTCAATAGCTCTTTTCAATTCGTCAGTATTTTCTCCGCTGCTCAATTGAGAATGACTCCACAAAACATAATCAGCGATCAATTTGGCAGCTCTTAAAATCTCTTCAAGCGACAACTGGGACTTTTGATGACTTAATAGAATACTTGCCAAGATGGATTTGGGTGTTACGGGGGTCACATCATTGATCGCTTTACATATATGGAAAGCCAACTTTTGAAGAAAAAGATTCTCGTGGAGATCCGTACGTTTCCGTTCCTCGGACTCCATTTTTAAAGAAATTGGGGAAGCAAATCGCACATACACCTTTCCAATATTTCGTTTGAACAGCTTCCGAGATTGAACAAGCCCTTTGGTAGATTCCCGAGTTTTTTGGGCTCCAGTGAGCTCTTTGCCATAGGATCCCTCTTCAAGAACCTCATCGTAGGAAATGGAAATGGGTACCAAAGCAAGGTCCTCAATCTGTCCCAGTTGAAAAGAGTTGAGAACCATCTTGAGAAGGCCATAAGCCGGGGGCAGCATCTTGCCGGTTCGACTTCGGGTACCCTCAATGAAAAATTTAATGTTGATCCGGTTCTTGATCAGCCAGTCGATATATTTCTGCAGACAGAGTGCATAGAGTGGCTCTCCGCGGAAGGATCTTCGAATAAAAAAGGCCCCACCCATTCTCAAGAAGTGGCCTACGGGCCAAAAACTGAGGTTCACTCCCGCCGCAATATGCGGTGTAACAATGTCCTGCAGGAACAACACACCCGGAACCACCAAATAATCTAGGTGGCTTCGATGACAGGAAACAAATACTGCAGAACGATTCTTTAGGGTGTCCCGCAGCTGCTGAACTTCCTGGGGGTCTACCACGATATCCTCGAAGATTTTTCCAAAGAGCCAGGTAAGTACCACGTACATCATTTCGATGAAGCGGAAAGTATAATTAGCAGAAATCTCAGTTAAAAAAGTGTAGGCTTGTGCCATCACTTTTTTTCGATCCACTCCAGACTCACTCGCTATCTGCTCAATCATCTGCAGGAGTTGAGGGTCCCTCATAATATTTTCTTTGATCAAATATGGGGAGGAATAACGTGGACCCAAAGCTACTCTGATTTCCTGATTTACTTCAATGAGAATTCGTCTGCGAACCATACGTGCTAACCGAGTCGAGTCCAGCCCATCCAGCTCGTCCCCAATTTCAGCAGGCTCTTTGGACGTAAAAGAAATGGGCTCCAGACCCTTTACTGTGCTGTCGGTTCGCTTTCTGATGAGATACCAAAGTTTGCCGATAATGTTGGGTTTGGAGCTCAGTCCAAGAAAATATTCTCCGAGCTGGCGGGGTGAACCTCTCAGGTGTTTTCTCCAGCAAATGAAGATCGGGATAAAAAGGAAAGGTAGGAGCTGTTTTCTGTTTCTCTGAGCCTCAGGACTTAGGGCTGCTATTAACTGTTCTGCATCTGTTGGGTTGAAGATCTGCTTGCGCTCACCCGGCGGACAAAATATGAGTCGGGGCCCCTTCTCCTCTGAAAGAAACAAATCTGAATATGTCTTTTTAAAAAAAACGATCTGAAAAAAATAAATTGGTTTAGAAAACAAGAGAATCCGCTTCCGATTGCTCACTAAAATCGCACCCAGTCCATTTTTGCGGCTCCAACTTGAGAGGATAAGCCAATCAACCAAGCCTCCGTAGGTGAGTGAAAATACAAGTTGTGACGGTTGGTGATTTTGGAGATAGGTCTCAACTGGGATGTCAAAAGCGAAGCGAACAAAGACCAAACTCGAGATTTTTTGCCAGGCCTTATCAATCAGTTCGTAGAGTGAGTTCAACATGTATATACTCAGATCAGGAAGACGGCTTCGTTGCAGACCGATTCACTATTGGGGCTTCGTGCAGCGCTTGAGACGGGTAAAGCCTTTTAAATTCCTTTTCTAGGAAATCAAGAAGCTGTGAGTCTGTAAAAGTATTTAATTCATACTTTTTTCGTGTAGTGGCTGCAAATATTTGTCGATCGCTGGTGAGATTGGTGTCTACCAAAAGCCATTGATTATCAATACGCCAGTAGAGGAAATAAATTCCAGAAATTTTATCCGTGCTCAGTGCTAAGGCCCCTTTGTAATGCCCGATCAGTCTCAACTTCCCGGCGGCATCTCTTTTGATCTCAACAATGGGGCGTTCGACTAGAGTCAGATTAGGAAACTCCTCAGCCATGTGAGCCAACAGACTTTCGACAAAAGTATAGGAGAAGCGTGAGAAAATATTTTTGATCTTCTGGTCCGTTGGTAACAGATAGTAGGAAAAGGGATGAATAAGACCTGGAAAGGTCTTTTCAAAAAGTTCAATTCGATTAATCGCTAGGGCACGATTATTCAAAGGCCCGAGCAGAAGTTTGATGTCTTCAATCAAATAATCTGCACCTTCTTTACCGGCGTGAGCCTCAAAGGCTTTAAAGTAAGAGGATTCTGCTTCGGCAGCATTGTTGGGGTCCATCCCAAACGTCTTCGCAGCTTCAGCTATCTTTCCTAATTTGAGAAGAAGATGGCCGGCGGGCGCATACATTTTATTTTGTCGGTAGTAGGTGATGAGTAAATCCGCCGCTTCTCGGCCCACCTCATCCGTTACATCTTGATTAGTTAATTCTGTAAGGGAAGTGATGGCATTTTGTGGACTCAGCATGAGAGAACTCGAAGCATCGGATAGGAGCTTTTTTCTTTTTATCCGGAGTTGCTCTTTATTCGAAATTTTCGGTTTCGCAATGGGTGCATTGCTCGGAGTTGTGAACCTGAGAATTCCCCAAGTCACAAAACCTAGAAAAACAATGACAAGAGCGATTACTGCAAGTCGCGAGGAAACCACTTGAGGTGAAGTAAACGTGCTTTCTTCCGACGAATATACCGGTACTAATTCTTTTCCTGATGGAAGATAGGTAGCCACCGAATCAGGCTTGTAGTCATTTTTTGTTGAGGGAGTTGGACGGGTAGGAGGCTTGGGAGCGGGAGGGGGGGAAATAGGGCGGTTGAACCAATTACCGAAGGTCTCTACTTTTGATATTTCAAGCCAATCGGCTTGTCCTTCCCACCACACCAAACTTTCTTTGGAAATTTGACCCCTCTGGATCTTTTCTAAAACCTCAGCTTCAGAAAACGGACCCAACTGTTCGCCTTCAATGCCCAAAAAATAGGATATTTCCTCTTCGGATCCGGTGATACTCATGGGTTTTATTATAGCATGGGCAGTCAATTCAGGGGGGGCAGCGCTCTGCCAAAAACTCTTCTCCGAGCTGCGTCAAGCTGCTTTTTTCGATATTCGTCGTGATTGCTTTTTCCAAAAATACTATCGGCGTAAGCCTTCACATCCATTACTTGTACTTCGTAGGGGAAAAACCCGAATTCGTGGGTTGAAGGCGGTGTTGGGAACAGTTCCTGTAAAAGATGTGAACCTTCAGGAATACTTTCTAAATGAGATTGAATCGAAGCGTATACTTTATGAAGAGAGTTCGGAACCTTCACCAGTTCTCTACAAGTGAACTGTATGGCTTTGTAATGTTCACTGCTATGGGGATTCAGAATACTTCTCCCCATATTTCGTGTTCCAATACGACTTTCGAGCCGAAGGATCATTTTTTTTACATAAGGCTGGGTATCTGGGTTCTTCTTCAAATGATTTTGAATTCTTTCTATTTCAAATTTTAGTCTTTTTACATCTATGAGTCGGTTGCGGGATCGAGCAGGTCGGATATTGGGCATGCTGATAATATTTTTCTCAAGAAGTAGGGCAACTGCCCGCAGAGCTTCCAGCTTCGTTTCTGTCACCAAACGTACACCGACGCGGTCATAAATTTCTTCAACAACGCTATCGGCTTTATGTAAAAGCTTGATCATTTCTCGAGCACGATCTTTTCTCTCCTTCTTTTTGAAGAATAAGAGTTTAATACCCTCCGTACCCTCCACGCCCTTACCTAAATAAGTTGCTCCTGATGAGGCGTCGACCGATAAATAGCGATCCAGCCGTGATAAGACTTGGATTTGCATTTGCTGAAAAAACTTATGACGAGGATCGAAAGTGAGATGAATCAATCCGTGCATCACGCGTAAAATAGCGCAAGAAAATAACTGGTCAGTAGTACCCAAATCCTCAGAAGCCATCAATAGAAGGCGTCTGATGTCTTGAATCGCTTCGCGACTTTTTAAATGCGCAGGAACACTCGGGTATTCCGGATCAGTCAGTGCAGTTTCGAGAAATTTAATGGCTTCATCAAAAAACCCCCACAGAAGGTTGAGGTCAGATTTTTGATTGGGATCGAAGCCATAGGCCTGAACAAAAGCAGTGGCTTCTTCCATGGTTTTAAGGTTGAGACGCGGCACGTCAAGAACTGAGGTGCCTTCGAGGGCTACTCGCAATGTAGGCCAAGGGAAATTTAAATTTGGAATAGCCGTCATGTGCGGAGGAGGATAGCATAGGGACCCATTGAGTCCAACAGGGAGAGGTGGCTGAGTGGTTGAAAGCGGCGGTCTTGAAAACCGTTATACCCGCAAGGGTATCGGGGGTTCGAATCCCCCCCTCTCCGCCAGAAGTATTTGAATGCCGGAATCCCAGGTGGTAGATGTATTTTCTCTTTGGGTACGGAGAGGTGGCCGAGTGGTCGAAGGCGGCGGTTTGCTAAACCGTTATACGGGTAACACCGTATCGGAGGTTCGAATCCTCTCCTCTCCGCCAGTTTTGTAGATCTCAGACTGATTGGTTACATCGCAAGGCTCGTCTTTTGTTTTAATCGCTCATAGGGGGTTTGCCCGTCAAGAGCCCCGTGAGGTCTTTGGAAATTATAGAAGTTCTCCCACTCTTTGAGT
>Ga0214917_10000133_pt1 | contig 87009 bp, 62 predicted proteins | sample LL_1208_BB_MetaG_FD_177983 | JGI IMG/M metagenome (GOLD analysis project Ga0214917, IMG submission 177983) | Freshwater microbial communities from Lake Lanier, Atlanta, Georgia, United States - LL_1208_BB | ecosystem: Environmental > Aquatic > Freshwater > Lake | place: USA: Georgia | collected... | reverse complement strand
CGGACGTTCGCTGCGGTCATCCTGCCCTTCGCTCACTCGATGCCGGCTGCGCTCTCGGCATCCTGCCTTCGCTTGCCGCCATACGCCGGCTCCCGGGGCGTGGGCAGCCCCGAGCCTCCCCGGTTCGGAGGGCAGACGGCCGAGACGGTCCGTTACGCCAACACGCCTTGTACGACGTGGCCGTGGACGTCGGTGAGCCTGAACTGTCGGCCCTGGTAACGGAACGTCAGTTTTGTGTGGTCGATGCCTACGAGGTGCATGATCGTCGCCTGCATGTCGTGAACATGAACGGGATCCGCCGTGATGTTCCAGGCGTAGTCGTCGGTCGAGCCGTAGACGTGCCCCGGCTTCGCACCGCCCCCGGCGAGCACCCACGAAAAGGCCCGGCCGAAGTGGTCGCGGCCCTTGGGATTGTTGGGGTCACCCTGGCCGAACGGCGTGCGGCCGAACTCGCCCCCCCAGACCACGAGCGTGTCGTCGAGGAGGCCCCGGTCCTTGAGATCCTGGATCAGGGCCGCGGTCGGCGCGTCGGTGTCTTTGCACTGCTCCGCGAGTTGCGTGAAGAGGTTGCCGTGCTGGTCCCAGCCGGCGTGCATGAGCTGCACGAACCGCGTGCCCCGCTCGAGGAGCCGCCTCGCGATCAGGCAGTTGTAGGCAAACGATCCCTTCGTCTTCACGTCGGGCCCGTAGCGGTCGAGCACGTGCTGCGGCTCGTCGGAGAAGTCCACGAGATCCGGCACGCTCGCCTGCATGCGGTAGGCCATCTCGTATTGGGCGATCCGCGTGTCGATTTCCGGATCGCCGTAGTCGGCCAGGTGCTTGGCGTTCATCGCGGCCAGGTCGTCGAGCAGCGCCCGCCGCCCCTCGCGGCTCATGCCGGCAGGGTTCGCGAGATAGGGCACCGGGTCACCGGTGTTGCGGAACCGAACGCCCTGATAACGGCTCGGCAAAAAGCCGCTGCCCCAGTAGTAGTCGAAGAACAGTTGCCCGCAGGTCTTGCCCTTGTCGCTCGACGTCATCACGACGAAGGCGGGCAGGTCTTCCGTCTCGCAGCCGAGGCCGTAGCTCATCCAGGCGCCCATGCTGGGGCGGCCGGGCACCTGGGCGCCCGACAGGAAGAACGTCACGCCGGGCGCGTGGTTCACGGCCTCCGTGTTCATGCTGCGGACGAGACACAGATCGTCGGCGAGGCCGCCCATCCGCGGCAGCATCGTCGTCAGCTCCATGCCGCACTGACCGTACTTCTGGAACGGCTTGATCGGCGACACGACCGGCCACTTGGCGTATCCGCTCGACATCGTGGAAAGCCGGGTCTGGCCGCGGACGCTCGCCGGGATGTCGTGCCCGCCGCGCTCGATGAGCGCTGGCTTGGGATCGAAGAGATCGACGTGCGACGGGCCGCCCCCCTGCCAGAGCATCACGACCCGCTTGGCCTTCGGCTCGTGGTGGGGCAGCTCGGGCAGACCCGGCATCCCCTTCACGGTCGGCGGCGTTGAAGCCACTGCCAGGGCGTCGCGCTGGAGCAGCGACGCGAGGGCCACGGAGCCGATCCCCATGCCAGCTGAGCCAAAGAGCTGCCGGCGGGTGACACGGCGGATGTTTTCGTGGTGGAGGTCGGTCATGGGCTCACTCTCGCGTGAGGGCTTCGTCGAGGTTGAAGATGGCGAGGCAGACGCTCGTCAGGGCGGCGTGGCCTGCCGTGTCGAGCGTCCCGTCCCGCGGGCTTTCGCCGACGGCGAGCAGCTGCTTCGCGGCATCCATGTCGGTGCCGTAGATCTCGAGCTGCCGGGCATGCATCCGCTTCAGGGCGTCGAGATCGTAGGGGGTGGGCGTGCGGCCGAGCACGCGGCGGAAGGCATGCGTGAGCCGGCTATCGAGATCACCGGCGGCGTTCATGCTCTTTTCCGCCAGCACCCGTGCCGCCTCGACCCACGTCGGGTCATTGAGCGTCGTCAGGGCGTGGAGCGGCGTGCTCGTCTGGCCGGCCCGCACCGTGCAGGTCTGCCGGTTGGCGGTGTCGAACATGTTCGCCGGGCTCACCGTCCGCCGCCAGAAGGTGTAGAGACTGCGGCGATAGAGGTCGGCGCCGTGCGAGGCAGGGTAGGTGAAGTCACGTTCCTTCGTGATCGCCAGCGCCTCCCAGATCTGGTCGGGCTGATACGGGTAGACGGGCTGGCCACCGATGCGGAGATCGATCAGACCGCTGCCCGCGAGGGCGACGTCGCGGAGCACCATCGACGGCATGCGGAACCGGGCCGCCCGGGCGTGCAGCCGGTTCTCGGGATCCTTCGCGAGGTGTTCGGGCGTCACCCTGCTCGCCTGCCGATACGTGGCGCTGGTCACGAGCAGGCGGTGCATCTGTTTCTGGCTCCAGGCCCGCTCGCGGAACTCGACGGCCAGCCAGTCGAGGAGATCCATGTGCCGCGGATACTCGCTCTGCACGCCCATGTCTTCGGTCGTCTTCACCAGCCCCGTGCCGAAGAACCGCTGCCACATGCGGTTCACCTGCACCCGCGCGGTGAGCGGATGCTCCGGCAGGAAGAGCCACTGGGCCAGGCCGAGTCGGTTTTGCGGAAATCCCTCCGGCAGCGGCGGCAGGAACGCCGGGGGGAGGAACGTGAGCTTCTCCCCGATGGGCGAGAGATAGTCGCCGCGGTCGAGGATCTTCGTCTCCCGCGGCTTCTCGTCGCTCATGACCATCACCCGCGGGATCCGGTCTCCCTTGTATTCGTCGTAGGCCTTCTTCGCGGCGTCGTACTTCACGACCTCGGGCAGATTCGCGACGAGTTTCTTTTTCACATTGGCGTCGAAGAACCGACGCAGTTCGACCTCGATCTGCTTTTTCTCGGCCTCGGTTCGCTCAGCCTCGGGCTTGAGCAGCAAGGGGGGCAGCGTTCGGGGCAGTTGCTCGCCGTCGGCCGGCTTGCCGTCGGCAAAGAGGCCCGCCTTCCACGATTCGTAGAGGGCTTCGAGCACATGCTTCGCGTCAGGCTCGAGGGCCTTCATGGCGGTCTCGAGTTCGGCCAGACGGCGCGTGTTCTCCTCGGTGGGCAGCTCGATGATCGGCGGGGCGACGCGGATCCGGGGGGAGAACTGCGTCGGCGTGCCCGTCTCCGGCAGTCGATTGAACGCGTCGAGCAGGCTGTAGTAGTCGGTCCGCGTCATTGGATCGTATTTGTGATCGTGGCACTGGGCGCAGGCCATCGTCAGTCCCAGCCACGTCGTGCTCGTCGTATCGACGCGGTCGAAAAGGGTATTGAACCGCTGTTCTTCGGCGATGGCGCCCCCCTCGCCGTTCAAGAGGTGGTTGCGGTTGAAGCCGCTCGCGATCTTTTGGTCGATCGTGGCATTCGGCAGCAGGTCGCCGGCGAGCTGTTCGATCGAGAAGCGATCGAACGGCATGTCGGCGTTGAGGGCCTTCACCACCCAGTCTCGCCACATCCACTGCCACGTGTCGCCATCCTGCTGGAAGCCGTTGGAGTCGGCATACCGCGCGGCGTCGAGCCAGGGCAGGGCCATGCGCTCGCCGTAGTGTGGTGAGGCGAGCAGGCGATCCACCAGCAACTCGTAGGCATCTGGCCGCGAGTCGGCGACGAATGCATCGACCTCCTCGGGCGTGGGCGGCAGGCCGACGAGGTCGGCGTGGAGCCGGCGGATGAGCGTGGCCCGGTCGGCCTCCGGCGACGGCTCGAGGCCGCCGGCCTCGAGCTTCGCGAGCACGAAGCGGTCGATGTCGTTCCGCGGCCAGTCGGCCCGATGCACGGCGGGGGCCGTCCGTCGCACTGGGGCCGTGAACGCCCAGTGCTGCCGGTATTCGGCCCCCTCCTCGATCCAGCGGCCGAGGAGTTTCTTCTGGGCATCGGAGAGCCGCCGGTTGGAGTCCGGGGGCGGCATCAAGACGTCGGGGTCCGTTGAATGAATCCGCTCGAGGATGGTGCTCGCATCAGGATCACCGGGCACGATCGCACCCGCCTCGATCGCGGCGGCCCGGTCGTCGAGCCGCAGGTCGGCCTCCCGCTTCTGGCCATCTTGGCCGTGGCAGTAGAAGCAATTCTCCGACAGGATCGGGCGGATGTCGCGGTTGAAGTCGAGAGGCGTCGGGGAGTCGGCGGCGAACGCCCGGATCGGCGAGTGACACGCCGACAGCGCCAGGGCCGCGAGATACGACAGCGCGAGATACGACGGATGGCATGCGCGGGCGGAAAACGAGCAACCCATCGAACCTGTTCCTCGGGGTTACCCGCGTCGCCGATCCTGCGGCCGGAGGCCGGGGATCGCGGACCGGAAGGTCGATCGGCGGGGCGGAATCAATTCTCCATCGAGCCTTGAACAGTGCCGTCAGGCAGATCCCGTCGCTTCCGCTTCGAGCTTCTCGGGCCTGATGTTTCCGCGGACGTTTCAAGGATACATCAGAACGAATCATAGCATCCCGCCGCGAGGCCGGCGAGAGCTGCATGCCCTCGGCGCGGGGCGGGGCGACTCAGGCCAGGCCGTGGCGGATCGCCCAGACGGCCGCCTGCGTGCGGTCATTCAGCGAGATTTTACGGAGCATGTTTTGCACGTGCTCTTTCACCGTTTCCACGCTGATATCCAGGGCGTCTGCGATCTCCTTGTTCGAGAGCCCCATGGCAACCAGCCTGAGCGTCTGTGTCTCGCGGGGAGTGAGCGGCACGTCGGCGTCTGGCGACACCTCCCGGTTGGCCATGGCACCCGCCATGCGACGCAGTTGACCAGATCGCGCGGGGGCCGCGCCTTCCGCCGCTCCGGTGACCGCGGCGATCAACTCGGCCCGAGGGGCTGTCTTGAGGACGTAGTCGTGTGCCCCCGCCGACACGGCCCGGGCGATGTACGTGGGGTTGTCGAATCCCGACAGCACGACGACCCTCGCCCCAGGGGCGGCCGAGCGAATCCGCCGGATCGCATCGATGCCGTCCTTGTCCCCAAGCCGCACGTCCAGGAGCACGACATCTGGCTTCAGCTTCCGGGCCTGCTTCACCGCCTCGTCGGGATCCTCGGCAGTGCCGGCGATCCGCACCGGCGAATCCTTGAACACGCTCGCCAGTCCCTGGCGGACGACCTCATGATCATCGACCACCAGCACCTTGATCGTCATGGCCGGACACCCTCCGCCCGCTCGTCGGTTCGCATTTGCATTTGTGGAATCCTGATTGTGGCGGCTGCGTCCGATACGCTATCAGGTCGGAGCAAGAAGGCCATGCCGCCCACGTTCGAGCCTAGCACACCTGGGGGGAAACCCTCGATGGCGGTTCTCATCCGCTGCGGAGGGGGCACCTGAACGATGGGAGTCATCCACCTGGTGGCCGCCGCGAGCGGGGTCGTCGCGGTCGTGAAACCGTCGGGTCTGCCGACCCAGGCCCCCCCCGGCATCGACTCCGCCGAGACGCAGGTACGGCGGCTGCTCACCGATCCCGCGTGGCTCGGGCATCCGGTGACCGAGTCGTGCTCCTACCTTGGAGTGCCGCATCGGCTCGACCGGGCCGTCTCCGGCATCATGCTGTTCGCGACGACGCCGCGGGCCGCGCGAAAGCTGTCGCGGCAGTTCGAGCGGCGCGAGGTCAAGAAGACATACCGCGCGCTCGTCGCCCCGCAGGCTGCGGCGCGACAAGCCGAATGCCTCGGCCGTGAGACGACCGAGTGGCGGGACTGGATCGAGAAGGTGCCGGACGAGCCACGGGCCCGCAGGGCCGAGTCGGCGCACGCTCCCGGCGCACGCGAGGCCGTCACGATCGTGCGCAGGCTTGGCCTGTCGGCGGTGAACGCGGGGCATGCGGCGATCGAACTCGAGCCGCTCACCGGTCGCATGCACCAGCTCCGGCTGCAGGCGGCCTGTCGGGGTCTGCCGATCGTCGGCGACGAGGTGTACGGCGGCCCCACGGGAATCGACGCCGCTGCGGCCGATGATCCACGCGCACGCCCCATCGCGCTGCATGCCTGGCGAATCGAATACACCGACCCCGAGTCGGGCGAACGCATCACCCGCGAGGCCCCGCTCCCCACGTGGTGGCCGCCGCTCGAGATGCCACCGGCGAGCTAGGCTCTGTCTGAAAACTTTATCCGGCCGTCTGCTCGGTCTTTTCGAGCGGCCCTTCGTTGGCTTCGCCCGCCGTATCGCCTGGATACGGCTTGGCTCAGCCGTCTCGATCCGCTCAAAAATCCGCGGCGCAGCCGATCCGGCCCAGTTCTCAGGCAGAACCTAGCCGGGCGGCGCGAGCCAGCCGGCGTGGGTCAGCCACTGCTGGATCCACGGCGGTGTCCACGGGTTCCAGGTCGGGTAGGCGGCGGAGAGCACCGAGAGTGCGAGCAGAATGAGAGCGATCGCCCTGCCCGCGCGGGACGTGGCGAGCCGATCGGCTGCCGGCACCGTCGCCATCACCCACAGCGGCGCGAGCCAGAAGGCCCAGCGGAAGCCGCCCACCACGCCGCCATAGTTGCGATCGAGCGGTGAACGTGAGAGGTAGAACGTGATCACGACGACCGACACGGCTGCGATCGCCAGGGCGAGGTCGGCCTCGCCCGTGCGGCCGGACCTCCGGCGGCGGGCGAGCAGAGCCAGGCCGGGGATCATCAGCAGCCAGGCCGGCGTGAGGGAAAAAATGCCGTGATGGCCCACGAGCACGTGCCAGGCGTAGGCGGAGGGCGACCGCTCGCCCCGATCGACGCCCTTGGGCGACCGCCAGTAGCTCTCGAGTCGCCTGCCGCTGGGGAGCGTGAGGGCGAAGTCGTACCAGTTGGCGGGATTCCACGAGTCGCCGCCGACCGAGACGCGACTCGTGGCCGCCGAGGCCCCACCGGCCGACCCGACGACGGACTGCGGCTCCCGGTGGGCGTAGGGGGGAGAGATCGTGCCGTGGGCGAGCCAGTTGGTGCCGAGCGATGCGGCGGCAACGATCACGGCAGCGGGCACCGCCGCGGTCAGCGTCTGCCGCAGGCTGCTGCGGGCCAGGATCACCAGCGTGGCCGCGAGCCAGGCGAGGGCAGGCAGTTCGAAGGCCGCCGTCAGGGCGGCGCTGAGCCCGGCGGCGGCGAAGGCCCGCCAGGACCGCAGCCCGTCGCAGCCGATTCGATGAAGAAGCCAGCCGCTCGCGGCGGCGCAGGCCGCGGCGGGGAGATGGTTGGTGAGCACGACCGCGAACGTGGTGAGCAGCGTGCCGCAGCAGATGACGGCAGCCGCCCAGATGCGGCCCCAATCGGTGGTGCCGACCGCGTCGACGAGTCGGCACGAGAACAGGATCACGACCAGGAGCGGCACCGCGCCGAACAGCAGCATGAGCATGCGACCCAACTCGAACGGATGGTCGCCCAGCTTCCAGCCAGTCGCCGTGTGGAGCAGCCAATAGGGACCGGCACAGATCACCGAGAGCAGCGGGGGCTTGCTCGAATAGAGCCGTACCCGGCCGCTGGCATCGGGATGCGCGACGGCGTCGATCGTGTCCCAGCCCGGCTCCGCCGCGATCTCGTCGATCGCGAACGTGCCCTTCTCCACCAGGCTGCGGATCGTCATCCAGCGGCTGCGATCGTTGGCGGAGAGAAACGGCCGCACGAGCCTCTTCTCCCGTTCCACTCGCTCGCGCACGGCGCGGGGGTCGACGTCGAGCCCCGCGGCCACGGCCTTCGCCACCGCCTCCTCGACGAGCCGCTTCTCGAGCGCGACCTTGTCGACGCTCGCGACGGCGCCGATCCGCCCGACGAGCCCGCCGAGGGCGACGGCGGCGAGCATGGCGTAGATGCCGTGTCGCAGTCGGGCGCGAGACTCGCCCTGGACGCGGCGGCTCTCCGGCACCAGCCCCGCCACCTTCCACAGGTCGGCGAGCCCCGTGACGAACCGCGCCGGCCCATACTTCGACACGCCCCTGAGCCGCGGTCGATGATGCACCGGCTGCTCGACGACGCGGTGCCCCGCGAGCCAGGTGAGCACCGTGATGAAGCGATGCATGTCGGTGTCGAGCGTGAGCTCGCGGGCCACGTCCCCTCGCATCGCCTTCAGCCCGCAGTTGTGGTCGTGGAGCCGCAGTCCTGTCAGCCAGCCGACGAGGCCGTTGAACACCCGCGACGGCAGCGTCTTGTGCCAGGGGTCGAGCCGCGGCGTCTTCCAGCCGTTCACGAGTCCCACCCCGGGCTCGCGGTCGAGCCTGGCGAGCAGCCGCGGGATCTCCGCCGGATCGTCCTGGCCATCGCCGTCGAGCATCACCACATGGCGGCCCCGCGCTCGGCCGAAGCCCCGCATGAGTGCCGCCGATTTGCCGAGCCCGCGGTCGTGCCTGATGGCGACGATCCGCGGGTCGGCGCTCGCCGCGATCGAGATGTCGTCGCCCGTGCCGTCGGTGGAGCCGTCGTCGACCACGAACAGCTCCCAGGAGAGGCCGGCCGTGTCAAGCACGCTGCGGATCTCGGCGATGAGCGGGCCGATGTTGCCGGCCTCGTCGCGGGCTGGCACCACGAGCGAGACGTCGGGCGAGGGCATCGGTGGACTCGTGCGCGTGGGGCGGGGGAAGGAGTTGGAGGATACCTTGAAATGCGATTCTCGCCCAAGGCGACTGGGGCGTCTTGAGTACTGGGCCGGCTTGGAGGCGGGAGTGCGTCTTTCAGGTTGCGCCGCTGGTCGGGGGCACGTGCTCGCCGCCGGCGGATGAAACCCCTTCGGGGCACCTGCGGTGTGACGACGCATGCTCACCTGATGTGGTCGGTCAACTCTGCCAGTCAAAATTCACCGGCGGCTGCCCGCGACCCCCGACCAGCTCCGTCTGCGACTGATTTGCGGTACCGCATTTTCAGGCGTCTGTGAGATCGGTGGTGCGGTATCATTGTGGCCGCATTGCCCCACGCTTGCTTCGCAGTTCTCTTCATCGCAGTTCTCTCGGTAGACGGAGTCGCGGATGACACGGATGGTTTCGTTTGGCGTGCTCCTCGCCCTCGTGGTCGTCTTCGGGCTGCTCTCGCTGCGGGTGATGCAGGGGTTCCTGCTGCCGCTGCTCCTCGCCGCGATGCTCGTGGTGATCTTCGGGCCGCTGCATCGCTGGCTGCGGGAGCGGTTTCAGCTGCCCGAGTGGGCCGCCGCCGGAATCACGACGCTGTTCGTGCTGCTGATCGTGCTGGTGCCGCTCGCGCTGCTCGTGGCCCGTGCGGGAGGGGATGCCGTGGCGATGGTCCGCAGCGAAGAAGGAGTGCGGCTCGATCCGAAGGTGCTCGACGGGCTCGTCGCCAGCATGAACGAGGCGGTGGGACTCCACCTGACGGCTGATGATGTCAATGCCGAGCTCAAAAAACTGGCCGAAGATCTGATCGGCCCGATCGCGAAGCGGGCGCCGGTGGCACTCGGCAAGATCCTGATCGGCCTGATCGTGATGACCGTGAGCCTCTTCTATTTTCTCGCCGATGGCCGCCGGATGCTGGAGGCCGTCACCCGCCTGGTCCCGCTCGATGTCCGTTACCAGTGGCAACTGCTGCAGGAGTTCGAGGAGGTGAGCCGCGCCGTCGTGAGTTCCACGCTGCTGGCGGCGATCGTCCAGGCGATCCTCGCGGGGTTCGGGTTCTACGTGGCCGGCCTGGGGAACGTGTTCCTGCTCACGCTGCTCACGTTCTTCGGCGCCCTGGTGCCGTTCGTGGGGGCCGCCGCGGTCTGGGGCACGGCCAGCCTGTATCTGCTGTTTTTCGTGAAAGACAGCTGGGCGGCCGCCGGTCTCGCCTTGTGGGGCGTGTCGGTCGTCTCGACCATCGACAACATCATCAAGCCGATCGTGCTCCATGGACAATCGAAACTCCATCCCCTGCTGGCCCTCTTGAGCGTGCTCGGCGGGGTCGGGGCCCTCGGTCCGATCGGGATTTTCGTCGGTCCGATCGCCGTCGCCTTCCTCCAGGCGGCCCTGACGATGCTCCAGGTCGAACTCGACAGCCTCGCCGACGAAGCCCGGGGGGCCGCGGTCCCCGGCGAAAAAAATCGGTGACCCGAGTTGCAGGGCACGGGGCCTGGAGGTTGAAATTCCGGCTGGTTCACCCCCCGGGAGGTTCGTGCCGATGGTTTTTGAATGCGTGACGGCGCTGGCGATGCTGCTGGCGATGGGCATCGAAGCGGCCTACGTGCCGAACGACGACGGCGGCGGTGAGTATCTCGTGCGGGTCGAACCGGACCTCGTCCGTGGGAATCGGGGCGACAGTCCCTATCAGTTCACGAGCGACGTGCCCGACGACGCCCGCGACGTGCGGCGGGTGCGGATCTACGTGGCCGACAATTGGCCGCGGGACGTGGAGCGGTCGGTGATCGAGGCGGCCAAGCGGCCACGTCAGGCGGTCCCGGTGGCGGCGACGACCGCACGGGCCGATATCGCCACGCCCGTCGCGACCACTTCGGATCGTCCCTGGGGCTGGCTGATCGGCAGCCTGATCGCGCTCTTTCTCTCGCTCGGGGCGAATGCCTATCTCGGCATGCTGCTCGGCGCGATGCGGCAGCGGTATCTCCGCGACATCCAGCAGGGCTACGTGAAGGCGTGAGGCGAAGGCGTACGACGGCCCGCACCCGGGGGCCTGAGACGGCTCACACTTGAACCTGAGGCGTGTGCGAAGCATCCCGGACATGTCCAGTCTCTCGGTCCAACCCGGCTCGGGGCTGCCCACACGCTCTCGCCGGCCGCTCGCCTTCGCCCTCCGGGCTCCGGCTCGCTCGGAGACGTCTGCGCTCCGACATCCTGCCTTGTGCTGGCCGTCTACGCCGTATCGAGAGGATGGGCATTCCCGAAGCCGAGTTGGGCTGGGTGACGCCTGGGGATCAAGTGCGATTCGTATGAGATGCTAGACCCGGTTCGGCTTTGGTGTAGCGGCGGCTTCGGGGCGGCAAAAGTCTCGTCGCGTGGGCCGCAGCGGCCCAATGCTCCTCGAGCGTTCGCCGACCCCTCGCCTACGTCCCCCGGTTTGCCAAGTCGTCGCTCCAGCTACCTTGAATCCGCTCTAGGACCGGCGGCCGAAGAAGAAGGCCTCGGCGGGCCACATGTCGCCGGCATCGACGGCCGCCGGTTCGACGATCGGCGGCGCGGTGACGGCCACCGGTGGTGGTGTGGGCTCGGGCTCGACGACCACCGGCGCAGGCCTGCGAGCGGGCCGCGGTCGGGCGATCGCCGGCTGTTGCTGACTCCACACCGCCGCCGCGTCGCTGAACGTGCGGACATGGGCTCCCGCGTCGTGGAACATCCTCGCCACGTGCTCGTGGCAGGTGAGAACGAGCATCTGTCGGCCCGTCGCCTGCTCCGCGACGAACTCCACGAGCACACGGGCCGCCGACCGGGCCCGCGCGTCGTCGAAATTCACCAGCGCGTCGTCCATCACGATCGGCAGACTGACGTCGTGGCGGCCCAGGTCGCGGATCAGCGCCAGCCGCAACGCCAGAAACACCTGCTCCCGCGTGCCGCGGCTGAGCCGCTCCGGATTCCAGACCGCGCCCGCGGCATCGTGCACCTCCAGACGGGCCTCGTCGATCGCCGTCGTGATCGACGGATAGCGGCCCTCGGTGAGCCGCGCGAGCCAGCGGGAGGCCTCCCGCAGAACGGGAGGCTGATGATCCCGGGCGACGGCGGCTCGGGTCTCCTCGAGCAGCACCCGCGCCCGCTCCAGTGTCCGCTTCCGATCGAGCTGCTGGGCGAGCCGCTCCTCCACCTCGGCGATGTCCGACTGCAGGCTCTCCGTGCAATGGTCGTGGGCGGCCGCCTCGACCTTGGCCACGACGGCCTTCCGCCGGTCCACGGCCGCAGCCAGGGCCGCCCGCTGTCGCGCCGTGGCCGTCGTCGCGTCGCTGAGCCGGCGGGCGAGCGGCACGATCTGGGCGTCGGCGAGCCAGCGATCGATGTCCGTCGGTTCGGTCGTGCGGCGGCGGGCGTCACGCCAGGCCGTCTCCGCCATCTCGGCATCGAGCGTGGCCTGCTCGTATTCCGGCCGGCGATCGACCTTGGCGAGAAACTCGGCCTCGTTCGTCACCTCCCAGCGGGCGTAGAACTCGCGGATACCGCGGTCGGCGACGAGCACCTGGCGCTTCGCGAGGCGATGCCTGCGGCGGGCCAGATCCAGCCGCCGCGTGAGCTGAGACCGACGACGGACGGTCGCCTTGTCGGCGTCGAGGCGTGCCTGCAGCAGCCGCAGGTGGTCGAGCGGCGTCGCCTCGGGCACGAGCTCGCATTCGAGGAGCAGTTCGTCGACTCTGCGGCCGAATGCGGCCACCTCTTCCCGCTTGTGCCGGGCCTCCTCCGACAGCCGACGGCGGTCGTCGTCGAGCGTGAGGAGCGTGTGGCGATGCTCCGAGATCTGACGCACCTCGCGCGGCGAAAGCGTCGGCGGCAGCCCGCGCTGCTCGAGCGCCCGCCGCCAGCGGCCACGGGCCGCCTTGCGATCGTCGAGCGCCCGGGCCAGCACCTGCTCCGCCGCGGTCACACGATCGGTGAGCACGTGCAGCGACCCTTCGCGGGCGGCGAGTTCCTCCAGCCGATCGAGTTCCGCCTGCGCGAGCGTCAGCCGGCGGTCGAGTGAGAGGGCCGCGTCGGCCTTGAGTTTCGTGTCGAGCAGGCCGCACTGGGCCGAGACGTCTTCCCGCTGCTTGCGGGCGATCTCGAGCTGCCGCCGGACGGTCTCGAGTCGAGTCGTTGCGGCCCGGTCGAGCGACCAGGTGGTGACCGATGCCACGCCCGTGCCGGCCAGACCCAGCGCGGCCATGGCATAGGCGAGCGAACCGGTGATCGCCTGCGGGAGGAGCAGCCCCGAGAGCAGCATCCCGGCGCCGATCACGAACAACGCCCCGAGGCCGATCAGCCATGGCGCCGGGATGAGTTGACCTTCCAGGCTCTCCGCCGCCTCCCGCTCCAGCCGGGCCACCGTGCGATCGAGATCGGCCAACTGCTCGCCGGAGGCGATCCGCCGCCGCAGGCCCGCGGCCCGGTCGCCGGCCTGGGCGATCGCGTCGGCGATCGTGAGGCCGCCGAGCGTGGCGTTGGCCCCCGCGAGCGAGCCGCGCGAGTCGTCGAGCGCGCGGCGGGCGTCGGCGACACCACGCCGCGCGGCGATCACCTGCTTCGATGCGCGGGCGCAATCCCGGGCCCGGGATCGCAGCGGCCCGAACGACTGGGCGAAGCCCTCGGGCAGGAGCACGTCGGGGAGCGTGTCGTCGCCGCCGTCGAGCGCCGCCGCGACCGGCACCACCCGCGACAGCCCGGCGATCCCCACCTGTTCACCGAACCGTCGCGCCGCCAGCCGTGCATGGGCTTCGGCCCGCGACACATCGCCGTGCAGTCGTTCGAGCCGCGGCAGCTCCTCGCACAGCGTCGCCACGGCCGCGCGTTTCTTCCAGACGGCCGATTCCTCGGGCAGCTCCTCGAGCTGCCGGGCGAGTTTGGCCCGCCGCTTCTTCCGCATCGCCGCCAGGCGGGTGAGCTTCGTCAGCCGCCGGCGGGCGCTCCGCCAGGCATCGCGGTCGGGGTGCACGAGCGGCGCCGACTCCAGGCCGGCCAGTCGCTCCGCCGTCGTTCGCCAGGCGGCGTGCAGCGCCTCGAGCGGGAGCACGCCCCGGACCACGTTCTCCGCATGCACCGCGTCGGCCACGCGGGCCTCGATGCCCCGAATCTCGGCGTCGAGGTGGGCGAGCTCGGCCCACAGTCCACCGGCCGCGACCGCCGGCGCGTTGAGCGCCGCCAGTCGGTCATGGAGCTCGCGGCGCCGGCCTTCGAGCGCCGCGATGGGGGAGACGCCGGGATCGGTCGCGTCGAGCCGTGCGATCGCGTCGCGGAGGTGCGCGACCACCCGCGACACCTTCGAGCGGTCGAGGCCGCTGGCCAGTTCATAGAGCCGGCTGCCGCAGCCCTCCGGCTCCAGCGTCCGCAGCTCGTGGAGCTCGTCGAGCCCGAACGCCATCACGCTCGTGAACGTCGTCTCGTCGATGTCCCCCACGAGATCCTGGAGGTAGACGCGGTGGCGGGGGCCACGGGCGTCGGGCGTGATGTCGGCGATCTCGATCAGGTCGCCGTCATCGCCGCCGAGCCCGACGATGTCGTCTTCGTAGCTGGCCCGCGTGAGCGCCGCGATCTGGGGCCCCTCGTGCCGGCGTTCGATCGAGAGGAGCGTGTGCTCCGGTCCGACGCGGACGAGCAGGCGGCCGGCGCAGGGCACCTGGGGGTCGAGCACGCCGCGGCGAAACAGCCCTTCGAAGCCGAAGAAGACGGCCCGCACGAACTCCAGGAGCGTGGTCTTTCCCGTTTCATTGGTGCCGTAGAGCACCTGCACGCCCGGGCCCAGCCGGTCGATCGTGACCTGCGACAGCGCGCCGAACCGCTCGGCGGCGATGCGTTCGATATACATGCGTTCGCTCCGGCCGAAGCCTCAGGTTGATTCAACGAGTTCGAGGGCCAGCCAGCCGGCTTCGCGGGCCAGCTCGGCCGGGATGGCGGGCGACGGAGCCTGCTCCAGCCCTGCAACGATGTCGGCGAGCGCCGATGAAAACGACGTGGTGGTGCCCGGCCGGCTGCCCGACCGGGTGTGGCCGAGCGGCGCCAGCGACTCACCGGCGTCCGCCACGACGTCGCGACACCAGATGCGAAACGTCTTGGCGTCGCAGAGCTGGCGGACGCGGGCCAGGGTCTCGGCCGCAATTTCCGCCACCCGCACCCGTCGCGCGACGCTCGTGCCGCAGGCGATCGAGCAGGTGATGATCTCCAGGGGACCGTGCGCCGCCGGCGTGACTGCCTCCAGGCCGCTCCAGATGGCGGCGGCCAGCTCCTCGTCGCCGCCTGCCGGCGAATCGATCGCCAGCGTCCGCCACGCGACCCGGTGCGTGGGAATGTCTCGCCAGCTGCTCCGCCAGTCGGCATATGGGGCCGCGATCGGCTCGGTCGCTCCGTCGCGTGCACGCGGGGCCACCCTGTCGAGCAACGTCAGGCCGCAGCAGCTCCCGGCCCCTGCTTCGTGCTGGGAACGGGCCTGGAGTGCGGGGAGCCGGTACATCCCCGGAGGCACCGCATGCTGTCCGCGGGACGCCCAGATCAGAAACGTGCCCGGGTGTGACCAGACCGGTGATGCCGCCGCGGCCGCCGCGAACGCGGCCGGGCTGAGCGGCACGTCGGCCTGGCCGTGCTGGCGATCATCCCACCGCTCGCTCTGCCAGAATGACGTGTCATGGCCGACGACGATCCGGCGGTGCAGCGGCGCGCCGCTCGCGGCCGCCGGTTCGGCACTGCCTCTCCCATGTGCCAGCGCGAGTTCCACGTCGAGTCCGCCCACGTCCAGCACGAGCGGCGCCAGCGGCGTGACGAATCGCAGCCCGGCGGGCTCGCCCAGCATGCGGACGAGTTCCGCGGCGTCCGCGGGGTCGTCGGTCATGACGACGGTGCAACAGTCATCCGCCGCCAAAGCCGTGATCTGTCGCCGCAGGTGGGCGGCCTGGGCCGGACTGCCGCGGCGCGGGTCGAGCACCCGGCCGCAGAGCACGAGGGCATGACTGCCGGCGATCCGCGCCGCCTCGACGGTCGCATCAAAGGCGTCGACTGCCGCCCGGGAGACCGCTGCGACGACCTCGGGCGGTGCCGCGTCGGGAACTGGAACCGGCCGGTCGAGCGCCGGATCGAAGGCGAAGAGAACATCTGCCATGGGATGCACCCCATCCGTGGTTGGCGAGCGCCGGGTGCGGCGATCCGAAACCGCCCGCGGAATGTATGGTTCCGCCGACGCGCCGTGGCCCAGGCAAGATGGGGGCAATGTAACGCCAGGCGGGCGGTTTCCGCCACGCCAAAAAGGCCGCCCGCAATCCGGTCCGGGCGCCGGTTCAGGTCGCCGGTTCAGGTCGAAAGCGGCGGCGGCGCCGTCTGGAAGTCGGCAAGCAGTCGTGCGGTCCAAGTGGTGTCGGTCGCGGGGCCGCAGGCGGCGAGGACGCGGCTCCGGAGCAGAACGCCCTTCTCCAAAGGATGGGTGAAAAGTCGCCAGCAAAGCCGCAGCCGGCCTCGATCCCAGGCCGCGTCGAGCCGGGGCGCGTCGTCCGGATGCGCGGCGACGAGCACGGCCGACCCGTCGGACCGGATGGCGAGCACGGCCGTCGCCCGGGCGGGGAGTGTCGCGGCCGGAGGGAGTGGAGACCAGTCGTCCGACCGCGTTGCCATGTCCAGCCACCGCACCTCGTCGGCAGCCACGTCGGCGACGACCGAAGCCGCGGGGTCGCTGTCGAGCAGCGACGTCTGGGCCGAAGCGATCAGTTCCCAGGCGACGATCGCACCCCGTCCATCCAACGCGGCGTCGCAGGCATGCTGGCGCCACATCGCCGTGGCCCGCAGGTGCCGCGGATCGGCCGGCTCGTATACGGCCGTGATGTCGGTGCCGCGCAGCCAGTGATCGCTCGGGGGGCAGGTCGCGGCGAGATCGAGCCCGAGCAGGTGATCGACGCCATGCGGCGGCTTGGCCGCCGAGACGGCCAGCCCCGCCCGCGGCCGGTCCAGGTCGAGCGACACATCGAGCCCGCCGCAGCGACTCACGCTCCGAAGTCCGGTGAGCGTCCAATCGGCAGTGGCGGCGGCGGGCATGGGCAGGCTTTCCGACGATGCAGGACGGGCGGGCAGACGGGCGACGACGCCATCCATTAAAAAGGTCGCAGCCCCAGTTGGATAGTCGGCGGTTTCCTCCCGGAGATGCCCATGTCGACCGCTGCAGGTTCCTCGCCCGATCCGCTCTCGGTCTGCATCGAGGCGGCGCGGGCAGCCGGCGATGTGCTCCGCGAGTGGCGGGGGCGATTCGCCGTCTCGCGGAAGGGCCCCCGCGACTTCGTGACGGAGGCCGACTACGCGGCCCAGCGGGAGATTCGCCGGATCGTGGCCGCCGCGTTTCCGGAGCATGGGTTCGTGGGCGAGGAGGCCGACGCGGGCGCTGCTCAGCCCGCCTCCGGCGAGCCCGGGCATGCCGGTCGTGGCCTGCGGTGGATCGTCGATCCGCTCGATGGCACCTCCAACTACGTGCATGACTTTCCGGCCTACTGCGTGTCGATCGCGCTGGCCGACGGCGACGATCTGCTCGTGGCCACGATCTACGATCCGGTCCGCGACGAATGCTTCACGGCGCGGAACGGCGGCGGAGCGTTTCTCGACGAACGCCGGCTCCACGTGCCCGACGTGACCGATCCCGCGGACGTGGTCGCAGCCGTGAGCTTTCCGCCGCACGTAGCGGTCGATTCGCCTGCGGTGGCCGACTTTCTCGCCGTGCTCCCGCATGTGCATACCGTCCGACGCACCGGCTCCACGGCCCTCAATCTCGCCTACGTCGCCTGTGGACGGCTGCATGCGTTTTGGGTGCGCCGCATTTCCTGTTGGGACGTGGCCGCAGGACTGCTCATCGCCCGCGAGGCGGGGGCGGCGGTGGGGCCGTGCGGCGCGTCGGCCCGGCCCGGCGACCCGATTCCGCTCGACGCGCCCGGCCTGATCGCGGCCAGCACGCCGGCGGTTTTCGCCGCGCTCCGCGGAATGCTGCACGGCGCCGATTGACCGTCCCGCCGATACCGGTCATGTCGATTGTGCGGGCTGCGAAAACCGCGCAGGGGGCACGTTCTGGGAAGGGTGTGCCAGGGGCGCGGTAGGCTTGCGTTCCGGAGCGTCTGAATGGCCCGCGTGGCAGACCTTTTCTTTGGCATCGTCGTTTGCATGCTTGGCGTCGTCGCCTGTGGGGTGACGACAGCCGACGAGTCCGCCGCTGCGCCGGCCGCGGCATCGCAGCCGGATGACGGTGCGCCGCCCACGTCCCTCCGCCGGCTCGCCGAGGTGCGGCCGGAGATCTTCTATCTGGAGGACGACGGCGGCCGGCTCGTGCCCGTCCCGGGCTTCAGCTACCGCGACTTCGTGACGCTGTTCCGCATGCAGGAGGGACTGCCCGGCGCCCTCCAGCCGCCGCCTGCGGTGCTCGAGCGGCTGCGGGTCCGGCTCGACCTGACGCAGGCGACTCCAGAAGGCGTGCATACCTGCCCTGCAGTGGTCGAGTGCACGGTGCGGCAGACGCGGGGCGGCTGGGTGCAGCTGCCGATCGATCTCCAGGGTCTGCTCCTGTCGGGGACGACGCGCCACGACGGCCCCGGTCGCCTGATCGTCGATTCCGATGTCGCCCGCGGCGGCTACCGGCTCTGGTTCGACGACGTGCCGGCGAAGGGGGCGGATGCGACGCACGTCGTCACCCTCGAGGGCAGTGTCGCCGTCGACGTGACCGACGCCGGCCAGGGCGTGATGCTCCGGCTGCCGTCGGCCGTCGTTTCAACGGTCGAAGTCGCGTCGGGGCGTACGGCACCGGTCGTCACGGTTCAGCCGACGCCGCAGCGGCAGCGGATCACGACCACGCCGACCGACTCGGGAAGCCTGACCGTGATCGCCGGCCTGGTCGGGGACGTGCGGATCCTGGTCGCGGATGCCACCGCCGCCCCGCCGGCCTGGAATGGCGTGCCGGAGGCCGCGGTCGAGAGTCTCGTGCGGATCGACGGACGGCACGCATTCATCGACGCCACGCTTCGACTGGCGAGCCTCGCCCCCGGGCTGCGGACGGTGCGGATCGCCTTGCCGCCGCGAACCCTGCTTCGCGGAGTGCGGGCACCGGCGGCGGTCGTCGCGCGGGGCGGCACCGACGCCGCGCCCACGGTGGATGTGGCGATCGACCCGGGCCGGGACGGTGCGGCCGTCATCGACCTGCAGTGCGAGCGGCCGCTCGACCCCTCGGAGTCGCAGCCATTCGAGGCCGCGGGATTTGCGGTCGAGCAGGTGGAGGCATGGCGCCAGTGGGGCCGCGTGAGCCTCGTCGTGGAAGGGGAGTGGCGGGCCGAGTGGTCGCCGGGACCCGGTGTGCGGCGGGTCGATCCGCCCACGTCCGCACGGCGGCAGGGATTCGTGGCCGCCTTCGCCTACGACACGCAGCCGGCCTCGCTTCCCGTCCGCGTCAAGCCACGGCAGAGCCGCGTGGTGATCGAGCCCGACTACCGCTACGCGGTCGGCGCGACGCGACTCGAACTTCTCGCGCGACTCCGGGTGACCGCCAGTGGAGGGCCGGCGACGTCGGTCGTCGTGGCGATCGATCCTGCCTGGACCGTCGACGAGGCGGGGCCGGCCGGCGTCGTCGACGTCGGCGGCGTCAGCGTGGAGCGGGGCACCGTGACGATTCCCCTTTCGCAGCCGCTCGTCGGCGACACGGTGATCGAACTCCGCGCGAGCCGCCTGATCGACCGCGATGCCACGCGGTTGACGTGGATGCTGCCGGCGCCCCAGGCCAATCTCGTCGCCCCGGCGGCAGTCGTCGTGGAGGCCGACAGCGACATCGAGGTCCTGCCCGACACGCCGGCCAGCGTCGGTCTCGTGCGGCAGTCGGCGGCGGTCGCGCCGCGGGCCGGCTCCGATGCGGCGGCGCTCGTCTATCGGCTCGATCTGCCTCAGGGCACGTTTGCGGCCACGCGGCGGTTTCTGGAGCAGCGGGTGACGGCGGCGGTGTCCACGCGGGTCGAGGTCGATGAAGCCGACATCGGTGTCATGCAGTCCGTGCGACTCGACGTCGTGCACGTGCCGTTGCAGTACGTCGAGCTGTGGGTGCCGGAGACGGTCAATGACTCCGGCACGCTCGAGGTGCGGCAGGGCGAGACGCTCCTCGATCCATTCGTCGTGCCGCAGCCGGCGGCTGAGCGGCCGACGGTGGCCGCCGCCGCGGTCGTTTGCCTGCGGGCCATTCTCTTCGAACCGTTGCTCGGTTCCGGCGATCTCGGGATCTCGTATCGCCTTCCCGCGCAGGCCGTTCCCGCGGAGTCCACCGTGGCGGCGGACGTGCCGCTGGTGCTGCCGGCCGTGGGCCGGATCGGTCGGCAGGTGGCGGTGGTGCAGGCCTCCGACACGTTGACGGTCGATGTGCGGGGCGATGCCTGGCGGTCGGAGGCCGGGCCGGCGGACGCGCCGCGGGCCTGGGAGGCGAGCAAGCCCCAGGACCTTCTGCCTCTGGCCATCGCCGGCCGACAGCGGTCGGATGTGGCCGGCACGGTCGTCGAGGCGGCCTGGCTGCAGACTCGACTCCTCGCCGCCCAGCGCGAAGATGTCGCGACGTATGTGATCGGCGGGAGTGGAGCCGCGGTGAATGTGTCGCTCCCGACGCCCGGCGGACCAGCGCCGGAGGGCGAGGTGACGGCCGTGACGGGTGCCGCCGGAACGGAGTCCTGCATTGCGCGGCTCGACGGTGGCATGATTCCCACGACGGTGCGGAAAGACGGGACGATCGTCGTCGAGGTGCCGGCGGCCCCGGATGCCAGGCCGCGTATCCTGGAACTCCGGAGGGTCTCCGCGCGGCGCGAGGCGGACAATGGCTGGGCCCGCGTCATCGGCCTGCCCGCGACGGTCGATCTGACCGCGCCCGCTTTCCCGGCCGGCATCCTGGAGCGACGATTTTACTGGGAGATCGCGGCCCGGCCCGACGAACACATCCTCGGCACGCCCGCGGCGTGGACGTCGCAGCAGCGGTGGCGGTGGCGAGGCACGAGCTTTCAGCGGCTGCCCGTCGTCTCGCGCGAGGCACTGGCGGCGTGGATCGCGGCGAACGGCAGCGTCGTGGGGCCGCAGCGGACCGCTGCCCCGGTGCCCGAGCCCGAACTCGTCGAGCGGCGACTCGTGTATTCCGGCGTCGGCACGCCCGGCACGGCGCGGGTCTGGGTCGTGCCCTCGTGGTGCCTGGTCTTGGCCGCATCGGGTGTCACGCTCGCGGCAGGCCTGGCGGTGGCCTACCGCTCGACGCTGCGACGGACATCGCTCGTCCTGCCGGTCCTGGCGGTCGTCACGCTGGCCGCCGCGGCCGGCCCTGATCTGGCGGCCCTGCTCGGCCAGGCGGCCATACCCGGCATCGGGCTGTCGCTGGTGGCGTGGGCGCTGCGCGGGCTGCTCGATCGGCCGGCCGGGGTCACCCCCCGGCCGGTGGCCGCCGGCATCTCGTCGAGCTCCATGACGCGGTCGCTCGGGGCGTCGCCGTCGGCGAGCGGCGCGGCGTCGCTCGTCGTCACCGGCTCGTCGCTGCGGCGTGACGACAGCCTCACCGCGATCACGCAGCAACTGCCGTGAGCACGACCGCCGTGAGCACGCCTCTCCGAGTCATGATCGGGTCGCTGGCGACGCGGATGCTCGTCGCGATGCCGGTCGCCATGGGGTGGCCTGGCGCCATGGCCGCCGATCCAGCGACTGGACCGCACCTGCAGTTTCATCGCGTGCACGTGCCGGCCGGTCGCCTCGACGAGGTGCAGATTGGCGACGACCGCTATGTGCCGATGTCGATCGCGGAGTTCGAGGCCGCCGTGGCCCGGGCCGCCGACGGCGGGCCGTCTGCGGCGGTCGCCATGCCCCGCGCGGTCGCCGACTCGGTGACCTACACCGCCCGGCTCACCGACGACGGCATGCTTGCCGGCGTCGTGACGAGCGGCGTGTCGCCGGCCACCGCCGAGATCATGCGGGCGCTGCCGCTCGGGTCGTTGGCAGCCCGCCGCGGGACGTTCATGGGTGAATCCGGTGGCCGTGATGCGATCATCTTCGGCACACCGACCGCCGGCAGCTTCATGCAGACGCTCGCCGGGGGCACCTACACCTGCGAGTTCACCTGTCCGCCGATCGCGCCCGACGCCGGCAGGTTCAGGCTGCCGCTCGTGCCCGCGCTGGCGACGACCGTGGAACTGTTCCTTCCCGAAGGCATCGCCGCCAGGCCGTTCGGGGCCGCGGCCCGGACCGCGGTCGTCGTGCCCCCGACCGAGCCCGATCGGCCGTGGCGGATCGAGGCCGGACCCGGAATCGAACTGGGGCTTGCGATTCAGGCGCCGGCGGCTGCCGAGGCCGGACTCGCCGTCTGGTCGGCCGTGGACATTCGTGGGCGGCAGGCTGCGGTCGCCGCGACGGTGCGGCCGGCCGACCCTTGGGGCAGCCGAGCGGCCGTGCTCGCCAAGGATCCGGCGGTGCGGGTCACGAGCGTCGTGGTGGAGACGACCGCCGAGCCGCTCGGCTGGAACGAGTCGGCGGACGGGAGGCAGATCGTCGTCGCCGTTCCGCCATGGCTGGCCGGCGGCCGGGCCGACCTCACCGTGCACGGCGTCGCGCCGGCAGAGGGCCCGGCCTGGCGGCTCCCGCTCCTGACGGCGACCGGTCAGCAGTGGTCCGGCGGAGGCAGCGTCGTCACGGTCGATGCTGCCTGCGGCGTGGCCGCGGTCGAGCTCGATGACTGCCGGATCGTCACGGGGGCCGTCGCGGCCCACTGGCCGATTCCCAGATCGCCCGCCGCCGTCGCGCCGCAACCCGACCCGTCGCCCGCTCGGCCGGCGATCTTCAACATCGAGGAGCAGGGGCCGGGGGCGGCGTGTCGCCTGTCGCTGCGGCCGGGTGCGGCCACCTTGGACGTCGCCCGCGTGACCACCGTCGAGATGTCGCCGCGGGCCCTGCTCGGCCGCAGCGTCTGCGACATCCGAGTGGTCGACGGCGAGGCCTTCGAGATCACCGCCCGACTCGCGCCGGGCTGGATTCCCGACGCGGTCGAAATCCTCGACCGGGGTGACGAGACCGCCGGCGGTGACCAGCCGGCGAGCGGGGGGAGCGCCACGGTGCCGCTCGATTGGCGATTCGTGCAGTCGCCGGGGGGTGACTCGCTGCGGATCGGGCTGCCGCTCGCCGCCACGCCGGCCCGCGGCCTCACCCTGCGGGTCGTGGGACATCGCGCTGGCATCCAGCCCGGGGCGGCATTCATGACGAGCGACATCGACATGGTGCGGTTCGACGGTGAGGCGGCGGGCATGGCGATGATCGACATCAAGACCGTCGCCGATTCGTTTCTGGAAGTGGACGACGCTCCCGTCGGCATGCTTCCGGCGGAGGGGCGGCTTGCGCGCCTCGTGGAGGGAGATGCGATCCGGGGCCGGATTGCCGGCGGCGACCTGTCGCCCGTCCGGCGGGGCCGGCTCGTCACTCAACGCCCCCCAGTCGATGCCGACGTCACCGTGCGACTGGAGACGCGCGGAGAGCGGCTCACCGAGGAGTTTCTGTTCGACTGCCGTCCGACATCCGGCGCGGTCGAGGCGGTCGTCGTCGATTTTTCGGAGCCGGTCGGTGCCGGGCTCGACTGGGGGGGCGTCGCTCCCGAAGGCATCGCCGTCACCGCCCGACTGCTCACGCCCGACGATGCTGCCGCGCGGGCGGCGCAGCGGCCGGAGTCGATCGCCGAGTCGTGGCTCGTGGAGTTCAGCCCGGCCGTCACCGCGGCGGTGGTCGTGCGAGCGGCCCGCACGATCCCTTTCGTCGCGTCCGTGCCCGTGCCCCTGGCCTGGGTCCGTGAAGCCAGTGCCGCGCAGGGCGTGGTGACGATCGCATCGGCCGAAGACCCGCTGCCCGACGTGCACAACCGGCGGCTGCTCGAATTGCCGCCGCGAAGCGACGGCCGGGCCACCGAGCTGCGGCCGCTGGAATTCGCCTTCGGCCCGCCCTCGCCGACGGCCGGTCCGGCAGCCGAACTGCGGCCCGCCGATAGCGGTGTCAACGCGCGGGCCTGGGCCTGGCGGGAGGACGTCAGCTGCTGGTGTGAGGAATCGGGGATGATCGAGTGTGAATCCCGGTTTGACATCGAGAACCAAGGCCGCACGTCCGTCGTGGTGACAGTGCCCGCGGGACAGCGGCTCCAGGGCGTGGCCATCGACGGAACCGACCTGCCCGGCGACGCGGTGGCTGCCGCCGGCACGACGCTGCGGGTGCTGCTTCCGGCGGCCGAGCGGCGGGTCGATCTCGTCGTGCGGTCCACGCTCGCCCGTGATCCGGCGCTGGGATGGTGGCTGGTCACTCCTCAGGGCTGCGGCGTTGATCTGCCGATTCTGGAGCGGTCCGTGCGGCTCCTCCTGCCTCCGGAACTCGAGGCCGTCGTCACGAATGGCGGCTACCGGCCGATCGATCCCGTCGCTGCCGGCTGGTCGCGGCGGCTGTTCGGCGTCACGGTCTCGCGCGGCTCCCAGACGGAGTCGCGGGCCGCGGAGGGCGGGTTTCGGGCCGAGGCCTTCGTGGCCCGTGGTGGTCGCGACGGGGGGGGCGTCGTCGTGATGCGTCGCCGGCTGCTCACGTCGGCGGCGCTCGTCGCGGCGTTGGTCCTCGGAGCAGCCGCCTTCCTGATGGTGCCGCGTCGCTGGTCGCTCGCAATCACGCTCTGCCTGACGACGGCCGTCGCCGCGATCTGGGCGCCGGCGCCGCTCTACGAGGTGGCGCGGACCGCATGGTGGGCCGTGTTGGCGGGCTGCCTGTGCGGCATGGTGCCGCGTCGGGCCGCGGTCGCCGTGGCGCTCGTCGGCACGGTCGCGACCCACCCTGTCGCCATCAGGGCCGCGGAGCCACAGTCGTACCGGGTGTTCGTCACGCCCGGCGGCAGCGGCGACATGGCGCTCGTGCCCGAGCCGCTCTTTCGGGAACTCGCGGGGGCCGGTCAGTCTGCGGCCACGGTGCGGGTGGTGCGGTGCGATGTGTTCGCCCGGCCGGCGGCCGATGCCGCGCCGTGGCGGGTGGAGCTCGACCTCGACGCCGATGCCGGCGGCACGCTCATCCTCCACGATCACGCCGGTGCGGTCTGGCAGGCCGAAGAGGCTGACGGAGGGGGCGGTGTGCTCGTGCGACCGATCGACGGGGGCGTTCGTCTGACGGCATCGACCACCGGCAGGCAGCGGACGGCGTTGCACGTGGTGCCTGGCACGCGACGCCGCGGCGGCGTGGAGATCGCGGAAATGCGGCTGCCGGGCACGCCCGCGGCCGCGATCCATCTCGTCGGCGAGCCGCTCCCCGCCCATGCGGTGGCCTGCGAATCAGCTGCCGCCGGGCGGCCGTTCCTGAGGGCGGCGGCCGTGGACGGCACGGCGGCGGCACCAGTGTTCGACGTGTCGGGCGCCGAGCGGGTGCGGCTCATGCGGCCGCTCGACCCGCGCGACCGGCTCGTCGCCGAGCCGACGGCGGCCGCGACCGTGAACGAGGTCGTGTGGGGACTCGATGGGTGCACCGTGCAGACGACCATCTCCCTCGATGCGGCTGGCTTCCTGCCGGCCGTGCTCCTGCAGGCCGACGAGCGGCTCGAGAAGCTGGAGGTCGTCGCCGCCGATGCGGCCGTCATTCAGGCGGTGGGCCCCGGCGCGTGGCGGCTCGAACTGCCGGAGATGAACCGCGGGAAGACGGAAGTGACACTCATGTCGCGGATGCCGCTGACCGATCCTGTCGGCCGGTTTCGCGTGCCGGCGGTCTGGCTCGCGGGTCTGGCCGGCGAGCTGCGGACGCTCGAGGTGGAAGCGGTGGCCGATCTCGACGTCGAGGTCGAGCCTCCGGTGGGCAGCGGCGTCACGGCGCCGGAGTTCGAGGCCGGCGGCACTCCGCGGGTGACGGTTCGCCGCCGTCGTCAGCAGCCGCGCGGCGTGCAGAACCTGGCCGTGACGTTCGGAACCGACCGCGTGACACTGGCCCTCCGGGCCCAGATCGATGCCGCGACGCTGGCCCTCTCCGAGCTGCCGTTGCAGCTGCCTCCGGGATGCATCGTCGACCGGGTCTCGTTGCAGGACGATGAGTTCGTCTCGGCGGAGGGGCGGCCGCAGCCGGCCGTGGACATCGTCTGGAGCCGCACGGCCACCGATCGCGGGGTGATCGTCGTGCAGCAGCCGCGGGCCGGCCGGTTTCGGCTCGTGGTCGATGCCCGGCTCAGGATCCGCCCCCCGGCCCGCGGTCGGGTGCCGCTGATGCGGGCCGAGATCGCCGGCGGGGCCCCGCTCATGCTGTCGTGCGCCGGCGAGACCGCCGCTCACGTCGCGGTCCGGCTCGCCGAGGGCACGGCGGTGCGGGGGGCCGCGAGCGGTTCAGGACCGGGCGTCATGCCGGCTCAACGAGCCGAGGTGTTCGACGACGCACCGGGCCCCGAGTACCAGCTCGAGGCCGTCGAGATCGCGCATCCCCCCGCCCATGACGTCACGACCGAGCCGCCCGCTCCCACCGCGACGCGCGACAGCCGCGTGGAGCTGACCGACGTGTTCCTCGCGATCGACGGCCGCGGCAGGGGGCGGGGTGCCGTGCGGTTCGACGTGGCAACGGCCGAGACGACACTCCGCCTGCGGCTGCCCCGCGGCCTGCGGCTCTACGACGCGCTCGTCGATGGGACACGGGTACCGACGGTGCCGCTGGCCGCGGATACATGGGAGCTGAGGCTGCACGGCGTCGCCTGGCCGCGCACGATCCTGGCGATCTTCGCCGGTGACGTCGGGACTGAATTCGTGTCTGGAAGGCCGATCAGTCTGCCGCCGCCGGCGCTCGTGGGCCTGCCCGCCGATGACGTCATCTGGACGATCCTGCCAGCCCCCGGATTCGACGCGCGGTTCGCCGCGTCCGCCCGTCCGCTCGACGCGACCGCCCACCTGGCGGCGCGCCAGGGGGCGCAGCGGAGGATTGGCGAGCGGTTCGAGGCCGCGGTCGCGAACGGCGACCCGCGGCAGCAGGAGCGGCTGCGGCAGCTCGTCGACCTGCGCCGCGGCGGCGGCGTCACCCACGCCGAAGCCGCCTGGCAGCGGGCCGTTGGCTGGCCCTCCTCGGCGGTGGCCGGCGCGGATGTGGCGTTCGCCGTCACGGCCGCGGCCGCCGACCTGACCCTCCGGGCCGTCCGCCGGCCCGATGCCACCACGCCGGGCCGCGGTCTGGCCACCTGTGGGGTCGTGATCGGTGCCGGGCTGGCCTGGAGTCTCGCGGCGTGGAAAGCGGGGCGACGCAGGCAAGCCGAAAGCGATCTGGCTCGCGTTGCCGACCACCGCTAGTGTCCGCCCCCTCACGGCCGGAGTGCGGCGACGACAGGGATGTCGTCCGCCTTCGATCGCCGGGCATGGAGGCAGGCACGCATGCGGATCGGGTGCACGTCGAGACGGGGTGGGGCGAGCGTCGCCGCGCTGGTGGTGGCCGTGGTCGGGGGGATGGTGTGGTCGGCCAGGCCCGCGCAGGCCGCCGGCTACCGGACCGCGAATTTCCTCGTCGATGCGCCGACCGAGGCCCTGGCCCGGAAGATCGGCGATGCCGCGGAGCAGTATCGCCACACGCTCGCGCTCGAGTGGCTCGGCAGTCCGCTGCCGCGTTGGAGCCGCCCCTGTCCGATCAAGGCCGAAGTCGCGCCGCATCTCGGCGCCGGCGGCGCGACGAGCTTCGTGTTCGACCGCGGCGAGGTGTTCAACTGGACGATGACGATCCAGGGCAGCGAGGAGCGGATCCTCGATTCCGTGCTGCCGCACGAGGTGACGCACACGATCTTCGCGACCCACTTCCGCCGACCGCTGCCGCGGTGGGCCGACGAGGGGGCCTGCACCACCGTCGAGCATCCCGTGGAGCGGGCCCGTCAGCACCGGCTCCTGATCGAGTTCCTCACGACCCAGCGAGGCATCGCCTTTCCCGACATGTTCGCGATGCGGGAGTATCCCGCAGACGTCCTGCCGCTCTACGCCCAGGGCTATTCGCTGGCCCGCTACCTGATCGACCGCGGCGGTCGCCACACGTACGTGGCGTTTCTGGCGGACGGCCTGGCCAGCGACGACTGGTCGAAGGCGCTCCAGCGTCACTACGGGGTGCCGACGGTGGCGCAGATGCAGACGGTGTGGCTCGACTGGGTGAAGCAGGGCTGCCCGGCGCCGCCGGCCACGATCGCCGCCGTCGCGCCGGCCACGCAGTCAGGCTGGGCGGCGACGACCCGCGGCCAGAGCCCCGATCCCGGCGCGGCCGCGCCGGTCCCGGCCGCCGTGGCGGCCATCCCGCGCCGCACGTCGATTTACGCGATGCAGGCCCGCCGCACCGGCAGCGCCCCGCAGCGGTAAGGCCGCAGCCGCACGCGAACGGCCCTACGGGCGGACGCCCGTCACGAGCAGCGTGACGTGGTAGAAGACCGGCGCCGCGAAGCACATCGAGTCGATGCGGTCGAGCACGCCGCCGTGCCCCACCACGAGCGTGCCGTAGTCCTTCACGCCGCGGTCGCGTTTGATCGCCGACATCGTCATGCCGCCTGCGAAGCCCATGATCGCCACCACCAGGCCGGCGAGCGCCGCCTGCCAGGGCTGAAACGGCGGCGCCGCCCACCAGAGCACGGCCGCGAGCAGGGCCGTGCTGGCGGCGCTGCCGAGCAGGCCCTCCCAGGTGCGGCTGGAACTGACGGCCGGGGCCACGAGCCGCTGGCCGAGCATCCGGCTCCAGACGTATTGCATGCAGTCGGCGAACTGCACGAGCAGGATGAGGAAGAAGAGGAGGCGGAAGTTGGCGCTGTGCCCGGCCCCGTCGGCGGAGCCGATCGGGATCTGCAGGAGCGCGGGGGCGAACGACAGGCAGTAGACGCAGACGACGAGCCCGGCCTGGATCTTCGCCGTTCGCTCCAGGAACCGCTTGAAGTCGCCGGCGACGGCCACGCGGGTGAGCACGAAGAGGGTCGCATAGACGGGCAGGAACACGCTGAAGATGTCGTAGCGGTTGAGGCCCACGAGCACGTAGTGCAGCGGCGTGAAGAGAAAGAACACCCAGAACAGGGCCCGGTGATCGCCCTTCCGGGTGGGCGTGAGCGTGATGAATTCGCGCAGCGCCCAGAACGACACGAGGCCGAAGAGCACCACCGTGGCCGTCGTGCCCAGCCAGAAGGCGGCCGCAAGCACGGTGCACAGGATCCACCAGCCGCGGAGGCGAAGGTTGAACGTGCGGACGGCGGCGGCGTCGAGGCCGCGGTCGGGGTGTCGCTTGAGGAACTGGCCGACGCCCGTGGCCGCGGTGAGCAACGCGAGCACGCTCGTGATCAGGGCGATGGTGCGCGGGTCGTTCACGGCCGGTTCATTCCTTGAGCGCCATCACGGCTCGCCGGGCCCGGGCGAGGAAGTCGAGCTTCGCCTCGCCCCGCTCGAGCCACAGGGGGGGCCCGAAGCTGATGCAGGAGAGCAGGGGCACGGGCAGGAACTCGCCGCGGGGCAGCACGCGGTTGAGGTTGTCGATGTGCACGGGCACGAGCTCGATCTCGGGCCGCTTCTTCGCGAGGTAGTAGAGGCCGCTCTTGAACTCGCCGATCTCGCCCGTGACGCTGCGGCCACCCTCGGGAAACACGATCAGCGAATGCGTGGTGCCGGCCTCGCGGAGCATGAGATCGACCGGGCTGTGGTGCACCTTGATGTCGGTGCGGTCGATGAGGATCGCGTCGAACACCTCGGTGGCGAGCCAGCGCCGCACGATGCCGCGGGACCAATAGTCCTTGGCGGCCACGGGGCGCGTCACCTCGCGGACGGCCTGCGGCAGCGACGACCAGATCACGAGCGCGTCGAGGTGGCTGGTGTGATTCGCGAAATAGATCCGCTGGCAGGTGTCGGGCTGGCTGGCGATCCACCGCACACTGGCGCCGGCGAGCACGCGGGCGACCGCTGCGAGCCCCAGTCCGGCGGCGCGGCACACGGGCGACCGCGCCGAGGAACCGCCGGGCGGGGCCGACGCCGCGGGGTCCGGAATGTCGGCGGGCGAGAGCATGCCGATATCATCAAACGCCGGAAGCGCCATGGTCAATGACGCTCCGCTGCCGGGTCGCGAACGAACGGGTTGTGCCGTCGCTCGCGGCCGATCGTCGTCGTGTCGCCGTGGCCCGGCAGCACGACCGCGTCGTCGGGAAGCGAATAGAGGCGGCCGCGAATCCCGGCGACGAGGGCCGCTGGGTCGCCGTCGGCGAAGTCGGCCCGGCCGATCCCGCCGCGAAAGAGCACGTCACCCCCGACGACGAGCGGCGGAGTGGCGGCATGCACCACGTAGACGACGTGCCCCCGCGAGTGCCCCGGGATCTCGCGGACCTCGAATGTGAGGCCGGCCACCGTGATGGTCTCGCCGTCGTCGAGCAGCCGATCGGCCGGGGGGCTCACCAGCCGCAGGCCGAAGGGAGCCGAGAGGTTGCCCTCCGGGTCGGTGAGCTTCGGGGCGTCGTGGCGACCGATCCAGATCGGCAGGCCGGGCCAGCGACCGCGCAGGGCGGCGTTGCCCGCGATGTGGTCGGAGTGGCCGTGGGTCAGCAGGATGGCCTGTGGCACGAGCCCGCGCCGCTCGACGTCGGCCTCGATCGCCTCGGGCTCGAAGCCCGGGTCGATGATCACGCACTCGACCGCCCCGGGGAGAGAGAGCACGTAGCTGTTTTCGCCGAATGGCTGCGACTCGATTCGGGACACGGTCGGGGTGTCCGGGCCGGAGCCGGGGATCGGCACGAGGGGCGAGGGGTGCATGGTGGTCGAGCGGCCGACGGGGCGGGAGCGGGGATGCGGAGCACGTGCTGGAGCATGGTGGCCGGAATTCCGAGGGGCAAGCCGCCCGCCTGTGGCCCGGGCGGGAGGGGCCCGGACCGGGGCCCCCGGCGAAAAAATGGCATGGCAGGGGCCCGGCACGCCCCGCTATGCTCCCCGCCGCGCAGTCCGGGTATGCCGTTCATCCGGCCCGCGTACGCCACCGCTCATGCGGGGCCGTCTGCAGGGCGATAGAGACTCGAGGAATGGCGCGGTGTCGGGCGGGATGTCCGGCAGCGTTCGGCCCGGCTGCGATCCATGGAGGGATGGCGATGCGTTTCGTGCGGATGACGGGCGTCGTGCTCACGGCGACGGTGTGTGCGCTGGGGCTGACGGCGGCCCGCGGTCAGCAGGCGGCGATCCCCGCCCAGCCGGCCCCCGGCAGCCGGGGCCCCGGGCTCATTCCGAACGGCGACGTGGCCCAAGGCAACGCCAACGCCGGTGATGCCGGGGTCGCGGCGGTCGGCGTGCATCCTCTGCAGCCCGCCCTCGATCTGGCCCGCAAGGGACTCGGTGAGTTGCGGTCCAAGATCAAGGACTACACCTGCACCGTCGTGAAGCGGGAGCGGATCGACGGCAAGCTCGGCGACCACGAATACATGTTCGCGAAGGTCCGTCACGAGCCGTTCAGCGTCTACCTCTACTTCCTCGCACCGGAGACGGTGAAGGGGCAGGAAGTGATCTACGTCGAGGGGCAGAACGACGGCAACATGCTGGCCCACGCGGGCAGCGGCGTGCGGGCGATGGTGGGCACCGTGTCGCTCAAGCCCCAGAGCATGCTCGCCATGCAGGGCAACCGCTACGCGATCACCGAGATCGGCGTGGAGAATCTGGCCCGCCGGCTCGTCGAGGTGGCAGAGCACGACAAGCAGTTCGGCGAGTGCGACGTCAACTTCTTCCCCAATGCCAAGGTGAACGGCCGGATCTGCACCTGCATCCAGGTGACGCATCCGGTCCCGCGGCGGAACTTCCGCTTCCACCTGGCCCGCGTGTTCATCGACGACGAATACACGATCCCGATCCGCTACGAGGCCTACGACTGGCCGCAGGAAGCCGGTGGTCAGCCCGTGCTCATGGAGGAATACACCTACATGAACGTGAAGGTGAACAACGGCCTCACGGACGGCGACTTCGACCCGAAGAACACCGCCTACAAGTTCGGCGTGAAGTAGGCCGGTCGGCGTGCCGTGGCGGCACGGTGGCTCCGGAACGCGTCGATCCGCCCGGCCGAAGCGGCGACGTCCCGCCGCCCGTGAACGTCGGCCGACCGATCGTGGCCGACGACCCGGCTCACGGCGTCGGCGGGGGCATGAGCCTGGGCCACGCCGCCGCGAGCTTCGGCAGCGGCGGAATCTCGAGTGGCGTGCCCGGCGCCAGGGCCACCCGCGGCTCGAGCACCCGGTTCCAGGCGAAGAGCGCCCGGTAGAGACGGCCGTCGCCGTAGGCACGCTCTGCGAGGGACCACCAGGAGTCGCCGGCCTGCACCGTGTAGCCGCCTCCCGCCGAAATCCCCGCGGGGGCGGCGGGAGGCGGTTCGGCGGGCGGCTCGGCCAGATCGATGGCTGCCGCCTGTCGCACCGGAAACCGCGCCGCTGGCGGCTCCGACGCGCTCGCCGCGGCCGGAGGTGGGAGGAGGTCGTCGGCCACTGTGGCTGGTAAGAGGGCCGGCTCGGCCGGCGGCGGGGCTCGCTCGGCCTGCGGCGAATCAAGAGGCCGCTCGATCGTCGTGGGCCGCTGGACGAACGGATCGGTCGCCGACGGCGGCTCGATGTGCGGTGTCTCTGCGGGGACCGTTTCTGAGGAAACTGGTGATGGGGGCGTGGCAGCCGCGTCAGACACCAGCGGCGGCGCGGCGGCGAAATCCCAGGCGCGTGGGGCGAGCGCCGGCGGCTCGACCACCTGGTGCGTCGCGACGAACTCGTGGTCCGTATGGATGTCGGGGCCGGCGCCGTCGGGGGGCCGCGGCACGAACAGCTTCATCGACAAGACGCCCACGAACACGCCCGCCAGCAGGCCGAGCAGCCCGAGCAGGATTTTCGTTTCGCGTCCCATGGCGTGCAGGCGGAGGGGGGGGCACCGAGGGCGCCGAGGGGCGGGATTCTGCTGAAAATCGGGCCGTGCCGCCAGACCGGTCGGCCGCGGCGAAAACCGCGTCGGCTGGTCCGTGCGGTTCACAGCCGCCGGGCGGCGCGGAGCTTCGCCGACCTGCTGCGTGGATTGCGCAGAACCTCCTCGTTACCCGCTTCCACGGGGGATGAGGTGAGACTCTCCCAGACCTGTCGGTTGCGAAACGCCTCTTTGACGAGCCGGTCCTCCAAGGAATGGAAGGAGATCACCGCCAGCCGACCCCCCGGGGCGAGCCGGGAGGGGATCCGCTCCAGGGCGATCCGCAGCGACTTGAGCTCCTGGTTGACGGCGATGCGCAGCGCCTGGAACGTGCGGGTGGCCGGGTGGATCCGCGGCGGCGGGTACTGCCGGGGGATCGCCGACACGACCACGCGGGCAAAGTCGCGGGCCGACTTGATCGGCTCCTTCTCCCGCACCGCCGCGATCCGGCGGGCGATCCGGCGGCTGAACCGTTCCTCGCCGAACTCGTGGATGATGTCGGCCAGGCTCTCGGGCCGCATGCGGTTGACCATGCGCCAGGCCGGCTCGCCCTCCGTCGGATCGAACCGCAGGTCGAGCGGACCGTCGGAATCGAACGAGAAGCCGCGGGAGTGGTCGGCGAGCTGGTCGCTCGACAGGCCGACGTCGAGCAGCACGCGATCGACGTGATCGATCGCCAGCGCATCGAGCACCTCGGGGAGATCGCAGTAGTTGGCCTGGGCGAATCGAATGGGCAGCCCCGCCAGCTCGTGGGCGCCACGATCGATCGCGGTGGGATCACGGTCGATCGCGATCACCTGACCAGTCGGCCCGACGGCGTGCGCGAAGAGCCGGGTGTGGCCGCCACCGCCCAGCGTGCCGTCCACCACCCGCATGCCGGGCTCGATGGCGAGAAACGACAGCACCTCGGCGGGGAGAACGCTCGTATGTCTGGAGGCCGGATCCATCTCCGCCACTGTAGCAGGTAGGCTGGGCCGGATGGGCGACGCCGATCTCTACGACTACGACCTCCCGCCGGAGCTGATCGCCCAGGAACCGATCGCCGATCGGACGGCAGCGCGGCTCCTCGTCGTGGACCGACGGACCGGCGGGCTCGTGCACCGTCATGTCCGCGACCTGCCCGAGCTGCTCGCGATGGGCGATCTCCTCGTGGTGAACGACACGAAGGTGGTGCCCGCTCGGCTCATCGGCCGGCGGATGAGGACGGGCGGCAAGTGGGAGGGGCTCTTCCTCCGCGTGGAGCGCGACGGGCATCACGCCGGCGTGTGGGTCGTGCTCGCCCAGACCCGGGGCCGGCCCGAGCCGGGCGAACGGGTGCGGCTGACCAATCGTGACGGCGACGCGGCAGATGATGTCGAGATCGAGCTCGTGGGCCGCGCCGCAGGCGGGGCGTGGCTCGCGCGACCGCTCGTCGACGCGCCCGTGGAGGAGGTGCTCGACCGCGTGGGCCGCGTGCCGCTGCCGGGCTACATCCGCGGCGGCCATGAGCAGCCGGTCGATCGGGGGCGGTATCAGACCGTGTTCGCCCGCGAGGCGGGCTCGGCGGCGGCGCCGACGGCGGGGCTGCACTTCACCACCGGGCTGTTCGCGCGGCTTGCCGCAGGCGGCGTCCGCCGGGCGACCGTCACGTTGCACGTGGGGCTCGGCACGTTCCGGCCGATCACGGCGGCGTCGCTCGCCGACCACGAGATGCACACCGAGTGGTGCGTGTGCCCGCCCGAGACGGTCGCGGCGATCGCGGAGACGAAGGGCCGCGGCGGCCGCGTGGTCGCGGTCGGCACGACGGCCATGCGGACGCTCGAGACGGCGGCGCGCGGGGGCCGGATCGCGGCCTTCACGGGACCGACCGACCTGTTCATTCGGCCCGGCTTCTCGTTTCATGCGGTCGACTGCCTGCTGACGAATTTCCACATGCCGCGGACGACGCTCATGGTGCTCGTGAGCACGTTCGCCTCCCGGGAACTCATCGCGGCGGCGTATGCCGAGGCGATCCGGGAGCGGTACCGGTTTCTGAGCTACGGCGACGCGATGCTGATCGTATGACGTCGAGCCGATGATCCCCCGGCCTCCGCCCGGGGGCTGCTGTCGCGCCCATCCACGCCCCGAGCGCACGCGGGGGACTCCGTCCGCTTCCGCATTCCGGCCTCCGCCCGATATGCTGCCGCGGACGTTATGGAGACGACGATGTCCGATCTGCCGCAGGAAGACGTGCTCGTGGTGCCGCGGGCCTTGTTCGACACGGTCGGCGCCTTTCAGGGATTCTGCGGCGACACGGCCGCCTACCTCCCGATGCTGCTCGATCCGCGGCATACCTCGTGGCGGCCGCGGGCGAGCGTGGAGGAAGATCCGACGTTCAAGCAATTGATTCCCTACTGCGTGCTCACCTGGAAGGATGCGGCCGGCGCGACCCACTACTTCGCCTACACCCGCGGTGGCGGCCAGAGCGAGAAGCGGCTGCGGGCCAAGCGGTCGGTCGGAATCGGCGGCCACATCTCGAGCACCGACGGCGAGCACGGCGACGACACGTCGTACGAGGCCGGCATGCGCCGCGAACTCGCCGAGGAGATCGCGATCGCAGGCGGCTGGCAGGGCCGCTGCGTCGGGCTCATCAACGACGACTCCAATGCCGTCGGCAGCGTGCATCTCGGGATCGTGCACATCCTGGAGGTGGAACGGCCCGAGGTGGCGGCGCGGGAGAGCGAACTCGTGGAGTGTGGCTTCGACACGCTCGAGGCCCTGCTGGCCGATCGCGGGCGTTTCGAGACCTGGTCGCAGATCACGCTCGACGCCATCGCCGAGGGTAGACTGGGCTGACGCCATGTCAGCTGCCGCCGACCTGATCTACCTCGACAACCACGCGACCACGCGGCTCGATCCGCGGGTGCTGGAGGCGATGCTGCCGTGGCTCACCGACCACTACGGCAACGCCGGCAGCGTGACGCACGATCTGGGCCGCGAAGCCCGCGCCGCCGTGGATGCGGCGCGGGACACGTTCGCCGCAGCCATCGGCGCAGCGGCCCGGGAAGTCGTGTTCACGAGCGGGGCCACCGAGAGCGCGAACCTCGCGCTGCTCGGGTCGGCCGCCCGCCTCATGACGGAAGGCCGCCTCGGCCACGTGATCACGATCGCCACGGAGCATCATGCCGTGCTCGATCCGCTGGAGCATCTCGAGCGGACCGACGTGGCGGTCACACGGCTGCCGGTCGTCGGTCAGCGCGATGGCGACGGTATTCCGGGCCGAATCCGGCCCGCCGACCTCGAGAAGGCCTTCAGGCCCGACACGCGTCTCGTGTCGGTGCTGCTGGCCAACAACGAGATCGGGGTGGTGCAGGACGTGGCTGCCATCGCGGAACGGGTGCATGCTCGCGGCGGCGTGCTGCACGTGGATTGCGCCCAGGCCGTCGGCCGGATGCGGGTCGATGTCGATGCCCTCGGGGCCGATCTGGCGAGTTTCTCGGCCCACAAGTTTCACGGCCCGAAGGGGGTCGGTGCGCTGTATGTCAGGCGGCGCGGGCGGGCCGTGCGGCTGGAGCCGCTCGTGCATGGCGGCGGACAGGAGCGCGGCCTCCGGAGCGGCACGCTCGACGTGCCGGCCATCGTGGGGCTGGCGACCGCCGCACGACTTGCGAACGACGGCCTCGCCGACGAGGCGCCGCGGATCCGGGGGCTGCGGGATCGCCTCTGGAGCCGGCTGGAGGCGACGGTGCCCGAAGTCGCCATCAATGGCCCCGCACTGGAGGCGACGGACGAACGCGGCGCGGTCGTGCGGCTCGTCAACAATCTCAACGTGCGGATCGCGGGCGTCGACGGCCAGTCGCTCCTGGCGGCACTCTCGGCCGCCGGCCTGGCGGCGAGTTCCGGCAGCGCCTGCTCCGCGGAGAACCCGCGACCGAGCCACGTGCTCCTCGGGCTCGGCCTCTCGGACGACGAGGCCCGGGCCAGTCTGCGGTTCGGGCTCTCGCGGTTCACGACGGCCGCCGAGATCGACGTCGCCGCCGAGCGCGTGGCCGCGGGCGTGGCCGAACTGCGTGGGCTTTGCCTGCGGGGCGGGGCGGGCTAATATTTCGAGAGTCCGGGCTGCGACCAAACCCGGTGCCGGTCCCGGCAAGACCTGTCCCAGCACGAGGAGTTCACGCCATGTCGGTCATGCTCACGGAAAAGGCTGCCAGCGAAGTCAAGAAGATCATCGTGGACCAAAAGCTCGATCCGGCCACGGTGCTCCGCGTGGGCGTCGCCGGCGGCGGCTGCAGCGGCTTCCAATATTCGCTCGGCTTCGACACGGCGTTCGATCCCAAGGCCGACACCAAGACCGACCAGCACGGCGTGGCGGTGGTGGTGGACAAGAAGAGCGACCTGTTCCTCGACGGCACGACGCTCGATTTCCACGAAGGGATCGACAAGCGGGGCTTTACCTTCAACAATCCCAACGCGAAGAAGAGTTGCGGCTGCGGCAGCTCCTTCCAGGCCTAGGACCGTTCAACGCCCGTCGGAACGCGGACCGCCGCTCCGAACAAGGACATTCGCGTGGTGGCTGCGGAGAAGGTGCACATCGTCGGGATCGGCGACGACGGCGTCGAAGGGATCACGGCGCACGCGCGGCGGATCGTCGAGGCGGCCGACGTCTTGCTCGGCCCCGAGTCGTGTGCCACGCTTCTGCCCGCGCCGCTTCGAAGCCGGCTCGAAACCGCGGCCAGTCTCGACGAACTGGTGGAGAAGATCGAGGCGAGTGCGGGCAGACGGTCGGTCGTGCTGGCGTCGGGCGACCCGCTCTTTTACGGCACGGCGCGATTCGTCTGCATGAAGCTCGGCAAGGACCGATTCGAGGTCGTGCCGCACGTCAGCAGCATGCAACTGGCGTTCGCCCGCGTGAAGGAGTCGTGGGAAGAGGCTTTTCTCGCCAATCTCGCCGGCCAGTCGATCGAGCGGGTGATCGACCGGGTGCGGTCGAGCGAGACGGCCGGCCTGTTCACGAGCGAGCAGTGGCCGCCGGCGGCGGTCGCCCGCGCCCTGCTCGACGAGGGCATCGACTATTTCCAGGCCTACGTCTGCGAGAACCTGGGCTCTCCCGACGAGCGGGTCACGCAGGGGAGCCTCGCCGACATCGCGAAGGAGTCGTTCGGTCCGCTCAACGTGATGATCCTCGTGCGGAAGTCCCGCGCGGCCGACGCGCCGGGCGAGGCGGGGCATCGGGTCTTCGGCAATCCGGATGAATCGTTCCTCCAGTCGCGTCCGAAACGCGGTCTGCTCACGCCCGCCGAAGTGCGGGCGCTCGCGCTCGCCGAACTCGATCTGCACCCGGGCAGCATCGTCTGGGACGTGGGCGCCGGCAGTGGGTCGGTGGCCATCGAGGCGGCGCGTCTCGCGGCCGGCGGCACGGCGTATGCGATCGAGATGGATAGCGACGACCACGGCCTGATTCGCGAGAACGCCGCGCGGTTCGGCGTCACCAACCTCAGGCCGGTGCTCGGCCGCGCGCCCGAGGCCTGGGCGAGTCTGCCCGATCCCGACGCGATCTATGTCGGTGGCAGCGGTCGCGATGTGTCGATGCTCGTGTCCGAGGCCTGGAAGCGCCTCAAGACGGGCGGGCGGCTCGTGACCGCCTGTAACAGCATCGAGAATCTCGCCGCCGTGCACGCCTTCCTCCGGTCGCAGTCGGGGGGGGCGGCCTATTGGATGGTGAACATCGCCCGGGGCATCGAGCAGCTCGACCGGATCCGGTTCGAATCGATCAATCCGGTGTTCCTGATCGCGGCCACGAAGCCCGCGACGGCCTGACGCCATGGCCGACCTTCCCACTCCCCTCGATGTGATCGCGGTGGGGGCCCATCCCGACGATGTCGAGATCGGCTGCGGCGGCACGCTCGCGGTGCTCGCCTCGCAGGGATTTCGGATCGGCATCGTGGACCTCACCGACGGCGAACCCACGCCGCGATCGAGCGGGCCGGCCGAGCGGCTGGCCGAGGCCGACGCGGCGGCGCGGACGCTCGGCATCACGCACCGCGAAAACCTCGGCTTCACGAACCGCCGGCTGTTCGACTCGTTCGAGGTCCGCGTCGCGCTCGCCCAGGTGTTTCGCCGCTGGCGGCCCAAGGTCGTGCTCGGCCTCGGCGACAAGACCCCGCTGGCCTCTCCCGACCATGCGCAGGCGGTGGCGATCACCGAGGCGGCGGTCTTTTACTCCCGGCTCACGAAGTGGGACGACACGTTCGCGGGCCTCCCCGTGTACACGGTGCCGCAGTTCCTCACCTACTTTTTGTTCGCGGGCCTGCCGGCCGTGCCACCCGGCCACTGGCCGCTCGTGATCGACATCACGGCCCACCTGGAGACCAAGCTGGCGGCGATCGCCTGCTACGCCTCCCAGTTTCCCCCGGAGAAGGCCCATGTGTTTCCGCGGGTGCGGGCGCTGGCCGAGACGGCGGGCCTGATGGCGGGCTGTGGCGCCGGCGAGCTGCTCGCCTCGAGCCGGATGCCCTGTGTCGCGGAGCCGATGCGGCTCTTGTTTCCGTCCGTCACCGGAGGGGGTGGCTGAGCCGCCGGAGCCTGTCATGAGTGCGGCTGAAGCCGGTGACCTGGACGTGATCGTCATCGGCGCCGGCATTGCCGGCCTGTGTGCCGCGGGTGAACTCGCCCGGGCCGGCCGGCGGGTGCTCGTCGTCGAAAAGTCGCGGGGCATCGGCGGGCGGATGGCGACGCGGCGGCTGGGCGAGGCCGTGTGCGACCACGGCGCGCAATTTTTTACGGTGCGCGGCCGGGCCTTCGGCGCGATCGTGGCGGCCGCGCACGAAGATGCCGCCGTGCAGACCTGGTGCCACGGCTTCCTGCGCGCGGGTAGCATCGGGCCGGAGGCTTCGCCCGGGGACGGGCATGCCCGGTGGCGGGGCACGCGGGGCATGACGGACCTTCCCAAGTGGCTGGCGAACGAGCTGTTGTCGAGCGACCTGGCCGGCAGGTGCGATATCCGCACCGCAACGCAGGTCACGGCGGTGGCCGTGGAGGGCTCGCGCGTGCGGGTGTCGCTGACGAACGCCGACGGCCACGCAGAGGAACTCACGGCCGCGGGGGCCGTGATCACCGCGCCGGTGCCGCAGGCCCTCGACCTGATGCGGGCCGGCGGAATGTGTGGCGGAGAGGCCGACGTCGTATCACCTGAGATTCGACGACAGCTCGAGACCGTGGCCTACGATCCATGCTTCGCCCTCATGCTCGTGCTCGATCGGCCGAGCCTCGTGCCCGAGCCGGGTGGCATTCAGTCCGCTCCCGACGCGGCCGGGCCGATCGCCTGGCTCGCCGATAATCGGCAAAAGGGCATCTCCGCGGTGCCGTCGCTGACGGTGCATGCCACCGGCGGATTCAGTCGTGCCCATTTCGACGCGCCGGCCGAGACGGTGGCCGCGATCCTCCTCGAGGCCGCTCGTCCGTGGATCGAAGGTGATCCCGCGACCGCCGTCGTCGAGCAGTCGCTCCACCGCTGGAAGTTCGCCCTGCCGACCACGATCCTGTCGGAGCCGGTGGTGGCCGTGACGCAGTCGCCGCCGGTGGCCTGCTGCGGCGATGCCTTCGCCGGGCCGCGGGTCGAAGGCGCGGCGTCGAGCGGCCTCGCGGCGGGCCGCTGGCTGAGCCGCGTGCTCACCCAACAGGACGATACGCCGTGACCGGGCCCGACTCCATCGTCGTGGGGGCCGGCCTCGCGGGCCTGGCCTGCGCCCGCGCGCTGGTCGCGGCCGGATGGCAGGTGACGGTGGTCGAGGCCGCCGATCGGGTCGGCGGTCGCGTCGCCACCGACACGGTGGAAGGATTTCGGATCGACCGCGGGTTTCAGGTCTACAACGACGCCTATCCGGAGGGCCGCCGGCAGCTCGACCACGCGGCTCTCCAACTCGGGGCGTTCGAGCCCGGGGCGCTGATCGCCGAGTCGGGGCGGCTGCGGCGGGTGGCTGATCCGTGGCGACGGCCGCTGGCTGCGATCTCGGGCGTGCTCGATGGCACGGTCGGCATCGCCGACGGGCTGCGGACGGCCCGGCTGCGGGCCGCAGCGATCCGCGACTTCCGCGCCGGCCGGCTCGATCCCGGGGGCGTCGTCGCCGTGGCAGAGCGCACGACCCGCGACGAGCTGGCGGCCCGAGGCTTTTCGCCGGCCTTCATTCGCAGGTTCTTCGTTCCCTTCTTCGGAGGGGTTTTTCTCGAGCGAACGCTGGAGACGGCGGCCCCGGTATTTCTCTTCGACTTCGCCATGTTCTCTCTCGGCCGTGCCTGCCTGCCCCGCGGGGGGATGGACGCGATTCCGCGGCAGCTTGCGGCGGGGCTGCCTGCCGGCGCGATCCGACTCGGCACCCGTGTGCGGAGAGTCGAACCCGGCCGTGTGATCCTGGACGACGGCAGCGAGCTCGCAGCGCGGCACGTCGTGGTGGCGACCGACGCCGCTGCTGCCGGGGCGGTGCTGCCCGGACAGGGCGGCGGTGCGGCGGCGTCGCGACGCTGGAAGTCCACGCGGCTGGTGGCGTTCTCCGCGACGCGTTCGCCGCTCCCCGACCGCGTGCTGCTCGTCAACGCGGCCGCCGACGGCCCGATCGACAACCTGACGGTTCCATCCGATATCGCCACAGGCTATGCACCGGCAGGCAGCACTCTGATCTATGCGTCGATTCGCGGAGACTGTCGCGACGAGGGTTCGGAACTCGTTGCGGCGGTGCAGCGACAGGCGGCCGGCTGGTTCGGCGAATCGGCTCATGGCTGGACGCACGTGACGACCGTGCGCGTGCCGCACGCCCTGCCGGACGAGTCGCCCGCCGCCCGCCGCGGCCGGCCGGACGGACCGCAGCTCGCCCTCGGGCTCTGGATCTGCGGCGACCACTGCCACTCGGCCTCGATCAACGGCGCCCTCGCCAGCGGCCGGCTTTGCGCCGAGGCCGTCCTGGCGGACCCGCGGCCGCCCGCCTGAAGACCGCAGGCCCTTCTATCCCTCCGCGGGGCGACCTCCTGTGGCGTGGGTGAGGGGTTGCCCACGCCCCGACAGCCGGACGCTCGCTCCGAACATCCTGTCCTGTGCTCGCTCGGATGCCGCCTTCGCTTCGGCATCCTGCCTGCGCTCGGCGGCATACGCCGGCTCCCGGGGCATGGGCAACCCCTCACGGCCGTTTTGAGGAAACTGGACTACAACCGAAACTGCGGGCGTATACACTTGCTTCAAACAGGCGCTTGAAACGTCTGGTGCCCGTCGATTCTCGAGGACCCCGTGGTCGTTGCCCGCCATTCCCGCCAGATCCCACCCGCCGGAGTGGATGACCCGCGGGAGCGGATTCTTTCGGCGGCTGGCCGCGAGTTTGCCGAACGCGGCTACGACTCCGCCACGATTCGCGACATCTGCCTCGCCGCCGGCGTCAACGTGGCGGCGGTCAACTACTACTTCGGCGACAAGCAACGGCTCTACATCGAGAGCGTGAAGCACGCCCACGAGGAACGGGTGCGGCAGGTGCCGCTGCCCGAGTGGCGGCCGGGCACGCCCCCCGACCGCAAACTGCACGACTTCGTGGCCAACATGGTCGAGCGCATGCTCGGGCTCGGCCAGCCCCCCTGGCAGGTGCGGCTGATGATGCGTGAGGTGCTGCAGCCCACCGCCGCCTGCCGCGAACTCGTCGAGGACTACATTCGGCCGCACTTCGCGGTGCTGGTCTCCGTGCTCGGCGAGCTGACCGGCGGCCGGCTCGGCGAGGCCGAACTCCGCCGCATCGGCCTGAGCATCGTCGGCCAGTGCTTCCTGTATGGGGCGGCAGGCCAGGTCGTGGGCATGCTCGTGCCTCAACGCGAGATCGACACGCTTCACTCGCCGGCTCAACTCGCCGACCACGTCACCCGTTATGCGCTCGCCGCACTCGGCGCGGCGGCTCCTCTCACGTCATTGCCCTCGGCCCGGCCCGGCAAGAAGGATTCTCCCGCATGAACGTCGTCCGCTCGGTGCTTGGCTGGGTGATGCCGCTGGCGATTCTCGGTGGCGGTGTCGCCATCTTTCTGCTCATGGGCAGCCAGCCCCCCCCCGTCCGCAAGGAGACCGCGGAGGCTCCCGCCGCGGCCGTACGGACCGCCGAGGTGGAGCGGGTGGATGGCGGGCTGACGATCGAGGCCGATGGGGTCGTGGTGCCGTTGCGGGAAGTGACGCTCGCGGCCGAAGTCGCCGGCCGCGTGCGGCACAAGTCGCCGGCCTGCAACGAGGGGCAGTTCGTGAAGGCAGGCACGCTGCTCTTCGAGATCGACCCGCGAGATTACGAGCTCGACGTGGAGCGGCTGGAACGTGAACTCAAGCAATCAGCCCTGGCGATCGAGGAGATCGACGCGGAGCTGGCCCAGAATGCCGAGGCGGCCGATCTCGCACGCCGGCAGGTGGAACTGGCCCGGCGCGAGTCGAAGCGGCTGGAGGGGCTCAAGGCCGGCAAGATCGTCACGGAGTCGGAGCACGACAGGGCGCTGCGCGAAGAACTCACGGCGTCGAACGCGCTGACGGCGCTCGAAGGGCAGAAGCGGGTGCTCGCGAAGCGGCGGATTCGGCTGGAGGAGGCCGAGTCGCTTTCGTCCACGCTCTTGGCGAAGGCGGAGCTCGACCTCGCCCGCACGCGGATCGTCGCTCCGGCGGACGGCATCATCGTGGAAGACAAGGTCGAGCAGGATTCGTTCGTGGCGAAGGGCGCGCCCCTGGTGACGATCGAAGACACGGCCGCCGCGGAGGTCCGCACGAGCCTGGAGATGGACGACGTCGCCAGGATCTGGCAGTCGCGACCCGAGGGGGACGGCGGGGGCGAGGCGGCCCACGGGGAGCTCGATACGCCGGTGACGGTCGTCTACTCGATCGGCGACGCCGTCTATGAATGGGACGGCACCCTGTCCCGCCAGGAGGGCCGCGGACTCGACGAGAAGACCCGCACGCTCCCCTGTCGGGTGCTCGTGAAGGAGCCACGCGCGGTGAAGGCCATCGACCGCTACGGGGCCCGGATGCCACGGCTGCCCACCGGAGCTCCGCGGTCGCTGCTCCGCGGGATGTTCGTGCAGGTGCGGGTGCACGTCGATTCACCGGCCGAGCTGATCTCGATTCCCGAGGATGCCCAGCGGCCCAGCGGCGACGTGTGGGTGATGCGTGACGGAACGCTCCTGGTGGTGCGACCGCAGCCGGTGCAGTCCAGCGGCGGACGGATCGTGTTCGAGTCGGTCACGTCGGGACTGCTTCCGGGTGACCGCGTGGTCACGAGCCAGCTCTCGAATCCGCGGGCCGGCATGGCGATCGTCGAGCCGGGGGCCAGTGAGACGAAGGCGGCGGCCACGGCCGACGGGGAGGACGCGACGTGAGGACGATCGTCTCCTGGACCGTCCGCAACATGCCGGCGATGAACACGCTGGTGATCTCGATCCTGCTCGTGGGGGCCCTTGCGTTCGCATCGATGCGGCGGGAGGTGTTTCCCGAGTTCGACCTGGAGATCGTGCTCGTCACGGTGCCCTATCCGGGGGCCACGCCGGACGAGGTCGAGGAGGGCATCTGCCAGAAGATCGAGGAGGCCTGCCGGAGCGTCGCGGGGATCAAGAAGATCACGAGCGTGGCCCAGGAGGGGATGGGTTACTGCGTGTTCGAACTGCAGGACAGCATCAAGGACGTGCAGAAGACGCTCGGCGAAATCCGCTCCGAGGTGGAGCGGATTCCGAGCATGCCCGAATTGGCCGAGGATCCCAAGATCGAGCAGGTCACGCTCCGCACGCCGGCGATCAAGGTGGGCATTCTCGCGCCCGAGGCGAGAGCCGGCGTGGAGGTTTCGGAACTCGAACTGCGCGACGTCGCAGAGCTCGTTCGCGATGATCTCCTCGCGCTGCCGGCCGTGTCGGCCGCCAATCTGCAGGGGGCGAAGGACTACCAGATCGACATCGAGATCTCGGAAAAGACGCTGCGCAAGTACGGGCTCTCGCTCCAGAAGGTGGCGGAGATCGTCCGGCGCGAGAACCTGGAGCTGCCCGGGGGCACGATCCGCAGCGAGAGCGGCGAAATCCTGCTTCGCGGGAAGAACAAGCGGTACGTCGGAGCCGAGATCGCGAAGCTCCCGCTCGTCACGCTGCCCGACGGGCTGGTGCTCACGGTGGGCGACCTCGGCACCGTCCGCGACGAGTTCGCCGACGTCGCCTCCACCAACCGCATCAACGGCCGGGCGGGCATGGTCGTGTCGATCGATCGCAGCTCGGGCGAGGATCTCCTGGCGATGGTGGCCGCCGTGAAGCAGTACGTCACCGGTGCGAAACTGCCGCCGGGCTACGCGCTCACGGTCTGGGCCGACCAGTCGATCGACGTCCAGGACCGGCTGCGGATGCTGATCGAGAACGGTCTGCAGGGGCTCGTGATCGTGTTCGTGATGCTGGCACTGTTTCTCGATCTCAAGATCGCGTTCTGGGTGGCGATGGGGATTCCGTTCTCGATGCTCGGCACCGGAGCCCTGATGTATGGCACCGACCAGACTCTCAACATGCTCTCGATGTTCGCCTTCCTGATGGCGATCGGCATCGTCGTGGACGACGCGATCGTCGTCAGCGACAACGTCGAGCGGCATCGCCGCATGGGCAAGACGCTCACGGCCGCGGCCATCGACGGCACGGTCGAGGTGGTGCCGAGCGTGATCTCGAGCGTGCTCACCACCGTGATCACGTTCCTGCCGCTCTGCTTCGTGTCGGGCGTGATGGGGAAGTTCATCGCCGTGATGCCCTTCGCATTCATTTCGACGCTGCTCGTGTCGCTCGCCGAGTCCACGCTGGTGCTCCCTGGCCACCTCGCGCACGAGAGGAACCTCGTGTTCACGATCGTCGGCGTCGTGCTCTATCCGTTGCGGCTGCTGCTCCCGGTGGTCGGGTGGCTGCAGGGGGTCTGCGATCGCGGCCTGAAGCGGTTCGTCCGGGGCATCTACTCGCCGTTCCTCGACTTCTGTCTCGACAACCGCCTCTCGGTGCTCGCCGCCGCCCTCGGTCTCCTCCTGGTCGCCGTGGGGATCGTGCGGAGCGGTCTCACGCCATTTCAGTTGTTTCCCAAACTCGACGCCAACCGTCTGGTCGCGAAGGTCGTCTTTCCGGACGGCACGCCTGCGGTGATCACGGAAGATGCCACGAACCGTCTCGAGCAGGCCGCGTTCGATGCCTCGCGACGGCTGTCTGCCGGCGGCCAGCCGATCCTCCAGATGGTGCATCGGGCGGTGGGGCAGGTGGCCGCCCCGGGTGAGGTGGGGCCCGACGCCCGGATGAGCGGCAGTCATGTCGGCGCGGTGGCGGTCGAACTCGTCGAGGGGGAGTTTCGCGAAGTGACGAGCGAGCAGTTCATCAGCGAGTGGCGGCGGCTGGCAGGCGAGTTCCCCGGCAACGAATCGCTCCTCTTCGGCACGGAGAACATCGGGCCGGGGGGGAAGACGATCGAGTTCAAGCTCCTCGCGGCGGCCAATGCGGAGGCCGTCGCCCAACTCGAAGACGCCGTCGAGCGGTGCAAGGAATGGCTCGCCCAGTATCCGGGCGTGATCGACATCGACGACGACTCGCGTCCGGGCAAGTGGGAGTACCAGATCAAGGTGAAGCCGCGGGCGGAGGCGATGGGGGTGTCGTTGGCCGATCTCGCCGGCACGATCCGGGCGAGCTACTACGGCGAGGAGGTGATGCGGCTGCAGCGGGGGCGGCACGAGGTCAAGCTCATGGTTCGCTATCCGCAGGAGGAGCGGCGGACGCTCGCGACACTCGCCGACATCCGCGTCACCGGCCCCGACGGCGTGAAGCGGCCGATCCGCGAACTGGCCGACGTGTCGGTGGTCCGCGGCTACTCGGAGATCAACCGGCTCGGACAGAAGCGGTCGATCACGGTCACGGCCGACATCGACGTCGCCAAGAGTTCACTCACCAGCGCGCAGATCACGGCCGACATGGAGAAGCGGCTGATGCCGGGGTTGCTCGCCGAGCATCCGCTCGTCCGCGTTCGCTGGGAAGGCCAGAAAGAACAGACGAACGAGTCGCTGCGAAGCCTGGGCACGGGCTTCATCGTGGCGCTGTTCGCGATGTTCGTGCTGCTCACGATGGAGTTCAAGTCGTACTTCCAGCCGTTCATCATCCTCGGGGCGATCCCCTTCGGCTGTGCCGGCGCCGTGTTCGGCCACGCCCTGATGGGCATGCCGCTGACGTTGTTCAGCATGTTCGGGCTCGTGGCCCTCGCCGGCGTCGTCGTCAACGACTCGATCTGCCTCGTCGACTTCATCAACCTGCGGGTGCGGGAGGGGCGTCCGCTCCGGGCGGCGCTCCGCGAGGCGGGGTGCCTGCGATTCCGGCCGGTGATGCTCACGAGCATCACCACGATCGGCGGCCTCCTGCCGTTGCTCTTGGAGAAGAGCTTTCAGGCCCAGTTCCTGATCCCGATGGCGACGGCGCTCGCCTTCGGCCTGGCCCTCACGACGCTCCTCGTGCTGATCCTGGTGCCGGTGATGTACTCCTTCTTCGGCACGAGCGCCCGCGAGGAGCACGAGGACGAGTACGCCGAGGGCTTCGCCCCGGCGCTCGGAGGCAGCAGCGTCGATCCCGACGCCGCCGAGCAGGAGTGGCTTCCCGAGCACCTGCGCGAGCCCGCGGTGAAGTGAAACCCGCGGGCTGACCTCCTGTGGCGTGGGTGAGGGGCTGCCCGTGCCCCATCGCCGGACGCTCGCTCCGGACATCCTGTCCTCCGCTCGCTCGATGGCGGCGGCGTTTTCGGCATCCTGCCTGCGCTTGCCGCCAACGCCGGCTCCCGGGGCACGGGCAGCCCCTCACGGCGGATTGCAGGCAGGAACAGGAGAGCAGGGGGCGGTTTACCCCCGTTTGGCGGAAGTTCGGGGCTGCCCGTGCCCCATCGCCGGACGCTCGCTCCGGACATCCTGTCCTCCGCTCGCTCGATGGCGGCGGCGTTTTCGGCATCCTGCCTGCGCTTGCCGCCAACGCCGGCTCCCGGGGCACGGGCAGCCCCTCACGGCGTTTTGCTCGGCAGCCGTGGCCGCCCCGCCGCGTGCGTCGCGTCCTCGTCGGGCCGGCCTACCGATTGACGAGGAAGTGGCAGATGTCGCCGTCGCGCATCACGTAGTCCTTGCCCTCCACGCGAAGCTTGCCGGCGGCGCGGATGTCCTTCTCCGTCTTGTAGTGCTCCAGGTCGTCGAGCGAATAGATCTCGGCGCGGATGAATCCCTTCTCGAAGTCGGTGTGGATCACACCGGCCGCCTCGGGGGCCGTGGCGCCGCAGGGGATCGTCCAGGCACGCACTTCCTTCTCGCCCGCCGTGAAGTAGCTCTGCAGGCCGAGCGTCTTGTAGGCGGCCCGGGCCAGGACGGCGAGCGCGGGCTCGGTGAGGCCCGCCCCGGAAAGCATCTCGGCCCGGTCTGCCTCGTCGAGTTCGGCGATCTCGGCCTCGAGTTTCGCGCACACGGGCACCACCTCGGCCCCGGCCTTCGCCGCCGCCTCGCGGACCCGCTGCACGAGCGGGCCCTTGCCTTCGAGATCGGTCTCGCCGACGTTGGCCACGTAGAGGATCGGCTTGGCCGTGAGCAGTCCGAATTCCTTCACGGCCTTCTTCTCGGCGGCGTCGAGCGCCAGCGTGCGGAGCGGCTTTTGCTCGCCGAGGTGCGCGAGGCACTTCTTCATCGCCTCGACCTTGAGCTTGGCCTCCTTGTCGGCACTCTTCGCCGCCCGTTCGGCCTTCGGCAGCAGGTTGTCGAGATGTTGGATGTCGGCGAGCATCAATTCGATCTCGATCGTCTCCATGTCGGAGACGGGATCGACCGTGCCCGCCACGTGGATCACGTCGGGATCCTCGAAGCATCGCACCACCTGCAGGATCGCGTCCACCTCGCGGATATGGGAGAGAAACTTGTTTCCGAGGCCTTCCCCTTCGCTCGCCCCTTTCACGATCCCCGCGATGTCCACGAGCTTGAGCGCGGCCGGAATCACCTTGTGCGGCGGGATGTATGTGGTGATCCGCTGGAGCCTGCCGTCGGGCACGCTCACCATCCCCTCGTTCGGCTCGATCGTGCAGAACGGGTAATTCGCGCTCTGGGCGGCCTTCGACTGGGTGAGGGCGTTGAAGAGGGTGCTCTTGCCCACGTTCGGTAGTCCGACGATGCCTGCTTCCATGAAACTCTTTTCCGCTCCGCGATTCCGGTTGCGATGGTCGAGGCATCATAATGCCCGATATGCCACGTTCATCCCAGCCCCTCGCCGCCGCCTTCTTCGACCGGCCGGCGGATCGTGTGGCTCGCGATCTGCTCGGGGCGCGGCTCGTCGTGCGGGCTGCCGACGGCACGCTGTCGCGGCACGTCGTCTTCGAGACGGAGGCGTACCTGGGGGCCCACGACCTTGCCTGCCACGGCTCGAGAGGGATGACGAAGCGGAATGCCGTGATGTTCGGCTCCGCCGGCCGCTGGTATGTCTATCTCTGCTACGGAATGCACTGGATGCTCAATGTCGTGACCGGCGCGGAGGGCGTGCCGGCGGCCGTGCTCATTCGAGGCGCCGGTGAACTCGTGGGGCCGGGGCGGCTCACGAAGGGGCTCGGCATCGACAAGTCGTTCGACGGCCTGCGAGCGGCTCGGCCGACCGGCCTGTGGTTCGAGTCCGGTGATCCGGTTCCACCACGGCGGATCATCCGCACGCCCCGAATCGGCGTGGGTTACGCGGGCGAATGGGCCGAGAAACCGCTGCGGTTCGTCGTCGATCCAACGCACCTGGGTTGAAGCCTCTCGCCGTCGGGGTCGCCCCTGCCGTCTCGCCCGGACGTTCGCCCCGGTCATCCTGCCCTCCGCTCGCTCGATGCCGCCTGCGCTCCGACATCCCGTCTCCGCTGGCCGGCAACGCCGGCTCGAGGGCGAGCCGTCCCCTCCCCGATCCACGGTGTCTCTCGCAGATTCCGGATCTCTCGCAGATTCCGGGATATGGATTACCATGCAATGAGAAACGGGAGTTCATCGCATGCTGAACCGCGTCGCCATGTGCCTTCTCGCAGGAGTTTTATCCATGGTCGCCGATGGAACGTCATCCCATGCCGCCGACGAGGACGCGACGCTCACGAAGGCGACGTTCGCCGGCGGCTGCTTCTGGTGCACGGAGGCGGTGTATGCCGAGCTCGAGGGCGTGAAGAGCGTGACGAGCGGCTACATCGGCGGCCAGGTGCCCAACCCGACATACAAGCAGGTCTGCACCGGCCAGACCGGCCATGCCGAGGCGATCGAGGTCGAATACGACCCGCACGTGGTGTCGTTCGAGAAGCTGCTCGAGGTGTTCTTCGCGACGCACGACCCCACCACGCTCAACCGGCAGGGAGCCGACGTGGGAACACAGTATCGCTCGGGCGTCTTCTATCACGACGCCGAGCAGAAGCGGATCGCCGAGGAGGTGATCTCGAAGCTCGACGCGGCCCACGTCTTTCCCGGCAAGATCGTCACGGAGGTGACGGAGGCCTCGAGGTTCTATCCGGCCGAGGACTATCACCAGGACTACTTCGCCAACAACCCGTTCCAGCCCTACTGCCAGGCGGTGGCCGGCCCGAAGGTGGCGAAGGTGCGGAAGGTGTTCAAGGATCTGGTGAAAGAGCAGCCGTGACCGACGAACTCCTCGAGGCGATCGAGCACGCCTTGGCCGGCCGCTGGGAGCGGGCCCACGAGATCGTGCAACGGCATGAGTGCGAGGCCACGAGCGCCTGGATTCACGCCGTGCTCCACAAGATGGAGGGAGACGCGGGCAATGCGCGGTATTGGTATCGCTGCGCCGGCCAGATGAGCCATGTGAACGACGAGCCACAGGCCGAGCTGCTCGCGATCAAGGCCACGATCGGGAGCGACGGATGATTCACGATGTCACGACTTCCCGCTCCTCGCCATGGGCGATCGCAGCGATCGTGGCGCTCTTCGCGGCCCCCGCGCGATGCCATGCGGCCGACGAGGTGTTCAACTACGATGAAGCGCAGGTCCGCCGGTACACGCTGCCGGACCCGCTCGCCGGGCCCGATGGCGCGGCAGCGGCCACGCCCGAGGCCTGGCGAACGACCGCACGACCGCACCAGCTCGCGGTCGTGGAGGCGAATGTCTACGGCCGCCGGCTGCCGGCCGTGCCGGTGAGCGTGGCGGGCGACGTGGAGCGGGCCGACGTGACGCTCGCCGGCGACGTTGCCGCCACGCGAATTCAGGCCCGGCTGCGGCTGGGTGTCGACGAACGGTCGCCCACGACCGACGTGCTCCTCTACCTGCCCCGCGGGGCGCAGGCCGCCCCGTGCTTCCTCTGCCTCAACTTCTGCGGCAACCAGTCGCAGCATCCCGACCCCGGCATCTATCTGGCCCGCGGCTGGGTTCCCGACGATCCCCGGGCGGGGATCACCGATCACCGTGCCACCGAAGCCTCGCGCGGCAGCAGAAATCAGCAATGGCCCGTCGAAACGATGCTCGGCCGCGGCTACGCGATGGCCACGGCCTACTGCGGCGACGCGTTTCCCGACCGGCCCGACGGCCGCGCCGACAGCGCCCTCGTTTCGCTCGGCCGGCCCGTCGCCGGCCGGCTGGCCCCCGACGAGCCGGGCGGCATCGCCACGTGGGCCTGGCAATTGTCTCGCATTCTCGACTGGCTGGTGACCCTGCCGGAGATCGACAAGACGAAGGTGGCCGGCGTGGGTCACTCGCGACTGGGCAAGACGGCGCTCTTGGCGGGGGCGCTCGACGAGCGGTTCGCGATGGTCGTGTCGAACGAGTCGGGCTGCGGCGGGGCGGCCCTCTCGCGGCGGAACTACGGCGAGAGCGTGCGACGGATCACGACGTCGTTTCCGCACTGGTTTTGTCCCGCTTTCGAAACGTTTGCCGGCCGCGAGACGGAACTGCCCTGCGACCAGCACACGCTCTTGGCTTTGATCGCTCCGCGGCCGCTGTATGTCGCGAGCGCCCTCGACGATCGCTGGGCCGATCCACGGGGCGAGTTCCTCGCCGCGGTGGCAGCCGAGCCCGCCTGGAGGCTGTTTGGCCGCGGCGGCCTCGGCACGACGGACTGGCCGGCTCCCGACACGCCGATCGGCGACACGATCGGCTATCACGTTCGCAGCGGTGGCCACGAACTGCTCCCTTTCGACTGGGAGCGGTTCGCCGATCATGCCGACCGCCATCTCCTGGGCCGGGCGGTCCCGGAGCCCGATGGCTACCCCGCATTCGCTCCGGTGCAGGCACCGCTGCCGGTGCCGCCGCCGGCTGACGCGATCGTGCTCGTCGGTGCCGACGCCTCCACCGCTGCCGCGGCGTTCACGGGCATGGCAGGTGGCCCGATCGACTGGCGGGCCGAGGACGACACGCTCGTGGTCGCGGTGTCGAACGAGCATGCCAACCACATCGTGTCGAAGCAGCTGTTTCGCGACGCCGATATCCACGCCGAGTTCATGGTGTCACCGGCGGCGAAGGGCAACAGCGGCCTCTACCTGCACGGCCACTACGAGATGCAGATCTACGATTCGTTCGGCGTGGCGCCGGTCACCGAGCAGGACGAGGGGAGCCTCTATCGCTTCGCCAAGCCGATCGTGAACGCGGCTCTGCCCGCCGGCGAGTGGCAGGTGTATGACATCCGCTTCATCGCCCCGCGGCGCGATTCGGCGGGCGCGATCGAGACGCCCGGCCGCGTGACGGCCTGGCTCAACGGCCGCATGGTGCAAAACGGCCTGACGTTCACCGAGCCCCGGTCGCCCTACGTGCCGTACAAGCACGGCGTGACCGATCACCTCCGGGCGATCGAGCGGCGGCTCCTGGCGACGGGGGAGGGGCCGCTCTTTCTCCAGGACCACGGCAGCCCGACCCGGTATCGCAACCTGTGGATCAGGCCGCTCGGCCGACGAGCCTCCCGCTGATCATGCGTCTGCGTAACGGGCCAGCAGCTCCTGGGCTTCCACCGGCGTGCCCGGGGTGACGAGCACCTCGGAGAGCTTGCCGTCACGCTCGGCGTAGACGGTCGTCTCCATCTTCATCGCCTCGAGCGAGAGCAGCTTCTGCCCCTTCGTCACCGTGTCGCCGGGGCGGACGGCCACCGTCACCACGAGGCCCGGCATCGGCGCGCCGACTTCTCGGGCGTCGCCCGGCACCGCCTTCGGCCGCCGCTGCACCTTCGCCTCCAGGCTCTTGTCGGCGACCGACACGCTCCGCGGCTGGCCGTTGAGTTCGAAGAACACGGTCCGCGTGCCATCGGCATGCGGCTCGCCCACCGTGAGCAGGCGGATGAGCAGCGTCTTGCCCGGCTCGATGTCGACAGAGAGCTCCTCACCCGGCGTGAGTCCTTCGAGGAACGCCGGCGTCGGGAGCACGCTCACATCGGCATACTTCGCGACATGCTGGGCGTAGTCCTGGAATACCCGCGGATAGAGGAGCCACGAGAGCACCTCGCGGGGCGAGGCGGTGCGGCCCACGATCTCGGACGTCTGCTTCGCGGCCGCCGCGAAGTCGGCCGGCGACAGCGACTCGCCCGGCCGTCCCGTCACCACCTTGCCGTCGCGGACGATCCGCTTCACGACCGCGGGTGGAAAGCCCCCAGGCGGCTGGCCCATCCGGCCGGCGACGAGGTCGAGCACCGACTCCGGGAACGCGAGTTCGCGGGAATCGGAGAGAAGCTCGGAGGCCTGAAGCCCGTTCGTGACGAGCATCAAGGCGAGATCGCCCACCGACTTGCTCGTGGGCGTCACCTTCACGATGTCGCCGAGCAGCTGGTTGCACTCGGCGTAGGCCTTGCAGACCTCCTCCCAGCGGTCGCCGAGGCCGAGGGCCTTCGCCTGTTCGAGCAGGTTCGTGAACTGGCCGCCGGGCATCTCGTGCAGGTAGAGATCGGCGTCGGGCGCCTTCATGCCGCATTCAAACGCCGTGTAATGGTCGCGTACCGCGGCCCAATAGTGGGCGAGCTGCCGCAGCGGCTCGGGGTCGAGGCCGGTGTCGAGCGGGGTGTGGCGGGCGGCATCCACGAGCGCGTTGAGGTTCGGCTGGCTCGTGAGCCCGGCGAACGGCGCGAAGGCGGCGTCCACGACGCTCGCGCCGCTCCGCGCGGCCTCGAGCAGCGTGGCCATCTGGGCGCCCGACGTGTCGTGGGTGTGGAAGTGGATCGGGATGCCGATTTCAGCATGCAGTGCCGACACCAACTTTCCGGCGGCGAACGGCTTGCAGAGGCCCGCCATGTCCTTGATGGCGAGCATGTGGGCGCCGAGCCTCTCCAGCTCCTTGGCCAGTTTCACGTAGTAGTCGAGCGAATACTTCGTCCGCTGCGGGTCGAGCACGTCGCCCGTGTAGCAGATCGCCGCCTCGCAGATCGCGCCGCTTTCCACGACGGCGTCGATCGCCACCTTCATGTTCGGCACCCAGTTGAGCGGGTCGAACACACGGAACACGTCGATCCCGGCGGCGGCCGACTCCTTCACGAACGCCCGCACGACGTTGTCGGGGTAGTTGGTGTAGCCCACGGCGTTGCTGGCCCGCAGGAGCATTTGGAAGAGCACGTTGGGAATCCGCTCGCGGAGCTGCAGGAGCCGGTCCCAGGGGCATTCCTTGAGGAACCGCATCGACGTGTCGAAGGTGGCGCCTCCCCACATCTCCAGGGAGAAGAAGCCGGAGGCCAGCCGGGCATAGGCGTCGGCCGCGGCGAGCATGTCGTAGCTCCGCATCCGCGTGGCGAGCAGCGACTGGTGGGCGTCGCGCATCGTCGTGTCGGTGATGAGCAGGTGCTTCTGCCCGCGAACCCAGGCGGCGAACTTCGCGGCCCCGAGTTCCCGGAGCCTGTTCCGCGTGCCGGCCGGCGGCGGCGCGAAGCGGTCGTACTCCGGCAGAGGAGCGGCTTGACGGCGTGCTGCCGGGGCCCTGCCCTTCACGAGGGCGTTGCCGTTGACGATCACGTCGGCCAAATATTCGAGCACCTTCGTCGCCCGGTCCTTGCGGAGCGGGAAGTCGAAGAGCGAGGGCGTCTCGTCGATGAATCGCGTAGTGCACTTGCCGGCGAGGAACTCCGGGTGCGTGACCAGGTTCACGAGGAACGGGATGTTGGTCTTCACGCCGCGGACGCGGAACTCCTGCAGGCACCGCTCCACGTGGCCGGCCGCCTCCTCGAGATTCAGCCCGCGAGCGGTCACCTTCACGAGCAGCGAATCGAAGTAGGGCGTGACGACGGCTCCCGAGAAGGCGGAGCCGGCGTCGAGCCGGATGCCCATGCCGCTCGCCGAACGGTAGGCGGTGATCCGGCCGTAGTCGGGCAGGAAGCGGTTCTCCGGATCCTCCGTCGTGACGCGGCACTGCACGGCCGTGCCCATCGACTTGATCGCCGCCTGGTCGCCGAGGCCGATCTGCGGGTCGGAGAGCTTCCAGCCCTCGGCCACGCGGAGCTGCCGCCGCACGATGTCGATCCCGGTGATCTCCTCGGTGACGGTGTGCTCCACCTGGATCCGCGGATTCACCTCGATGAAGAAGAACTTCCCCGTGTCGGCATCGACGAGAAACTCCACCGTCCCGGCGTTCTCGTATGTCGACGTGCGGCCGATCGCCAGCGCCGCCTCGCAGATCGCGTCGCGGGTCTGCTGCGGGAGGTTCGGGGCGGGGGCAATCTCCACGACTTTTTGATGCCGCCGCTGCACCGAGCAGTCGCGTTCGAAGAGGTGCACGAGGTTGCCGTGGAGGTCGCCGAGCAGCTGCACCTCGATGTGCCGGGCCCGCTGGATGAACTTCTCGACGAACACGGCGGCACTGCCGAAGGCCGTCTTGCTCTCCCGCTGGGCGCTCTCGAGCGCCACGGCCAGTTCATCCTCCCCATGCACCACCCGCATGCCGCGGCCGCCGCCGCCGTGGGCGGCCTTGAGGATCACCGGCCAGCCGAGATCCTTGGCGATCGCCAGCGCGTCGGCCTGGCTCGTGACCGGCTTCGGGCTGCCCGCGAGGATCGGCACGCCGGCCCGCTTCGCCAAATCGCGGGCGGCAGTCTTGTCGCCGAGCATCTCGAGGAGCTCGACCCGCGGCCCCACGAACGTGATCCCGGCCTTCGCGCAGGCGGCCGCGAACTCGGGGTTCTCCGACAGGAAGCCGTAGCCAGGATGGATCGCGTCGACGTCGTGCTCCTTCGCGAGCGCCACGATCGACTCGATGTCGAGGTAGCTCCGCAACGGCTCGCCGGGCTTCCCCACGAGATACGCCTCGTCGGCCTTGAAGCGGTGGAGCGCGAACCGGTCTTCGTGGGCGTAAATCGCGACGGTGCGGATGCCGAGCTCGTGGGCGGAGCGGAAGACGCGGATCGCGATCTCGCTGCGGTTGGCGACGAGCAGCTTCTTGATGGGGCGCATGACGGCAGATCCCGGACGACGAAACGAGGACGGTGGACGGACCGGTGGCGGCGAGCCGCCGGAGATTGTCAGGGGCCAAGCGTACCGGCTCGCCGCTCATCGGCGTAGCTCGGCCGCAGATACTCGGGCACCAGCGTGAACGCGTCGTCCACGCAGCCCGCCGCAGCCCGGAGCAGTGCCAGCCGGCCCGCATCCACGGCCGACGGGCGCCAGGATTCGCGCGAGGCCACGACGAGATCCGTGCGGGCCGCGAGGGCCGGCGCCGCGAGCGCGACGGCCGGGCCGGAGACGACCGCGCCGGCGGGCAACGAGGTGACCCAGGCATCGAGCGGCTGGAGTGCCGCAGGCCCGGTCTTCCAGCCCGTGATGCTCGCCGCCGAGGGCGTTGCCGTCGCGACGTAGGCATCGCCGCGGCCGGCGTCGAAGCCGATCTCGATCGGCCGCTCGTGGCAGCCTGCGAGCCGGCCCGTGCATGCCGCGATCGCTTCGAAGCCCGAGATGCCCACGAGCCGCGCGCCGGTCGCCCAGGCCAGCGCCTTGGCGGTCGCCACGCCCACTCGCAGGCCGGTGAACGAGCCGGGGCCCCGGATCACGGCGATGAGGTCGGCCTCGTGCGGCTGCCAGCCGAGTTCGCCCGCCACCTCCGCCACCGCGGCCGCCAGCAGGCGGGCGTGATCCCCCGGCACGTCGAGCTGCCGCTCCGCAACGCGGCCGTCGTGAAGGGCGGCCACGGAACCCGCCGCCAGACCGGTGTCGATCGCGAGCGTCTTCATCTGGGCTGGGAAGCGGGCCTTTCTTGACCGTGCATCGGGGCGTCCGTACCCTCACGCGTACCGCCGCGAGGGGCGGGCTGCTGAAACGATACCCGGATTCGGAGCGGGTGCCCGCCAAGGTCTGACAGAAGCGTGAAGCGGGCGATCATCAGCGATATCCACGGCAACCTCGAGGCCCTCAGGGCCGTGCTCGAGGATATCGACCGCCAGCGGGTCGACGCCATCTTCTGCCTGGGCGACGTCGTCGGCTACGGGCCGAATCCGTGCGAGTGCGTCAAGCTCGTCCGCGACCGCTGCAGCATGGTCCTCCTCGGCAATCACGACCAGGGCGCCCTCTTCGACCCCGATGGATTCAATGTCGGCGCGGAACGGGCGATCCGCTGGACGCGGACGCAGCTGGAGCTGCACGACCGGATGCCGAAGCACTCGGCCGACCGGCTCACCGACTTTCTCGGCGAGCTGCCCCGCGTGCACACCGAGGGCGACCTCCTGTTCGTGCACGGCTCGGCCCGGCGGCCGCTCGAGGAATATGTCTTCCCGGAAGACATCTACAACCAGCTCAAGATGCAGCACATCTTCGAGCTCGTGGGCCGCTATTGCTTCCAGGGGCATACGCACATCCCCGGCATCTTCACGACATCGCCGGAGTTTCTCTCCCCCTCCGTGCCGAAGGGGGACGTCGAGGCGGTGATGCCGCTGCCCCGTGAGAAGGCGATGGTGAACGTGGGCTCGGTCGGCCAGCCCCGCGACGGCGATTCACGGGCCTGCTACGCGATCCTCGAGGACGACGCCCGGGTCCGCTTCCGGCGCGTCGACTATCCGTTCGCCGAAACCTGCCGCAAGATCCACGCCATCGCCGATCTCGACAACTTCCTCGGCGACCGCCTCGGCCAAGGGCGTTGAAGACCCCGTAGTCCGCATGCTCCGACCGTAGTCCGCATGCTCCGCATGCGGCTCACGGTCTGAATACCGCAGGCCCGTCTATTCCGCAGCGTTGCGACCTCCTGTGGTGGGCGTCGGGTCTGCCCATGCCCTGTCGCCGGACGCTCGCTACGAACATCCTGTTCTCCGCTCGCTCGATGCCGTCTTCGCTCCGCCATCCTGGCTGCGCTCGGCGGCAAACGCCGGCGACAGGGCATGGGCAGACCCTCCAGAGTCCATTGGCTGCAGCGAGTTTCCTTTGATCCCGTTGCAATCTCGGCTGATATACTCCGAGGGCCATCCTTTCCTGGAGCTTTCGTGGAACGCCGACACCTTTCGTTCATCGCCATTTCGCTGGCGATCGTCCTCGCCGGCCAGGCGCTGCAGGCCTGGTTTTTCCCTCCTCTCCCGAAGCCTCCGGCCGAGATCGCCGAGACGGATGCCGCGGCTGTCGATGCGGTGAAGGCCGAGCGGGCGGCTGATGCGTCGGCGGCCGCAGCCGCCGACGATGGCGATGCGGCCCTGACGGTCGATGCCCAGCGGGCGCGGCGGACGCTCGGCTCGCTCGACCCGGCCGACCCGGCCAGGATGCTGGTCACGCTCACGAGCCGCGGGGCTGCCGTGGAGCGGATCGAGCTGGCCGACGAGCGGTTTCACGATCAGGACGACCGCTCCGGCTACCTCGGCCACCTCGCCTGCGCGACGGTGCCCGAGGGCTGCCGCATCGGCGTGGTGGGGCCGGGTACGCCCGCGGCCAAGGCCGGCCTGCAAGCCGACGACGTGATCGTGCGGGTGAACTCGCTGACCACGCCCGACCCGCGGTCGCTGCACACCGTGCTCGCGGCTACGCGGCCGCGGCAGCGGGTCGCGATCGACTATCTCCGCGCGGGTCAGGCGGCCTCCTGCGAGGCGGTGCTCGAACGGCGGCCGCTGGAGGTTGTGCGACCCGAGCATCGGGCCGAGCCGACGGTCGATCCCGACAGCGATCCCCATGACCCGCTCTCCTTCCGCCTGTCGCTGGAATCCCGCGATGGCCGCACGCGGGGCGAGCCGCTTGGAGAGTTGCCCGGTCACGAGCTGGCCGATGTCGATTGGCAGGTCGAGCCGACGGCTGACGGGCAGGGCATGCGGTTCAGTCGGCCACTGCCGCGCGGCCTCACGGCGGTGAAGGAGTATCGGCTGGCAGCCGCGGGCGATCCGAGCCGCCCCGATGGCTATCGCCTCGACCTGACCGTGGAAGTGCGGGCAGCCGATGGCGAAACGAGCGTCGCCTATGCGCTCGACGGTCCCACCGGCCTGCCGACCGAGGGCTGGTGGTATGCCCAGCGGGTCGCCCGCGACTGGGGCTCGCTCGCCGTGCGCGACGTGGCGATGCGGTTTGCCGGTGAGCCGAGCACGATCGTCAGCGGCCTCAAGATCGCCGACGGCAAGCTCGATCATCCGGCCTCGGCCGTTCGCGAGGGCAAGCCGCTCTCGTTTGCCGGCGTGGACTCGCTCTACTTCGCCTCGGCCCTGATCCCCGCGGCCACGGGGCAGGGCGTTCCGGAACTGGCGGAGGTGCGGCCGCTCGCCGTGGGCGAGGCCCCCGAGGCGGCTCGCAAGCGGCTCGTGGACGTGACGAGCCGGCTCGTCTCCCGCGCGATGACCGTCACGGCCGACCAGCCGCTCGTGCATCGCTACGAGATCTTCGCCGGCCCCAAGCAGCCCGACCTGCTGCGGACGTTCGGCGCGGCCGGCTCCGGCATGGACGACCTCGTCTATTACGGCTGGTTCGGCTGGGTGGCCCGGCCGATGATCGCCGTGCTCCATGCGCTCCATGCGGTCGTCCGCAACTACGGCATCGCGATCATCCTGCTCACGGTGATCGTCCGCGGGGCGATGTTCCCCGTGAGCCGCAAGCAGGCGCTCTCGTCGCAGAAGATGCAGGTGCTCCAGCCGGAGATGAAGGCGATCGCCGAGAAATACAAGAACGAGCCCGAGAAGCGGACGCGGGCCACGCAGGAGCTGTGGCGGAAGCACGACTACAACCCGATGGGCGGCTGCCTGCTCGTGTTCATCCAGATTCCGATCTTCATGGGGCTCTACCGGTCGCTGGCCACCGATGTCGAGCTCCGGCAGGCCCCGCTCTTCAGCTCGGCGATCCGCTGGTGCTCGAACCTCGCGGCCCCCGACATGTTCTGGGACTGGGCGAACTACCTGCCGCAGTTCCTCACCGCCCCGGAAGGCTGGCTCGGGCCGTTCCTCAATCTCTTCCCGCTGGTCACGATCGGCCTCTTCCTCTGGCAGCAGAAGCTCTTCATGCCGCCGGCGGTGGACGAGCAGCAGAAGATGCAGCAGCAGGTGATGAACTACATGATGTGGTTCATGGCCCTGATGTTCTTCAAGGTGCCCTGCGGCCTCTGCCTCTACTTCATCGCCTCGAGCCTGTGGGGCATCGCGGAGCGGCTCTGGCTCCCCGCGACGCTGCCGGCCGCCGCGGGGGTGGGTGTCAAGGTGGTCGATGCCCCGTTCGCTGCGGTCTCGAAGAATGGATCGGCTGCCGGGGAAGCCGCGCGGCAGAAACGTCAGGCGCGGAAGAAACAGCGGTAGCCGGGCTCGTCTGTGCGTGCGCGGGGCGACCTCCTGCGGTTTGAGTTCGGGGCATGGGCAGCCCCTCACGGCGTTTTGGTTGAGCATCGGCTCGCGCGGTAGCCGGCGCGCGGCGCGATGCTCGCGTATGATTTCTCGATCTCATGTGGTCATCCACCGAACTCATCGTCGCGCCGGCGACCGTCCCCGGGCCGGGGGCCCGGGCGATCGTGCGTCTGGCCGGCGACGGGCTGGACGGGCTGCTCGCGCGGATGGTCGTGGTCGAGGCTTCGGGCTTCGCCCGACCGGGTGAATCGCCCCGAGTCGTGCCCGCGCGGCTTGCGGCCTGCGGGCTCGGGGCGGAGTGGGGCGAAGTGCCCGTCGAGATCCTGCACTGGCCGGGGCCTGGCGGGCCGATCGGCGGGCCGCTCGCCGAGATGCAACTGCCGCCGTCGACGCCGCTCGTCGAGGCTGTCGTGGCCGAGGCCTGTCGGCACGGGGCGCGGCTGGCCCGCGGAGGCGAGTTTACGCTGCGGGCCTTTCTCGCCGGTCGGCTCGACCTCGTGCAGGCCGAGGCGGTGCTGGCCGTCGTCGATGCCCGCTCGCCCGCCGAACTGGCCGCCGCGCTTGACCGGATGGCGGGGGGCGCCGGGGCGCGGCTCGCGGCGGCACGCGCGCTTCTGCTCGACCTGCTCGCCGACATCGAGGCCGCGATCGACTTCGCCGACGAGACGACGCCCGATGCCGTGCCCGCCGCGGATGCGGCGACGTGGCGGCGGGTGCGCGACGGGCTCGCGGAGACGGCCACCACGATCGACGACGTGGCCGCAGGACTCGCCCGCCGCGACGCCTCCGCCGCGGCGGGCCTGCCGCGGGTGGTGCTGGTGGGCCGGCCCAACGTCGGCAAGAGCAGTCTCTTCAACGCGTTGATCGATCGCGAGGCGGCGCTCGTGGCCGACGAGGCCGGCACCACACGCGACTGGCTCGAGGCGCCGCTGACCTCGGCGGCTGGCACCGTCTGCATCCTCGTCGACCTGGCCGGCATGCCCGCCGATCCGGCGGACGCCCGCGACGCGATCGACGCCCGGGCGATCGCCGTGGCCCGCAGCGAGGCGGCGCGGGCCGACGTGTTGGTCGCCTGTCGCGATGCGGCCGATTCGGCGGTGGCTTCCGTGCAGGTGGCTTCCCACGCCGTGACGCTCGACGTGGTGACGCGGTGTGATCAGGCGACGCTCCAGCCCGACACGATCGATCCCGCTGCGATCTGCACGAGCAGCCTCACGGGCGCAGGCATCGACGTCCTGAGGTCCGCGATCGTCGCCTCGGTCGCCGGGCTGCCCGCGCCGTCGTCGCCTGCCACGCTGCGCATGGCCGTGGGGCTCGACGCCGCCAGCACGGCCCTGGCCGAGGCCCGGCGGCTCGTCGCCGCGGCCGGCCTGCCCGACGAGGCGGTCGTGGCGGGCTGCGTCCGTCGCGCGGTCGAGTCGCTCGGCGAGGTGACGGGGGCCGAGATCGGCGTCGATCTCCTCGATCGGATATTCTCCCGTCACTGCATCGGCAAGTGAGACTGGGCGTCGCCCCGCGTTGCTGTCGCCCCTTGCTCGGCACCCCATGTCATCGTCGCTCGACTCGCTGCTCCAGTATCTCGCGGATCTCGCGGCCGGCGCCGCACGGCATGCCGACCGCGACGCGGCCGCCCGCGCGGCCCTCGCCGGCGCCACGGCCCGGACCGTGGCGCTGCATGCCGATCGCTGGGTCGAGGCAGCCGTCGGCATCAAGACCATGAGCGCCGATGGGCGGAGGGTGGCTGCCGCGCCGGCGGTGATCGCCGAGGAGACCGCGACCGGGCCGCTCGCCACGCTGCGGCTGCTCGCGGTCACGTCCCGCGTGCTCAGTGACGTCGCGCGGAGCGGGCGACCGCGGGCCGGTGCGCCGCCCCGGGTGTTGCATGCCGCGGCGGGCTCCGCAGGCCCCGAATCATTCATCGGCGTCGACGTGCTTCCGGAGCGGAGCCTGCTCGACGGCACGATCTTCCCGGGCCACTCGGCAACCGTGCGGTGCGTGAATCCCGGCGGCCTGGAGGCCTTCACGCGGTCGTGGCGCGAGGAGGCCCGCACGCGGCCGCGGCAGGGGGGCGTGGCCCTCGTGCTCGGCGCGGGCAACGTGACGGGCCTGGCGGCGGCCGACGTGATCTCGCAGGTCTTTGAATCCGGCCGGGCCGTGCTCTTGAAGCTCCATCCCCTGCATGCGGATCTCGAGCCCGTGCTGCGGGAGGCTCTCGCGCCGCTGGTCGAGGCGGGCCTGCTCGCGTTCGTGGTCGGCGGCGTCGAAGTGGCGCAGGCAGCCGTGGCGGCACCGGGCATCACGCACGTGCATCTCACCGGCGGGCAGGGGGCGTTCGACGCCATCGTCTGGGGCGGCCCCGGGCCTCGTCCACCGCATGCGCAGCCGGTGCTCACGAAGCCGATCACCTGCGAACTCGGCAACGTGACCCCCTGGATCGTCGTGCCGGGTCGCTACACGCCGCGACAGCTCGCCTTCCAGGCCGACGTAATCGCCGCGTCGATCGCCAACAACACGTCGTTCAACTGCATCGCCACGAAGGCCGTGCTCACCTGCCGCTCGTGGGAGCAACGGGAAGAGTTCGCGGTGCTCATCGCCCGGCGACTCGCGGCACTGCCGGCACGCGCCTCCTGGTATCCCGGCGCCGCGGCGGCATGGGGGGAGGTCACGGGCCGGCAGCTCCCGGCCGACGGCTCGCTCCCGGCCGTGTTTCACCCGGGCCTCGACCCCCGGGCCGAGCCGCAGTGGCTGGCGAAAGAATGGTTCGGGCCGGTCGCCGTGGAGGTGCCGCTGGAGGCCGACTCGATCGAGGCGTTCTGTGTGCGGGCTGGATCGTTCACGCGGTCGATCCCCGGCTCGCTCGCGGCGAGCGTCACGCGGCCGGCGTCATTGCCGGCGGCCGATGCCCGACGGGTCGAACTGCTCTGCGAGCATCTCGAGTATGGGGTCGTCGCCGTCAACACCTGGTCGGCGCTCGCCTATGCGTTTGGCAGCGTGCCGTGGGGCGGCTATCCGGGGGCGACGCTCGCCGAGCCGCGGAGTGGCATCGGACGCGTGCACGACCCGCTGCTCCTGCCGCTGGTTCACAATGCGATCGTGCGGGCACCGCTCGCCGGCTGGCCGCTGCCGCCATGGTTTCCATGGCACCGCCACGGGGCCGCGCTCGCCCGCGGCGTGATCGACATCTACTCGAGGATTCTCGCCGGCAGAAGCGGCTTCGTCCCCCTCCTGCGGATGCTGCCGCGGGTGTTCACGGGGTAGCCCGTCCTCCGTGAGAGTTCGGGGCTGCCTACACCCCGAGCGCCGGACGCTCGCTACGAACATCCTGTTCTTCGCTCGCTCGGATGCCGCCTTCGCTCCGCCATCCTGGCCGCGCTCGGCGGCATACGCCGGCTCTCGGGGTGCGGGCAGCCCCTCACGGCGTTGTGGTGGGGAGGAAGCGTTTTTACCGCCTGCGGCGGCCTTTGATCCCCTGCTCCCGCTCGGGGGGCTGGGCCGGCTGCTCGGTGAACTTCTCGGCCTGGCCCGTCAGCTCGTAGAGAAAGCGGCTCGGACGCGAGGGCTTGCTCTTGCCCCACTTCGTCCGCGTGAGGCAGAGCGAGAGCACGAGCCTCCGCTTGGCCCGCGTCACGCCCACGTAGCAGAGCCGCCGCTCCTCGTCGATCGCCTGCAGGCCGTCGTTGAGCGAGCGATGGTGCGGCAGGTAGCCCTCCTCCATGCCCACCATCCACACGCAGTCGAACTCCAGCCCCTTGGCCGAATGGAGGGTCATCAGCCGAGTGACGCGGCCCTTGGGCTTCTCGTCCTTGAACCGATCGTCCTCCTCCTCCACCTGGAGCACGAAGTCGTCGAGGAAGCCACGGATGAGCCCGCCGAGATCGGTGCCGCCGTTGCCCGCCTCGGCCGCGCGGGCCCGTTCGTGCTGCTCGAGCGCGTTGGCCATTTCATCCACGCAGGCCCAGCGGGTTTCAGCCTCGGCCGGGTCTTCGTCGTAGTCCTTTTCCAGGAACTGCCGGTAGCCCACCGTGTCGAGCAGCGTGCGAAGCACGGGGGCGGCCCGCGAACCCCCCGGCTGCGGCGGTGCGGCCGTGTGTTTGAGCGCGAGCAGCCGTTCGAGCGCGGCCACGCCGCCGGTCGCGGCGCCGGAGAGACGGCCCCCGGTCTTGGCGTCGAGGAACGCCCGCCACATGCTCGTGCCCGCTGCGGTGGCCGCCGCCCGCGCGGTCTGCACCGCCTGCGACGAGATACCGCGGGGGGGCACGTTGGCGATCCGCGAGAGGGCCAGGTCGTCGTCCGGCTCGACGAGGAACCGCAGGTAGGCCATCACGTCCTTCACTTCGCGGCGGTCGAAGAACGACCGGCTGCCGACCAGCTCGTAGGGAATGTTCCGCCGGCGCAATTCCTGCTCGAAGACGCGGGTCTGCTCGCCGGTGCGAACGAGGATCGCCGTCTCCGAGGGATCGACCTGCCGTTCCCGCAGCAGCCCCTCCAGGTCGCCGACGACGCGGCGGGCCTCGTCGAGCTCGTCCTGCGCCTGCACGATGGCGGGGGGCACGCCCGCGTTCGCCGTCGAGACGAGCGTCTTGCCGTGGCGGCGGGAGTTTTGCTCGATCAGCAGGTTGGCCGCCCGGATGATCTCCGGCGTCGAGCGGTAGTTCTCCTCGAGCTTCACGATCGTCGCGCCGGGCCACCGCTTGGCGAAATCGAGAATGTGTGACACCTCGGCGCCGCGCCAGGCGTAGATCGACTGGTCGTCGTCCCCCACCACGCACAGGCTGCGGTGGTCGCGGGCGAGCGCCGAGAGGATTCGCTCCTGAATCCCGCTCGTGTCCTGATATTCGTCGATCAGCAGATGGTCGAACCGGCCCGCCTCCGCCAGTCGGGCCGCCTCGTCGGTCACGAACAGTTCGTCGGCATGGAGCAGCAGGTCGTCGAAGTCCACGGCGCCCGCGGTCTTCATCGCCTGCTGGTAGCGGCGGTAGCCGGCGGCGGCGAGCGTCCACGACTCGTCGGCATCGCCGGAGATGCTGTCGATCGCTGCATCCGCCCGCACGGCCCGGCTCTTCCAGCGGCTGATCCGGTCGAGCAGGTCACCCGGCCGCAGCACGGCCTCGGGTACCTTCAGCTCCTTGAGCACCGTGCGGGCCGTCGCCTCCTGCTCGCCGCGGTCCACGATCGCGAACTGCGCGGGCAGGCCGAGCTTCGCGGCATGGCGGCGGAGGATCCGCACGCAGAGCGAATGGATCGTGGAGATCTCGGGCTTCTCGTCGGTTGTGCGTCCCATCAGGGCGGCGGCCCGGGACTGCATCTCGCGGGCCGCCTTGTTGGTGAACGTGACGGCGAGAATTCGCGAGGGCCGGGCCCCCTTGCGCACGAGGTGGGCGATCCGTGTGATCACGACCCGCGTTTTGCCCGTGCCCGCGCCGGCGAGCACGAGCAGCGGGCCGGGCGGCGCGAGGACGGCGGCGCTCTGGGCGGCGTTGAGACCGGGCACGCCGACCCGCGGGGCGGGGCGGGGCGGAGCGGATGATTCGGTCGATGTGCACATGCGTCGGAATGTAGCAGACGTGTCCATCCGGCTTGACGATGGTCGGCCGAAATCGGTCTAACTATCGGTTCCGAAGATCCGGGAGCATCCGGGACACGGATGCCCGGCACACGAACACCCGGAACACAGAATGCCTGGAGAGCGTGGAATGGACGGCGAACGCCGGCACGAACTGGAAGACAACGATCTGGCCGAGTCGACGATCGCCCTCGTGGATCGGATCCGTCCGCATCTCCGCACGCTCGCGATCGCGGCCGCCGGGCTCGTCGCCATCGTCGCCGCCTGGACGTTCACGTCCGCCCAGCAGGCCGCGACCAAGTCGCAGAGCTGGGATGCATGCATGGCCGCCTTGTCGGAAGGGAATCCCGACCGGCTCACCGACGTGATTCGCCGTTATCCGGGCAGCGCCGCCTCCCAGTGGTCGCAGTTGATGATGGCCGACGGGGCGATGGCCGAGGGCACGCAGCTTCTGTTCGCCGATCGGGAGCGGGCCCGGCAGCGGCTCGATTCCGCCATCGGCATCTACACGGGATTGCTCGCGGAACGGCCCCTCGCGTTGATCGCCGAGCGGGCTGTGTTCGGGATGGCGAAGGCCCGCGAGAGCCTCGGCCAGTTGGAGGAGGCCCGTCGGGGGTACGAGGCGATCCTGGCGGAGTATCCGGAGAGCGCGGTGCGGAGCATCGCGGAGAGTCGGATCGCAGCCTTGTCTCGCGAGTCGACCCGGCAGTGGTACGATTGGTTCGATGGATGGAAGCCCGCCCCCCCCGTGCCCGCCGCAGACGCCGCTGGAGCCGCCCCAGGCAACGGAGCCGAACCCGCTGCTGCCGGGGCAGGAACTGGCGCTGGCGGTTGATGCCGAAGCGGCCGGCAGCCGGCTCGACGTGTTTCTCGCGCAGGCGGTTCCCGGCCAGAGCCGGTCGTTTCTCGCACGGGTGATCGAGAAGGGGACCGTGCGGGTGGACGGCGTCACGGCCCGGGCCTCGTTCAAGCTCAAGGCGGGCTCGGTCGTGCGGCTCGTGGTGCCGGAGCCGCCGCGGGCCGGCCCGGCCGCCGAGGAGATCCCGCTCGACTTCCTCCATGTCGATTCCTGCATGGCCGTGGTCGACAAGCCCGCAGGCATGGTGGTGCATCCGGCCAAGGGCAACTGGAAGGGCACGCTCGCCGGTGCGCTCAAGTGGCACCTCGAGCACAAGCCTGATGCCGGTGCGACGGGTGCCGGCCTCTCGACCGCCGGCGGCCCGACGCGGCCGGGCATCGTGCATCGGCTCGACCGCGACACCAGCGGCGTGATCGTCGTGGCCCGCACGGAAGAGGCGCATCATGCCTTGGCGAAGCAGTTCGAGCGGCGGACGGTGGACAAGTCGTATCTTGCGTTGACGCAAGGGGCTCCGCAGCTCGACCGCGACGAGATCGACCTGCCGATCGGAATCCACCCGTATCAGCGGGAGCGGATGGCCGTGCGGCGCGACCATTCCACGAGCCGTGAGGCCGTGACGCGATACGAGGTGCTGGAGCGTTTTCGGGGGGCGGCACTCGTGCGGGTGACGCCGAAGACGGGCCGCACGCACCAGATCCGCGTGCACATGGCGGCGATCGGCTGCCCCGTGCTCGCCGATGGGCTGTACAGCGGCCGCACGCAGATCGAACGATCGTTCCTGGGCCTGCCGCCGGGGCCGCCGCTCATCGAGCGGCAGGCGCTCCATGCAGCCCGACTCCGCCTCGATCATCCGCAAACGAAAACGCGACTGGAGTTCGCCGCGCCGCTTCCGCCCGACATGCAGCGGCTGCTCGACGCCTTCCGGGCGCGATAGCCGCTTCTCGTGAACCGGCCGTCAACCAGCCGTGCACCAGCCGTGCACCAGCCGTGAGTCTGGGGCATGGGCAGCCCCCGAGGGACGTCGTGGCGATGCACCTTCCTGCGGGCTATGGTGCGACGTCGGAGTCGGGCGGGGGGGTGTCACCCGGCAGTCGGAGCGGGAATTCGAGCGTGAAGGTGCTGCCTTGCCCCTCGATGCTCGTGGCCCGGATGTCGCCGCCATGCTCGTGGAGGATCTTGCGGCTCACGGTCAGGCCGAGGCCGGTGCCGCGGGAGCCCTTCGTCGAGACGAAGAGGTTGAAGATCTCCGCCAGCGTCTCGGGCGACATGCCGGGGCCGTTGTCGGTCACGGTGATCCGCACGAGCGTCGCATCGGCATCCGCCGCCACGCCAATCGTCACGACGCCGTCGTGCCGCTCCTCCAGCGCGTCGAGGGCGTTGGTCACGACGTTGAGGATCGCCCGCGACATTCCCTCGGGGTCGAGCATCACGTGCGGCAGATCCTCCGGCACCCCCCGCCGGATCGTCACGCCGGCCTCCGCGGCCCGCTGCTGCACCGTTTCGACCACGTCGGCGACCAGGCCGGCGAGGTCGGTTTCCACGAACTCGGGCTCACGGTCCTTGCTGAACGAGAGCATGTCCATGACGAGCGACTGGATCTTGTTCTGATTTCGCCGCACGATGTCCCAGCCTTTCTGGAGCACCGCGAGATCGTCGTTTTCCAGCCCCATCTCCACGAGGTAGCTGCCGCCACGAATGCCCTGGAGGATGTTCTTGATGTGGTGCGAGAGCGTGGCGATCGTCTGGCCCACGGCGGCGAGCCGTTCCGACTGCACCATCGCCGAGTAGTAGGTCGTGTCCTCCACGGCGAGGGCCGCCTGGTGGCCGATGGCGATCATGAGCTTGAGATGCTCGTCGGTGAACCGCCGGTGCCCGCCGCCGACCACGTCGGCCAGCGGCGTGATCGTATCGACGTAGATCACGCCCACCACGTCGTAGCGGCCCTGCATCGGCACGCAGATCGCCTCCCGCACGCCCGTCCGCACCACGCTGCCGCCGGAGGCGAAACGATCGTCTTCCTGGGCGTCACTCGTGAGCACGCCCTCCCGGCGGTCCATGACGTAGTCGAGGATCGTGCGGCTGATCGCCATCGAGCCCGGGTCGGCGGCGGTGCGATCGCGACGGGCCTTGATCCGCAGGTCGCGGGTCTCCGGATCGACGAGCATGATGCAGCCGCGATCGGCCTCCACCCATTCCGACACGAGCTGGAGAATCCGACTCAGCAGTTCGTCGATGTCGAGCGTGTGGCTCACGGCCAGCGCCGTGCGATACATCACCTGGACGTTGCTGCGGGCCCGCGCCAGCCAGCGACCCTGCATCCCTTCGGGGGCGGCCATGGCGATCGAGTCGTCGTCCTTCATCGACCGGACGATCCGGGAGCCGTCGATGGCGCTCGTCGGTGGCACGATGTCCACCAGCCTGAGGGCGGCTTCGGCGTCGGGATCACGGGCGTAGGCGAACACGGTGCGGCCCACGCGGATGCGATCGCCGCTGGCGAGTTCGGCCCGCTCGATCCTGCGGTCGTTGACGAACGTGCCGTTGGAACTCTTGAGATCGCCCACCACGAACAGGTCGCCCACGCGGCGGACCTCCGCGTGCCGCCGCGACACCTCGTTGTCCTCGAGGCGGATCGCATTGCCCGCCTCGCGGCCGATGCTCACCGCCCCTTCGATCTCGCCGAGGTCGTAGCGATCGCCGCGATTCCGCCCCTGGATGACAAACAGCGCCGGCAATGCTCTGGCTCCGAATCGTGGACTATCGGTACCGCGACGATTTTGGCACACGACGCGCCGTCCGCAAAGCCACGGTTAGAATGCGATGAGCCCGCCGAGCGGCGGAGTGCGTCAGCGTGGAGGGAGGTCATGATGCCGGGTGGCGGAGGCGCGGAGATTGGCGGGCGACGGTGGCCGCCCGCGGTCGGTGGGATCGTGTGTGCCGGCGCGGTCGTCGCGTGCCTGTGCGGCGGCACGACGGCCGAGGAGTCGCGCCCGGTGCCGGCGCCGGCGGAACTCACTCCCGCCGACACGGCGACCCGCGAGCGGCTGCGGGACGCGGTGACCTGGCTGGCGGCGGACGACCGCGAGGGCCGCGGTCCGGGCACGGCCGGAATCGCCGCCGCGGCCGACTGGGTCGCCCGGCAGTTTGCCGCGCTCGGCCTCGACACCACGGTGATCGGTGAGGAGCCGTTCCAGCCGTTCGCGATGACGCTCGAGGCCACGCTCGGGGCGGTGGCCGACAACACCGCCGAGCTCGTCGGGCCGCCCGATGCGTCGGGCGCGCCGCAGCGGATCGAACTCGCCCTGGGCGAGGATTTCACGCCGCTGGCTGCCGGCGGCTCGGGGGCCTTCGATCTGCCGCTCGCCTTCGCCGGCTACGGCATCACGGCGCCGAAGGAGGGCTACGACGAGTACGCGTCGTTGGCCGACCGCGGCAAGGGTGAGGCGGTGATCGTGCTTCGGCAGGAGCCGCAGAAGGACAACCCGCACAGCGTGTTCGACGGCAACCAGGCCTCGCAGCATGCGGCCCTGGCCCGCAAGGTGGCCAACGCGTCGGAGCACGAGGCCGGGGGCGTGGTCTTCTGCAACGACGTGGCGGAAGGGGACGTTCTGATGTCGTTCACGCGTGCCGGCGAGGGCTCCGAGAAGCGGTCGCTGCCGATCCTGCACGTGAAACGGCACGTGATCGACGACGTGATCAAGCGGTCGCTCGGCCGCGACCTGGCCACGATCCAGCAAGGCATCGACGAGAAGCTCGTGCCGGCGAGCGCGACGCTCGACGGCTGGCGGATCAGGGGCCGGATCGCCATCGACCGCACGGAGACGCAGGGCCGCAACGTACTGGCGATCCTGCCCGGCGCCGGGGCGGCGGCCGCCGACGAGCTGCCCGCGATCGCCCCGCGGGAGACGGTGGTGCTCGGCGCCCACTACGACCATCTCGGCTACGGCGGATCGAATTCGGCCGCACCGGGCGAGAAGGCGATCCACCATGGCGCCGACGACAACGCCAGCGGCACGGCCCTGCTCGTCGAGGTGGCGCGGAGGCTGAAGGAGTCGGGGCCTCTCCCGCGCACCGTGCTCTTCGCCGCGTTCTCCGGCGAGGAGCGGGGGCTCCTGGGCAGCGGCCACTATGCGGCGAATCCTGCCGTGCCGCTCGCCGACACCGTGGCGATGGTGAACCTCGACATGGTCGGCCGGCTCGTGGACGACAAGATCATCGTGCACGGCACGGGCACCGGCACCGGCCTCGAACAGCTCGTCGATCGGCTGGTCGCGGCCCGCGGCTTCGGCGTGGCCAAGGAGGCCGGCGGCTTCGGGCCGAGCGACCACTCCAGTTTCTACGCCAAGAAGATCCCGGTGCTCCATCTCTTCACCGGCTCGCACGCCGACTACCACCGGCCCACCGACACGGCCGAGAAGATCAACTACGACGGCATGGTGCGGATCGCCGGCCTCGTGGCCGACATCGTGCGGGAGCTGGCCACCGCGCCCGAGAAGCCGGCCTACATCGAGGTGGCCTCGACGATGTTCGCCCGCGGCGGCGGCGACCGGCCCTACTTCGGCAGCATCCCCGACTTCGGCAAGCCGGGCAAAGGCTATGCGATCTCGGGTGTGACGAAAGATTCCCCGGCCGCGAAGGGAGGCCTCCAGGGAGGCGATCTGATCGTCCGGGTCGGCGAGAGCGCGATCACCGGCCTCGAGGACTTCGACAGCGCCCTCCGCAAGCACAAGGGGGGCGAGACGGTGAAGGTGGTCGTGATCCGCGCCGGCGCGGAGGTGCCCCTCGACGTCACGCTCGGCCAGCCGCGCTAGGCTCTGTCTGAAAACTTTATCCGGCCGTCTGCTTGGTCTTTTCGAGCGGCTCTTCGTTGGCTTCGCCCGCCGTATCGCCTTGATACGGCTTGGCTCAGCCGTCTCGATCCGCTCAAAAATCCGCGGCGCAGCCGATCCGGCCCAGTTCTCAGACAGAACCTAGATCGAACTTTCGCCCACTGGGGTACGCCGCCAGTCGGCTCCCCGTCTCCCGCTACTCCTGCCTGCTGTCCGCTCCTGTCTGCAATGCGCCGTGAGGGGCTGCCCGTGCCCCGGGAGCCGGCGTGAGCTGCCAAGCGCAGGCAGGGATGCCGTAGCGCGGGCAGGTCCGAGCGAGCGAAGGCAGGACGCCGTACCGAGCGTCCGGCGCTGGGGCATGGGCAGTCCCGAACTTTCGCGCGGGGCGTTTCCGCGGTGAATTTGCCCTTGAGCCGGCAAAGCCGGCTCGCCATGATCCCGCCCGCTTCCAATTCCACGCGGCCGAGGATGGCCGCTCCGGTGGTCGCCCGGCCACAGGGGATGCGGATGAACCGTCCCGCGAGCAAGGAGTGCAACCCGTGAAGAGGCATCTGCCCCCCATTTTCGGCATCATGGTCGCCGTCGTGGCCGCCGTCGCGCTGTCGCAACAGCCGGCCCACGCCCAGGCCCCGGCCCCGGCGGCCGCCCCGGCCCGTCCCGCGACGCCCGCCGCCCACGTGGCCGTGATCGACGTCGGCTACATCTTCAAGAATCACGCCCGCTTCAAGCAGGCGATGGACAAGATGAAGGACGAGGTGATGGCCGCCGAGAACGGCCTCAAGGCGGAACGCGATCGGATCAACGGCCTGATGGAGCAGCTCAAGGGCTTCAACGTCGGCACCCCCGAGTACAAGAAGCTCGAGGCCGAGGTGGCCAAGGCGCAGGGTGATTTCAGCGTCAACGCCCAGCTCCAGAAGAAGGATTTCATGGATCGCGAGGCCAAGGTCTATCTGCAGGTCTACAACGAGATCGAGCGGGCGGTCAGCCAGTTCGCCCGTGATCACGGCATCGCCGTGGTGCATCGGTTCGACGGCGATCCGGTCGATTCGTCCGACCGCAATCGGATTCTCGGCAGCATCACCAAGCCGATCGTCTACTACGATCCCCAGATCGACATCACGCCCGACGTGCTGAAGATGCTCAATGGCGCGGCGGTGGCCGGTCAGCCGCAGGCCCGCCCGGTGCGGTAGGCAGCCTTCATGCGGCAACGAACGCAGCACACGATTCGCCGGGCGGTGTCGGTGTCCGGTGTCGGGTATTGGAGCGGCCGCCGCAACGTGGTCGAGCTGATCCCGGCGCCGGCCGGCACGGGGATCGTGTTCGTCCGCGGGGATCGCGAAGTTCCCGTGCGGATCGCCGCCTGTGTGGAGAACCGCGTCGATGCCGTGCAACGGACCACCCTGGCGATGGGCGGTGTGCAGGTGCAAATGATCGAGCATCTGATGAGCGCACTGGCCGGTCTCGGCGTGGACTGTTGCGTGGTCCGTGTCTCGGCCGAGGAGATGCCGGGGCTCGACGGATCGTCGCGGGCCTTCGTGGAGGCGGTCGATGCGGCGGGCGTGGAGGATCTCGGTGCTCCGGCCGAACCGATCGTCGTGGAAGAGACGGTTCGCGTGGGCGACGACGAATGCTGGATCGAGGCGGGGCCGCCGCGGCACGCCGGGCTCTTCGTGGAGTATGAGCTCGACTACGGTCCGGGGCCGATCGGGCGGCAGTCGCTCTCGCTGCGGATCACGCCCGAGGAGTATCGCGACGGGCTGGCCGGTGCCCGCACGTTCATCTCCATCGACGAGGCCGACAGGCTTCGCCGTGCCGGGCTCTGCCCCGAGGCGACCTGCAAGGACCTGCTCGTGTTCGGGCCCGACGGGCCGATCGACAACGAACTGCGGTGGTCCGACGAGTGCGTGCGACACAAGGTGCTCGATCTGGTGGGCGACCTGGCTCTCGCAGGGCGGCCGATCCATGCCCATGTGCGGGCCCGCCGCAGCGGGCACCGCCTCAACGCCCGGCTTGCCGCGCTGCTCGCGGCGGTCCCACGGAGGCGGGCCTCGGCCTGACAACGCGTGTCCCACGGTGAACCGGAGAACGCCGGCCATGACGGGGTGGAGGTCGGCTGCATTCCGCAGCCGGTCGTGCATCCTACGGCGGTGGTCGAGTCGGGAGCGCGGCTGGCGGCCGGCGTACGCATCGGGCCGTATTGCGTCGTATCGTCCGGTGCCGTGATCGGCCGTGGCACCGTGCTCGAAAATCACGTCACGATCATGGGGCGGGTGCGGATCGGCGAGCGGAACCGGATCTTCCCCAACAGCGTCATCGGCGGCGAGCCGCAGGACGTGAGCTACCGCGGTTCGGCGACTCGCGTCGAGATCGGGGACGACAACGTGATCCGGGAGGGCGTGACGGTTAACCGCGGCTCCGAGAAGGAGGCGGGCGTCACGGTGATCGGCAATGCGAACTTCCTCATGGCCGCCTGCCACGTGGCCCACGACTGCCGGATCGGCGACCATGTGATCATCGCCAATGGCACCCTCCTCGGCGGCCATGTGCGGGTGCACTCGCGGGCCTCGCTTTCGGGGGCCGTGGCCGTGCACCACTGGGCCACGATCGGCGGCTGGTCGTTCGTGGCCGGCCTGTCGCGGGTGCTCCACGACGTGCCGCCGTTCATGCTCTGCGAGGGGGCGCCGGCGCGGCCCCGCTGCATCAACGTGGTGGCCCTGAAGCGGGGCGGCTTCGATTCTCCCACGATCGACGCGATCGCCGAGGCGCATCGGCTGCTCTATCGGGCGAAGGTCGGGCTGGAGCCGGCCCGGGAGATTCTCCGAACACAAGGCATGCTCGTTCCCCACGTGACGGACCTGCTCGAATTCTTCGGTCATCAGCAGGATGGGCGGCACGGCCGGGCGCGGGAAAGAAGGAGGGCGGCATGAGCACGACTCGCATGGCGGTGGTGGGGTGCGGGCACCTGGGCGCGATTCACGCGCGACTCTTGGCGGCCCGGCCCGACGTGGAGCTGGTGGCCGTGGTCGATCCGGTGGCGGAGTCGCGGGATCGTGTGGCATCGACGCACGGCTGTCGCCCGCTCGCCGAGCCCGGCGACCTGCCGGGGCTCGTCGATGCCGTCGTGGTCGCGGCGCCGACCGGCCTGCACGCGGTCGTGTCGCTGCCTCTGCTCGAGGCCGGTATCGACCTGCTCGTCGAGAAGCCGATCGCGGCGACGGTGGAAGACGCTCGGGCGATCGTGATCGCCGCCCGTCGCCGGGGCCGCGTCGTGGCGGTGGGCCACGTGGAGCGGTTCAATCCGGCCTGGCGGGAGGCGGCCGCCCGGGCCCGCGGCGCACGGGTGCTGGAGGCGCAGCGGCTCGCGCCGTTCACCTTTCGGTCGCTCGACGTCGGCGTCGTGCACGACCTCATGATCCATGACATCGACCTCGTGCTGTCGCTCGAGCCGGGGCGGCTGGAGCGGGTGGAGGCCCGCGGCATCGTGGCCACGGGCGGCCATGAAGACGCGATGCGGGCCCGGCTCAGCTTTTCGTCGGGGCTGGTCGCCGACCTCACGGCGTCGCGGATCAACCCGGTGCTCACCCGCACGCTCTCGATGTGGACGGCCGAAGGCGTCGTTGCCGTGGACTTCAACGCGAAGAGCGTGTCGGTGCTCTCGGCTTCGCCGGCCGTGCGGTCGGGCACGTTCTCGGCCGCGAAGGTGCCGGCCTCTGAACGAGTCGCCATGAAAGAACGATTCTTCGCCGACATCCTGCCCTTCGAGACGCTCGTCGTCGCGGATGCCAATGCGATCGCCGCGGAGCACGACGACTTCCTCGACGCGATCCGCACCGGCCGGCAGCCGCTGGTGCATGGGGCGGCCGGAGCCGCGGCCCTCGAGATCGCCGCCCGGGTGCTCGAGGCGGCGGAGTGCATGAGTTTCGCCGGCGGCAGGCCGACAGTCCCCGCGACCGCCACGATCCCGCTGGCCCCGCGTCGCAAAACCGGCTGAGGCGGCAGGGTCGCCGCGACCGGTTCCAGCGGAACGAATTCAGCGTGCCCCCAAGGCCGAAGACACCTGCAGAAGGGCTTCGCCGCACCGTCTGACCCGAGCCCATGCGCATGCCATACGCTCGATCCCGTCGCCCGCTCGCCAGTGCCCTCGTGGCAGCGCTCGTCGCTGCGGCCGCGGTCGCCCGCGCGGGAGATGCCGGCGGGCCCGTGGCTCCGCCGCCGATCGTGTTCGAGGGGTTCGGGCTGGAGGGCTTCTCGGGAGCTGGATCGGTGGCGGCGGCGCTCCGCGAGGCCGACGCAGGCCGTCCGCAGGATGAGTGGCGGGACGGCATCCCGCCGCTCGACCTGCGGGTTGGCGGGCCTTCGGGGATGGGTGAGGCTTCCGCGCTGCCGCTGGCTGCCGAGGTCCGCAGCCGGATCGATGCATTCGATGTGGCGGCGGGACTCCAGGCGGATGCACACGCGTTCCAAGAGGGGCGGGCCGACTGGACGGGCCGGATCGGCATGAAGGCCGAGCATGAGAAGGGCAGCGAGGGCATCGAGCTCCGCACGCTCGTCGGCCGCCGGAATGAGGCGGGCCTGCTCGGCATCGAGGTGGGGCCGCGGATCGAGCGGCGGCTCCGCCGCGGCATGATGTTCTTCATCGACGGCAAGGCCGAGGCCCGCGCGCTGCGCGGTCAAGATACGGGCTGGTGGGCCCTTCCCGGCACGTCCGCCGCCGACGGCATGGTGGGCGTGACGGCCCGCACCGGCCTCGTGCGGTAGCAGGCTTCCGCCGGGGGATCGCGCCGCGTCAGGCCAAATCGCGGTCTTGGAAGAGGAGGAGGGCGACGAGGAGGGCGGCGGCCGAGTAGAGCCCCGCGTAGAGGGCGGCCCAGGCGAGGTAGCCCCAAGGCACTGCCACGCCGCCGATCACCGCCGCCTCGATCGTGAAGTGGTCGAGCACCGGCAGGATCGTGGCAAAGAGCTGTCCCACGAACCGGACGATCGCGAACTTGCCCACGCTCGACTGCACGAGCAGCGGCACGAGATGGCCCAGCGAATAGATGGCGAAGCAGACGATCAGGTTGGGCACCATGCCGAGCCGGGTCGAGACGGCCAGGCTCACGGCCGCCATCAGCACCGTCTCCAGGAACGAGAGCACGAGGCCGGGCACGACGGTAATCATCTCGTCGGCGCACTCTTTCCAGACAGGATCGACCTTCGCCCCCTCGCGGGCGTCGTAGATCACCTTCAGGCTCGTGGTGGCCATGAGCACGCCGCCGAGAATCAGGAACACGAGCAAGGCCACGAGCACGAGACCGGCGAACTTGCCGAGCACGAACTGCCAGCGTCGGAGCGGCTTGGAGAGCACGGTGAGGGCCGTGCGGCCCTCGATCTCGTCGGCCACGGCAACGCTGGCCGTCCACACGACCACGAGCAGCGCCAGCACCTTCGAGAGCGTGAGGCCGCTGTCCTTGAGCATCTTCACGTCTTCGCCGAACGTGTTGTAGGGAATGACGATGAAGGCCACGAGGAGCACGCCGCCGGCGATCAAGGCCACGGTGAAGATCGGCTGGCCGATCGCTTCCTTCGTCGTGGCCGAGGCGATCGCCGCGACCCGCGGGGCGTTGAGCCGGAAAAGCGCATAGGCTCCGCCGATGGTGAGCAGCACGGCGATCGTCCAGGGCAGGATGGCGGCCTGCGGATATTCCGGCGCGAGTCGCCAGCGTACGGTGAGGTTCGTCGGGGTGCTGCCGGCGTTGACGGCCTCCAGCTTGGCCCGCTGGCCGAGGAAGGGATTGGTCGCCCCCTCCGCCCGCCGCCACTCGTAGGGTTTCCGGGCATCGAGATCGATGTCGGGCACCTTCTCCATGGCGTAGCCGGCGATCGGCTGCTGCGTCTTCACGAGCAGCGGCGCAGCGGCGACGAGTTCGAGCGACTGCAGTTCCTGGGGCCGCAGGTCGAGCGGGATCTCGAGCGGCCGGCCACCGCCGGGCACCTCCACGGAGAGCGCTGCGTCCTGGGCGGCCGTCATCCGTGCGAGCGAGCGAATCATTTGACCGACGGGCACCAGCGGCGTGAAGGCCACGGCGACGGCGGCATAGACGACGAGCAGCCAGCCGAGCGGACCGAGGAAACCGTCGCGGACGGCGACGTGCAGTTCAGCGGCCGCCCGCGGGCGGATGGCGGTGAGCAGGCCATAGACGGCGGCCGCCACGAGGAGGGCGACGAGCGCGCCGGCGCCGACCAGCCAGATCGGCGGCAGGGCGGTGAGCCAGCGGCTGGCGAACAGTGGGATCATGCGGGGGACTCAGCGGGTGACGACTTGCCGAAAGTATGTCCGAGGCGGAGCCGAGGCGGAAGCGTGGGCCCGTCGCCTCGGAAAGGGCAGGAAAGCCCGGGAACCGTGTCACGGCGTGCCAAGGCCACCCGGTCCGGCGATGATCGTGGCGGCGGGGGCGTCGAGCGGCCACGACCCGAGCACGCGGTGCAGGTCGTCGCGGGTGAGCGACTCCACGATCGCGAGGCTCTCGCCGACCGTGCGATAGATGCCCGAGTGGGCCCATTCGCCCCCCACCTCGAACAGCCGCCGCCGCGGCCGCTCGCCCGCCAAGACGACCCGGCCGGCGAGCTTGTTCCGGGCCTGCTCGAACTCCTCTCGGCCGATGCCTTCGCCGCTCACCTGCCGATACAGGGCGGCGATCCGTTCGAGCAGTTCGGGGGCATCCTCGGCGGCACAGGAGAGCTGGGTCACGAACAGGCCGGCATCGAGAAACTCCTGGTGATGGAGCGTGGCCTGCTCCGCGGCCCCGGGATCCACGAATTCCCAGTAGAGACGGCTGCCGGAGGAATCGCCGAGCACCGTCGTGAGCAGTTTCGCGGCGAAACGGTCGGCGTGATGCTCGTCAGGACCGGCCACGGCGTGGACGGCGTAGGCGAGCGTCGCGGCCGGCCGCTCGATCCGCTGCACCGCGGAAACCGCGGCGGAGCGAGGCCGTGATGCGACCAGCCGGGGCGCGAACTCGGGCTCCGGTGTCCAGTGGCCGCACCACCGGCGGGCGTCGGCCACGAGCGCCGCGAAGTCGATCGCCCCGGACGCCGCCAGCACCATCCGATTCGGGGCGTACCGCCGCGCGTGGTAGTCGCGCATGGTCTCGACCGGCAGGGCTCCGATCGACTCGACCGTGCCGAGCACGCTGCGAAACAGCGGGTGGCCACCGAAGAAGGCGGCCCGGCATCGTTCATCGGCGCCGAACGGGGGCTGGTCGTCGTACATCCGGATCTCCTCCAGGATGACGAGCTTCTCGGTGTCGAAATCCTCCGCACGGAGCGCCGGCCGCATCATTCTCGCGAGCAGTTCCACGGCTTCCCCCTGCCGCTCGGGCAGCACCGTGGCGTAGTAGACGGTGTCTTCCTCGCTCGTGAAGGCGTTGGCGCTCGCGCCCATCCCATCGAAGCGGCGGTTGATCTCGTCGCCGGACAGATCGGCCGTGCCCTTGAAGATCATGTGCTCGAGGAAGTGGCTCACGCCCCATTCCGCGTCCCGCTCGTCGCGGGCGCCGGTGTTGACGAAAAAGCCGAGGCTCGCGGAGACTGCGGCCGTGCCCGTCTCGGCGATCACGTCGAGGCCGTTGTCGAGCCGTTCATGCAGAAAGGGCACGGGGCACCTCCAGCGGCTCGCGACCGAGCGACACGATCGACAGATCCTTCGGGGGCTGCGCGGCGAGCCACCGCTCGATCGACTCCACCGAGAGCGCGTCGTAGCGGGCGAGCTCTGCGGCCAGCGGGCGGACGGTGCCGAGGTGATACCACTGGCGGGCCGCGGCGCCGGCCCGGGCCGCGCTCGACTCCTGCTGCATCACGAGCTGGCTCTTCGCGCGGGCCTTGATGCGGTCCACTTCGTCCATGGTGATCGTGCCCGGCAGGCGTTCGATCTCGGCCAGGATCACGTCGAGCGTCTCCTGGGCCCGGGCGGCCGTCGTGCCGGAATAGCAGAGCGCCAGGGCAAAGTCGCGGTGAGTCTGGTAGCCGCTCGATACGCCGTAGCAGAGGCCGCGTCGCTCGCGGACCTCCGTGAACAGCCGCGAGCTGGAGCCGCCCCCGAGAATCCCGAGGGCCGCCGTGGCCTCATACGACTCGTCGCTGCGATACGGGGGCAGCGACCAGGCGATGGCGATGTGGGTCTGCTGGCTGTCGTGCGGCACGTGGGCCACCCGCGGTCCGCGCGGCCCCGTCGTGACCGGGGCTGGCGTCCCGGGCTGCCAGTCACCGAACAGGCGGTCGATGTGGTCCACGAAATCATCCCAGTCGATTCGGCCGGCGATCGCGATGATCGTGCCCTGCGGCTGGACATGGGCGGCGACGAACCGGCGGACATCCTCGACAGCGAGGGTCTCGACGTCGGCCGACACGCCCTCGGCAGGACGGCCCCACGGCGCAGGAAAGTGCAGTTGCCGCAACGCCAGCATCGAGCGGTGGACGGGGTCGTCCTCCGAGCCGGCGAGGTTCTGCAGCATCATCTGCCGGGCGGGTTCGAACTCCGCTTCGGCCAGTCGCGGCCGGCGGATGATGTCGGCATAGAGCGGCAGCGCGTCGGGCAGCCGACGCGACACCATCGCGCCCGAGACGCTGGCATGCGTGGTCGAGACGGCCTGGGACCACTGGATGCCGTTGCCCTCGAGCGCCTCCACGATCTGCCGGCTCGTCCGGTCGCCCGCCCCGCGCAGGCACATCTCGCCCGAGAGTGCGGCGAGGCCGCACCGGCCGACGGGATCATGGATCGCCCCGGCCGGCGTATGAAACGCGATCGCCACCGACTCCAGCTCCGGGAGGTGCTCGCCGAGCAGCGTGATGCCGTTGGCGAGCGATGCGGAGAAGAGTGTCTGCTTCAAGATGCGGCGTCCGCGGGCTGTCAGGTGAGGGCGGGTGCGGCCCGACCGGCAACGACGCCGATGCACGGGGTGCCGAGATCGGCCGTCCGCGAGTCGGACGCCTGGCCGTCGCTCACCTTATAGATGGTCTTGGTGCGGCGAAAGCCGAGCCGCTTGTAAAGCCGGACGGCACGGCAATTCTCGGCCGTGACCTCGAGCGAGGCGGTGCGGAAGCCGTGGCAGCGGAGGCCCGCGAACGCCTGTTCGATGAGGCAGCTGCCGAGGCCCTGGCCGCGATGCCCCGGCACGATGCCGACGTTCTGGATCATGCCGTTGCGGCCCCGGTCGTTCACCACCTGGATCGTGCCGCACCACTGGAGGTCGGCCGGGGACGAGCCGCGGGCGATCAGCCAGGTGGCGTCGGGCAGGAAGCCGGCCTTGCGGCGGATCTCGTGCATCAGCCGGCGACAGCCCTCGAGGCTCGCGAGACACGGAAACACGAGGGCATCGACTTCGTCGCGGAAGGCCCTGAATTTCGTGCGGGCGTGGACGTCGAGGATGGCCTCGTTCCAGGGCACGAATCGGTAGCCCGGCGGCAACTGCGGCACCGATCGCGGCGGGCCGAGATCCGCCTCCATGCGAAATCGCTTGAAATAGGTCGATTGCACGGGGGCTCCTCCCGCGGGGCGGACATTCCAACGAGACCTTACGAGTATGGATCATTCTGGTCAACGCGCCGGTGGTTGCGGCGCAGGCCGTGCCGCGGGTATCCTGTATTTTTGAGGCTCCTCACAATGGTTTTTGGTCGATCGAAAGCCGCGGTGCTGGTCGCGGTCGCGGCGGTGGCCGGCGGCTGTGGACCGACCGCCGAGCGAGCCCCGGCGAAATCGCAGGCAGTCCGGCCGCGGGTCGTCGCCACGACGACCGTCGTAGCCGACCTCGTGCGGCAGGTGGGGGGCGACCGGGTGACGGTCGATTGCCTGATGGCGGCGGGCATCGATCCGCACTCCTACAAGGCGACCCCCCGGGACGCCGACCGACTGGCGGCGGCCGACCTCGTGGTCGCGTCGGGCCTGCACCTCGAAGGCAAACTCGCCGAACTCCTGAACCGGCTCGGCCGGCGGGTGCCGGTCGTGGCGGTTGCAGACACGCTGCCGAAGGATCGGCTCCTGCCGGTCGCGACGGATCTCTATGACCCGCACGTCTGGTTCGACGCCGCCCTCTGGAGCGGCTGCGTGCCGGTCGTGGTCGAGGCACTGGCGGCCCTCGATCCGCCGCACGCCGACGAGTATCGCGGCCGTGGGGCGGCCCATGCGGCGGCGCTCGTCGCCCTCGACGGCGAACTCGAGGCGCGGATTGCGTCGATCCCGGACGGCGGCCGGGTGCTCGTGACGGCGCACGACGCGTTTCAATATTTCGGCCGGGCGTATGGCATCGAGGTCGTGGGCGTGCAGGGCACGAGCACCGAGAGCGAGGCCGGGCTCGGGGAAATCAACCGGCTCGTGGACATGCTCGTCGAACGCAAGATTCCGGCCGTGTTCGTGGAGACGAGCGTGTCGGACCGCAACGTGGCGGCGCTCGTCGAGGGGGCCGCCGCCCGGGGCCACGTCGTGCGGCTCGGTGGCCGACTCTACTCAGACTCGCTGGGTGAGACCGGCGGTGGCGGCGACACGCTTGCCGGTGCGCTGCGAGCCAACGTCGAGGCGATCGTGGCTGGTCTGACCGAGAAAACGACGGCCGATGCCGACCCTGCAGAGCAGGCTCCCCGGCCCGCCGCCGCGGGAGGCTGACGTGGCCGACGCCGGCAAATTCGTGCCGCCGGTCGTGGAGTTTCACGACGTCACGGTCGCCTATGGCGGGCGGCCCGTGCTCTGGAACGTGGACCTCACGATCGCCGAACCCTGCCTGTTCGGAATCATCGGGCCCAACGGCGCCGGCAAGAGCACGCTCCTCAAAAGCGGCCTCGGTCTCGTGCCGCTGGTGCATGGCACCGCGCGGTTCTGGGGCCGGCCGCTGGCGGAGGTTCGCGGCCGCGTGGGCTACGTGCCGCAGCGGGAGACCGTGGATTGGGATTTTCCCGTGAGCGTGATGGACGTCGTGCTCATGGGCACGTACGGCCGGCTCGGCTGGTTTCGCCGCCCCGGCGGTCGTGAGCGGTCGCTCGCGCGAGAGTGCCTCGACCGCGTGGGCCTCATCGACGTGGCCGACCGGCAGATCGGCAGGCTCTCGGGGGGCCAGCAGCAGCGGGTGTTCGTCGCCCGCGCGCTCGCCCAGGAGGCCGACATCTATTTTCTCGATGAGCCGATGGCCGGCGTCGATGCCCGTTCGCAGGAGCAGATCTTCGGCGTGCTCGCCGGCCTGCGATCGGAGGGGCGGCTCGTGGTCGTGGTGCATCACGACCTGCGCACGGCCGCCGCGTGGTTCGATCGCGTGGCCCTGATCGACATGCGGCTGGTGGCCACGGGGCCGACCGCCGAGGTGCTCACGCCCGCCAACCTGCGACGGACGTATGCCGGTCAGGTCGATCTGCTCGAGGAGATCGGCCAGGCCGTCGCCGCCAGGGGCCGCACGACATGAATCCGCCCGCATGCCTCGCCGCGGCACCCGCGCTCACCCACAACACGCTCGTCGTGGCGGCCGGTGTCGCGGCCGTCGGCTGCGCCGCGGGGGTCGTGGGGAGCCTGAGCCTGCTCCGCAAGCGGCCGCTCATCGGCGATGCCGCCGCCCACACCACGCTCGTGGGCGTGGCCGGGGCGTTTCTGCTCACCGGCCGCCGCGATCTGCCCACGCTGCTCACAGGCGCGCTCGTCGCGGCGGTGGCGGGCCTCGCCGCGGTCGTGCTGGTGCGGCGGTTCACCCGCACCCGCGACGACGCGGCCACCGCGATCGTGATCGGCGTCGGCTTCGGCCTCGGCATCGCGTTGCTCTCCGGCATCACGGCCCGCGGGCTGCCCGGCAGCGCGGGGCTGGAGCAGTTTCTGCTCGGCCACACCGCGGCGCTCACGGCCCGCGATGCAGTGGTGCTCGCCGTGGTGTCGGCGGCCGCGGTGGCGGTCGTGCTTCTCGGCCTCAAGGAGGCCACGCTCGTCGCGTTCGATGCCGCCTTCGCCGCCGCGACGGGCTGGCCCGTGGGATGGATCGACCAGGTGCTCGTGACGCTCGTGGCCGTGATGGTGGTCGTGGGCCTGCCGGCGGCCGGGGCCGTGCTCGTGACGGCGCTCGTCGTGATCCCGCCGGTGGCGGCCCGGCAGTGGACCGATCGCGTGCCGACGCTTCTCCTGCTCGGCGGCACCTTCGGCCTCGTGGCGGCGGTGACCGGCGTGGCGGTCAGCGCCGTCGTGCCCCGGATGCCCACCGGGCCGCTCGTCGTGCTGGCCGCGGCGGCGATCTGCATCGTCTCGCTCGTGATCGCCCCGCGACGTGGCTGGCTCGCTCGTCGCCGCCGGCAGATCACGCTCGAGCCACCCCGGGCATGAGGCGGCGGTGATGAACGCGGTTCTCGACGGCTGGTCGATCGACGGCGCGACCGTCATGCACGCCTGGGCGATCGCCACGGCCGCCACGGTGGCCGCGGCCTGCGCACTCGTGGGCACGCTGCTCGTCGTTCGTCGCATGAGCCTGCTTGGCGACGCGATCGGCCATGCCGTGCTGCCCGGCATCGCAGTCGCCGTGCTGGCCGGCGGCCGCCCCGGCGGCCCGCTCGTGTTCGCCGCCGCGGTCGCCACGGGGCTGCTCACCGTCTGGCTGACGCGGCTCGTTCGATCCGCAGGCAGTCTCTCCGACGATGCGGGCACCGGCGTCGTATTCACCACGCTCTTCGCCCTCGGCGTGGTGATCGTGACGGCTGCCGCATCACGAGTCGATCTCGATCCCTCGTGCCTGCTCTACGGCATCCTCGAACTCGTGCCGTTTGACACCGTTGTGATCGGCGGCGTCGAGGTGCCCCGCGGCTTCGTGTCGGCCGCCGTCGTGCTGGCGACGCTCATTGCGGCCGCGATCGCGACGTGGAAGCTGCAGGTGTTCACGGCGTTCGATGCCGATGCGGCCCGGGCGGCCGGCGTGCCCGTCGCGGTGGTCACGGGCGGGCTGCTCGCCGCGACGGCGCTGGCTACCGTGGCCGGCTTCGAAGTGGTGGGCGCCGTCCTGGTGGTGGCGATGCTGGTGGCGCCCGCGGCCGCCGCGGAGTTGCTCGTCCGCAGGCTGCACCACATGGCCGGCCTCGCGATCACGCTGGCGGTCGTCGGCACCTGCCTCGGCTATCTCGCGGCCTGGCGCTGGAACGCGAGCGCAGCGGGAATGATCGCCGTCGTGCTCGGGCTCGAATACGTCGCGGCGGTGGTGCTCGCGCCCGACGACGGCCTCGTGGCGCGGGGTCTCGGCCGGCTTCGCTATGCCTGGCGGGTGCTCTGCGAAGATCGGCTCGCCGCCGTGTGGCGGGCCGAGGAGAAGGGGACGGTGGCCGCCGCGCCGGCCTCGTTCCTGCAGTGGCTCGCCGTGGGCTGGCTGCGGCTCACGGGCCGGTTTGTGGGACGTGCGGGCGGGCTCGCGATGTCCGTAGCAGGCCGCCGCGAGGCGGAAATGATCGTGCGGTCGCACCGGCTCTGGGAGGCCTGGCTGGGGCGGCATGCGCAGCTGCCCCTCGATCACCTGCATCCGCCGGCTGAATGGGTGGAGCATCATCTCGGTGCTGCCATGCGACAGCGAATCGAGGCCGAGGTCGGCGCCGCGGGTGATCCCCACGGCAGCGAGATCCCACCCGAGGCCTGACGTTTCGTCGTCGTCGGCCCTGTTCGTCCGAGGCTCGACCTCCTGGAGCGTGGGTTCGGGGCACGGGCGGCCCCTCGCGGCGCATTGCAGGCGGGAGCAGGACAGTAGGACATCAGGAACAGGGGAGCAGGTCGGGGGTCGCGCGCAGCCGCCGGTGAATTTTGACTGCCAGAGTTGGCGCACCACATCAGTTGAGTATGAGACGTCAAAATCCGCCGGCGGCGAGCACGTGCCCCCGACCGGCGGATTACCCCGGTTGGCGAAAGTTCGGGGCGCGGGCGGCCCCTGACGGCCGTATCCGCATCACGTCCCGCGGAAGCGTCGGAGCAGCGCGAGGTTCGTGCGGTCGTTCTTCGGCGTGGCCTTGCCGTCGGGGCCCTCCTTCGGCGTCTCGAGGATCAGCGGGATGCCGGCGAGTTTTGGGTGATTCATGATGTGCCTGAAGGCCTCGGGGCCGATCTTGCCCTTGCCGATCGCCTCGTGGCGGTCGACGCGGGAGCCGAGTTCGCGCTTCGAGTCGTTGGCGTGGATGAGCTTCAGCCGCTTCAGGCCGATCGTGCGGTCGAACTGGCGGAGCGTGTCGTCGAGCGCCGCCTTCGGGGAGAGCGGATAGCCGGCCGCGAAGACATGGCAGGTGTCGAGGCAGACGGCCGCCCGCGGCTTCAGGCCCTTCACCGCGTCGATCCGCTCGAGCATCGTGGCGATTTCCTCGAACGTCGCGCCCAGGCACGAGCCCTGGCCGGCCGTGGTCTCGATGAGCACGCCGGCGGCGCAGTCGCGTGTGTTGCCGAGCGCCTCGGCGATGCCGTCGGCCGCTCGGGCCACGGCCACCTCGACCGGCTGCTCGCCCGCCGCGCCCGGATGAGCCACCACCCAGGGGATGCCGAGCTGCTCCGCGCGGCGGACCTCCTCGGCCAGGCCGGCGATGGACTTCCTGCGGAGTGCCGCGTCGGCGGCGGCGGGATTGATGAGGTAGGAATCGTGGGCCACGACGAACCGCAGGCCGGCCGCCTTCACGGCGGCGCGAAACGCGGTGGCGTCGTCCGCGGCGATCGGCTTCACCGCCCACTGGTTGATGTTGCGGGTGAAGATCTGCAGGGATTCGCAGCCGGTGGCGACCGCGAGATCGACGGCCCGATGGAAGCCACCGGCGATCGACTGATGAGCGCCGAGCGGCGCCGCGTTGGAACGGAGGGGGCGTGGCATGGAACGGGTGGTGGGGGAGAGGGGCTTCAACGGGGCGGCAGTCTGCCATGCCGGGACCGTCGCCGGGAAGTGTTCCACACGAGTGGGCATGTCGCTCGAACGGCTGAAAACAAGGGGCACACGGCATCTTTGCCCCGCCCGCTTTTGCCGTTCCGGTCGGCGGCCGTACACTGCTGACGGCGGCACGGTGGCACTTTGATCTGCCGCAGCCGCACTCGAGTGGGAGGCGTGGCCGTGAACGCGGTGCTGGGATTGGCGGTGACGTTTTGCATCGCGGCCGCGGCCGGCGTCGCCACGGCGATCGCCCTGCGGCCGATCCGGCTGGCCCGCCAGACCGAAAAGATCGCGCGGGCCCAACGCGACTTCCACCGTCAGCGGGAGCCACTCGAGGCGAAGTTCATCGAGCGGGCCGCGGCCAGCGGCAAGCCCCGCGGCCTGCGGTGGGCCGACGTCGATTTCGACGACGACGTCGTCTACGCCCGCGATCGTCGCACCGGCCGGCTCAAGGCGCTCGTGGCCGTCGAGGTGCAGTTCGAGGCCGTCGAGGGAGGCGGTATGGAGCACGTCGAGAACGTGGCGCTCTCGAAAGCCGCCACGGCGGAGTTTCTCCACGACGGCACCCGCTGGATCACCGAAGGCCGGATCTATTTCAATCTGGCGCCGACGGCGGCCGTGAAGTATCTCGCCGAGAACATGGAGCTCGTCACCGAGCCCCCCACGGCCGGCCTGACCCGCGGTTGAGTTGACCCGCGGTTGAGTTGACCCGCGGTTGAGTTGACCAGGCAAGCCGGGCAGGCTCTGCCGGTCGCGGTGATGCGGCCACGGCTGCGGCTCGTGCGGGCCGATAGTCTCCGGGGTGAAGTCCTGCGGAG
>Ga0214917_10000132_pt1 | contig 87525 bp, 82 predicted proteins | sample LL_1208_BB_MetaG_FD_177983 | JGI IMG/M metagenome (GOLD analysis project Ga0214917, IMG submission 177983) | Freshwater microbial communities from Lake Lanier, Atlanta, Georgia, United States - LL_1208_BB | ecosystem: Environmental > Aquatic > Freshwater > Lake | place: USA: Georgia | collected... | reverse complement strand
TACTGGTTGATGCTGAACGCTCCCCTGGCTTGAGTTGATCGGGATTCATTCCTAAGCACATAGAACAACCTGCACTGCGCCATTCTGCGCCAGCATCCAGAAAGACTTTGTCGAGCCCTTCTGATTCGGCTTGGAGACGCACACGTGCAGATCCTGGAACGACCATCATGCGCGTGTTTGCGGCGACTTTCTTGCCCTTGATGATTGCCGCAGCCGCACGTAGATCTTCGATTCGGCCGTTGGTGCAGGAGCCCAAGAAAACGGTATCTATCTTGATCGCCTTCATTGGAGTTCCAGCAGCAAGATCCATGTATACCAGCGCGCGTTCTGCGGCTGTGCGCTCCTCGACATCGCTAAATGATTCAGGGTTCGGCACTGATGCATTTAGTGGGATTCCTTGACCAGGATTCGTTCCCCAGGTCACGAATGGCGAAAGCTCATCCGCATTTAGGAAGATTTCGTTATCGAAAACAGCATCGTCATCACTCTTGAGCGTTGACCAATAAGAAACGGCTGCATCCCAATCTGAACCTTGTGGCGCATGAGGACGGCCCTTGATGTATTCAAATGTTGTTTCATCGGGCGCGATGAGACCTGCACGCGCTCCTGCTTCAATCGACATATTGCAGATCGTCATACGCGCTTCCATAGAAAGTGCTCTAATGGCACTTCCGCGATATTCAAGAACATAACCTTGACCGCCGCCGGTACTGATTTTCGCGATGATGGCCAAGATGATGTCTTTACTTGTAACGCCAGGCTTCAAAGTTCCTTCAACATTAATTGCCATCGTTTTGGGCTTCGCAAGTGGCAGTGTCTGGGTTGCCAATACATGTTCAACTTCGCTGGTTCCGATACCAAATGCAAGGGCGCCAAAAGCTCCATGAGTTGAGGTATGAGAATCACCGCAGACAATTGTCATTCCTGGTTGAGTAAGGCCGAGCTGAGGTCCCACAACATGCACGATTCCCTGATCGACATCGCCGAGAGAGTGGATGCGAACGCCAAATTCCTGACAATTCTTGCGCAGGGTATCTACTTGCAATCTGGAAACGGGATCAGCGATGGGTTTATCGATATCAAGGGTTGGCACATTGTGATCTTCGGTTGCCAGAGTTAAATCCGGGCGGCGCACTTTCCGATTCGATAAACGAAGTCCGTCGAATGCTTGTGGACTAGTAACTTCGTGAATCAAATGGAGATCGATGTAGAGCAGATCAGGCTCACCTGCTGTACGTCGAACGACGTGGTCTTCCCAAACCTTCTCCGCGAGCGTCTTTCCCATGTTCTCGTGACCCCTATAATTTGCTTCTCAAATGTTGAGATGGCAGTATTAGATTGTGGACAAGAAGAATAGCGGAGTTGGCGTTTTAGATAAAGCCGTGCGCATTCTTGCCGTATTGGAATCTGGGCCACATTCACTTTCTGAGTTGGTCGCTGTGACCAAGATTGCTCGTCCAACGGCGCACAGACTTGCTGTCGCTCTGGAGTTCCATCGCCTCGTTGCACGAGATCTCAATGGTCGATTCATCCTTGGGCCGCGTTCGGGAGAACTTGCTGCATCTGCTGGCGAAGATCGACTCTTAGCAGCTGCGACTCCGGCGCTCACTGCGCTGCGTGACGCAACTGGTGAAAGCGCCCAGTTATATAGACGCCAAGGCGATATGCGAATCTGCGTTGCTGCTGCAGAAAGACTTTCGGGTTTGCGTGATTCTGTTCCTGTTGGTGCCGCACTAACTATGAATGCCGGATCAGCAGCACAAATCCTGCTTGCTTGGGAAGATGCAGATAAGTTACATCGCGCTTTGAGCAATGCACGTTTCAACGCCGCTGCACTCTCTGCGGTACGACGTCGTGGTTGGGCGCAGAGCGTCGGAGAACGAGAACCCGGCGTCGCTTCTGTTTCTGCTCCAGTAAAAGGGCCGAACAATCGAGTTATCGCAGCGGTGAGCATCAGCGGACCGATCGAAAGATTAGGACGACAACCTGGTCGAATTCATGCAGCTGCAGTCGTAGCGACAGCTGCGAAATTAAGCGAATATATTTCTAAGAAAAACTAGTAACACTTTTATCACGAGTCTGGCAGCCCCGAAGGGATTCGAACCCTCGTAGCTGGCTTGAGAAGCCAGAGTCCTAGGCCGCTAGACGACGGGGCCAGATCTCGCTTTATTCATTTGTGTAACCGCTCATTGACGTGATCCTTCAATCGCGTGAACGAACGTCGCTGGGGTACCAGGACTCGAACCTAGACAAGCTGAACCAGAATCAGCTGGGCTGCCAATTACCCCATACCCCAATAAATACATGTAATCAGCCGCCAAGAATACCCCGAAAATAGAGGTTATTGCACCGCTGCCTTGAGTCGAGCAAGCGAACGCTCTTTGCCAAGCAATTCCATCGATTCAAAAAGTGGTGGCGAAATGTGGCTGCCTGTTACAGCAATACGCACCGGGCCGAATGCCAAACGAGGTTTGAGTCCTAGTTTCTCAATCAAGATTGCGCGAAGTGCCGCTTCGATTGATTCATGCTTCCAATCAACGAGATTCTCCAAAGCTTGAAGTGCTTGTGCAATCACATGTTGAGCGGGCTCTTCCTTTACTTTCGCTGCAGATTCCTCGTCAAAAACAACTTCGTTCACAAAGAGGAAGCGCAACATCTGGGTAACTTCGCTCATGCGCGCAATTCTTTCTTGAATAATCGGCAAAGCTGAACGCACTACCGCAATCTCTGCTTCTTCTCCCTTAATAACGTCATCCTTGATTAGGAATGGCAGTGCACGAGAGAGGAAGTCATCAATCGTGAGCGCACGGATCTTGTCGCCATTAATTGCTTCCAATTTCTTCATATCAAAACGTGCTGGCGAACTGTTGACGCGCTCGACAGTAAATAGTTTGACTAGTTCATCCATGGAAATGTTCTCAACATCGTCACCTGGTGACCAACCCAATAACGCAAGGTAATTACAAATAGCTTCAGGCAAGAACCCTTGCTCCCGGTACCACGCAATTGATACTTCGCCATTGCGCTTGGAAAGTTTGGCATTGTCCTGGCCCATGACGAATGGCAGATGAGCGAAGAAAGGAAAATCCTCCGGCGCTACTCCCATCGCCTGATAAACACGAATCTGTCGCGGAGTTGATGAGAGCAGATCTTCACCCCGCAGAACATGAGTTACCTTCATCAAGATATCGTCGACAGCAACGGCCAAGGTGTACAGAGGTGAACCGTCAGCGCGCATCAACACGAAATCAGGAACATATTTATGTTCGAATGTAACTTCTCCACGAATCAAATCGGTAAAACGGGTCTCGCCATCAGGCATTCGCATGCGAATAACGGGCTTTCGACCCTCACTGTCATAACGAGCAATGTCTTCGGCAGAGAGCGATCGACACTGTCCGTCATATCCAGGGGCTTGATTGAGTTCGCGTTGTTTCTCGCGACGCGCTTCGAGCTCCTCGGTTGAGCAGTAACAGTTATAGGCATCGCCGTTTGCGATAAAAGTTTTTGCCCAGTGGGTGTAAATATCGAGTCTCTGCGATTGCAGATATGGCCCGTAAGCGCCACCAACTTCGGGGCCCTCATCCCAATTCAATCCCAGCCATTGAAGAGTTTCGATTGCACGCTGGATGTATTCATCGGTAACGCGCTCACGATCGGTATCTTCAATGCGGAAGATTAACTTCCCGCCAGTGTGACGGGCATATGCCCAATCAAAGAGAGCGGTTCGAATGTTTCCGACATGGAGGTCGCCAGTAGGAGAAGGCGCAAATCGAGTGCGCACTTCTCTTTGTTCTTGATTACCCACGTTGTGACACCTTATTTCTCAATGAGCCAAGACCGTCGACGGAGACTACTACTTCTCCTCCAGCAATCATGGGACCAATTCCAGATGGAGTTCCGGTCAGAATTACATCACCAGGAAGTAGCGTCATTACTTTGGTGACGAATTCGATGATGAATGGGACATCAAAGACCATGTCGGATAAAGGTGCAGATTGCTTGATTTCACCATTGACTCTTGCTGTTACAAGTTGTGATGCTGGATTGAATTCAGTATCGATCCAGGGGCCGAGTGGGCAGAATGAATCAAATCCTTTGGCGCGCGACCATTGGCCATCTTTTTTCTGTAGATCACGTGCCGTCACGTCATTGGCAACGGTGTAACCAAAGATCACATCATTTGCCTTTTCCCTCGGGACTTCTTTACAGATCTTAGAGATAACGACTGCAAGTTCTGCCTCGTGATCGATGCGTTCACTCGTCGATGGCCATTGAATGACATCGTCGGGGCCAATCACGGATGTGTTGGGTTTGATGAAGATAATCGGCTCTTCAGGAACTTCACCACCCATCTCGGCAGCATGGTCTGCATAGTTCTTGCCGACACACACAACCTTGCTCCTCGGAATTACGGGAGCGAGCAAGCGAACATCGCTGAGGTTGAATGTCGCTTCTTCTTTGAAAATACCGGCGTAAAGCGGATCCGAAGCAATGGCTCGGATGGTGGTGTCATCTTCCAAGATTCCAAAATGAGGATCAGTTCCGAGCGCTGAGCCCGCAGGAGGTGCAAATCTGACAATACGCATTTGCGAAGCCTAAACCTCTTTCACTGCATCATTTGCAGCGCTTTTCTCAATGAGGAACGTGGCAATTCTGTGGCGTCGACCTACTGGTCGTTCTGCAGTTATCTGCCAGTTATGCAACAAGATAGTGCTACCAGGAATAGGAACGCGGCCGAGAGTCTTTGCGACAAACCCGCCGATAGTGTCGACATCCTCTTTCTCTTCCTCGCTCAATTCAATCTCTAGTTTGTCAGCCAGATCCTCGATGTGTAGGCGGGCCGAGACTCGGGCTTGAGCCGGCGAAAGCCACTCTAATTCATCGACATCATCATCATATTCGTCGGCAATTTCTCCGACGATTTCTTCCAAGATATCTTCAATGGTTATGAGACCTGCTGTACCGCCATATTCATCAACCACAATTGCAAGATGAATTTGGTCGCGTTGCATCTCTTTCAGTAGATCAGCTGCTGTCTTGGTTTCTGGGACAAAGGTTGCTTTGCGTAGGTGATCTTTTACAAGTTCAGTGAGTTCAGACTCTCGATATTCATGCGTCCGTCGAGCAAGGTCCTTGACATAAGCAATGCCAAGAATGGTATCGAGATTCTCGCCGATAACTGGAATGCGGGTGAAACCTGAACGAAGCGCAAGAGATAAACCTTGGCGTAAGTTTTTACTACCCTCGATCCAGACCATCTCAGTGCGAGGAACCATCAATTCACGAACCAATGTGTCGCCGAGTTCGAAAACTGAATGAATCATTTCGTGCTCGGACTCCTCAACAAGTCCACGTTCATGAGCTTGATCGACCAGGTCACGGAGTTCGGCCTCATTAGCAAAAGGCCCCGATTTAAAGCCCTTTCCTGGGGTGATTGCATTTCCAATTGCAATCAAAAGCGCGGTTATCGGTCCAAGCACGGTTGCCATAACGACAGCTACAAAACAGGCTGGGATGATCCAACGCCCAGCATTCTGCTTAGCCAAAGTTCGTGGCCCCACTCCAACTACGACATATGACAAAACCAGCATCACACCTACGGCTGAAGAAAGTCCCGCAATATTTGATTCAAATATAGACACAAACGCATCAGCCACAATGACTGTGGCCGTTAACTCGCAAGCTTTGCGAACAAAGAGAATGACGTTCAAGTAGCGAGCTGGTTCTTTAATGACACGTTGGACCCATGCAGCTGCGCGAGTCGATTTCACTTCCAACTCTTCGACAAATACTCGCGAGATGGAGTTGATTGCTGATTCAGACCCAGCCAAGAATCCAGCGAAAAGCAAGAGGCTAATCACTGAGAGCGTCGCATTGATGCTCATAGAGTCTGGCTCCATTTCTTAAGTAATTGGTCCTGCAGACTGAACATTTCCTCTTTCTCCTCAAGCTCGCGGTGGTCATACCCCAGCAAATGAAGAATTCCATGCACTGTTAACAACTCTAATTCATCTTGTAAGCCATGGCCGGCTTGAGCAGCTTGTCGAGCGGCAAAATCAGGACAGAGAACGACATCCCCAACCATTCCGGGACCAGCATGCGCAGAATGTGGCTTCATTTCATCCATTGGGAAAGAGAGAACATCTGTCGCGCCTGGTTCATCCATCCAACGAACGTGAAGGGCGCTCATCTCATCCTCATCGACTAAAGAAATGCTCAATTCAGAATCGCCATGAATTCCCATGGAAGTTAAGGAAAATTCGGCAACCGAAATCAATCGAGAATCATCGCAATCACTTGCAGTGAGGTTTGAGAGCTCTATATTCATTTCGCACATGTCGTCGCTCCGGAAGAAGCGAGTAAACAGCTAGCGATCACTCCTTAGCGAACGAGGCTTATTGACCCGTCGGTTTGCTCGATTTCCTTCAGCGCTATCAAATCGACCATAAGCATCAACAATTTCACTCACCAAACGATGACGAACAACATCTTCAGATGTCAGGTCCATGAATGAGATGTCATCGATCCCTTCTAAAATATCGCGCACGATGCTCAATCCCGATTCTTGGTGAGTTGGTAGGTCAATCTGGGTGATATCGCCCGTGACGACCATTTTCGACGAGAATCCCAATCGCGTTAAAAACATTTTCATTTGCTCTGGAGAAGTGTTCTGTGCTTCATCCAAGATTATGAATGAGTCGTTAAGCGTTCGGCCACGCATGTATGCCAATGGAGCAACTTCAATCGTTCCAGATGCCATCAATCTGGGGATAGCTTCTGGATCAAGCATGCCATGCAGCGCATCAAAGAGCGGCCGAAGATATGGATCGATTTTTTCATGCAATGTTCCAGGGAGAAATCCGAGCCGCTCCCCTGCTTCAACAGCAGGGCGGGTCAAGATGATTCGATTAACTTGTTTTGCTTGCAGAGCTTGAACAGCTTTTGCCATTGCGAGGTATGTCTTTCCGGTACCTGCAGGGCCAATCCCAAAAGTCACTGTGTGTTTATCGATTGCATCAACATATTTCTTCTGATTAGAAGTCTTAGGACGGATTGTCTTTCCTCGATTACTGAGAATGTTAAGCGTCAAAACCTCAGCTGGCGTCTCATTTCCATCGCTCAAGATCATTGCAATCGATCGGCGAACAGCATCATCACTGAGAGGCTGTCCCGCACGCACAACAGCAAGAAAATTCTGCATCAATTTTTTGACTCGCTCCGTGCCATCAGCGGAGCCGCGCAAAATAACTTCATTGCCGCGGACCGTAATCGCAACGTCTTTAAAAGCATTTTCGATTGCGCGAATATAGGAGTCATTAGGACCCGTGAGCGCAACGCTAGGGATATCTGAAGGAAGTGTCAGAACGATGCGATCCATTGGCGTGATTCTATCGAGAAGGGTGAAAACCGTCAGTTTCGAACTTAGCCCGGAGGCCAGTTCAGAGAACGTCCACCTAGGAGATGAAGGTGAGCGTGAAAAACTGTCTGTCCAGCGTCAGCGCCGGTATTGAAAACAGTTCGATATCCCGAAAGTGAACGTTCGCCAGCAACTTTGTGCGCAACAGCGAAGAGCTCGCCCAATGTTTGAGCATCATTAGCTGCAAGTTCTGCAGCATTTTCATAATGAGTTTTTGGGATCACAAGGACATGTGTTGGCGCTTGAGGATTGATGTCGTCGAATGCGATTACTGAGTCGTTTTCATAAACTTTACTTGCCGGAATCTTTCCTTCAACAATGGAGCAGAAGAGACAATTCATGGCGTATCTCTACCAGATTCCAAGCGCAGTTTGAACTGCAGCGAGCGCAGCAGCTCCTGCGTGAGCGGATCGAAAGACCGGTTTTCCTAGTCCGACTACGTTCCCACCACTAGCGGTGAATGTATCCAACTCTTCATCAGTAAGACCGCCTTCGGGACCAATAATGAGAAGTACTTTTTCGAAGGATTTTCCCTTAAGCAATTGTGAGAGTTTCATCCCAGATGATTCATGAAAAACAAGAGTGCAATCGTGCTCTTTGATTATCTTCGCAACCATTTCAGTACTGTGCACTGCAGTGATCTCAGGAAACCATACGCGGCGTGATTGTTTTGTTGCCTCTCGTGCCCAAGTTTCCCACTTCGATTGGGCATCATCTTTCCATTGTCCGATCGAGCGTTGCGAACTCCATGGTGCAATGACATCAACTCCGGCTTCCGTTAACAACTCAATGGTTTCTCGCGCTCGATCACCTTTGGTCAGAGCTTGAACGACCGTAAGTCTTGTTCCGGATGCCTCGCTTACCTCTGTAGAGAGGATGAGGCAGCTCACCAACTTCTTCTTAGTTGAAAGGACTTTGACTCGCGCTGATCTTCCACGGCCATCTGTAACCATGAGTTCATCATCTGTTTTGATTCGCATAACAGAAACCGCATGGTGTGCTTCGTCACCGATAATCGAGAGTTCACCCTCTTGTGGGATCTCGTCAACAATGAACACAGAGAGCATTAGTTCTTAAAAACATCTCTGAATTTTCCGAAGAAGCCGGAATTAGTGTCGGAACTTTCCTTGCGGGATGTCACTTTGTTCGAATCCGAGCTATCGCCACGTTCATCGGCAAATTCCTTTAGTAGTTCTTCCTGGCGACGCGAAAGTTTCGTTGGAATCTCTACTGCGACATGGGCAAAGAGATCACCACGTCCTCCGCCACGGAGGCGCGTCATGCCTTTTCCACGTATAGGAATAATCTGGCCACTCTGAGTTCCGGCCTTAATTTCAACATCAATTTTTCCATCGAGCGTCTCAATAGATAGCGATGTTCCAAGAGCAGCGCCCGTCATAGGAACAGAGAGTGCAATGTGGAGATCATCACCTTCGCGAAGAAGAAAATCATCCTCTTCAACGATGATCTCAACGTAGAGATCGCCGGCCGGTCCACCACCAGGACCCACTTCACCTTGTCCGGAAAGTTGAATCCGATTTCCAGTTTCCACGCCAGCAGGAATCTTCACATCTAGATTATGTCGTGCACGGACTCGACCATCGCCGGCGCATTCGCTACATGTCGAGGGAATCACCGTTCCAAAACCTTGGCAGGTTCCGCATGGGCGTGATGTCATGACTTGTCCGATAAATGAACGAGTGACTTGCTGAATTTCACCACGACCTTTACAGATATCGCAGGTGCGTGGAGAAGTTCCAGCTGCGCAACCATCTCCTCCGCATTTGGTACAAATAACTGCAGTCTCAACTCCGATATCGCGAGTGGTGCCGAAACATGCTTCCTTCAAATCAATCGTCACTCTGATGAGCGCATCTTGTCCCTGGCGCATACGTGGACGCGGTCCACGTGGAGATCCGCCGCCCCCAAAGAAGGCATCCATGATGTCGCTAAATCCGCCGAAGCCACCACCAAAGCCACCATAGGAATCTCCGCCTCGATCATATGAACTTCGCTTGTCAGGATCGCTGAGAACTTCATAAGCAGCGGTTACTTCTTTAAAACGATCTTGAATTTTTGGATCCGGATTCACATCTGGATGCATCTCACGCGCTAATTTACGATAAGCCTTTTTTATCTCATCTTGAGATGCGTTGCGGTCAACGCCGAGAACTTGGTAGTGATCGCTCATGATTGGCTATCCGTCAAGAATCGACCTACATAACGCGCTACTGCATTGACTGCAGACATAGAAGATGAATAATCCATTCGCGTTGGGCCGATGATTCCAAGTCCTCCGAGTGGATTGCCTTCAACTCCGTAACCCATCGTCACCAAGCTCGTACGCTTGAGACCACTTTCCTTCTGTTCTTCACCAATGCGAACTCTCATGGTGTCACCCGCATCGCTCAACAAGCGCAGAAGAACTACTTGTTCCTCGAGCGCTTCCAAGACTCCATGAATTTCAACGGAGGATTCACCAGAACTACGGGCGAGGTTTGCAGTTCCTGCGAGAACTACTTTCTCTTCTGGTTTTTCAATTGCCATTTCAATCAAGTTCGAGATGATGAGTGCTGTCGATGTTCGTTCATTTCTCCCGAATGCCGCCAATATTCCCTCTAATTGTGGCGCTACATCAGACATGGATTTGCCCACAACTGCGCCATTAAGTCGTTGGCGGAGGTCGCCGAGCGATGTTTCGTTAAGTTCGTATGGAAGTTCAAGGACGCGTTGTTCGACTCGACCGGTATTGGTAATAAGAACCATCATTAATCGAGTTGGGGTCAGAAGTAACAATTCGATGTGGCGCACACGCGATTTCGTTAGTGATGGGTATTGCACGACAGCAACCTGCTTCGTTACTTGTGCCAAAAGCCGTACCGTACGCATAACAATGTCATCAAGATCATTTGCGCCTTCAAGGAAGGTCTCGATCGCTCTTCGTTCAGGCTTTGAAAGCGGTTTGACTGTCGCGATTTTGTCGACGAAGAGTCGGTAGCCCTTATCGGTTGGAATTCTTCCGGCGCTGGTATGAGGTTGTGTGATGAGACCTGCCTCTTCAAGAACTGACATCTCGTTGCGGATTGTCGCAGGAGATATTCCAAGTCCGTGGCGCTCAGAGATTGCTTTCGAACCAACCGGTTCTTCAGTCGATACATACTCTTCGACGATTGCGCGGAGGATATCGAGTTGACGAGATTCCATGCTTGAACGATTCCCGATCAAATTGTTGCGATACCGATTGTTGCCAGAATGATGAGTAACATCGCAGGAAAGCCAGTGCGGATTTTATTTGCTTTGAAATGATAGAAAATCGCTTCAGCCATGATGAACCAGATTGCTACAAAACCGTAGAGCTCAAGATCTGCGTTATCTAGGGCAAAACCAATGATGAGGGAGGAAGACGCGAGAATTTCGAAGATACCCACTAAACGCGCTAGTCCATCCGGGAAACCAACATCACGCGTACCGGAGAGGCCTGCGTTGCTTCCACTCGCTTTGGAGAGGCCCGAGATCAAGAAGATGAGGGCTAAAAGCAAGCTAATGACAGTGTGAAGGGTTTCCATAAGGAGAAAAGTTACTACAAAACTAACTCACGCACGATTCGGTCCGCAATCAAGCGGCCATTTTTACTTAACACCAACTTATTTTGAGCCCAACTCTCTCGATCCAGATCGCCGCTCGATACAAATTTCTCTGCAAGTGAAATTTGTGATGAGCTCATCTGAGAATGAAGAATTCCCTCTCGACGTCTGATCTGAAGCAAAATGAATTCATCGGCTTTGTTTTCTGGAGTTAAATTCTCTTTCTCCTGAATCGGTGATTCATTTTTTGCTATTCGCTCTTGGTAGCTCTTGGGGTGCTTGATATTCCACCAGCGCTCGCTTCCAAAATACGAATGCGCTCCAGGACCTGCTCCCCACCAAAATGATCCATCCCAGTAAGCGATGTTGTGCCTACATTCGCCGCCAGGTTTGCTCCAATTACTTAACTCATACCAGGTGAATCCAGCAGCTTCGAAACTTTCATCAGCGTAGAGATATTTCTCTGCCGTTTCATCGTCAGATGGCATTACAAGTTCACCGCGTGCGACTTGTGCTGCCAACTTTGTCCCCCGTTCCACGATGAGTGCATATGCGCTTATGTGATCGATGGGTAATGCGAGCGCTGATTCGACGCTAGTTTTCCAATCAGCAAAACTCTCCCCCGGTGTTCCATAAATCAGGTCGACGCTGACATGTTCATAACCATTTTTCCGAGCCTGCTCCACCGCTCTCGCAACATTCACGGGCTTATGAGTTCGATCCAAAGTTTCAAGCACATGGGGCGCTGCTGATTGCATTCCCATTGAGATTCGGTTTGCGCCTGCTTCCCGCATATGCGCAAGGAATTGCTCGCTCACTGAATCCGGATTAACTTCAATCGTAATTTCAGCATCATTTGCCAGTTCAAACTTCTCCCGGATTGCAGAGATGACTCGTGCAAGGTCTGCGGAAGGCATTAGCGAGGGTGTACCACCGCCAAAAAAGATTGTCGGAACTTCGGCATTACCGACGCTTGAGCTCGCCATCTCAATTTCTTGAATCACCGCATCAATGTAATTTGCCGATACAGCGGCAAGGTCAGGACCCTGAAGTTCAGCAGGTGTGTACGTGTTGAAATCACAATAACCGCAGCGCTTCACGCAATACGGAATATGAACATAGAACGAGAGCCGAGGGCTCACGTTACTTCTTGACCTTTCCACTCTCGGCATCCGCATTTGTAGAAAGAGCAGCGATGAATGCTTCCTGAGGAACTTCTACGCGTCCCACCATCTTCATGCGCTTCTTTCCCTCTTTCTGTTTTTCCAGGAGTTTGCGCTTTCGAGTGATGTCACCGCCATAACACTTTGCAAGAACGTCTTTACGGATTGCACGAATATTTTCACGCGCAATGATCTTTGCACCGATTGCAGCCTGAATTGGGACTTCAAATTGCTGCCGCGGAATTAACTCTCGGAGCTTGGTCGTCATCATCACGCCATATGGATATGCCTTCTCGCGATGGACTATCGAGCTAAATGCATCAACCGTTTCGCCTTGCAACAAGATATCCACTTTGACTAGATCTCCTTCGGCTTCGCCGATCGGTTCATAGTCCAAAGAGCCATAACCTTTGGTGCGCGACTTCAATTGATCAAAAAAGTCAAAGACAATCTCAGCCAGAGGTAGTGTGTACCGAATCTCTACTCGGTCTTCAGATAAATAATCCATGCCATTCAAGGTTCCACGTCGTTGTTGGCACAGTTCCATAATGGTGCCAATGAAATCGGTTGGGGAGAGAATCGTGGCTCGAACAATAGGTTCTAAGACTTTATCTACTTTACCGCTGGGATATTCACTCGGATTAGTAACGATTACTTCTTCGCCACCTTCTTTTGTTACTCGATACACAACGTTTGGCGCAGTCGAAATCAAGGTCAAATTGAATTCACGCTCGAGTCGTTCGCGAACAATCTCCATGTGGAGCAGACCAAGGAAGCCGCATCGAAATCCGAAACCTAGAGCGGCTGACGTTTCTGGTTCATAAACCAATGCAGCATCATTAAGTTGTAACTTATCGAGCGCATCACGCAACATTGGATATTCATCGCCGTCGATCGGATAGAGACCCGAGAAGACCATAGGTTTGGGATCTTTATAACCTGACAGTGCATTCTTTGTTGGCTTATGAAAAGTCGTGACGGTATCGCCCACTCGCGACAAGCGAACATCCTTCACGCCCGTAATCAAATAACCCACTTCACCTACTCCCAGACCTTTGCTTGAGACTGGTTCTGGTGAGATAACACCGATATCAAGAAGTTCATGCTTGACGCCAGTTGAGAACATTTGAATCTGTTCACGAGGCGATAGATGTCCATCAACAACGCGAACATAAGTTACGACGCCTCGATAAGTGTCATATACCGAATCAAAAATAAGTGCACGAGCAGATGCATTAGGGTCACCCTTTGGCGGTGGTATCTGCGCAACGATTTGGTCCAGCAATTCCTCGACTCCATTGCCGGTTTTTCCGGAAACACGGAGGCAATCTTCAGGTTTGCAACCAACGAGCTTTGAGAGTTCGATTGCGAATTTCTCCGGCTGTGCAGCAGGAAGATCAATCTTGTTCAACACTGGAATGATTGTGAGGTTATTTTCCATTGCAAGATAAAGATTTGCGAGCGTCTGCGCTTCGATACCTTGTGCGCAATCAACGAGGAGAATTGCTCCTTCGCACGCTGCAAGCGAACGCGAGACTTCGTAAGTGAAGTCAACGTGGCCGGGCGTATCGATCATGTTGAGGATGTATTCCTTGCCATCGATTCCCGATTTCCACGGTAGACGGACTGCTTGACTCTTGATGGTGATTCCGCGCTCTCGCTCGATATCCATCCGGTCGAGATATTGCGCGCGCATGTTTCGCGCTTCGACTACACCTGTTATTCCCAACATTCGATCTGCAAGGGTCGACTTGCCATGATCGATATGCGCAATGATGCAGAAATTACGAATCTGTTCGGGGTTTGTGGCAGCAGGCTGCGGAGCTTTTGCTAACGGAATTGCGGGCATTAGCGCTCGCCTACTTTACGAAGATAGGTGGCTGGATTAACGAACGCCAGCTTTATGGGCTGACTTAGCCATTGCTGACTTCTTATTTGAGGCTTGGTTGGCATGGATGACGCCTTTGGAAACTGCGACATCGAGTTCACGCGATGCAGCGCTGAGTTCGGTTGCGATCGCCTTGGAATCTCCAGCAGCAAGCGCATCACGGAAGCGACGGATGGCGGTCTTGAATGATGAGCGAACAGACTTGTTGCGCAGACGCGCCTTGTCATTGGTCTTGATTCGCTTGATCTGAGACTTGATATTTGCCACGAACGTTGTGCCTTCCGGTTTGAGAACTAGTGAAATCGAGCGCCGAAGGGTATCAGCCGAACATGAAGAGGCTCAAACCGAGCGAAAACCCCGCTAGGAAGCGCTATCTACCCGAGACTTTCGTGGCGATTGAGACGATGCTTCGTTCAAGGGCATACAGAGGATCGGCTTCTGCGCCTTTTATTGCGACATCCGCCTTGGCCAGCTCTTGGACAGAGAACGCAATGAGCGCAGGCGACCACTTCGATAATTGACGACGAGCTTTATCAATCTGCCATGGCGCAAGGCCCAAAGAACCTGCGAGTTGGAAGGCGTTTGCATTACGAGGCGCACCAGATACTTTCGCCAGAGTTCGAATTGATGAAGTCAGCGCAGAAACAATCATGACCGGATCAGTCCCCGAATCAATGGCATTTCGAAGGGCAACAAGCGCTGCGGTTGGATTACCGGCTAGCGTCGCATCAGCGACATCAAAACCGGTCGCTTCAATTCTTCCCTGGTAATACTTTGCGATGTCATCCTCATCAATAACGGCTTTACCCGCATTGGTGTCGAATGCAATTTGACTGCACGCCGCCGCAAGTTCTCGTGTATCACTTCCCGTTGCATCAACGAGCGCAGTCACAGCTCCTGATGAAATTTTCCGTCCATGGCGAGCAAACTCTTCGCGAACAAACTCTTCTTTATCAGCAGCTTTCTTCATCGGTTCGCAGGTGATGACCTCGGGTTTTCTTTTCTTGATCTTGTCCAGTAAGCCTTTACCTTTAACGCCGCCTTTATGAATAAAGATCAAATGAAGATTAGGATCAAGTTGATCAAAGAGCGATTCAATCTCTTCTTGCACTTCAGAAGTAACATCTTGAAGATCTTTTAGAACCAAGACTCTTTTATCAGCAAAGAGAGAGGGCGCTACAGCCTCTCCAAATCTTCCGAGTTCAAGACCGGCGCCATCGAGAATTGTCCGTTCAAAATCTGCGCGTAGCGCAAGCGCCTCAGCAAGTGCGCGATCAGCCAAGACCGATTCACCGCCATGAATCAAGAGCATGGGATTTAACGCCATTGGACTCTCCACCACTCCTTTTTCATTGTTCGAGTGGTGAATATATAGCGGCGGGCGCTCTCATCAAATCTCCACGCCACCGAAATCGGTCCATCTTGATCTGTTCGCAAGACGCGGACTCCTTGCTCCGTCAGGGCGTTGAGTAACTCGGAATTGGGGTGACCGTAACTGTTTCCTTCACCAACGCTCACCAGGGCAATCTCTGGCGAGATCTCGGCTAGAAATCCGGCATCTTGGAATCGGGAGCCATGATGCGGAAGCTTCAAGACATCAACCGATTCAAGATCGAATTCGCGCCGTAATTTGGCTTGAACTTCAGGTTCGATATCGCCGGTGACAAGGATCTTTCTATCATTCCATGTCACCAGAGCTACAACACTTTGGTTGTTCTCTTGTGAGCCATCTCCTCCAAGAGATTGAAAATTTCCTCCAGTCCCATCGGGCCATAAGATCTGAATTACGACCTCACCGATTGATGCCTTAAGTCCTTGTCTAACTTTGGTAGCTTTGAATTCAATTATTTCATCAATGATGGTGTTGCCATTACTCCACACCTCTCCAATTTCGAATTTTCTACTTAAGCCCTTCGCACCAAAATAGTGGTCTGCATGCCCATGTGAAATCACAACCAGAGGAAGGCTTTTGATTCCTGAACTCCGAAGACAACGTGCAAGTAAACGTGGTTCTGGTCCAGCATCAAAGAGAATTCCGCTGCCTGCTCCAAGATTGAGCACGAGCGCATCACCCTGTCCGACATCACATTGCACTATCTTCCAGTCGTTTCCAGGAAACATTATGCGCGCTGCTACTACGTTGCCCAACACAATAATCAGGACAATCATGAGTATCTTGTAGGACCTGCGACTGAAGAGAAGAAAGCAAAGCAGAACAAAACTTATGAATAACCAAAAATTGAGACCGATATTTGGAGTTGAATCCGACCAGCTCGCAACCGTTGCGATCCATTGCGCACATACGTGCGCTGGCCAAATCAGTGCCTTACTCAGGAAATCAATCGGCATCGAAAGTAAAGAAAGAAACCCCAGAATCGTTATTGGCGCTACGGCGGGAGCGGCCAGAACATTGAAAAAGATGCTGAAGGTGGAAATCTCCCCTGCAAGGATCAACAAATAGGGAGTACACGCAATTGTCGCTGCGCACGGAACTGCGATCAATTCTGCGATTACTTCTGGCAAAAAACGAGACATTCTCGAGGTGAGCGCTGGTGATATGAAAATCAACCCGCTTGTTGCCAGAACGGAGAGAATGAAACCTGGATCATGAGCTTGAAATGGGTCAATCAAGATCAGCAGTGAAATCGCTGTTGCAAGTGCTGCAACTGAATTGCGAGAGTTGCCACTTGCACGAGCCACGATTACGACTCCGGCCATCACGCCAGCACGTAGAACTGAGGGTGAAGGTCTCACCAGCAGGAGAAAAAGTACGAGGAAGGTTGAAGTCAGAACTAACCGAGGAATGATTCTCGGAACTATTCGACGGGTCATGAAGAAGACTAAAGAACTAACAATCGCGAAGTTTGCCCCGCTCACGGCAGTGAGATGAGATAAGCCAGCACGCCGCATCTCATCGGTGAAGACAGAGCTCTGCAACGTGGTATCACCAATGATCATGCCCGGAATAAGTGCACCTGCATCATCGCCAAATTTTGATAGTTGCTCACGAAATGCCCAGCGGAACTTGGTCAGCACTTTGGCCAAAAGAGACGGCGGTGAAATTACCTTTATGTTCTGCGAGGTAATGAGCGTTCCAGCAACTCGCTTCTCTGAAGTTTGAATTAAGGAACCAGTTAATTCGATTTCTTCACCAATAACATGCTCTGAATTCACATCTGCGATAACTCGAATAGGAACGCGAACACCGCTAGCGTTACCTGAAATCGAAATCCAGGACGTCCGCGCAATGAATGAAAGTTTGCCGCCGTTGAGCAGTGAACCTTTCACTTTTTTGATTGTTCGCTTAGGTTCGCTCGTCACAACTGCGCGCACTTTTACTTCAGAATTTCCTCCAATCAATCGCGCAACTGTACTCTGCTGCAAAGTTGACTCGTGAACGCTGTAGATCGCACCACCTACAAGAAGTGAGAAAAGGAGAACGGTTGTGAGAGAGTAACGCCGAAATAAGGCATAAGCGCCGACAAGTAATGCAAGACCCTGGAACCAAGATAAGTAACCGGCAAGGATTGCGCCGAACCACAGCCCGCAGGCATAAACAAGAAGTCTTAAATCAGCATGCGGCCCGCGCTTTGCGCGCTCTACAGCGTTAAACGTGAGCGAATCTTCTCCAAAGTCTTTGGTCCAACTCCAGAGACTTTGAGTAGATCCTCTATAGCCATAAATGGGCCATTTTGATTACGGTAAGTAATGATACGCGCAGCAATGACTGGCCCAATTCCCGCAAGCGAATCGAATTCTGGCTTAGTGGCTCGATTTATATTGATTGTTCCAGTGAACTTCTTAGTTGATTTTGGATTCGTCGCTGAGAGTTTGGAAACATATCCGACATAGATCTGTTCACCATCCACCAATACCCGAGCCAAATTGATCTCGCTTGTATCTACCCCTTTAAGTGCACCGCCTGCTGCTTTAATGGCATCAGCTACGCGAGATCCTTGGAGCAATGGATACACGCCAGGTGTTTTTACCTTGCCCGCAACATGGATCAAGATTGTTGATTGAATGGGAGAGATAGATAGAACTGGCTTCGGTGATTCCTGAGCAATAGCGCTCCCTCGAGTTGTGAGAAAGAGAAAGACCGAAAATGTGATGGCTACAAGCGAGACTGCAATCAATCCTTTCTTCTGGTCAGATGAAAAGCCTAAGAAATTATCTTTTAATTCACGTATCTGCATGGGCGCATTGAAGCCCCGCCTCTTCAATAGATTTCAATAATTAATGAGATTAGTGCAGAACTAGATAATGTGGATAGCGCGTACTACAGGACGATATTGACGAACTTGGGCGCCTTGGTGATGACCTTCTTAGGGGTCTGAGAACCTAATTCGGCTTTGACCGCTTCATCAGCCATTGCCATCGCTTCGAGTTCGGCATCTGTGGTGTTAGGCGAGATATCAATGCGTGACTTGATCTTTCCGTTTATTTGGAAGATTGCAGTGACTGAATCCTGGGTAAGTAAGTCGGGATTAACAGTTGGCCATCCTGCGAGCGCCACAGATGGTTTATGTCCAAGCTTTTCCCACATCTCTTCTGCGGTATACGGAGCAATCAATGAGAGTGAAATAGCGACAATTTCAGTGGCCTCACGAACGGCAGGGTCTGCCGGTCCGCATCCCGAATCAATTGCTTTACGCGTTGCATTCACTAGCTCCATTACTCGCGCAACGGCGACATTGAAGCGGAATGATTCGACTGCAAACGAGATGTCATGAAGCGCTCTATGAGTAACTTTTCGCAGCGCAAGATCACCGGATGAAAAATCAATTCCGGCAGCACTAGTAACATCACCTGCAAGGCGCCATGCGCGATTGAGGAATTTGGCAGAACCAGCCGGTGAAACATCGGCCCAATCCACATCATCTTCCGGCGGACCAGCAAAGACCATGGTCAATCGGATTGCGTCAACGCCATGTTTCTCTAACTCGTCCGAGAGGCGAACAAGATTTCCACGACTCTTACTCATCGCAGAGCCATCCATGATGACCATACCTTGGTTTAAGAGGCGAGTGAACGGTTCAGTGAAATTCAAATACCCCATGTCATTCAACGCTTTGGTGAAGAATCGGGAATAGAGCAAGTGCAAGATCGCGTGGGTTACGCCACCAACATATTGGTCAACTGGTAACCAAGTATCCACTTCCTCTTTGACGAAAGGTTTGTCGTGTGAATTGACACTTGTGTAACGCAAGAAGTACCACGATGAATCGACAAATGTATCCATAGTGTCGGTGTCGCGTAACGCTTTACCGCCACACTTAGGGCAAGCAACATTGACCCAATCGAGGGCTGTAGCAAGTGGTGATGTTCCCTTGGGTTTGAGATCAAGCGTTGATGAATCAGGAAGTCTTACTGGAAGTTGATCATCTGGAACAGGGACCTCACCGCACTTTTCACAATGAATGATTGGGATAGGTGTACCCCAATAACGCTGACGTGAGATGAGCCAATCGCGAAGACGATAATTATTCGACGCTTTTCCAAGACCTTTAGCCTCAAGTTCAGAAGTGATTTTCTTGATGGCGTCAGCGCTACTTAGTCCATTTAATGAGCCAGAGTTGATGAGCTTTCCATCTCCATCAGTCGCAACGCCGCTGGTTGCGGGATCCTCTTCCTCAGTCTCTACGACCACCCGCACAGGAAGTTTCATTGCACGCGCAAAATCTAAATCGCGCTGATCATGCGCTGGTACAGCCATAATCGCGCCAGTTCCATAATCAGCAAGAACATAATCACTAGCCCAGATTGGAATTCGTTCGCCATTGACTGGGTTAATGGCGTGACGACCCAAGAAAACGCCAGTCTTCGGACGATCGGTTGCGAGGCGATCGATATCGCTTGCGGCTTTAACTGAATCAAAGTATTTATTGAATTCAGATTCGACGGAAGTTCCCGTGACGAGATCGCGCGCCAAGTCGCTATCAACAGCAACGACCATAAATGTTGCACCATACAAAGTGTCGGGTCGTGTCGTGTAAATGACTACAGGCTTATCGCGATCTTCAATCTCAAATGTGACTTCCGCACCAACGGACTTCCCGATCCAGTTGCGCTGCATCGTTAAGACTTTCTCGGGCCATTTACCTTCGAGTTGCTGCATATCTGCTAGTAAACGTTCGGCATAGTCCGTGATCTTGAAATACCACTGATTCAATTTCTTCTTGGTGACCGCGTTGTCGCATCGTTCACAAAGTCCAGCAACAACTTGTTCGTTTGCAAGCACAGTCTGGCAATCAGGGCACCAGTTGACCGCCGAATCCTTCCGATAAGCAAGACCTTTTTCATACATCCGATTAAAGATCCATTGATTCCACTTGTAGTACTCCGGATCGCATGTATAAAGAACGCGATCCCAATCAAACGAACATGCGTAGCGTCGCATCGAGGCGCGCTGAGTGTTGATGTTTTCGTACGTCCAAATACTTGGATCTTCGTTACGTTTGATCGCGGCATTTTCTGCGGGTAATCCGAATGCATCCCAACCAATCGGGTGCATGACGTTGAAACCTTTTTGTACCCAATATCGAGCGATTACATCGCCCAGCGCATATGCCTCCGCGTGGCCCATGTGAAGGTCGCCCGATGGATAGGGAAACATGTCGAGCACGTATTTCTTCGGGCGTGGATCATCGGTTCTGCCCGAACGAAATGGCGCAATCTCATCCCAGATCGGAAGCCACTTTTCTTGGACGTGATGAACGTCGTACGCCTCATGCATGTGCGTAGGTTACCGCCAACGAACGCCGGTTAATTCCTCGCTGACGCTCCATAGATTGCGCGCCAAGCTTTGATCGTAAGCGATTGAACGCGCCCGTGTTGCTTTTGGAAAGCCACGCATTTCCATCAACCCATCTGGGCCGATATATGTTGCGCCATACAGGTTAGGGAATGTAGCAGCGCAGAGCGTTGGAAGTGCGCCACGTGAAGCAGATTGGGCGATGACCGCATTCATGAGCGAGGTAACTCTCTCTTCAACAACTTTGCCGCGCATCTGCGGACTTACCGATTGAAGATTGGTATTTGAATAACCAGGATGAGCGGCAAATGCATTAAATGGATATCCGCGCGCAGTCGACATTCGTTGTAGTTCGAAGGTAAAAAGTAGATTCGCTAACTTGCTGGCTCCATAAGCGCCCCAAGGTTGGTACTTATTGCGCCCTAAGCAGATGTCACGAATGGTTTCAGTTGATCCATCGCCAAATGAACCCATCCGATGAGCCTGGCTAGCAATTGAAACAACCCTCGACTTCACACGATCCGAAAGTAATCCTGCGAATGCAAAATGCCCTAAATGGTTTGTTCCCATTTGTAATTCGAAATCATCTGCGGTTTTCGTAAATGGAACTGCCATAACGCCGGCGTTGAGAATCAGAACATCGATGTTAGAGGTGACTTCGCGTGCTGCTTTGCGAACGCTATTGAGATCTGCAAGATCAAGGATAAGAATGGAGACTCGTTCGCTCGCGAGTTCTTTACGGGTTCGTTCCGCCTTCTCCTCGCTGCGTCCGGTGATTGTGACGCGAGCGCCGGCACGAACTAACTCGCGCGCAGCTTCTTTGCCAATTCCACTTGTTGCTCCAGTAATAAGAAAATGTTGTCCGGAAAGATCTGGAAGATCGCGCGCTGACCAGCCGCTCGGGATACGCTGGAGCGGAAGTCGGGCATTCGTTGCGTCTGTCATCGAGTGGAGCTAAGGGGACTTGAACCCCTGACCCCCTGCATGCCATGCAGGTGCGCTACCAGCTGCGCCATAGCCCCGAACTTTTGTGATGCGCGGCAGACCTTACCCGAACTACGCGCCGCTTTCCTCTCCGTAAATCGGCTCGGGCAGCGAACCGGCGTTATGTTCGACAAGTACCCAGCCTTTGCGATGATGACCATTTTCAAGAATCGACCATGAAGCATTTGAAAGTCCGCCAATTGCAGACCATTGCGTCATTGGCATATCGAGCATCTTTCCAAGGATGCACCGCGCAGTTCCACCATGAGTCACGACAATAAGAGTTGAGACTTCATCACTCAGCGCTCGATTAATCGCATTAACGGCGCGTTCTGCAATCGCGCTTCGACGTTCTCCGGTTTGTCCTGCAGGATCATCGGTCCCATCTAGCCAATTCACGAATCGATCAAGATCTTCAGCGCGATTCTCGGCGCCAGTCTTGCCTTCCCAATTTCCACCATGAGTCTCTCGAAGTCCGGCATCAATCTCAACCGTAAGTTTTGAGATTCGCGATAAAGCAGCCGCAGTTTGTTGGGCACGTATCAAGTCACTCGAGACTATGCGAGATGGCTGTAGCGCCATCAACAATGGAGCAGCGCGCTCTGCTTGTCGTATACCAACGTCATTGAGTGGAATATCTGAATGTCCTTGAAAACGATTCTCGATATTCCAATCGGTTTGCCCATGACGCCAGAGGACTATTCGTTGATTCAACATCAAGATTTTCCTCTTTTGAAATCTTCTGCCGCATTGACCGCAGCCAACGGAAAGGTCGGACAGTCATTCCATAGTCGATCAAGCATGTAATAACTTCTAATCTCTTCAGTTTGAATATGCACCACGAGATCTTCGTAGTCCAAAAGAATCCAATGTTCGGAACTCTCTCGTCGTGCAGGTTTCTCCCCCACCAGAGCAAGTTGTCGTTCAACTTCATCGGCAATCGCATCGATCTGTCGCTCATTCTGACCACTAACGAGAAGGAAAACTTCGCTCAATAACATCTGTTCCGATAGATCAATCGCCAATAAATCAGTGCCCAACTTCTCAATTGCCGCACTGGCGGCGAGTTGAAGGTGCTCAAGCGTTGCCTTACGCGGCGCCATAGAGCCTCTTTTCGATGATGTACCGATGCACTTCCTGCGGAATAAAATGCGATACATCTCGACCCTCTGCAAGTAAGTGTCGCACTGCTGTTGCAGAGATATCGAGCGCTTTAATCTCCATCGAACTCCACTTAACCTCGGCATGAACGTTGGCAGTTTCTATGGCATGTCCGGGGCGAATAATTACAAGGAAATCAACGATCTTTGTTAATTCCTCAAACCTGTGCCAGCTCGCAATATTCTGAAGCGCGTCACTTCCGATGATCCATGTGTATTGTGCTTCTGGTTCGTTTTCAATTAAATGCTTGGCAGTATCAATGGCATACGACGGTCCTGTTCGGGACACTTCGCAATCATCAACGTCGACTCTTTTTCCCTTTAGCGCCATTCGTGTCATTGCCAATCGATCTAATTTCGATGCATGCATTTCTTTCTGCCATGGGTCGCCAGCAGGAATGACAATCAGCCTTTCAAATATTTTCGAATCAAGAATTGAGGTAATCAGATATAGGTGACCATTGTGTATGGGATCGAATGAGCCACCAAAGATGGCAATTTTTTTAGTCGCGATCAAGGCGCAATACGAAATAGAGCAAGAGCATCAAGACAGCAAAAGCGAAGCCTCCGAAAAATATTGGATGCGCGGGAAGTTCTCGACCTTCTTCGCTATAGAGCGATAGTGATGTGCTCGCAAAAAGTGCCTTCAACATGGTTGCATCCTAACTCTTAACGGGGACCATTTTCCAAAAGTGCAATGAATGCAGCCTCATCAAGGATTGGTACGCCGAGTTCCTCGGCCTTTGCTGCTTTAGACCCCGGAGAATCACCAACGACAACATAGTCCGTTTTCTTAGATACCGACGAAGCAGCTTTTCCACCCCGTTCGGTAATCGCTTCAGTGACCCCATCGCGAGTGAAATTTGCCAGAGATCCCGTAACTACAAGCGTCAGTCCTGCCAAAGTCTGCGTCTTGGTCGAAGCAACAACTCCTTCCATCGCAACGCCGGCTGATGTCCACTTCGAAACAATCGATCGATGCCAATCTTCAGCAAACCATTCATGAATGCTCACGGCGATAACGTTTCCAACTCCATCCACTAAGGACAACTCATCGATTGTGGCCTTAGAAATCGCTGAAATTGAACCAAAGTTATTTGCCAGCGCCTGTGCGGCGGTTGGCCCAACGTGACGAATAGATAGAGCGACGATGACACGCCACAAGGGACGTGACTTTGCCCCTTCTAACGCTTGAATAAGTTTCTCGGCATTGGCTGCCAAGGAGCCATCTTTCTTTCGAAAAAAATCACTTTTTGACAATACTTTTTCCGTCAGCGAGAAGAGATCAGACTCATCATGAATTAAACCATCGGCAAGAAGTGCATTTGTTGCTTCATAACCCAGAACATCGATATCGAGAGCCGCTCGCGATCCAATGTAATAGATGCGTTCTCGTAATTGCGCCGGACAACTCCGAGCGTTTGGGCAGCGGATATCAACATCGCCTTCTGATATTGCTCGTAGCGCGGTTCCACATTCCGGGCAATTCTTCGGCATCCGGAATGCACGCTCTTTACCTGTTCGCTTTTCAATAACGGGGCCAAGAATTTCTGGAATGACATCGCCAGCTTTTCGAAGCACAACAACATCACCAATCAGTACTCCCTTGCGCTGGACTTCTTCAATGTTATGCAACGTCGCATTGGTGACAGTCGAACCAGCGACACGAACCGGTTCCATGAAACCAAAGGGGGTAACTCTTCCCGTTCTGCCAACACTCACTTTGATATCAAGTAACTTGGTAGTCACCTCTTCAGGTGGATACTTGTATGCGATCGCCCACTTAGGCGCGCGGGATGTGGCTCCGAGCGCTTTTTGCTGTGTCCGTTCATTTACCTTGATAACAACGCCATCTATTTCATGCTCTACATCATGGCGATGTTCCAAGTAGTACTGAATGAATTCCTTCACTTCCGCCTTGTTTTTCGACACTTTGAAGCGTTTACTCGTGGGCAATCCCCAAGCCTGCATCGCCTTATAGGCATCACTCTGAGTTTCACAATCGAATCCCTCTGCTGCTCCAATTCCATGAACCACCATGGCAAGCGGACGCGATGCCGTAATTCGCGGATCTTTCTGACGTAACGAACCTGCTGCGGCATTTCGTGGATTTGCGAAGACGTTCTTGCCAGACTCCTCAAGAGAATCATTGAGTTCGTTGAATTTCTTCAGCGGAAAGAAAACCTCGCCCCGAACTTCTACCAGCGCTGGAAAATCACCTTTGAGATCATGCGGGACGCCACTAATAGTCTTTACATTCAAGGTGACATCTTCACCCGTCGTGCCATTGCCTCGAGTGAGCGCTCGTATCAGCTTTCCATTTTCGTAAAGCAGGTTGATGGCAAGTCCATCCACTTTGACTTCACATAACCAAGTATTTTTTGGAGATTCCTTTGCGACTCGATCAAACCAAGCATCTAATTCATCGTCACCAAATGCGTTATCAAGACTCATCATTTTTTCGCGATGATCGAATTGGTCAAAATGAGTGGCAAATCCGCCTCCGACATCCAAAGTCGGAGAATGCGGATCGCGCAGTTCTGGATTCTTGTTCTCGAGCAGAACTAATTTCTTCCAGAGCGAATCAAATTCTGCATCAGAGATAATCGGTTTATCGAGAACGTAATACCGATACTGATGGTCACGAATCGCTTCAGTCAGTTCCGCCATCTGGTGGCGTATCTCGGCGCTCGACATTCTTACTTTGTCCCAGTGATGGTGGCAGAACCGACGACGCGATCACCGTCATAAATAACCATCGCTTGACCCGGCGCTAGCCCGAAAATTGGTTCATCAACAATTGCTACAAGAGTTTCGATGTTCTCGCTGATGATTCGATAGTAACTACAGCTATGGGGTGTTCCGTGAGCCCGAACCTGGACAAAACCCTTATATGGCGCAGTTTCTGTGGCTTCCGGCGTCGGACCACACCAGATTGGTTTCTCACCACGAATCTCGGTTATGGCCAAGGCATCGCGATTCCCCACTACTACCGTGTTCGATACAGGTTCAATCTTCAATACATACCGTGGTTCTCCACTCTTGGCGGGAACAGTGAGGCCGAGACCTTTCCGCTGTCCGACCGTGTAGGTATATGCGCCCTTGTGTTCACCTAATTTATTTCCCTCTTCATCAACAATTGGCCCTACTTCACTTCCCAATCTTTCGCGCAACCAGCCAGCGTTATCACCCGAGGGAACAAAACAGATGTCATGGCTATCTGGCTTGAGTGCAACAGAGAGGCCGCGAGCTTGAGCTTCTTTTCGTACATCTTCTTTTGTCGTATCACCTAACGGAAAAAAAGCGCCTTGTAACTGTTGGCGATTGAGAACTGCAAGTACATAGGACTGATCTTTTTCGGGATCGATTGCGCGAAATAATTCGCGCCCATTAGAGGTTTCTTGTGTCTGCGCGTAATGACCTGTGACTACGCCATCAAAACCCATTGCTTGCGCACGATCGAGAACTGCCGCAAATTTGATTTTCTCATTACAGCGAAGGCAAGGATTTGGGGTATTGCCTGCTGCATATTCCGATAAGAAATTCTCAACTACGTTCTCGTGAAATTCATCAGACATATCCCAGATATAAAAAGGAATTCCGATGGCATCGGCAGCACGCCGTGCGTCATGAGAATCTTCGATAGTGCAACACCCTCGTGCGCCAGAGCGATACTTTTTCGGATTCTTCGAAAGCGCTAGATGAACTCCAATTACCTCATGTCCCGCCTCTTTGGCGCGCGCAGCAGCGACAGCAGAATCAACTCCGCCACTCATGGCTGCGATCAACTTCATGGAGAGCCTTCCTATCCGCGATATGCAGCGCGTGCTCTATCGATGACGCGCTTGATACAGGTCTGAAGGTATTCGATATCAGTGTCAGTGTTGGAGGTTCCAAGCGAGAAACGCAGCGATGATCGGGCTTCTTTCTCGCTCAATCCCATGGCCATGAGGACATGGCTCGCTTCTTGAACGCCTGCACTACAGGCAGATCCTGTCGAGCACGCGATGCCTTCCGCATCAAAGAGAAGGAGTAGCGAGTCACTCTCTGTTCTTGGAAAAGAGATGTTGGCGATTCCAGGCAAAGTATCGCCAGACATAACGCCATTGAGAGTTGCATCTGGAACTTCGCTTTGAATCGCTGCAATTAATTTCGCGCGCAAAGCGCGAACTTTCTCTGTATTTACATCTAGATCTCGAATCGCAGATTGAACGGCTGCTGCAAAAGCAACAATGCCAGCAGAATTTAAAGTTCCACTGCGAATATCTCGCTCTTGTCCCCCACCGTGCAATATTGGAGTGATGTCAACGCCCTTGCGAAGCACAAGAGCTCCAACTCCAATTGGTCCGCCTACTTTATGTGCGCTGATCGTCATGGCAAAGATTCCAAGTTCTTTGAAGGAAAGTGGGACCTTTCCAAGACTTTGGACCGCATCGGTATGCACCGGAATATCAAAAGATTGTCCGAGTTTGGCAATACGCGCGATGGGCTGAAGAGTTCCTACTTCATTATTTGAATGCATGATGCTGATGAGAGCAATCTCTTCATGTCTTTCTCGAATGATTTCCTCCAACGAGGGAAGATCTACATACCCCTCGCGGGAGACTGGGACTTCGATGATTTCTGCACCTTCGAAATCTTCCAACCACCGAGCCGGATCCAAGACTGCATGATGTTCGAAACGCGAAATGACAACAACATTTCGAGCGATCCCGTCTTTATTGCGATGCCAAAATGCGCCTTTGAGCGCCAAGTTATTTGCTTCTGTACCTGAGCCAGTGAAAATGATTTCACTTGCATGTGAGCCGATGATTGATGCGAGTTTTTCCCGAGCTTCCTCAACATCTTTGCGAACCGTTCGACCGTATGTATGGAGGCTCGAGGCATTTCCAATCTGACGCGATTGCTCGATAAATGCCTGGAGCGCTACCTCAGAAATAGGCGTAGTCGCAGCATTATCGAGATACACGCGTGGCATGGCGTAATTCTAACTGTGGTGCGGCTACAGCAATTAACTGCGCTTGGCCTGAATGGCTTCGCGCGCTTGTGGCAAAACCGCAAATAGATCTCCGACTACACCAAAGTCAGCGAGATCAAAGATTGGAGCTTCTGGGTCCTTATTGATTGCAACAATCGTCTTTGAAGTTTGCATACCAGCGCGATGTTGAATCGCTCCTGAGATCCCGCAAGCTACATAGAGTTGAGGACTTACTGTCTTTCCAGTCTGTCCCACTTGATGCGTATGCGGGTACCAGCCAGCATCGGTAGCGGCGCGAGATGCGCCTACAGCTGCGCCCAACAAATCAGCCATCGCTTCAACTTGAGTGAAGTCGCCATTGGTTCCGCGACCACCTGAGACAACAATCTTCGCTTCAGTAAGTTCTGGACGACCGCCCTTGACCGCTGGTTGAACGTTTGTGATCTTCACTAATTTCGCCTTATCTGAAATTGTGACATTTACCTTCTCCACAACGGGCGTATTTGAAGTGCTAGCACCTTCAATTGCGCTTGGTCGAATAGTGATGACGGGAATTCCGTGTGTGACTTTCGAACTAACAGTAAATGAGCCGCCGAACACTGATTGAGTAGTTGCGAAATCGGCAGCGACATCAACAGCGTCAGTAATGATTCCACTGCCTGCGCGGACAGCTAGACGACCAGCAATCTCCTTGCCACGTGCGCTTGATGCAACAAGAACTGCAGCAGGTTTGTGTGAATCAACTAATTGGGCAAGCACATCGACCATTGCTGGGATTCCAAATTGCGCAAAGTCATCGCTTTCTACCGCGACAACCTTCTCCACATCAGTCCCTGCTAATTGTGCGCCAAGCGCATCGGCAGCTCCATTCGCACAAAGAATTACGGCGACTGGAGTTCCACCGCGCTTTGCAAAAGTTGCGAGTTCAGCCACTGTTTTGGCTACTTTCCCGCCGTCATGATCTGCGAGAAGAATTACATCAGACATATTTACACCAACCGCTTCTCTGCTAGATATTCAGCTAACTTGCTTCCGCCATCGCCAGAATCCTCAATCTTGATTCCTTTATCGCGAGGTGGGCGAGCTTGCGCATCGGCCACGGCGCTCCATGCTCCGGTAGCGCCAACTTCGGAATTCGAAATCCCAACGTCGGCCAATGATTTTGTCTCGATAACTTTCTTCTTTGCCGCCATGATTCCCTTGAATGACGGATAACGCGGTTCGTTAATCTTTTCAATAACGCTTACAACGCATGGAAAACTCGCGGACATTGTCTCTACTCCGCTCTCCGTCATACGTGCGATTTCGACCGCGGAATTTGCTGCATCAACTTTAACTGAGCCAGCGAAAGTGAGTTGTGCCCAGCCGAGTCTTTCGGCCAACATCGCTGGAACAACGCTCATTCGAGCATCAGTTGATTCTGTGCCACAGAAAACTAAATCAAACCCACCTGCTGCAACGACATCTGATAAGACTTTGGAGGTTGCGATTGCATCGGAACCAGCAAGAGCTGCATCAGCAATCAAGATTCCGCTATCAGCGCCCATCGATAAGCCTTTTCTAATCGCTTCGGATGCTCGGTCTGGGCCCATAGAGATCAAAGTAATTGTGTGTTCAGGAGTTTCTTTTCCTTCATTGAGCGGTTCGACAATTCGAAGCGCTTCCTCGATTGCATATTCATCAAGATCATTAAGGACTGCATCAACGCCGGCTCGGTCTAAAACGCCGCCGACCATTTTCTTTTCTGCCCATGAGTCAGGCACTTGCTTAACGCAGACCGCAATCTTCATACTGGCTATGTTACTGGGCAGTAACCTGGCGCTCCAATCGAAGTTCGGCTCGCCAACTCTGCTTAGATAGCAAGGTGAAGCCCGCGAATCCTCATATTTTGGGCAACCATCCCACCGAAGGCGGCACAGATTTCGCGCTCTGGGCACCTGCGGCCGATGCCGTCGAGTTATGCCTCTTTGATCATCGGGGCGATCACTCGGAACAGTGGTTGGAGACTCGCTTCTCCCTCGCTCACCGCGATGGACCAATCTGGCATGGGTATCTCGCGGGAATCAGACCCGGACAGCGTTACGGATACCGCGTTTATGGGCCGTGGCGTCCTGAACAAGGTTGGAGATTTAACCCAGCAAAAGTTTTGATCGATCCATACGCCCATCTCCTCGATGGCGAGTTGACGTACTCACCAGAAATCTTCGGCCATCAATCGATTGACGCAGTAGGAAACGGTGATGTCAACATTCGTGATGACCGAAACTCACTCGGTTTTGTCCCGATATCTGTTGTGACGGCGCACTCTCCTCGCATTATCCATCGTCCGCATACGCCATGGAAGCGAACATTTATTTATGAAGCACATGTTCGCGGTTTAACTGCAGCCAACGTAGAAATTCCCCCACACGAACGCGGAACTTATAAAGCGCTCGGCCATCCATCGACAATTAATCATCTGCAACGACTCGGAGTTACCGCTCTAGAGCTTCTTCCCATTCACCACTTCGTAACTGAGACGCACACTTATGCCCGCGGTAGGGAGAATCACTGGGGTTACAACCCACTAGCTTTCTCTGCGCCGCATCGAAAATATGCTGCGACTGATGATCCAATCAAAGAATTGCAAGACAGCGTGGATGCGCTACATGCCGCTGGTATCGAAGTTTTGCTAGATGTCGTCTATAACCATACTGCTGAAGAAGGGCGACAAGGTCCAACGCTTTCTTTCCGAGGTATCGACAATAAGACTTTCTATCGCCACTCCGTTGACGATCAATATGAGGATGTCACAGGATGCGGAAATACCATGGATTCTCGCCGTCCATTCGTGACCCGCATGATTATCGATTCACTTCATTGGTGGAGTCAGATCATTGGTATTGATGGTTTTCGATTTGATCTCGCGACTGCAATCTCGCGCGGCGATCAAGGAATCGACACTTTTGGACCGCTTATCTCAGCCATTTCAGCTGATCCGATCTTGCGCGATCGAAAACTCATCGCCGAACCGTGGGATACGGCGGGATATGCGCTCGGGGATTTTCCACATCCATGGCGTGAGTGGAATGACGCATATCGCGATGCAACTCGACAGTTCTGGCTCGGCGATAGCGCCCGCGGTCACAGCAACGGAGTCTCCGATTTAGCTCGTCGAGTCGCCGGCTCACACGATGTCTTCTATTTCCGCGGCCCTACTTCCTCAATCAACTTTGTGACTGCACATGATGGTTTCACTCTGCATGATCTCGTTAGCTATAACCAGAAACATAATGAGGCCAACGGCGAAGAAAATCGTGATGGCACCGACACTAATCGCTCGTGGAACGTTGGAATTGAAGGAAAAACTGACGAATCCGAAATTCTTGCCAAACGCATTCGACTCAAGAAATCGATACTCGCTACCTTGATGCTCTCATCGGGAGTTCCCATGATTGCTATGGGTGACGAATCTTCCCGCTCTCAATCGGGTTGCAACAATGCCTACTCACTCTCCCCTAATCACGCTCCCGCTGCTCCAGAAAATTTCGACGGTGGTTGGATGAATATGTGGGACCACAATGAAGAGCAAGAAGATTTAATCGAGACAGTCGCTGCGCTCGCACGAATTCGATCGACGTATATGGTTGATGCGGTTGAGCAGTTCTTCACGGGCGAGATAGATCAAGGAACTAAACGAAAAGACTTAGCATGGTTTGGTCGCGATGGTTTAGAGATGTCATCTCACAATTGGCAGGATAACTCTTTACGCTACTTAGCATTTAGTATCGAAGCGACCCACAATCAAGGTCTATTCGTGGTCCTCAACAGTGACGGTGAAAAAAACACATTCACTCTGCCTAATAAGACATGGGGAAACTCGTTCAGAACCGTCTTTGATTCAACTGCGCGCGTAAATGATTTCAGTCCATCTTTAAAGAAACCAAGCGACGTAATCGAAGTTAAAGGTATGAGTGTTCAGGTCTGGCTGATAAATCGAAGCTAGTTGACTTTGAATGACACTGTCACGGTTGAGGTAATAGTTTTCTCAATCGTGGAAGTGTCGTAATAGCCACCTGAAGAGGTATCGACTGAATCTGGGGACGTTACTTGGAACGGACCAGATCGGACGCTCATCACATTTCCAACTTTTCCGCCGGTCGCTTCTACGATCGCCTTCGCTCTGACTTGGGCATCTTCCATCGCTTGCTTGAGGAGCTCAGGTCGCAATTCGCTCAACTTCGATACGTAGTACTGGGGACCATAGTTGGTGACACTGACTCCACTTTGCAATAGCGAACCAATTCCTGATGATAATTTCTTTATCAGTTGGACATCGGTGCTTCGGACAGTGATTGTGCGTGAACCTCGATAATTCAAAATGCGACCCGTGTTATTTCCATTGAGAAACTCTTCTTGTGCATAGGCTGAAACTGAACCTAGTTCTATCGAATCAGAGGGCACTCCACCATCAGTGAGGTACCTCGAGACTGCAACTGTCGCATTCTCTACTCGCTTGACCGATTCTGAAATCGTAGGAGCAACTTGCTCCGCATTCAAAGTCCACACAGCTTTATCGGCCGATACATTAACTCGCGCCGATCCGGTCACAGAGATACCTTCGCCAGAACGCGATGCAAATCCACTTCCAACTTGATTGAGACCTAAGCCCATCGCGATTGCAAGAATCGCCGCTGAAACAATCAGCGAGAGAGTTCTTTGATTTTCATTCTCACTCATACTGAAAGCCTATCAGCGATATCGTCACACCCATCTATCTCTATTCTCCGAAATGGTTCAAGTTGATCATTCCAAGGTTTACCCAGCAATCTTTCAATCTCTTCGCAGATGTCACGATCTTTGAGATTAGTCATGAGAGCGCTTTGTAATTGATGTTCATTAATCATGATGTCACCGTGAGGGCCGATATTCGCACGGAACAATCCGAGCTCTGGCGTGTGCATGTATAGGGAACCATCACTGCCATTCGTAGCAGCTTCATAGATTTCAAAGTTCAGATAGTGCCAACCACGAAGTGCGCTCGCTAACTTCGCACCCGTGCCCAGCACCCCATTCCAATTCAGATGAGTTCGCCATGTTGAAGGAGTGATTGGTTGCGGATCCCATCTCAGATTGTGCGGGCTACCAAGGGCATCGTTAATTGACCATTGGATATGAGACAGCACTACTTTCGGCGCTGAATAGATCGATATCCGACCATGCGAGGTACCGATACCGTACGGTTCCAACGCACTCGGTCCACCAAGTGGCTTCTTACTTTGTGACGACATAGCTGCTCCCAGTAAATGAAGCCGCATCCTTGGATAGATGCGACCTTCCCCAGCCCATCTATCGTCGTTGACCGCATTCTTCACCTATACATGTGCCTCTGCCAAGCCCTCGCCTGCCATGCACACCGTTCTGCCGCCTCTGTAAATCAAGGTAGGCTTCCTCCTAGTCCAACGCTTATCAGTACCCGCTTGCTAGCTTTTGCTTGAATCGGTATCGCTGTAGAACGGAAAGACTGGCGAACGTGGAATTCACGTTTGTCCCCAAAATACCGAAGGAAAGTAAATGGCAACAGGCACAGTTAAGTGGTTCAACTCTGAAAAGGGTTTTGGTTTCATCGCTGTTGATGGCGGCGGACAGGACGTATTCGTCCACTACTCCGCAATCCAGGGCAATGGCTACAAGTCCCTTGAAGAAGGTCAGTCAGTGACTTTCGAAGTCGTCCAAGGCCCAAAGGGTCCTCAGGCAGACCAGGTCACAGCTAACTAATTACCAAGTAACTAGTTTAAAAAGCCCCAAGGAAACTTGGGGCTTTTTTATTTGCTCGCTTTTTCCTTCGCTGCAGCGATTGCTTTCACCGGAGATAAATCTTTTCCGACTTTCCACGCATCAAGATACTTCCAAGGATAAAGAACTCCGCGACGAATCTTCCAATCTCCAGGCTTAGTTGGATAGGAGATTCCAAAATGAAGATGTGGCTTTGTGCCTCGAGCGCTTCCAGTTGAACCAACCTCGCCAAGTTTCTGTCCGGCTGTGACAACTACTCCAGGTTCAATTCCAGGTTCGACTTTAGACAGGTGCGATCCGTAGTACCGAACGCCATCTTCTCCGATGATGGAGACTGACAATCCCCCGCGATCTTTTCCTAGATTTGTTTTGCCACTCCATAAGTCTTTGAGATTCACATCTTCAACTGTCCCATTTATCGGCGCTACAAAGGCGCAGCCTTTTTTCGCCTGAATATCTGTGGCGGGATAGTCATGATGATACTTTCCATACGTTGCAGCGCAATTTGCTACCGGAAATACATAAATCGGTGCGGCCTGTGCTGCTGGCAGGCTCGAAAGCAACAAAATGCTTGCAAGCAAGTATTTCTTCATCGTAAAGCCGCCTTATCTAATTTCGCAGTCACCATCATGTGCGGCACCGTGAGTGCCCAAACAACAACGAGTGACAACCAGAGATATTCATCGCTGAGTTTTCCAGGTGTTTGTATTCCTATCAGCAGCGACACTATGAATGTCCCCACAAGTGCAGGAAGTCCAGGAATCACCGCCTGGCGAAAGGCGCGCGCCGGACGATTCTCAGAAATGAATTTCTGAGAACTCTTCAAGTTAAGAGTGAGGCGGGCCGTATGGCGCATCGCGTGCCACATCCCAAAGTAGGCAGCAAAAGCAACCAAGGGCGGAGTCAATAGAGCAAGAGCAGAGAGAATCAAAAGATCGGCGATATCACGCCAACGTTTAGAAAATGCCAAGACCAATGTTGCAAGGGTTGTAATGAAAAGAACGGCTGCCATCAATTCTGAATCCAATCCCCCATGCCAATTTACGAGGTCCTTATTCACAGCAGACAGAGCACTTGTACTTCGCTCATTGGTCAGAGGAATTATCACGGGTAGCGAACCAGCTGAGAGCGCGTAAAGAAGTTGAGCTATCGGACTTAAATGATTGGATTGGTTCGCCCGATCGCCCTCTGTAATGAATGCTGCATCACCTATCCCGAAATGCAGCGCGCTCATGATGACTACGCCTATAAAACCAATCACATTCCATGTGAGTATCGCCCACACTGCAATCGCAGCAATTGCTATATAAACCAAGATGAAGATGGCCATCCTGGAAAATGATGCGCGCGGTAACGTCACAAGATGATCTAAAGCTCCGTGAGGTATTCCTACAGCAAGCGCCACTAGCGCAATAATGACTTGCCACGTCATGCTGGAATTGTCGATGTAGCTTCCCAGGACTAATGAGAGAACCACCACCGAGGCAACGGCGAAGCTAGAAATGCGGCGTGTGTTGTCGAAAATCTTCGCTTGCGCGGACGACATATGAGGACAGTATCAAAATCACAATAAGTATTGTGAGAAACTAACGAGATGTCGCTCGGATTAGAGCTCTCAAACTGGTCATACGTAGCAATGCTTCTCTTTGTTGTCGTGGGTTCTTGGTGGCTTGAGTTCGCATTCAAGATAAAGGTGCTTCGTCGCCCACGTATCCTCGTCACGGCAATCCTTCCAGTTTCGGTTTTCTTCTTGATGTGGGATGCATTCGCGATCAATCAGAAACATTGGACCTTTGACAGCGAACAAATCTTGGGAATTTTTGGACCGCTCAATATTCCCCTTGAGGAATATCTGTTTTTCTTGATTATCCCAATGGCGGCAGTCTTGACTCTAGAAGGCGTTAAAGTCGTAATGAAAAAGGTCAAGCGATGAGATTTGAACTTTCTTACACTCAAATCACCGTATACGCACTGATCATTACGATTTTCTTCGATATGTTCCTAACGAAGAACTCACTTCTTTCGACGCTTCGCTTCTGGATCAGCTACGGAATCATTTTCCCATTCCAACTCTTCACAAATTGGTGGTTAACTTCGAGAGAAATTGTCGCTTACAACCCAGACTCCATCATCGGTCTCCGGCTCGCAGGCGCCCCAATCGAAGACCTGATCTTCGGATTCGCCATGATTCTTGCAGTCATGAGTATGTGGGAAACTATGCTCCGCAGACGTGGGGGCAGTAGCTCAGTTGGTTAGAGCCCCGGACTCATAATCTGGTCGTCGTAGGTTCGAGCCCTACCTGCCCCACATGCTTGATAACTAAGAGAGGAGTCAAAATGGAACGAGTGAATTACCTGCGCTATGTTGCCTATGCGTTACTTGCAATTGGCCTTATTAATCTGCGCTACCAATCAGGTGAAAGCAATCTTGCGACTAGAACTCTCATCATCGTTGGTACTGGCGCTATCATTTTTAGCCTAACTTTCTTTGAACCAGGCAAGAAATTCATATCGAGCAAAGTTGGCAAGACCATTACGTGGATCATTGCCATTACTGCAATGCTCTTCGCCATTCTTAATTAGTTATTGGCATGGACCGGCTCGATCTCTCCACTCTCAAGAGTCGATGGAATGAAGTACTTGACCTTCTTGAGCAAGAAAACCGCATCGCATGGCTGGCATTTTTTGATGCTCGATTAGTAAGTCTTGATAACAATAACTTGAAGTTGAGTTTTGTAGATGCTGAGAAACTCAGCGGCGCGCATGACTATGCATATGTAAGGAAAGACTCACACCGCGCCGCACTGGAGGCAGCGATAAAGAGCATATTTGGGATTTCGGTCGTCATAATTACTGAGTGATTCGCGCCCGAACATTCATTCTGGCAGTCGTAGCCGCGTTGGCCGTCAGCCTTATCTCGCCTGCTTATGCCGCGAATCCGACCTCGAGCTTCTTTCTCGTTCAAACTCCTTCATTTCCCGAATACAAAGTTACTTTTCATGGAGTAATCAAGCCGAAAGTTAAGAATGCGATTGTAAAAATTGATGTCCGACTCAACAATCAATGGGTCGATACAAAATTACGAGCGCGATCAACGGCTAGCGGTGCTTGGAAGGTCTCGGTTCGTGCCACAGCGTTAGAGAGTCAAGCGAGTTATCGGGCACAAGTTTCGATTGGTAAGAAAGTCATCACGACCAAATCGCAAAGTCTCAGCATTAAACAGCCACCGGAATTGAGCGCTCCCGAGCAATTAATAGCGCTCACCGGGCCTGGTGGACGTATTCATGGAACCGATGTGAGCCGATGGCAGCATCCCGGAGATAAACCGATTGATTTTGTGAAGATGTATAACGCGGGAATCCGTTTCGTCATGATTAAAGCTTCTGATACCCGCGATGATGCGGATGCACTTGCGCTGAAATATCTTTTGATGGACCGCAACGCAGCTCAAGCAGCGGGTATCTATACCGGCTATTACCACTACACAATTCTTCCTAACACGACTGATCCTGACGCCGTCATTCGCGACGCTCAAGCTCAGGCACAGAAAGCTATTTGGCGACTTTCAAGTCTCGGTGGTTACACTGAAAGAGATCTGCCTTACGCACTTGATCTAGAAAATAATTGCGTTGCAGCTTCAAATGGAAATTGCACAAAATATGCTCAACGATCTCTTGTAACGCTGTGGGCCGAAACATGGTTAGAGATTATGTATGAAAAGACTGGACGTAAACCTTTCTTCTATTCATATCCTACTTTTATGGAACAAGCGATGGTGCGCAGCGCGAAACTCCGCGAATATCCGCTCTGGAAAGCGCAATACGGAATCAATCCTGCTGACCCAACTGCAGAACCGGGTCGGAAGATTTTTGGCTGTTTTGTGCATTCCTGGTCGACATCAGAATGTTCATCCTTGTGGCAGATATGGCAGTACTCCTCTTGCGGCTATGGCGATCGATATGGCGTGGCCTCCAGCCGCATTGACCTAAATGTATTCCGGGGCGATACATCATCCTTCCTGCAACTAACTCGCGGTATTTGGACGCCACAAACAGCAGATTTACTACCAGTCAACGAACCCACCTCCATGTTGATAACGAGCGTCGCTGCAACGAGTACAGATAAATCAGTGAAGATAAAAGTAGAAGTTAAACGTCCATCCGGAACACCAGTTATCACTGGCACTGTAGCGTTTCGGTTAAATCCTGGACCTAATGGTGAAGCGCCGAAGAAGGTTGATCAAACGCCTGTGCGGGATGCGGCCGGAGTTTGGACGCTGACGTTGCAAAAGTTACCGGCTGGTCTAACCGAAGGTTATGTCGCATATGTAGATCAGACCAAAACCCATTCTGAGAATCGCCAAGATCTTTCATTCACATTAGTCCAAGGACCTGAAGTAACGGCAAGTCCTACACCCACGCCAACAAAGTTTCCTGTGCCGGTTGATTCGTGCAAGAATCAAATTAGAAATTAACTTACTTTCGCCTTCGACTTTTTCGCGTTAGTGAACTCATCGTTCTGCCGGTCAACTAAATCCTTATATACCTTCATGGACGCTTTCTTAGCTGCAGCATTCCATCCCAGTGGTCCAGCAATTAGATTAGCGACCTCATCCAAAACTGATAATCCTTGGTCTGAAGCTTCGAATGCAATTCTTGTTCGTCGAGATAAAACATCATCGACACTGCGAGCACCTTCATGAGTTACGGCATAGAGAATCTCAGCTTTGAGATAGGGAAGATTTTCCATTAATTGCTCGCTGAGTTTCGAATTACTCTTTATTGGTTCTAGAACTTCGTCCAATAAAGATCCATAACGATTTAGAAGATGTTCGATAGTTTCTTCGCTAACTGAATACTGCGCCGCAAGACGTGGAATTTGATTCATTAAGACGGAATAACCCTCAGCGCCAACAATTGCTAAAGTCTCAGTGACCGAATCAGGAACAATCTTTCGTAGATGATTTATTGCCTCATTCACGGCATCTTCCGCCATCACGCGATATGTGGTGTATTTTCCACCCGCAATCGAGACGAAACCCGGGGTCGGGCTATCAACGACGTGCTCACGAGACAGTTTCGTTGTAGGCGAATCTGGATCAGTTGAGACGAGCGGACGTAAGCCTGCAAATACTCCGATAACTTGGTCGCGCCGAAGTTTAGGCTCCAAGACTCGATTCGCTTGATTGATGATGTATGTGACATCTTCGCTGGTAGCTAACGGTTCTTCGCGACTCTCGTCGTAGTCAGTATCAGTCGTTCCGACAATCCATTTATCGCCCCAAGGAATAATGAAGAGGACTGAGATATCAGTCTTGATGATGACGCCCGTCTCAGATTTGATTGCGCTTCCAGGTACAACGATATGCGCGCCCTTCGACATGCGAACTGCGTACCCGGGTTTAACTCCGAACTTTGCATATAGAGGATCGGTCCAAACGCCTGCTGCCATGATTGTGGATTTCGCTTTTACCTTAATCAGATCGCCAGTCTCATTGTCGATGATGTGAGCGCCGACAACTTTCTTCCCGTTCATGATCAATTCACTGCAGGTAGTCCGTGTTGTGATAACCGCTCCATACTTTGCGGCAGTACGCGCAATTGACATCGTATGTCGAGCATCGTCTACTTGCGCGTCAAAATACTGATATCCCCCAGTAACGACATCAAGTCGCAACGATGGGGCGATCTCACTGATTCGCTTCTGCGTTAAATGTTTATGCCACGGTAATGCGCGCTTGAATCCGCGGAGCGCGTCATAAAGCGCCATTCCCGCGCCTACATATGTGCGTTCCTTCAACTTCTCTTGCAGCGGATAGAGAAATGAGACGGGCTTTACTAGATGCGGTGACAAAGTACTAACCATCAGCTCGCGCTCATGGAGCGCTTCTCTTACCAATTTAAAGTCATATTGTTCAAGGTATCGCAATCCACCGTGGATCAATTTTGAGGATTTAGATGAAGTGCCAGAAGCGAAATCGGAACTTTCAACCAACGCTACGGTTAGTCCACGCGATGCTGCATCAAGTGCGATTCCAACCCCGTTGATGCCGCCACCGATGACAAGAACATCAAATTCTTCAGAAGCCAGAGATGCAAGCGCAGCCGATCTTTGCGTTGGATTAAGGCTCGAATTCATCTGGGTCACAGGCTTAGGATACGCGCTATGTCTTTCATTGGCTCCCTCGACCAAGGAACCTCTAGCACTCGCTTCATAGTCTTCGATGAAGCAGGAAAAATCGTTGGTCAACACCAGCTAGAGCACTCTCAAATTCTGCCTCAAGCAGGTTGGGTCGAACATGATGCCGCCGAGATTTGGAAACGTACACAAGATGTCATAACTGGTGCATTAAAAGCGGCTCGAATTACTGGTTCTGATTTGGCTGCCATTGGAATCACCAACCAACGTGAGACTACTGTCATCTGGGATAAGACCACTGGCGCTCCCTTATCAAATGCAATCGTTTGGCAAGACACTCGCACAGCAGACTTCCTCAACGCGCTCTCCCCTGAAGTTCAGCGCACGATTACCCATAAAACCGGTCTTGCAATTGCGCCGTACTTTGCTGGAAGCAAAATACGTTGGCTGATCAAGAACGTTCCAGCTGTATCGCAGGCAATCGCAGATGGTCGGGCTCTGGTAGGAACTATTGATTCATGGTTGTTATGGAATCTTTCTGGCGGCGTGCGAGGTGGAGTTCATTTCACTGATGTCACAAATGCCAGCCGAACGCTATTGATGAATCTTGAGACTCTCGATTGGGATGATGAATTACTAGGCTACTTCGATGTTCCCCGCTCCATCTTGCCCACAATCAAATCGTCCTCTGAAATCTATGCTCATACTGACCCTGCAGGGCCATTAGGCACAGCAATTCCAATCTCAGGAATTGTTGGTGACCAGCAGGCCGCAATGGTCGGCCAAGCTTGTTTTGATCGCGGTGAATCCAAAACCACCTACGGCACTGGAAATTTTGCTCTTCTCAACACGGGAACTGAGATTGTGCGATCGAAGAATGGCTTGCTCACAACGGTCTGTTTCAAGTTTGGCAATGAACCTGCGCGCTACGCACTCGAAGGTTCAGTTGCTGTAACGGGCTCAGCCATCCAATGGCTCCGCGATCAATTACAGATAATTTCAAGCGCCCCAGATATTGAAGGCCTCGCTAGCTCTGTAACTGATAACGGTGGCGTGTATTTCGTCCCAGCATTTTCTGGTCTCTTTGCCCCTTATTGGCGAAGTGATGCGCGAGGTGTAGTTGTGGGCCTTACGCGAGCAGCTACTAAAGCTCATCTCGCGCGCGCTGCTCTAGAGGCGATTTGTTTTCAGACACGCGACGTCTTAGATGCAATGTCAGCCGATAGCGGAGTGAAACTTCCCGAGATGCGTGTTGATGGTGGAATAACCGCGAATGCGTTATGTATGCAGATGCAAGCCGACATTATGGGTGTTGACGTTGTGCGACCGCAGATCATTGAAACCACAGCCTTGGGAGCTGCCTATGCGGCTGGACTGGCTGTTGGTTTCTTCAAAGATATTGAAGAGCTACGAAAGAAATGGCAGGAAGGCCGACGTTGGAAAGCTGATCAATCAAGTCTTCTTGCAACAGATGGTTACATGCAATGGAAAAAAGCGATTGAACGCACTCTCAATTGGCTGGATTAAAGCTCACGAATCTTTAGAAGCAACGCATTCTCAGGGCGCAAAATAGGCGCAGGCAACCCAACATTTTCTAACTCTGACCCACTCATCGTTGCACCAGACTCGACCCACGGTGGCGGAGTGATAGCCATGAATTCAGCGCTACCCGCCGCAGCAAGAACTGTGATGGCGTAACGAGAATTAGCTTTCAAGCCACGCATGGTGATCTTTGGTGCATGAGAGGCGACGATGGGTCGAAGTTGTACAAAGCAGAAAATTGCTTCGCTCTGATCTTTGCTGATGACTCCGTGGAGATAATGGGAAGCATCGGGATAATCCATGCGCACAACAGATCCTGAATGCAACAAACCTCGCTCTGCTTTATAAACATCAATCCAATTCTTGAGCAGCGAGAGCTCTTCTTTCTTGAGGGATGTGAGGTCGCGCTCGAGACCGGCATGACCAAAGAGCGCTGTTGCCGCGCGGAAAGCGAGCGAAAGATGACGTCCAGTTTGATGTCCTGGATCAGAACCGACATGAGTTCCGAGTAATTCTGGTGGAATGAATTGTGTCGTCCATCGTTGCATGGTCTGGCGTTCGAGCGCATCGTTGTTATCACTTGTCCAAAAACGATCCACCAAATCGATAATTCCAAGATCTATTCTTCCGCCACCGGATGCACACGATTCAATTTCTAGTCCAGGATGACGTTTCTTCAGTTCCGCAAAGAGTCGATAGAGCGCCAAAGTCTGCTTACGGATTGCCGGACGGTTATTTGAGCCAGCATCAATCAAAGTCCGATTATGGTCCCACTTGATGTATGAGATCTTATGTTTGGCGAGAATCTCACTTGTTTGAGTGAGTACATGGTTAAAAGCATCAGGATTATCAAGATTAAGAACTTGTTCATATCGCCAAGTCGGCGGAACTCGACCTTCAACATTAAGTATCCAATCAGGGTGTGCGCGATAGAGATCAGAATCTGGATTGACCATTTCGCCTTCAAACCAAAGTCCAAACTCCATCTTCTTCGAGACAACGTAATCAACGATGCCAACTAGACCTTGTGGCCACATGTCTTTGCTAATGGTCCAATCACCCAGCCCGCTTCGATCGTTACGTCGCGACCCGAACCAACCATCATCGAGCACTACGCGCTCCACGCCTATCTCCGCTGCAATATCGACCAGCTCACGAACTTTTACTTCATCGTGATTGAAGTAGATCGCTTCCCACATATTGAGCGTGAGCGGACGCGGCTTTTTTGGATGTAGTGCACGGGCTCGAAGATGTGAATGTAAATTCTGAGCAAGTCCATCAAGCCCTTGATGCGAGTACCAAGCGAAAAAAGTTGGCGCTTTATAACTTTCGCCTTTTTTAAGTATTACTTCGCCTGGAAGCAAAACTTCTGCGGCACCAATACTCTGGACGCCTTCATAGTTTTTCTCGACGCAATATTGTGAATCACCGCTCCATGCCAAAGATACTGCCCACGCCTCACCCGAGCTGAAATTTGTGAATTCATTAAGCGCGATCTGGCCAATCGTGTAGTTATGGCCACTTCGCCCTTCATGTGAATCGCGTACCCAGCGACCGATGGCAATTTCTTTTCGTTGCGGGTTACGTTCATTGGACCATCGCCCCGCAAAATCTAGAGTTTGTGTTGCGCGATCGCTTAACGGAAGCCAATAGAAGAGTTCGTTGAGAGTGTAAGCATCGCCATTATTCGAAAGTTCATATGAAGCTTTCAGCACTCCATGAGAATCAAGATTGCCCATCAATTGAAGCGTCAATTGGGCAGATTGATCTTCAAGAACCGCTGAGAATGTATCTTTGGTGCTGGAAATATTCTTGACCATGAAATGAGTTGACCAGCCAGTTCCATTTCGGTGTCCAGAGATTGTCGGATAGCCGAGCCAACCACGTGAGTGTTCACGCATGATGCCCGGGTGTTGAACTTGGTCATAGTCGCTATTAGCGACTGATCGCTGAAATGGGACCGTTGAGAAATCTCCTGCAATCTCTCTGCCCCAATAACGGATAACAAGCGCACCATTGATGACCTCTAGAAAGATATCTACGCCGCCGTTAGTGAGGCGGGCAGAAGCGCTTAGGGAAGGAAGCGAAGACATACGGGTAGAGTAATAGGCGTTATGGCCTCGAAGAAACTCCTTGCCGGTATTACACGGACTGATCGCACATTGATGGACGGTCGAACCATTCGTTATTACGACACCCATGGTCAGAATCGAATCGCTGAAGACCAAAGACCGGTCGAAGAGCAGCCTGTCATTGGTGAGATGAGACTTGATCCGCTCAACAATGAATGGGTCGTGATTGCTGCGCATAGACAAGGGCGAATCTTTCTGCCGCCTAAAGAACTCAATCCACTTGCGCCAAGTCGACCTGGATTCTTAACCGAGATTCCCGAAAGCGATTATGAAGTAGTCGTCTTTGATAACCGTTCACCGTCGTTACGACCACCAGAAGGTGCATTCGATGCGCCTCATGACCCACACTTCTCAACTCCCCCGGTGCCTGCGGCAGGGAAATGTGAAGTCGTCTGTTTTACTTCGAATTACGACTCATCTTTTAAAGATCTCTCACATGCTCAGATTCGCACCGTTCTAGAAGCGTGGCGTGACCGCACTCACGAGCTCTCACAACTTCCTTTCATTCAACATATTGCGCCATTTGAAAATCGAGGCGAAGAAGTTGGCGTGACTTTGAATCATCCTCATGGTCAGATTTATGCCTACTCTTACCTTCCGCCAAAAACTGCGCGGATGCTTGATGTTGCTCGAAATCACTTTTCCCAAACTGGACGAGTTCTTCTCGATGACATTATCGCTCGCGAATTAGCAGATGAGGTTCGAATAATTGCTCAGAATTCGGAATGGGTTGCATATGTTCCTTATGCTTCACGTTATCCATTTGAGATTCATGTCGCGCCGCGTCGAAGCGTTGCTGATTTTGTGGCGCTTGACGAAAGCGCATCTGAAGCATTTGCTCCCATTGCAAAAGAAGTTTTGCAACGCCTTGATGGTGTTTTTGGCGTCACGATGCCCTACATCGCGTCATGGCATCAAGCTCCCGTCCGTGAGGGACGTGACGTTATGCGTTTGCATTGGCAGATTCAGAGTGTTCGCAGAGCCCCTGGAAAGCTCAAGTACCTTGCCGGATCTGAATCAGCATTCGGCGCTTTCATGATGGATCTCAAGCCCGAACAATCCGCACAACAACTTCGGGAAGTAAAGCTCTAAATTCATCGTGGCTATTTCCGAGGCTTTTCGTACTGAATTTGGTGGGGAGCCTGAAGTCATCGCTCAAGCTCCTGGTCGAGTAAATCTCATCGGTGAACACATTGATTACAGCGAAGGATTTGTCCTTCCATTCGCAATCGATGCAGTCACAACTGTCGCCATTCGACGTCGGAATGACTCTGAAGTTCACCTTGTTTCCGCTCAACAACCAGCTTCACGAGTGTTGATTTCTCAAAGCGACATTACAGATCACAAAGGAGATGGCTGGTCCAGGTATGTTCTTGGAGTCATCTGGTCTCTCGAAATAAAGAGTGGACTCGAGATTTACGTCGATGGGCAAGTGCCGCTTGGCGCTGGACTCTCATCGTCTGCTGCTTTGGAATGCAGTACTGCCGTCGCTCTCAACCATCTTTTTTCTCTCAACAAGAACTCGAAAGAACTGGCTTTACTCACTCAGCGCGCCGAGAATAAATATGTAGGTGTGCCGTGCGGCATCATGGATCAATCTGTCTCATTAATGGCTCAAGCAGATCATGCGCTTCTTCTTGATTGTCGCGACCTCAGCACACAACACATCCCAGTGGATTTTGCGGGCGCTAGTTTGCGGCTTCTGATCATTGATACCCGAGCGCATCACGCTCTCATCGATGGTGGCTACGCTGAGCGTCGCGCTTCGTGCGAATCAGTAGCAAGAAAGTTAAGTGTCCATTCCATGCGCGATCTTGATCTTGAAAAATTGGAATCTGGCCGTAATCTCATAACTGACATTGAGTACAAGCGAGCCAGACATGCGGTTACTGAAATCGCGCGAGTACTTGCTGCCGTTGAATTGCTAGCTAATCGCGATTTCATTGGTTTTGGAGCGCTACTAACTCAGTCTCATAATTCACTCCGCGATGACTACACCGTTTCATGTCCTGAATTGGATGTGTCGGTAGAGACGGCACTCAAGAATGGAGCACTTGGAGCACGAATGGTCGGTGGGGGGTTTGGCGGAAGTGCAATCGCGCTGATTAGAGATGAAGATGCTGGAAAGATTTCTCAGGCGATTGAAAGAGTATTTGCCGAACGAGGTTTCGATTCCCCGCGCTTCTTTAATTCATTGCCAAGCGGTGGCGCCAGAGTTATCTAGCTAACGGGCGTTACAGAAATTACTTCTACGCCTCCAATGGCGCTTAAGACATTGATCAAATCTTGCGGATCATTTCCTGGGAATGCGACAGTGATGTCATCGATTCCACGACCACCCTCGGAAGAGAGAACAACAAGTCCACGAATATCTCCGCCAGCAAAACCAATTGCGGAAGCCACGGCCCCAAGGGAGCCTGGGCGATCAGGGAGTGCGACGCGAATGCGAACCATTGCCATAGCGGGAGTCTAAGCGAAAAGCTCCCTGACTTGGACTCGAACCAAGAACCTGCCGGTTAACAGCCGGCTGCTCTGCCGATTGAGCTATCAGGGATCGGCTAGCGGGAAACTCTAGGTCAAGCCCTCTCCTAAAGCCAATTCGCGTAAGGATCTTCTCTTGCTCTCCATCTCGACGAGTTGGGTGAAGATTGCGTTGTATTCGCTCTCGTTCTCAACGGGGTTCAATCGCTGAAGGGTGGATTTTACTTCTGCAATCGAACGACTAAGAGCCACCTCATTGAGTCGTGCTGTGATGCTTGTGACATAGCGGTCGGAGATCTCGCCGTTAGCTCGGATTGGTTCCACGGTCAGCTCAGTTATAAATGACTTTAGCTCTTCAGATTCCGCCGCATCAATTGAGATGGCTTCTAAGTCAGTTTGTGAATCGATAAATTCGCGCAGCTTTGAGTATGCCGGATGTGAGAACGCATTCTTCTCAATATCTCGCCATGAACGAACTAGCGCCGGCATCTGCAAGCGAGCTTTCAGAACTTCTCTCTCCAGCGCCAATAACGGTTCATTTGGATCTGGTCGCCAGTTACTTACAGCGGGAGTCTCCGAAGTAACCGCAGTTGTCTTCGATGCACTCTTTTTTACTGCCGCAGTAACAACTTCTACTTCCATCCCAAGCCAGCCGGCAAGGCTCCGCGCATATTCAGGTCGTAACGATGTGTCTCGAATCTTTCCTATAAGTGGAGCGGCAGCATTAAGGGCGGAAACACGACCATCTGCATTGGTGAGGTCGTACTGTTTGATGGCGCTTTTGATTGCGAATTCAAATAGTGGAACTCGACGCGCAATCAAATCGCGAACTGCGGCATCTCCATGATGTTGCCTCAATTCACAGGGATCCAATCCGCTCGGTTCGACAGCAACGAAAGTCTGAGTTACGAATTTCTGATCATCACCAAAGGCACGTAGTGCAGCTTTTTGGCCGGCGGCATCACCATCGAAAGTGAAGATTACTTCTCCTCTAAACGCATCGTCATCCATCAACAATCGACGCAAGATACGTATATGTTCATCTCCAAAAGCCGTTCCGCATGTTGCCACAGCAGTCGTAATTCCCGCTAAATGCGCTGCCATGACATCGGTGTACCCCTCAACAATGACAGCTTGGCGCTTTTTTGCAATCTCTTTCTTCGCCCGGTCTAACCCGTAGAGAACTTGGCTCTTCTTGTAGATCGGCGTCTCGGGCGTATTGAGATATTTGGGTCCTTGATCTTCCTCATCACTCGCTAACTTTCGCGCGCCAAAGCCCACAACATCGCCAGAAATATCGCGAATAGGCCACATCAATCGATTACGGAATCGATCAATCGGGCCTTTCTGACCCTCTTTCGCTAAGCCAGCCAACATCAACTCTTCAATGGTGAACCCTTGTCCGCGGAGGAACTTGGTGAGCGAATCCCATTGGTCAGGTGAATATCCCACTTCAAAATCATCACAAGCAATGCGATCAAAACTACGCTTCACAAGTAAGTCACGCGCATGTGCGGCTTCTGGAAGTTGAAGTTGTTCGCGGTAGAAAGTTACTGCAGCAGCATGTGCCGCGATCAATCGTGAACGTTGACCTGCTGGCGCTTTGACGCCCCCGCTGCCTTGTTCGTATGTGAGTTGATAACCGATTCGATCGGCAAGTCTCTCAATCGTTTCGGTGAAAGTGAGGTGATCCATTTTCATAACAAAAGCAATGACGTCGCCACCTGTTTGACAGCCGAAACAATGAAAATATCCGCGACTTGGAGTTACATGGAAAGAAGGAGTTTTCTCATCATGAAAAGGACAGAGCCCTTTTTTCTGACCACCGCCAGCGCCTTTGAGTTGGACATATTCACCCACAACATCATCGATGGGTGAATGATCGCGAACATAAGTGACATCAACATCGCGAATTCGTCCTGACATGGCGGTAATCCTAGGCCCCTATTTCTTGCTCATCGAGAATTGCTCATGGAGTGCATACGCGCCGACATCGGTAAGTGATGCAATCTGGTCGATAACAACGCGCATTTTCTCGCGCTCACTTGTTGCGCGATTCCACTCCTGCAAAAAGAAACTTTCCAGGCTCTCAGGTGCCTGCTCTCTCACGGCTTGGACGAGATCGATAATTACTTTTTGTTGAGTGGCATATCTTTCTTGGGACTTCTCCGCACGAATGATGTAGTGGCCAGCCATTGATTTAAGTAGCGCTACTTCGACCCTCTGGGCACGTGGAACCAAAAGGTTTGCTGAGTATCGGACTAGATCCCCATCGCCAAAATGCTCTCGAGTCTCTCTTTCAGCAGCGAGCGCAAACCGGCCGACTAGCTGACTAGTGAGATCTTTGAGCCGCGCCAAATGGCGATGACTTCGATCGAATTCTCTCGGCCAACACGAAAGGTTCATCAGCGCATCCAGCGCTGCTTCTGCTTCTATCTCAGTCATGTCAGGCAAATAGTCTTGAGTCGCAACCAGGAATAGATGAGAGAGATCGTCACGAAGTTGAGCAATATCAATCTGCCCAGTTACAAGTGCATCTTCTAAATCATGTACGGAGTAAGCAACATCATCAGACCAATCCATAATTTGAGCTTCTATGCAGGTCTTGCCAATCGGCGCATCTTCACGGACCCAATTAAATATTTCTTGATCGTCTTCATAGACTCCGAATTTTCGAGAGTTTTCCAGAGCGCTCCATGGATATTTCGTCGCCGCATCCAAAGTTGCGCGTGTGAGATTCAATCCCACGGAAAGTCCATCGCTATCGACAGTCTTAGCTTCGATCCGCGTCAATAATCGAAAACTTTGGGCGTTACCTTCAAATCCGCCAACTGATTCGGCAATCTTTGCCAGCGCTTCTTCACCATTATGCCCATAGGGTGGATGACCTAAATCGTGAGCGAGACAAGCACTCTCCATGAGATCGGGATCTGCACCAAGTGCTGCTCCCAGCTCACGACCGACCTGCGCACACTCGAGTGAATGTGAGAGCCGGGTTCGAGGAAAGTCACTCGCCCATGGCACTTCTACTTGAGTTTTCGCAGCCAATCTACGTAGCGCAAATGAATGGATGATGCGCGCACGATCTCGAGCGAATTCTGTACGCCCTTTACGTTTTGCCGGTTCATCAAGAAAACGTTCACGATCTTTTGCGGAGTACGCACGACTTTCCTCGACGTCTTTGAGAACCATGATGTCCTTAGGCTACGTGGTCGCTGATATGAATGCCACGCCGACCAAGCGTTACATACGCCAAATATGCGCTCGCCTCCCGAAATAAGTAGCGAAAACCAGCCTTTTCCAAGCTTGCGATTCCCACTCGGGTGGGTGAACATGTTGCAGTAAAGCCTTTATCTTGCGCCATCGTCATCGAACGCAAACAATGATATGGATCAGTCACAATTATGATGTCTTTAACTTGAGTTTTTACTGCAACTTCTGCAAACGCTTCGATACTCGAGAGTGTATCTCTTCCTTTTGCGACAGCAGTAATTGCTTTCCGCGGCACCCCATTCGTAATTAGCCACTTACGACCAGAATCAGCTTCGGTAAAACGATCGCCAGGTGCTCCAGAGCCTAAGGTAAATATGCGTGGTGCGAAATTGTTCTCATAGATTCTCTTAGTTTCTTTCAAGCGTGCAGTCAAGATTTCTCCTGGACGACCATCGAGTTGTGCAGCTCCCATCACCACAATTGCATCTGCTTTTCTAATTGTCTCGTTATTGGCTACGTACCAAGTTCGCGCCAGCGCCCAGGTCGGAATCACGAGCGCAACAAGCAAGAAAAATGTTATGAAGCGCCAGATAAATTTAAAGAGAAACATCAGCCGCCAGAACCAGAATCGCTGCCATCGACAGAGACAAGTTCCTCTGGATCATCCAGCCAACCTTGAGGCAATGTGACCGCTCTTCCATGACTGGTGCGACCGCGTGGCGCATCGCCAATCGCTTCGGGATATGGTTGATCGACTAATTGGTTCAGCAAAGTTCGCAATTCAGCAAGTGAGGAGACCATTCCAAATTGCGATCGAAGTCCACCTTCGACTCTAAATCCTTTGAGATACCAGGCCATATGTTTGCGAAGATCTCTACATGCTCGATGTTCATCCTTGAAATAATCAACAAGTAGTTGGGCATGACGCCACATCACTTCTCGCACTTCGAAGAGTCGAGGTAGTGGTCGTTCGCCTTCACCGTTGAATGCGCGCACCAGGTCTGCAAATAACCACGGACGTCCCAAACAACCTCGGCCAACGACTACGCCAGCGCAGCCCGTTTCGCGCATCATCTTCACGCCATCATTTCCCGACCAAATATCGCCATTTCCCAGCACGGGAATACCCGTTGGAGCAAGGTGTTCGACAAGATTTGCGATCTTGGACCAATCTGATTTTCCTTCATAAAACTGTGCGGCAGTTCGTGCATGGAGCGCGACCCATGCGACTCCAAGGTCAGCCGCAATCTTTCCGGCATCCAAATAAGTCTCGTGTTCGCTATCGATTCCAACGCGCATTTTCACTGTCACTGGAATCTCGTATTTCTTGGCAGTCTTTACTGCTGCTGACACTAAAGAGGCAAAAAGTCGACGCTTATAAGGAAGTGCCGAGCCTCCACCTTTTCGAGTTACTTTTGGAACTGGACATCCGAAATTCAAATCAATGTGATCAGCCAGATCTTCGCTGCCAATCATTTCGACCGCTCGTTCTAAATCAACAGGATCGGTGGCATAAAGCTGAACAGATCTTGGAGTCTCACCCTCCCCGGGAACAATCATTCGCATTGTTTCTTCATTACGCTCAGTAAGTGCGCGGGCAGTCACCATTTCCGAAACGAATAATCCTGCGCCTTGTTCACGACAGAGCAAACGGAAAGCAGAGTTTGTTATGCCCGCCATCGGAGCAAGAACAACTGGAACTGTGAGATCTAAACCGCCACCACGAATGGGAAGATGAAGCGGTTTACGATTTAGCAGCCCAGTAGCCGTGGGGCTAACCATGACTCAACCTGGTCGATTCCGATTCGCTCTTGTTTCATCGAATCACGTTCGCGAATTGTGACCGCATTGTCCTCAAGTGTTTCGAAATCAATAGTGATGCAATAGGGCGTGCCGATCTCATCTTGACGACGATAACGGCGACCAATCGCGCCTGCATCATCGAAATCAACGCTCCAATTCTTGCGAAGTCGCGCAGCAAGATCACGCGCCTTCGGCGATAGATCTGCATTACGGGAAAGTGGAAGCACAGCAGCTTTTACTGGAGCGAGACGATAATCAAGGCGCAGAACCGTGCGCTTCTCCATTTCGCCCTTCGAATTAGGAGCTTCATCCTCGGTGTAAGCATCCATAAGGAAGGTCAGCGCACAGCGATCCACGCCGGCCGCGGGCTCGATGACATACGGGAACCAACGCTCATTCTTCTCTTGATCGAACCACGAGAGATCCTTGCCAGACTTTTCCGAGTGAGCCTTCAAATCGAAATTCGTACGGTTTGCGATACCTTCGAGCTCTCCCCACTCTGTACCAGTAAATTCAAACTTGTACTCGATATCAACGGTGCGCTTTGAGTAGTGAGATAACTTCTCTTTCGGATGCTCAAAGAGTCTCAATCGATCTGGGTTGATACCTAAATCGATATACCAAGCAAGTCGGGTATCTATCCACGTTTGGTGCCACTCTTCATCAGTTCCGGGAACTACAAAGAATTCCATCTCCATCTGTTCAAATTCACGAGTGCGGAAGATGAAGTTTCCGGGCGTAATTTCATTACGGAATGACTTTCCAATCTGACCAATTCCAAAAGGCGGCTTCTTTCGCGCAGTCGTGGCGACATTGTCAAAGTTAATGAATATTCCTTGCGCCGTTTCAGGGCGCATGTAGGCAAGACCTGACTCATCTTCGACTGGTCCGAGATACGTCTTGAGCAATCCTGAGAATTGTTTAGGAGTTGTGAATTTTCCTTTGTTGCCACAATGAGGGCAATTGACTTCTTCTAATGAGGCTGGCTTGCGATTATGTTTTGCTTCAAATGCTTCTTCTAGATGATCTGCGCGATAACGCTTGTGACATTCGGTGCACTCGGTCAAAGGGTCAGTGAAAGTTTCGACATGGCCCGATGCTTCCCAAACTTCTCGCGCCAAAATCACGCAGGAATCAAGACCGACGACATCTTCTCGGCCCATCACCATGGATTTCCACCATTGACGTTTTACGTTGTTCTTAAGTTCAACTCCGAGCGGGCCGTAATCCCACGATGCGCGAAGTCCGCCGTAGATTTCTGAAGAGGGATAAACGAATCCGCGTCGCTTTGCGAGACTGACAATAGTTTCTAAACGATCTGTGGCCATGGTGATCTCCATCCGGCTGGCTGTCGGCGGTGCGCACCGGTCGCAGCTTTAGGGGCTGGGCGCAGGCTCATAGTTTATCGGTGGGCCACTGATAACCTCGGCTTCGTGAATCTTGCAATCATTCTCGCCGCGCTCACCGCACTCGCAACGACTGCAGGCGGCCTACTTGCTCTCCGCGCTCGCGATCGTCTCCATCTTGTACTGGGGCTTTCTGCAGGATTACTGCTCGGTTTAGTTGCTTTTGATCTGCTCCCAGAAGTCTTTCACGCTACTGAAAAAGAATTGCTCCATGTCCCTGCCGTTTCAGTCGCGATTATTGCTGGATTCTTAGCGCTCCATATTCTCGAACAATTTGCTGGGCCACATGAACCAGCCGATTCTGATTACGGGCACGACCATAATCACGCAACGAATATCGCGGGCACTCTTGGCGCTTTGGCTATGGGAGGTCATGTATTTCTCGATGGCGTTGCACTGGGTGTGGCATTCCAAGTTTCAGACGCACTTGGTTACGCAGTCTTTGTTGCAATTCTCCTACATGCATTCAGCGATGGACTCAACACCGTCTCACTCCTTGTTAGAGGTGGACATTGGACAAAGCGGGGCCGCTGGCTCCTCGCAGTGGATGCACTCGCACGCGTAGGTGGCGCAGCAATAGGTTCAGCGCTCGTCTTTAGCGAAGCGAATGTGGCAATTTATCTTGCGATTTTCTCCGGCATGGTGATTTACCTTGCTACTTCACATATCTTGCCCGAAGCTCACTCTCGCCATCCATCTAGATTGACGCTACTAGCAACCGTAACTGGCGTAATAATTATGTGGTTACTCGTTGCCAATCTTGGCTTGCACTGACTCTGGGATATTTTTCGACTGGCTTATTATCCATCTCTTGAATTCTTGATCGGCAAATTCCAGAATATAAACTGGTTGCCTCTTGTAAATTGCGCAGAAATCTTTTCCGCCTCGGTACCTCATCGTTCCCAACATTATGAGATAGGGAAAGCCAGTGCCTGGCGCACGAAATCCTCGGAGTACTTGTGCGCTCCAAGGATTTTGAACTACTTGAACTGATGTGAGTGAGGAGAATGGCGCAGTTACGGAACTATGAAATGCGCCAATCGATTCAATGGGTGAAAGTTCACATCTAACTTGGTCGCCTACTACCGTTATTTTCGCCATTAATCTCTAATCAAAGATGGGGCCAACGGTGCGGCTACGTTTGATTTCAAAAAATCCTGGGTAACTTGCAACGCCAACAACGCCGTCCCACAACTTCCCTGCTTCTTCGCCTTTGGGAGCCGGTGAGATAACAGGTCCAAAGAAGGCTGCACCACCGACCGAGATAATGGGAGTGCCGACATCATTTCCAACCAGAGCAATTCCGCGTTCATGGCTCTCGATAATTGCCGCGTTGAAAGATGCATCATTCATTGCGTTGGCAAGCGAAGTATCCAAACCAACTTCTGCAAGGGCCTCTTCAAATAAAGGCATTCCAACTTCCATTTTCTTAAGGTGAATTCGAGAGGAAATCGCGGTGTAGAGCGGCAATGTGATTTGGGTGCCTTGGGCTTTCTGGGCGGCCGCAATGACGCGAGTAGTTTGCCACGAGCGAATAAGTCGTGACTTGTAGTCCTCTGGCAATTCCTTATCGCGATTGAGATGCGCGAGTGAGAAGAGATTCCATTTCACCGAGATATCGCGCACTTTCTCTACTTCGAGGATCCAACGGGATGTCATCCACGCCCAGGGGCAAACCGGGTCGAACCAGAACTCTGCTTCAGTCTTTGTCATTGCTAGGCCTTTCCAAAACGTCGGTCGCGTTCTGCGTAGATTTCAATCGCTTTCCATAGCGTCTCTCGCGTTACGTCAGGCCAGAGTACATCCATGAAAACCATCTCTGCATAGGCAGATTGCCAAATCAGAAAGTTCGAGGTGCGCTGCTCACCTGAAGAACGTAAGAAGAGGTCAACATCACTCATCTTCGGTTCATCAAGGTATCCTGCAAACAACTTTTCGTTTACTTGATCTGGCTTGATTTTCCTTCGCGCAACGTCTTTGGCGATTGCCTGGGCTGCGTCAGCAATCTCTGCTCTCCCTCCGTAATTCACACACATATTGAGCGTTAGCACAGCGTTCTTCTTCGTCATTTCCTCGGCAATCTGAAGTTCTTCTATAACTGACTTCCATAGTCGTTGTGGCCTTCCGACCCAGCGGACGCGAACGCCCATCCGATGCATCTCATCGCGCCTGCGACGAATGACGTCTCGATTAAAGCCCATCAAGAATTTCACTTCATCTGGAGAGCGTCGCCAATTCTCAGTGGAAAAAGCAAAGGCAGATAACTCTTTAACGCCTATCTGGATTGCACCTTCAACCACATCAAACAAAGATTTTTCACCCTGCTCATGGCCTTTCGTACGAGGCAAACCTCGTTGCTTTGCCCAACGACCATTGCCATCCATCACAAGCGCAACATGATGTGGCACTTTATCGCGATCAATTTTTGGCGGCTTCATGAGCTGGCTCTCTCGACCATAGGAAGCGAACGTAATTCGCGCTCTAAATGCCATTGCAGATACGCAGCGATTAATCCCGACGCTTCGCGACGGTTGCGCAATTCACTTGAATCAGCGCCATCCCAATTTCCTGTCAAAAGATCGGACATCAATGCGAGAGTTTCAATAGAAGGAGTTGCAGACGCAGAAGGTTTGCAATTAATGCAGACTGAACCTCCTCCAACGAGCGAAAAATATTTATGCGGACCAGGTGCTTCACAACGAGAGCAAATAGTCATCGAAGGCGCGTAACCTGCAACGGATAGTGAACGGAGTAGGTAAGCATCCAAAATCAAGGATGGGTCATGTGACTCATGCGCCAGCGCTTTCAGCGCTCCAGTTAGCAATAAAAATTGTTGCAGTGCCGGCTCACCTTCGTTAGAAGTAAATCGTTCGGACGCTTCTAAGATGGCTGAAGCAATCGTCCATTTCTGGTAATCGCTCGCGAGAACATCTCCATAGTTCTCAAGACTTTCAACTTGAGTCACGACATCAAAAGTCTTTCCAGTGTAAAGCTGGATATCGACATAGCTGGCGGGCTCTAGACGAGCTCCAAACTTTGATTTTGTGCGGCGCACTCCTTTTGCAACCGCACGAATTCGCCCATGTTCGCGACTGAAAAGCGTGACGATGCGATCTGCCTCCCCCAGTTTCTGGGTTCGGATAACGACTGCGTGATCCCGATACAAAGCCACGGGTACACGCTAGTGAATGTCGTTACCGAAGTGCGCGATTGACCGCGGAAATCACCGCTTTAAGCGATGCGGTTGTGGTTGATGGATCGATTCCAACGCCCCAAAATGTGCCGCCGTTCACGGTGCACTCGAGATAGGCAGCAGCATTGGCATCGCCGCCAGAACTCATTGCATGCTCGTAATAATCAGCAACTTGCACATCGACGCCATGCGCTTGCATAACGTGACAGAAAGCAGAGATCGGTCCGTTGCCGCGACCTTTAAGGGTTAACGACTTCTTCGAATCGAGAAGATCAACGCTCAATTCAACGCCTTTGTCTTGAGTGGAAGTTTGAGTAAGTCCTTCAAAGCGGAAACGTCCCCATTGGTTGGTGTCGGACGGCAAATATTCATCAACAAAGATGTTCCACATCTGTTCAGGAAATACTTCACCGCCTTGATTATCAGTGTGAGATTGGATCACTTGACTGAATTCAATCTGCAATCTGCGTGGCAGATCGAGATGATGTTCCGTCTTCATGATGTAAGCAACTCCACCTTTGCCAGATTGGGAGTTGACTCGGATAACAGCTTCGTAAGAGCGACCAATATCTTTCGGATCAATCGGCAAGTAAGGAACTGCCCAAGTGAAATCATCGACCGACTTTCCGGCAGCGCCAGCATCTTTCTCAAGATGCTCAAAACCCTTCTTGATTGCATCTTGATGTGAGCCGCTAAATGCCGTGAATACTAAGTCTCCACCATAAGGATGGCGCTCTGGAACCCGTAATTGATTGGCGTACTCAACAGTGCGTCGTATCTCGGGGATATCGCTGAAATCGATCATTGGATCAATTCCATGACTTAAGAGATTCAAGCCCAAGGTCACTAAGCAGACATTTCCCGTACGTTCGCCATTTCCAAACAAGGTTCCTTCGATGCGATCTGCGCCGGCAAGATAGCCAAGTTCTGCAGCTGCAACGCCGGTTCCTCGGTCATTATGAGGATGAAGGCTCAGGACTATCCCTTCGCGATACTTCAAATTCCGATGCATCCATTCGATCGAATCGGCATAAACATTAGGAGTCGCCATTTCAACGGTCGCAGGAAGGTTGATGATGGTCTTCCATTCTGGCGTGGGCTGCCAGACGTCATTGACTGCATTACAAACATCAAGGGCGAACTCCAGTTCAGTTCCTGTATAGGACTCTGGTGAATATTCGAAAGAGATTTTGGTTCCGGGCACAGTTGAAACTAATTCTTTACAGAGCTTTGCCCCATCGACGGCAATCTTCTTAATGCCCTCTTTATCCAGGCCGAAGACGACGCGACGTTGCAAGGTCGAAGTCGAGTTGTAGAGATGAACAACTGCTTGCTTTGCACCAACAAGTGATTCATAAGTCCGGCGAATCAAATTCTCACGCGCCTGGGTTAAGACTTGGATTGTCACATCATCAGGAATCATTCCATCGTCAATAATCTTGCGAACGAAGTCGAAGTCTGTCTGGCTGGCACTGGGAAATCCAACTTCAATCTCCTTGTAACCCATCTTTACCAAGAGGTTAAACATCGCCACTTTTCGCGGCACATCCATGGGATCGATCAATGCTTGATTGCCATCACGGAGATCGACGGAGCACCATTGCGGGGCTTTCGTCATCTGCTTTGTGGGCCAAGTACGATCGTTAAGGACTACTGGTACAAATGATGAGTATCGATGCTTCGGCATCGACGATGGTTGTTGTTCTGGAAAGTTCACTTCTTTACTCCTTAATTCTTGGGTTATGGCGACCGGATTTGTTAACCGGTGCGGTCAAACCCCGCGGCGAGGAGACCGGTTAATTGGCCTCGCCACGGCAGCGAAGGAGGAGTGCGCCCAAGAGAGCGGTGAGAGAAAGCAATTCGCTGCGGAACATGGGTAGAAGGTTAGCCAACGAGTTACAAGACTGGCAAATATCGATCAAGCTCGAAAGCAGTGACCTGCTTGCGGTACTCATCCCACTCAGCGCGCTTGTTGCGAAGGAAGTATTCAAAGACATGCTCGCCCAATGTCTCGCGCACTAATTCGCTCTTCTCCATCGCAAGAATCGCCTCGTGCAGATTGGCTGGAAGAGTCGATGGCTGGGCGATCTTCTCCAGCGCATACTTACCTTCAACGCCTTTAAGTCCTGCTGCAATCGTTACGGCAAATGCAAGATATGGATTACACGCTGAATCAGGTGCTCGGAACTCGATTCGAGTTGAGTTCTCTTTTTTCGGTTTATACATAGGGATACGCACCATTGCATCGCGATTCTCTTTACCCCAAGAGATCTTCGCGGGCGCTTCTCCCCCACCATGTAAACGCTTATATGAATTGACCCATTGATTAGTCACTGCGATGAATTCGGGAGCGTGATTGATGATTCCTGCAATAAAAGATCGACCAACGTCAGAGAGTTGATCCTCTTTTCCTTCTTCATAGAACGCATTCTTTTCTCCTTGGAACAAGGAGAAGTGAGTATGCATACCTGATCCAGGATGTTCAGTGAAAGGTTTCGGCATAAATGTTGCATGACATCCTTGATCAAGCGCGACTTCCTTGATGATATGGCGGAAAGTCATGATGTTATCTGCGGTGCTCAAAGCATCGGCGTAGCGAAGATCAATCTCTTGTTGACCTGGCGCACCTTCATGGTGGCTGAACTCGACGGAAACTCCCATTGCTTCCAACAAGGTGATTGCTTGACGACGGAAGTCATGTCCAACTGCAGTTGGCGTGTGGTCAAAATATCCACCCGAGTCGACTGGCGTTGGTTTCACCCCAGAAACCGGTTGATCCTTGAATAAGAAGAATTCAATTTCGGGATGTGTGTAACAGGTAAAACCCATCTGTGCGGCCTTATCAAGTGCGCGCTTCAACACATTGCGCGGATCAACGGGAGATGGAGTTCCATCCGGAAGTGTGATGTCACAGAAGATACGTGCGGCACCAGGTTTTTCCGTCCGCCACGGCAGAATTGAAAATGTTGAAGGATCTGGCTTAACCAACATGTCAGATTCAGTTCCGCGCGCAAAACCTTCAATTGCAGAACCATCGAATCCGATTCCTTCGGCAAATGCATTTTCAAGTTCGGGCGGTGCAATCGCCACAGATTTAAGAAATCCTAAAACATCGGTAAACCACAAGCGAACGAAGCGAATGTCTCGCTCTTCCAAAGTGCGAAGCACAAACTCTTGTTGTTTTGAAACGTCTAACGAACGTGAATCGGGGGAACTCATGAGGCGCAGTCTGCCCCTCAATGATTACGGCAATGTTACGAAGGCCTGAGTTATGCGCCGCTAAATGACGAATTGCTCTGAGGCATCGACATCTGTTCGTGCGGGTACATCACGCGTTACGACCGAGTTGGCGCTGATACGAGCTCCCATGCCCACGGAGACATTTCCCAAAACTCTCGCACCAGCGCCAATGATCACGTTATTGCCGATAGTTGGATGCCTTTTCCCATTCTCAAAAGTCCGGGCACCCAATGTGACATCGTGATAAATCATCACGTCATCACCCACAACTGTGGTCTCTCCAATAACGACGCCCATTCCATGGTCGATGAAGAATCGTCGACCAATCTTCGCACCAGGATGGATCTCGATACCGGTTGCAGTGCGCACCCAGTTTGCGTAGATCCGCGCTAACAATTTCAAACCGCGTCGCCACAAGAAGTGTGCGATGCGATATCCCCAGATCGCATGAACGCCTGGGTATGTCAGCGCGACGTCTAGTCGATTGCGCGCTGCAGGATCACGCTGCAACGCAGTATCGAGGTCTTCTATGATGCGAGAGAACACTTAAGCATCCATCAAATCTTGATAAAGAATGGTTGAGAGATATCGCTCGCCAAATGATGGAATGATCACGACGATGTTTTTTCCTGCAAATTCGCCGCGTTGTGCAACTTGCGAGGCCGCCCATAATGCAGCTCCGGAGGAAATTCCGGCCAAGATGCCTTCTTCACTTGCTGCGCGTCGCGCGTACTTCACAGCATCTTCTGCAGCAACATCGATGACTTCGTCATAAACGTTGCGATCCAAAATCGGCGGGATGAAGTTTGGCCCAATACCTTGGATTGGATGGCCACCAGGTTTTCCGCCATTAAGAATCGGTGATGCTGCTGGTTCAACGGCGAAGATCTTGATCTCAGGTTTACGAGATTTCAAAACCTGGCCGATTCCGGTAATAGTTCCACCGGTGCCGATACCTGCAACAACTGCATCTACTTGCCCATCAGTATCGCGCCAGATTTCTTCTGCTGTGGTCTTGCGATGTATCTCGGGGTTTGCTTCATTCTCAAATTGTCGGACCAAAACAGCGCCATTTGTTCCCAATTCTTCGGCTTTAGCAACCGCGCCCTTCATCCCTTCGGAGGCTGGGGTGAGTACCAATTCGGCTCCAAATGCGCGCAACAAGGCGCGACGTTCTTTCGACATCGACTCTGGCATCGTGAGAATCGTCTTGTAACCACGAGCAGCACCGACCATCGCCAGTGCGATACCAGTGTTTCCTGATGTTGCCTCAACAATTGTTCCGCCCGGTTTGAGTTGGCCACTCTTTTCCGCAGCATCAACCATCGCAATTCCAATGCGATCCTTCACGGTGCTGGTCGGGTTATAAAACTCTAACTTTGCAAAGACGTTTGCCTTCGCCCCATCTGTCATGCGATTTAGCCGGACGAGCGGGGTATTGCCGAAAACTTCCGTAATGTTCTGATAAACCTTCACAATCTCTCCTTTATTTTCTCACAATACAAAATGAATGCGCGCAAGAACGCTAGAAAACATATGTGCTGAAAAATCAGCGAGATTAGTTACAGCAGCCGCATGAATTTGCGCGGCCGAAATCGATGACCCGACGGCGAGTAAAGAACCATTGACGCATCGATTGCATGATGAGAATTTTATTGAAAGTTTGAGATTTCGCTAATTGCGAATTACTTGCAGGACTAGCTTTCTTTCCAGCGTGAGGTCATCGGCAGGCGCCGATCTTTTCCGAATGCGATGGCTGAAACTTTAGTTCCGGGTGGATATTGGCGACGTTTGTATTCGGCGCGATCCACCATTGTGATGACGCGATCAACTAATGACTTATCAAAACCTGCCTTGATGATCTCGGCAGCATCTCCATTTTTCTCAACATAAATATCTAGGAGTTGATCTAAGAGATGGTAATCAGGAAGTGAATCCGTATCTTTTTGGCCAGGTCGAAGCTCAGCGCTCGGTTCCTTCGAAATTGAGTTCTCCGGAATGGGTGGGACGTGCCCCATGGCTCGAGCTTTCTCATTGCGCCATGTCGCTAATCGCCAGACATCAACTTTGAAAATGTCCTTGATTGGCGCGAAACCGCCGACCGCATCTCCGTACAGAGTTGAATATCCGACGGCCAATTCTGATTTATTGCCAGTTGCAAGAATCAAATGTCCCTCTTGATTCGATAGCCCCATCAATAAGGAGCCGCGCACTCGGGCCTGAACATTCTCTTCCGCCAGACCCGTCAGCGTTGTGGCTTTCAGGTAGGCCTGGACAACGGGCTCAATTTCAATGGTCCGAAAATCGATGCCCAGATTGGTGGCCAATTCACGTGCATCGCTTTTAGAATGATCGGAGGAGTACTTACTGGGCAGCGATACGCCAAAGACATTTTCCTTACCCAGCGCATCAACTGCGATCGTTGCCACAAGGGCCGAATCAATTCCACCTGAAAGGCCAAGCGCCACGCTCTTAAATCCATTTTTGCGGACGTAATCTCCGAGGCCCATCACGAGAGCAGACCAGACTTCTTCTTCATCGCTCAATCGCTCAGCCATCGCCGGAGAATGTGTGGGGCGATCGCTCAATGGCGACTCATCGATTACCACATCTGGGGTCGAACTCTTTTCAAGAACTGGAATATCAACAATGGTAAGTGAGCTGGCAAATTGCTCAGCACGCGCTAAAAGGTTGCGGTCCGCGCCAACAGCCAGTGAATCACCATCAAAAACCAAATCATCTTGAGCGCCCGTCATATTCACATAGACCATCGGCGCTCCGATTTGAGCGACGCGTCTTTGAACTAACGAAAGCCGCACATCATCTTTCTTCTGTTCGTATGGACTTCCGTTCGGCACCAAAACAATGCCGGGAGTGCGTTTTGCTAGTTCAGCCATGGGGCCTTGGTCTTGCCAAATATCTTCACAGATAGCGACCGCGATATCGACGTTGTGAAAACGAGCGATCAGCGTTCCTTTGCCTGGCCCAAAATTTCGGAACTCATCAAAAACGCCGTAATTCGGCAGGTGATGCTTGATGTATGTCGCTTTGATAGCACCGCCATGAATCAGCGCGAGAGCGTTTTGAGGTTTATCTTTCTCATCGAGATACCCAACGAGGGTAAGGATCTGACTGGCCCCAAGATCGGCAATCTCTTTAGCTAAAGAGGTCACTCGATCGATTGAAGCGCGACGAAAAGCAGGACGCAACGCTAGATCTTCGACTGGATATCCAGTGAGAACCATTTCCGGAAAGACAATCACATCAACGTTGCTCTCCAGCGATTCAGCAACGGCGTTCTTGATAAGGGCTGCATTTCCTTCAATGTCCCCCACCACAGGATTGACCTGGGCCATTGCAATTCGTAGCGAGCGCTTTACCCCTGTAGGCACAGTTCAAGAGTAGCGATAGACTCGCGCCACACAACCCGGGGACTGATCACCTTCAGCTTCGAGGAGAGAAGAGAATTCATGGCTCGCTACACGATTGCCGACCTGGCTGCCTGGAAAAAGTCAGGTAAGAAATGGTCGATGTTGACGTCATATGACGCAGTCACCGCTTCCGTCTTTGATGAAGCAGGTGTGCCTGTTCTCCTCGTGGGCGACAGCGCCGGAAACAACTTCCTTGGTGAAGAGAACACAATTCCTGTGACCGTTGATGAGCTCATCCCCCTCACCCGCGCAGTCGTTCACGGCTCAGAGAAAGCCCTAGTAATCGCTGATTTCCCTTTCGGTTCTTACGAGCGATCGGCCGACCAAGCGCTCGAAACTGGAATTCGGTTCTTGAAAGAATCAAAAGCGCATGCCGTCAAACTTGAAGGTGGCGTTCGCGTTGTCGAGCAAATCAAGGCGCTCGTGAAATATGGAATCCCTGTCTTTGGTCATCTCGGCATGACCCCACAATCGGTTAATGCTTTCGGCGGCTTCAAAGTCCAAGGTCGAAATGACTCCGGCGATGCGATCTTGGCCGATGCTCTAGCCTTGCAAGATGCTGGATGTTGCGCCGTCGTATTAGAACTTGTGCCCGCCGAACTCGCGGCAAAAATCACTGCAGCGCTTTCAATTCCAACGATCGGAATTGGAGCTGGCCCATCATGCGATGCCCAAGTCCTGGTTTGGACAGATCTCATGGGGCTCACTCCTAAGCCACCACGATTTGCTCGCTCTTATTCAAACCTTCGTAACGAGATGATCGAAAGCGCACGTCGCTGGATGGTCGATGTTGAAACGGGATCTTTTCCGGCCGAAGCCGAGACTTTTCACTAGTTTTCGCTAGCCCCACTCTTACACTTAACCGTGCGCAAGTACGCGATTGATCTCTCCCCGCTAAAGAAGTACCGGGACTTCAGGTTGCTCTGGACTGCAGGGCTCTTTTCGTATTTCGGCTCCATGATCACTTTTGTGGCGCTGCCCTTCCAAATCAAAGAGCTCACTAATTCTTACTGGGCCGTGGGCCTCATCGGCGCCGTCGAAATCATCCCTCTAACAATCTTTGGTCTATACGGAGGCGTCCTTGCCGACTATGTCGATCGCAAGAAGATGATCTGGTTAACCGAATTTGGAACCTTGATTGCAACTGCGATTCTCTTCCTCAACTCTTTACGCGATGAACCTAGCGTCATCTTGCTCTTTGTGATCGCAGCGATTTTCGCTGCCCTGAGTGGACTCAAGCGCCCTAGCCAGGATGCCATTTTGCCGAGACTCGTCAATCACGCAGATCTTCCTAGCGCAAGTGCGTTGATGAGTTTGCGTTGGCAATTTGGCGGCATTGTCGGACCATCTGCGGGCGGAATCATCATCGCAACGTATGGAGCCGGTATGGGCTACCTCGTTGATTGCTGCACTTTCATTATTTCGCTCGCACTCTTGTGGCGAGTTCGAAGCGTTCCTCCGATTGGAAAGACAACGCCTCCCTCCGTCGCAGCACTTATGGAGGGAATCCGCTACGCCTTTAATCGCAAAGACCTTCTTGGCACATACGTTGTGGACCTTGCCGCGATGTTCCTCGCAATGCCCATGGCTCTTTTCCCATTTTGGGCTGATGCGATCGGTGCTCCGTACGCTCTGGGCTTTTTCTACTCATCAATAACAATCGGCGCCGTAATCGTGACCCTCATGAGCGGATGGATGCGCAACTACCCGCACCATGGACGAGCCGTTGTTGTGGGAGCTTTGGGGTGGGGCGTCGCAATCGTCGTGGCTGGCACGACTGATTCACTCTATGTTGTCATCGGTTCATTGATTATTGCTGGCGCCTTCGATCAAGTCAGCGCCCTTTTCCGAGGTTTCATTTGGAATCAATCAATACCTGACGAACTTCGGGGTCGATTGGCGGGAATTGAGATGCTTTCGTATCTCCTAGGACCACTCGGTGGGCAAGCCCGCGCTGGTGGAATGGCGGCAATGACTTCTCTGCGAACGTCGATCGTTGGAGGCGGAATTCTCTGTATCGGCTTTGTCGCAGCGATTGCAGCTGTCATGCCCAAGTTCCGGAACTATGACGTTCGCACCAATGAATTTGCCGTCGAACAGGCGAAAATTCGTCAAAATCGGGAAAATTCTTAAAAAATTTTTTTGTTACCCCGCAGTAACGCTTTGCATGCAAAAAGGAGCGAAATCCAATAAATTGCGATTTTTCCACTTTTTACGCGTAGGAATGAGCAATTTTCTCTCCCAAAAAAGTTCAAAAGCACACTTTTTTCGAAAAATGAATTGCGACACGCAGGCGCATTTTTTATGCAAAATAGTGGAAAGTTTTCGCAAATACTGTCACGATTTGCCTTGAACAGGTTCGGTGACGGATCGAACCATTCTGAAAGGAAATCTACGTGGCTGCAAAGCGTCGTAAGAAAGCTGCTGCTAAGGCAGCACCAAAGCGTCGTCGTAAGAAGGCTGCTGCAAAGGCTGCCCCAAAGCGTCGTCGTAAGAAAGCTGCTGCTAAGAAGGCTGCTGCTCCAAAGAAGCGTCGTAAGAAGGCTGCTGCAAAGGCTGCCCCAAAGCGTCGTCGTCGTAAGAAGGCTGCTAAGTAAGCTAGCGCCAGAATTACAGAAAAAGCCCGGCTGCATATGCGCCGGGCTTTTCTCTTTATCTACTACTTCCCTGAACCCTCATTCTTAAACTGATTTCGAAGCTCGGCCGTCACATGGCCAAAAATTCCAGCCAAGGCTTCCTGCTCCTTGACCGATAGTTGATCGATAAATCTTGTGCGAACACTTGCGACATGGCTCGGGGCTGCGGCAACAATTGCTTTCCAGCCCTTGTCTGTCATGACTGCCCAATAACCGCGTCGGTCTTCTAGGCATTCTTCGCGACGTAACCAGCCTGCTTTTTCCATGACCTTCATTCGGTGAGAAAGTCTGGATTTGGAGAGCATCGAAAGTTCGGCCAATTCACTCATTCTCATTCGGCGGCCAGGTGCATCTGATAGTTGGGCCATTACTTCATAATCGGCCATCGTTAAATCGTGACCTTCGAGATCTGAATCCAAGGCCTCAAGCAATCGACGTGAGGCGATGATGTACGAGCGCCAAGCCTTCATTTCACGTGGGTTTAACCAGCGTGGGGCGCTCTTTTTTGCCATACCTCGAAGAGTACGCCAAAAATCATTTAGTTGAAAGTTGAACCAATTATCCGCACGTTTCAACTAATCAATTGCCGGAGAATCTTCTCTACTATCGTCCTATGGAAAATGAGGATTACGTCCCTGACCAAAATCGGCGACCTCGAATATGGCGATGGATCGTTGGCACCCTTGCAATCATCATTTTCTGGCAAGGGCTCGGACTCGTTCTCACCGTTGGATTGGCCAGATTTTTTGACTTCGATCTTGAGATTCTCTTTGCAACGGATGATGCTGGAATCGCCCAACTTCGGCAGCTCCCTCCTTGGAGCGCTGCGGCAACGATTCTGGTCTCCTTTATTCCACTCTTTCTGGGAACGCTATTGGCCTACAGATACATTCTTAAACGCCCCACCAAGTCCCTTTTTTCTGCTTTCGAAAGATACTCATGGAAGCGGACCTGGGTTGGTTTTGCAGCATTCGCTCTCATCTCGTTGGTCTTTGGAGTTGGTGACTTAATTATCAATTGGGACTCCTATACCTGGAGTTGGGAGGTTGCGCGGTTCCTTCCATATCTCATCATCCTTCTGACCCTCTTGCCGATCCAAACTACGGCTGAGGAACTCTTCTTTCGTGGATGGCTCCAGCAATGGCTTGATAATGGCAAGAAAAAGCAGTGGACTATTTCCTTCATCGGCGGATTCCTCTTTGCCTTGCCCCATATGGCTAATCCGGAGGTTGCCGGAAACGAACTCTTCTTCCCCATCATTAGTTATGGCTCAGTTGGATTTATGTTGGCTTGGGTGACCTATCGTGACAAGACTCTAGAAATGGCCATTGGTGCCCACTTTGCCAATAACTTCTTGACTTCACTTTTTGTCAGCACCGAAGACTCTGCGCTTCCATCAGTAAGTTTCTTCACAACCCCTGACGTTGCATGGGCGCCGGCTGCGGCTGTCTCAGTTCTGATGGTCCCGATTTTCATTTGGCTCTCTGGGAAATGGAACGCTAAAGTCGCCGCATGACTCAAAAAAGCGGTATTTTTCAGGGAAATTTCAAGCCTTCGATTCGACCTCAGGACGACATCTATCGCCACGTTAATGGCGGATGGCTTGATGCGGCAGAGATTCCATCCGATCGAGCGGCTGATGGCGCCTTCTATTTCTTACGTGATGAGTCGGAGAAGAATGTTCGCGCTATCATCGAAGAGTTAGCTGCATCTGGCGGACCTCATGGCAGCAACGCTCAGAAGATCGGAGATCTCTATGCCGATTTCATGGATGAAGAGCAGGTCGAAAAATTGGGTATCTCGCCGATTGCTGATTACTTGGCGAAGGCCCAATCGTTTACCTCACTCGAAGAGTTCACTGCACTTCTAGGTCAGTTTGAATCTCGGGGTCTTGGAGGCTTCTTGAGCGGCTGGGTGACCGCGGATGCTGCTGACCCCACCACAAACATCGCTTACATCTATCAAGGCGGCATTAGCCTTCCTGACGAGGCGTATTACCGAGAAGAGACCCATGCTGAGGTTCGAGGCAAGTTAGTCACCCATATTGAAACGATGTTTGACCTTGCTGGAATTGCAGAGGGATCTTCGCATGCTCGTCGCATCATTGATTTAGAGACCGAGATTGCCTCCCATCATTGGGATACGGTCCGTAGCCGCGACGCGGTTCTCACTTTCAACAAGAAGACCTTTGCCGAAATCTCAACCCTTGCGGCCCCCTTTGATTGGCATCTATGGGCAGATAACGCTGGGATCCCTCGTTCCGTCCTTGATTCCGTTGTAATCGCCCAACCTGACTTCATCGAGAACATGGGCAAGGTCTTTGCGAAGTTTGAAGTCGAGAAGTGGCGCTCGTGGTTGATGTGGCACTTACTCTCAAGTGCGGCTCCATACTTAAGTAGCCCTTTTGTCAATGAAAACTTCGCTTTCTACGGCACTACATTGAGTGGGGTACCTGTCCTGAAGGATCGCTGGAAGCGCGGAGTTGCTCTTGTTGAAGGTGCCCTAGGTGAGGCAGTCGGCCAGTTCTACGTCGACCGCCACTTCCCTGCTGCTGCGAAGGCGCGAATGGTCGAGCTCGTTGCAAATTTGATTGAGGCATACCGCGTCAGCATAAATTCATTGGATTGGATGACCGACGAAACTAAAGCCAAAGCGCTAGATAAGTTGAAGAAGTTCACCCCGAAGATCGGATATCCCGACAAATGGCGTGACTATTCGAATTTAGAAATCAAGCGCGGAGATTTAATGGGTAATTTGGCTCGTATCTCTAAATTCCGTGGCGACTTTGAATACAACAAAGTCGGAAAGCGCGTCGATAAAACTGAATGGTTAATGACGCCACAAACGGTGAATGCTTATTACCACCCGCTGATGAATGAAATAGTTTTCCCTGCTGCGATATTGCAGCCACCTTTCTTCGATCTTGAAGCCGATGATGCTGCAAATTACGGTGGTATCGGCGCTGTCATTGGACATGAAATTGGCCATGGTTTTGATGACCAAGGTTCACGTTATGACGGCGATGGCAATCTTTCTAATTGGTGGAGTGATCAAGACCGTTCCGAGTTTGAAAAGCGGACTTCAAAGTTAATCGCCCAGTACAACGAACTTGCTCCAGAAGAAGTTCCGGATACCAAGGTGAATGGTGCGCTCACCATCGGTGAGAACATCGGTGATCTTGGTGGTTCAACAATTGCTTACAAGGCATACAAGATCGCACTGAATGGAAAAGAAGCTCCGGTGATTGATGGTTACACCGGAGATCAACGTTTCTTCCTTGGCTATGCCCAAATCTGGCGTTCAAAGATCCGATCAGAAGCGATGAAGGTTCGTCTTGCGACTGACCCCCACTCTCCTGGTGAATTCCGTTGTAATCAGATCTTGAAGAACTTAAGCGAGTTCCATGATGCTTTCGGACTCAAAGAGGGTGATGCGCTTTATATGGGAGAAAGTGAGCGCGTTCGAATCTGGTGATTTAGAGCGTCTGTGACTTAGTTTCGTCACGATGCTTACGAAGGTAAATCATGAACGGAGTGCCGCCGGTGCCTACCGCAGATGGGTTTCCTGGGGCTTTTTGGGCTTGAGCATGGATGTACTGGCCTGCGTACTCCAAATGCATCGCACGGAAATCGCCGACAAGCTCGACTGATTCATTAAATAGCGCTGTCGTGGTTGGGCGATTAACTTTCTGCACAAATTCTCGGACTGATGGTCCGTTTTCGACAGCTTCGATAAAGGCGACATGCTTTGGTGGCATGTACTCACGCATCTCCATGAGATATTCGCGGAGCTCGTCGCGTTCATGTTCAATTCCAAGGACACCGTCGAGCGCAGGAACAATCGCGGATTGTGCGCCAGTCTCGCCGCGATATGTCATGCCCTTTCCACCAAGTGCATCTACACCTTCGTAGACAACGCCATTAGGGAGTGCGGGGTTGTTGCGCCAGCCGAAGATGTAGGGTCGAACGCGATGGAAATAAACATATGGGTCGCACTTTTCTGGCATGCGAGCCAAGACGTCGTACATGCTCTTAATTCCGTCGCGAAGTTGAGTAAGTGCCACATCTAGCCCATCGGCATCGTTTTTGACCACGGCATTTTGTGCAAGCTCGATAGCATGAAGTGCAATGCCAGCTTTCTTTTCGATATCGATATGAATCAAGATGAACCACTCTTCATCTTGTCCTCCAAGGAAACATTGCAATAGCGCGATGTTTCCGCACTCAATCTCTTTCTTCGGATCGAGGCGATACCAGTTATCAATGGAGTACGAGACGTAGCTAAGAATCGGTGGTCGCCCAACTTTGACGCCGAGTTCGTACCAAGGCTTTGCCAGAATTGCCGGAATCACGTGAGCGGGTTCGTTATCGGACCATTGATAAGCCATACCGATGTAGGAAAGCGCGAGCATTGCCCGACGTACTTCTCCTTCACTAGAAAGCGCATCAAGCTTGAATGGTGGCAGAGCCTTTACTCGAGAGCGAAAATCAGTACCCATGAGGTACTTGGGGAGATTCCGCGCCATCTCATCCCACGCTTCATTTGCAGATGAAAGTGAGCGAACTGGGTCTTGATGTTGCATGTACCCGAATTCACGGGAAAGACCGAACTCTGCAAGAGACACGGGCTTAGACACGTTATTAATGCTTCGAAGCCAAACGTGTTTCGCGACGTTTCTTCTGCTCAGCAGGGTCTGGTACGGGAACCGCAGCGATTAAGCGTTGGGTGTATGGATCTTTTGCGTTCTTGAGGATTTGGTCACGATCTCCCACTTCGACGAGGTTTCCTTCCTGCATCACAGCAATGCGGTGAGCGAGAATGTCAACGACTGCAAGGTCGTGGCTAATGAAGAGACATGCAAATTTCAATTTATCTTGGAGTTCGAGAAGGAGATCAAGGAATCGCGCTTGAACGGATACATCGAGAGCAGAAGTTGGCTCGTCCGCAATCAAGAGATCCGGGGTCAGGGCAAGTGCGCGAGCGATACCAACACGTTGACGTTGTCCACCAGAAAGTTCGTGTGGGAAACGGTTGCGGTATGAACGCGGTAATTCGACTTGTTCTAGTAAATCTTCAACTTTCTTATTGAGCTCATCGCCCTTTGCAAGTTTCGCCAGGAAGATTGGCTCGCCAATCGATTCACCAATAGGAAGTCGTGGATTCAACGAAGAAGCGGGATCCTGGAAAACAATTCCAGTATGGCGGCGAATTGGTAGTAGTTCTTTTTGAGTAGCACGAGTGATATCCGAACCGACAATTTCCAGTTTTCCAGACTTCACGGGAAGTAGACCGATTGCAGCACGTCCTACTGTGGTCTTTCCAGATCCTGATTCACCAACGAGACCAACAATTTCACCTGGGAAAATTTCGAGTGAGAAATCCTTCACCGCAGTGAACGCAGGGATACGGCCGCGCTTTGGATATTCAATCGTGACATTCTCCATGCGCATAACTGGCTGGGCATCTTTTTCAAGCTTGAGAACTCGCTTCTTTGATGATCCAAGCTTGGGTACTGCCCCGAGGAGCTCTTTTGTATAAGGATGGTTCGGGCGATTGAATATCTGATCTGCTGATCCATGTTCGACGGTGAGTCCGTCCTTCATCACCAGGATCTCGTCTGACATATCGGCAACCACACCCATATCGTGGGTAATGAGCAAGATTGCTGAATTTAACTTGGATTTCAAACCACGCATTAAGTCAAGAATCTCAGCTTGCACCGTTACATCAAGCGCCGTTGTAGGTTCATCAGCAACAAGAAGACCTGGATCACATGCAAGCGCTTGAGCAATCATCGCGCGTTGACGTTGACCACCGGAGAGTTGGTGTGGGTATTTATCGAAGGACATTTCTGGATTTGGAATCTCAACGAGAGTCAATAGTTCAATCGCACGTACGCGGGCTGTTTTTGGACCCATATCAAAGTGAGTGCGAAGAGTTTCGACTATCTGGAATCCGATGGTGTAGACGGGATTGAGAGCAGTCATCGGCTCTTGGAAGATGTAAGCAACTTCTTTTCCGCGGAATTTACGAAGGAGTGATGGCTTCGCGTTGAGCATTTCAACATCTTTAACCTTGACGCTTCCAGTACGTCGCGCGTTTGAAGCAAGAAGATCCATCAATCCCATAGCTGTAGTGGATTTTCCTGAGCCTGATTCACCGACGATAGCGAGGACACGACCTGGCTCGAGAGTGAAGTTCATATTGATTGCAGCGGGATACCATGTGCCATCGACCCAGAAATCGACGCAGAAATCCTTAACTTCTAGAATCGGCTTAGACATGGAGCCCCTCACAGATGAGTGATGCATCGGAATGACGAACGTTGAATTCTTCCGTCCCAAAACCGCCATCTTTACTGCCTACTGCGGTTACGGATTGTTGGCTCTTGCGGTCATCCAACCCATTTTCACTCGTGATTGGATTGATGCAGCAGGCACTATCGCGATCGCAACATTCATTTCGGTTTTGATTCGCCTCGTTATTCATCGTCCAAGTCTCGAGATTGGCGATGAGGGAGTCATCATCAACAATCCCCTCAGCCGTATTCAGATCGGTTGGCAAGACGTCCTTGAAATTGAAACGCGATACTCGCTTACTTTTCACACTAAGAGTAAGAGTTACTCCGCGTGGGCTGCGCTCGCGCCGGGTCGTTACCACCACAGAACTGTCAACCCGTACGAAGTTAAGGGGTTGATCCCCAGCAGTACCACTCTCATTCGCGCTAGCGATTCCCCGCGAACTGATTCGGGCGCTGCTTCGTATATCGCCAAATTGAGATGGAATAGTTTCAATAAGAGCAGACCGCGGAATGTCATTGAGTTGCGCAGCGAGTTCACTGCCACGAGAGAAATCGCACTTGCATGCGGTGCCTTGGTTGCGATCGTAATGAGTGTTATTCAACTTTAGCCTGCTCTCGAGTGATCTGCTTCGCACGAGCTTTATCTTTTTTGGAGAGACGACGACGTTGGCGAGGATCAAATGCATCACGTAACCCATCACCAATGAAGTTGATAGAAAGTGCGATAGAGATAATAAATAAGCCGGGATACCAGAAGAGCCATGGACGAGTAGTAAAAGCATCTTGATATTGGCTAATCAAAAGTCCGAGCGAAACATCTGGGGGAACAACGCCAAATCCGAGGTATGACAATGCTGTTTCGAGCAAAATCGCACCTGAGAGCAATAGCGTCACTGAAACGATGATGACGCCGACGGCGTTCGGCAAAATATGTTTAAAGATAATGCGGCGAGTTGAAGCGCCAGCAACACGGGCGGCATCAACGAACTCGAGTTCGCGAAGCTTTAAGAACTCACCACGAACTAAACGCGAGAGACCGGTCCACGCGAAAAGTCCCAGATACACAGCAAGAACGCCAGCGCCGAGATTTCCGATACGAGCTCCAATAACAGAGCCGATAACTACAGATGGGATCGTGATGATGAAGTCTGTGAAACGCATTAGTACGTTATCTACTGTGCCGCGGAAGTAGCCGGCAACAGCACCGACAATAGTTCCGATAGTAGCTGCGAAAAGTCCAATGACAACCATCACCATGACCGAGCGCTGGGTGCCTTTCATAACAAGCGCAAAATAATCACGGCCGATATCGTCTTGGCCAAATGGATGCTCGCCGAGACTAATGCCGTTGCCGCCAAGGAACTTTGGAATAACGCTGATTGTCGGACATCCCACAGTTCCACCGGGGCAATCGCCATAACGAAGTTCTGGTAGATCATCTATACCGAACTTCCACCAACCGCGGTATTGGAATGGACCAATCTTCATATCCAATGAGGAGAAAACAAATAGCAGGATTCCTGTGATGACGCTGAGCGAGATAACAGCTGCGCGATGCCGTAGGAAACGGCGAAGAACTATCTGGCCTTGGCTTAGACCTTCGACTTCTTTGTTAGCGATTGCATTTTCGCCAGATTCAATAGTGGTTTCGAGTTCTTTCTTTCGGCCGAATTTCATTTGCCCGCTCCTACACGAATACGTGGATCAAGAGCTGAATAGAGCAGATCCGCAATCAAGTTAGCAAGAACTGAAAGCGAAGCGGTCAAGAAGAAGACGCCCATCAGTAGATTGAGATCCTGTCCCTGAATCGCTCTGTTAAAAAGCGTTCCCATTCCATACCAACCGAAAACTCGTTCTGTAATGATTGCACCACCAATAATTCCCGCAAAATCAACGACAATAATTGTGGTTAAAGGAATCAACGTGTTGCGGAAAGCATGGCGCATGATGACTGTGCGCTCGGTGAGTCCCTTCGCGCGTGCCGTTCGGATGTAATCCTGGTTGAGAACTTCCAGCAAAGTTCCGCGTGAGAAGCGTGTATAGCCGGCAAACGAAATCAGGGTAAGGGCAATGGTTGGCAGGAATAAATGGATCAAAATATCTAGCGTTCTAATCCAGTAATCTTCTTTTGGAAGTAAATCGCTGACTTGTCCGATTGTGGGAACTGGACGGTAATTGATGGCATCTTCTTGTATGTACGGCTGCCACGTTCGCATGTACTTGTCAGTGATGATCAGGGAAGCAGAGAGGAAAGCTGTGAGAATCGTGGTGCGGATCAGAGGGCCACGATCGATTCGGCCGAAGAAGAAGGACACAAATGTTGCAACAATTATTGTGATGATGGCTAGTAGGACCATTTGTAGGAACGTTGAGTTCGGCGTGAAGAGGCGTTGAATTGGGAAATACGTAACCAGAGTCAAACCCGACATTGTCAGCGATGCGTACAGCGCAGTCTTATTTGAAAGTCCAACTGAGAGATGTGTGACTCCAAATGCGATTCCTACAGAGAGTATAAATACCGTGATAGGGCCGAGGCGTGGGTTGGTGTACCACTCGAGGGAATTCATGAATAGCAACAAGCTCGCGGTGCCTAAGGCTGCGCTCATGAAGGTAATCCAGAAAGTCTTTCGCGCACGACCAAAGATGGAACCCCAGAAAATGGCAGACATCAACGAGAATATGAGAATCGAATTCCTATGCACCGTCGAATGAGATAGGAAGTCGTTGAACTTGATGGCTAGGAATTGTTTCAAGAGAACTGCGACCCAGAAGATTGGTAGCGAATATAGAAGGAAAGCAAAGAATGTCATTGAGTAATCGAAGCGAGTGTATTGGCGGAGTGCGCTTGTGACACCAAGTGCGATACCAAGAATGATTGCGACGAATGTCGCCGCAGTGACGAGTCGAATAGTTACCGGAATCGCGGAAGCGATCTCATGAGAAACAGACATGTTGTCACGCGTCAGACCAAAATCTGGATTTCCGGTAAAGACTCCAAGGACTCCTTTGAGCCAAATGAAATAACGAAGTGGCGGCGGCACATCAAGTCGAAGTCGATTGGTGAGATCAATAATCTCTTGTTGCGCTCTTGGATCATTGCTAAGTCTAAGTTCGCCAATTGGATCGCCGGCAATAGCCGCCATGTTGAACAGAATGAAACTCGAACCGAAGAGAATGACTGCGAGCACGCCGAGTCTGCGCACAATGTATGCGAGCATGCTTTCACCTCTTAATTTCCGCGCCGAAATGTAGCGCTCATATTAGTGTGGTGGCGCCCCCGAAGGAGCGCCACCACGTTAAATCAACTGTCCTGACCGAAGTCAGGGCTCAGTTTCTTAGTATGCCCACTCCCAATAGTTCCAAACCAAGTTTGGAGATAGTGGAGCTGGCTTGACGTTCTTGAGTGCGCTGTTGTAGGCAACAACACCTGGGTGTTGGAACACCGGAACGGTGAGTCCTTGATCCATCAAGATACGTTCAGCGCTGACGTACTTTTGCGCTAGAACGGTACGTGATAGAGGAACAGTTACTGACTTCAAGATTCGATCAAGTGCAGGGATTGCAACACCAGTGCGGTTGTTTGAGCCATCACTTAACCAGTTTGCATTGGTGCCAGCTTGCGCTGTGCTGTTTTGAGCCCAGGCGAAGAAGACAACGTCATACTCTGTGTTGGCAATACGTGGTGACCATGAAGCCTGAACATCGCCTACAAGGTCGAAACCAATCTTGCGTAGATTTGCTTGCACAAGTGCAAACTCAGCCGCGCGGCGAGCGTTATTGCCTGGTACAAGAACTTTCACCTTGATTGGGCTCTGGATTGCATTTGGATACCACTTCTTAACAAGTGCGATTGCACGTTTGTTGAGTGTCTCTTGGTCTCCGCTGTAGAAGGATGAACCGTTGGTCCGAACGATGGAATCATAGATATCCATACCTTGTTGGGCGAAGACTGAGTTTAGAACCTGAGCCTTCGGATTGACTGGCTTGATCAACTTGTCGATGATTTCTTGACGAGGTATACCCATCAAGAATGCGCGACGTAGATCAAGAGACTTCTGTCCATCGCTTGCCTTGAAGACGCCGGTGTACTCAGGCTGTCCTTGAGCAGCAGCAACGCGGAGATCCCAGTGCTCGTATGTTGAAACAACATAACCATCAACAGTAACTCCCTTAATCTGCTTCAACGCCGCAACAGCGTCAGCCGTTGCTTGGCCTGAATAAAGATCGAGTTCGCCGTTAGCGAGAGCTTGTGATGCTGCGTTTCCATCAGTGATGTACTTGAACACGACAGTGTCAACCGAGCCAGACATTGCTGGACCTGAGTTGTAAAGCTTGTTCGCAGTGAGGGTCACAGATTGCTTTGCAATTGCACTCTTGACAATGTATCCACCGTTGCTGATGAATAGAAGTGGGTTTGTTGAAGAATCAACTGCATTGATGTTGTAATCCTTCGACCAGACTGCAGCGATCTTCTTAAGATCAGTTGTGTTCTTGGTCTGGAATGCTGCAAGGAACTTATCTTTCGCAGCAAGATTCTCAGCTGCAGTGCCAAGAGCCTTCTTGCCATCTGCCATCAATACCAGTGAGTGAACTGGTGATGGACCAGGACCGTATAGCTCCCAGTCAGCGAGTTTGCCTTTATAGCGAACTGTTACCGACATCTTGTCAGCGCTGAGTTCTGGATCGCCAACGATGAAGTCGTTATAGGTTCCTGAGTAGCATGAAGCTTCGAATGAAGGCTTTGTTGCTGCCTTTGGATCTCCGAGACCAGCTGCGATTGAGTATGCGTTGCTGCAGACAACGTGTGAGAGAAGGAGGTCAACACCGGTAATTGGTGTTCCATCCGACCAGACACGGCCTGGGTTAACGGTGTACTGAACGCGGAAGTCAGTAGCGGAGCTCTTTACTACCTTGTATGTACCGAATGTGGTGTTCTTTACAAGGTTTTTCTTATCGTCGTAGTAGTTGAAACCTGCACCTGTCATATAACCAATAGCGGTGTTCGCTGTGAGGTTATAGCCAGATACGCTGGAGTTGAAACCAGTCATTGGGTTTGTGTCATGAACGACGACAGTACTTCTTGTTGCTGCTTGCGCAGGTGTGAGGACACCAGCGATAAGTCCTGCAGCTGCAAGACCGGCAAGAGCAACACGAACTGTGCGCTTTGTATTCATTTATTCTCCTAGTAGTTTTTTTACTCAGACGAGAACAAGTAAAAGGTCGACCGCTTCACTGGTTGCCCGTCGTTGAGCCATAGAGTCTTCCCAAAGGAGCCGAATTACGCAACATGGAAGTTGCGAAAATAGATAACAAAATCGTTGCAAAATTCTCGGGAAAGCCCCATGGTCGCGCCTCGCCTGCACGCGGGATTTGATGACTTAGGCTCGATAAATAAGAGGTATGACAGGGGGTAGTGATGGGCCAGGTCAAGAAAAGCGCGCTCTTTTCTACCCCTTTCCTGGTCCTGACTTCCCTGCTTCTCGCCTCCACCCCCGCCTTCTCCAGCGAATTAACCAGCATCAACGCCCAGCCCGTATCGAAACTTAAAACTGGTGGAACACTCCTCTTGCCGATCATCCACGAGCCAACACAATTCAATCCATGGCATCGCGATGGAAACGATCCTGACATCAACCGCATGATGAGCGCATCCTTACCGATGCTCTTGAATTCGGATGACCAAGGGAAATTGACTGTAAATAAGAACTACATCTCGTCTTTCACTCAAACGCGGAGTTCACCGCAGACGCTCCGGATTGTCCTTAATCCAAAGGCAGCGTGGAGTGATGGAAAGAAAATTGCCTTAGCTGACTTTGTGGGAATGTTGCGCGCGCTCGGCGGAAAAAATCCGAATTACGAGATTCTCTCTAGCGAGGGTTACTCAAATATCAAATCAATATCGGCTGGTAAGAGTGCAAACGAAGTCATCATCACGATGTCGAAGCCATATTCCGACTGGCAAGAATTGTTTACGCCATTACTTCCGGCTTCGCTCACACAAGATCCTGCTACGTTCAATGGAACTTGGCGCGCAAAACCTCTCGTCAGTGCTGGACCTTTCTTGTTTGATTCCATTGATCGTGAACAAGGTTCAATTTCTTGGATAAGAAATCCCAAATGGTGGGGAACTAAACCACTTCTAGACAATGTCACTTATCGGATTTTGCCCACAGAAAGTCAATTAGCCGCTTTGACAAATGATGAAATAAATTATCTAGATGTAACAGATAACGCAGCTGTCATTCGACAGGTCCGCAACAATCCAAAGTTCACCATTAACGCGGTTGCAAGTTCGGAAAAGTGGGAACAGATTGCCATTAATTCCAAGAATGCAATCTTGAGCGATCTCGCAGTTCGCCAAGCACTGGTGCTATCGCTTAATCGTGAGGCTCTTACCCAGGTCAATACTGGACTCTTTGTTTCCGCTCCCCTGCCAAAAAACAATCGAATTTTCGCGGTAGGACAGGCTTGTTACAAAGACACGTCAGGTAATTGGAGCCGCCAGAACATCGCAAAAGCAGATCAGTTACTGGATCAAGCCGGATGGACTCCCGCCACCAATAATCAAGAAAAAGATGCGTCGGGCAAAAATAAAGTCGTGGGAATGCGTTACTACTCGGGTCCTGCGAAGCCTGGAGTCTTGCCCCACCAACAACTCACTCTTCGCTTCCTATACCCTTCAGGAAATCAAGTTCGAGAAAATACCGCCCTACTCACACAAGCAATGCTACGCGCCAAACCAATCGGAATCGATCTGCAATTAATTGAAGTCCCTGCCGATGACTATTTTGTGAAATATGTGAATCCCACAACTCTAGGTTTTGACCTGGCGTCATTCTCTTGGAGCAGTTCAATTCTTCCCGTAACTGGAGCTATGAACTTGTATGCCAAAGCTTCGACTCAGAATTTTTCTAAGGATTCGATTCCGACCAAACTTGATGCACTTATCAAGAAGGCACGAGCTGAATTAAATCCAACCGCTCGTTGCACGCTTGCTAATCAAGTAGATACTGAACTCTGGGAAAATGCGTTCAATATTCCGCTCTATAGCTGGCCAGCAGCCTCGGTAACTATGAAGAGCCTTGCCAATTTCGGATCTTTTGGTTTAGCGACAATTGACTGGACCAAAGTTGGCTTTACGAAGTAGCGCGCGCTCGTTCGATTTTCTCCGAAGTAAGTTTAGGTGCCGCAAATATCATCAAGATCAATCCCAAAAGCGCCGATAGAAAATAGGGCGAACGAAGCGCTAATTCACGGGAGGTAACACCCTCCATAACACTGACTAGTAATCCGCCGATAAATGCACCAACAGGAATACTCCCCCAGCCAAAGAATCGGTACACGCTATTCACTCGCCCGAGTAATTCAGAAGGGATGATGCTTTGGCGCAGCGAGACTGTGATGACATTCCATAGCACGGCAAAAATCGTTGAAATTGCCGTTAAAACCCAGAGAACTTGCCAACTCGAGGTGAAGCCGATGATCAAGCCAGTCAGTGGCATCACTGTAAGTGTTAACGCTAGGGACTTTCCACTTCCTAGTCGTTTGGAAATCCTCGGCGCGACAATTCCGCCGATACTTCCGCCCACCGCTCCAGCAGTACCTAAGAGGGCGAAGACAAAGACCGAAGTCTGCAAAACTTCTTGGGCGAAGAGGATAAATACCGCGGTCATCATCGCGCCGAGCGCATTCATCAGTCCCAGGATTATGGCCATCGGACGCAACAACTCATGTCGCCACAACCAGCCGAATCCCTCACGAATTTCAACACCAAATCGAATCTTGCCTTGAGTTGCTGGAATAACTTTCATGGAAGGAATCAAAGTAAGAATCAGTGCGGCTGAAACGAAGAATGTGGCAGCGTCAAAATAGAAGGGGAGAAATATTGCTACGCCAAGAATTAAACTTCCGAGCGGAGGTCCAATAAAACTATTGGCAAGAAACTCAACAGACCACAATTTTCCATTGGCGCTTTCTAATTGCTTTTCTTCAACTACAGATGGCAAAAGAGTCTGAGCGGAGTTATCACGCAATACTTCTGCGCAACCGAATAGCAGTGCAGTTATCACCAATACCGAATAGAGCATCCAATTGGTTTCAGTATTCGAACTTGTTGTTATCTCATCAAGCTTCACAAGCGAACTCGCCTCTATAGTCACCGTTACGGCAACGAATAGTGCCAAGAATCCACGGAAAGAATCCATCGCAACAATGATTTTTCGTCGATCAAAACGGTCAGTGATAACTCCAGCCGGCAATGTGAAAACTAACCATGGGAGTCGAGAAGCCACCGCAATAAGGGCGATGAGAAATGGTGACCGAGTGACGGCCGAAGCAAGCCATGGATACGCGATTGCAGAGACGCCATCACCTAAGTTTGAGATGGCATGTGCGCTCCAGAGACGCCAGTAATTCTTACCCAAAGGCGAGCCTTTTTCGCTCGTTTTCCGCTTTCTGAGCACCGCTTAACCCTAACGTAATTGCCTCAGCAATCATTACCTAGTTCAATTGAGTTCTATGTCTTTTTCCTTCTCCGTGCAATCACAGATTTCAGATCGCCAAGGGCGCTCTGGCGAGATTGTTACTCCACACGGCGTCATCAAGACTCCCGCTTTTATTCCAGTAGGAACAAAAGCCACGGTCAAATCTGTACTCCCCGATTCAGTTGAAGGAGTTCACGCCCAAGCTGTCCTTGCCAACGCGTATCACCTTTATCTGCAACCAGGACCCGATGTTCTCGATGAAGCAGGTGGTCTATCCACCTTCATGAATTGGAAAGGCCCCACATTTACCGATAGCGGTGGTTTCCAAGTTATGTCACTCGGTGTCGGATTTAAAAAAGTAATTGATATGGGCGGCGACTCATTGAACTCTGATGATGTTATCGCCGAGAAAAGAGAGCGCCTGGCTCATGTGGATGATGATGGCGTGACTTTTAAATCTCATCTGGACGGTTCGATGCATCGATTTACTCCAGAGATCTCCATGCAAGTTCAGCACAAAATTGGCGCGGATATCATGTTTGCTTTTGATGAGCTAACAACGTTACATAACACCCGCAAATATCAGGAACGATCGCTCGAACGTACACGACTCTGGGCGCTACGCTGTCTTGACGAACACAAACGATTGACAGATGAACGTTCGACAAAGCCTTATCAAGCTCTTTTCGGTGTGCTTCAGGGCGCACAGTTTGAAGATTTGCGACGAAAAGCAGCAAAAGATCTTGGCACGATGGAATCTTCGGGAATTGAGTTTGATGGATTTGGTCTCGGTGGCGCGCTAGATAAATCAATGCTCGGAACTATCGTAAGTTGGATGACCGAAGAATTGCCGACACATAAACCGCGCCACCTTCTTGGCATCGGTGAACCCGCGGATCTCTTTGCTGGCGTTGAAAATGGCGCAGATACCTTTGATTGCGTCGCTCCAACCCGCGAAGCTCGCACCAGCGCTGTTTACGCTCCAACCGGACGCTTTAATGTCTCCAACGGAACATATCGCCGTGACTACTCACCCATCGATGAGAATTGCACCTGCTACACATGCTCCAATTACAGTCGCGCTTACCTCAATCATCTCTTCCGCGCTAAAGAAATCCTTGGTTCAACTCTTGCCACAATCCATAACCTGCACTTCATCGTTACTTTGGTCGATCGCATGCGAGATGCAATCAATAACGGTGAGTTTTTCGAGTTTAAAGAAGAATTTCTCAGCCGTTACCAAGCGCGCTCAATAACTCCTTCATCTTAGAAATCTCTTTACGCTGCGCTTCGATAATTGCCTTCGCCAAAGCTGCGACTTCTGAATTCTTGGAATCAATCACCATCTCGACCATATCAATCGCACCTTCATGGTGTTTGATCATGCCTTCGAGAAATAACTTGTCAAATCTACTTCCTGTGGCTGCCGCTAAATCTGACATCTCCTCGTCAGAGAGCATTCCATCCATCATGTGTCCCATGTGAGCCATACTTGAAGCGCCCCATGATTTCATTTGCTCGATTTCTGGAGATTGGGCATCTTTGATTTGTTGCGCCAGCGCCAGAACTTCAGGGTTAGTCGAGTTCTTGAGCGCAAGGTCAGACATCTCTATCGCTTGTTGGTGGTGCGGAATCATCATCTCAGCGAACATGATGTCTTGAGATGAGTACCCTGAATTTGATTCGCTTGCGCACCCAGTTATCAAAAGAGCAAGAAATAGAAGGATTACTTTCTTCATTTTGCTGCTGCTACTGCTTGCTCTAGGTGAGTACGAACATGCTTCGACATATAACCAAGGTAATCAATCATTGCGATGGGCTCGCCGTTTGCCTTTATACCCAAACGCTGAAGTTGTGCATCGCTCATTCCCTCAAGCAAATTAAGATTGTTCTTTCGTAATACCTTGAAAGTTTCTACCGAGACTCTTGCATCTCGATCTTTCTTTATCGCAGCAAAAGCATCTTCATCCCACGATGAAAATTGATAATTCTTGCTAGTGAGGATCATTCGAATGCGAAGCGAGAGCGATATCTCAGCATCACATAGATGGGCTAAGCATTGTGAAGCCGTCCAGCCACCATCGGCTGGGACTTTGTCTAGGTTGAAGGCGAACGTCTGGAAAAACTCCTCAACTCGTCTGACATCGTCGAGGTAGTCGCTAAAGATTTCTTTGCTCATGCTCCCTAGTCTAGGTCGCGACGTAAAGTCGTGCGCATCGCAAGGATCGAGAAAGCGGCGGCGTATGCCAGCAAGACAAGAATCGCTGGTCCAGGCGTGAGGTAGTTAGCGATACTGAAATTGAAGTCATTTTTGCCAAAGTCCACATCGACAAGACCAGTGATAGCTCCGGCTGGAAGGTACTTGCCGACCGACTCCACGAATGCAACGACCAGCCCTTCAACAATGAGGGTCCAAATGACCGCGCCAGTAACGGCTGCAACCTGATTCTTTACGAGTGCTCCTAGACCAACACCAACAATTCCCAAAACCAAACCAGAAAGAACTGAGGCACGGAATACCTTCCAGAGCAATTCCATCGGAACCGGTGCATGGGGCTCAAAGAAATTTAACGCGATAAACCCCGAGGAAACAGCCATTACATAGGAAAAGATCTGAACAACAAGTCCAGCAAAAGCTGCTGCAATCAATTTTGCATAGAGCACTGTGGAGCGCTTAGGGGTCACAAGAAAAGTTCCGACCGCCGTGCCATGACGATACTCATTCGTCATAACCAAAATGCCCATTATCAGAGCAAAGAGATAGCCACCGGCTGCGTTAGCAAAGACTGCGTTGATTCCTTCTGGGGTCGTGGTGCCGGAGAATCCCATCCGGTTGTTTTCAGAATTAAGAACAAATATTGGCGCAACTGTTCCAAGTGCAGCAAATAACCCGCTCCAAAGGAGCAATAACCAATTCGCTCGTAGATAGACGAGTTTCCTTAGTTCAGATTGGAGAAGGTTTTTCACGCGCTTCTCCTTAATGTCAGATCTAGGAATGCTTCCTCTAAAGATTTTCCTTGTCGGATTTCGTCGATAGTGCCTTGTGCAACTAACACTCCTTTATTAATTATCAACACATCATCAACCGTGTTCTGCATTTCTGCGAGTTGGTGAGATGAGACCAAAATTGTTCGCCCTTCAGAGGCAAGCTTTTGGAGAAACTCCCGTAGCCAGACAATTCCAATCGGATCCAAGCCATTAGCTGGTTCATCAAGAATGAGAATTTCTGGATCACCGAGCATCGCAATCGCCAGCGAAAGACGCTGTTTCATACCAAGTGAGAATCCTTTAGTACGTTTATTCGTAGCGCCTTCCAGATCTACTACCTTCAAAACCTCCGCTATACGCCCAAAATCAATACCTGATGCGCTCGCCATAACTTTGAGGTTCTGCATCGCAGTAAGCCCCGGATGAAATCCGCGACTATCAAGGACCGCACCAACTTTCTTGATTGGATCATGAAGTGCGCTGTAGGGGCCGCCGTTAATCAACGCTTCCCCGCTCGTCGGATTTACCAATCCAAGTAAACATCGCAGCGCCGTGCTTTTACCAGCGCCGTTAGGCCCAAGGAATCCGGTTACCCGCCCAGAGAGAATTTGCGCATTGAAATTGGAGACCGCAAGTACATCTTTATATTGTTTAGAGAGATCGCGGAACTCAATGGTGCTGCTAGACATGCAATGACCTTATACCCTTAGCGCTATGGCACCAGTCACACATCGCAGCAATGTGTATTCAAAAAACGGTGTTGCTGCCGCGAGCCAACCGCTCGCAGTTTCCACAGGAATCGAGATTCTCCGTAAGGGTGGATCGGCTTGCGATGCCGCTATCGCAATGAGCGCCGTCCTTTGCGTTGTCGAACCAGGTGCATCTCATCTTGGTGGCGATGCTTTCGTGATTACCCATAAAGCATCGGATCGTTCAAACCTTGCTTTCAACGGAAGTGGTGAGGCCCCACATGCTGCAAACGCAGCTGCATTTCCAAATGGAATTGATTTACATGGATATCGATCCGCAACTGTCCCGGGACTTGTCTCGACTTGGTTCGCAATTCATGAGGAATTTGGCTTGCTTCCGATGGAAGAGCTCCTTGCTCCAGCAATTGAATATGCAGAGAATGGCTTCCCAGCAAATACCGGATTTGTCCGCCGCATTGCAAAACACTTGAAGGATTTTCCCGAAACAAAAGTCTTTTCTACCATGGGAATTGCAACTGACCTCACAGTTGGAGAGATCGTCACCCAACGTAATTTGGCAAGAACACTCTCGCTCATAGCCGAACAAGGCCGATCAGCATTCTACGAAGGGGAAATCGCACGCGCCCTCGTGGACTCGAGCGATTCCTGGTTCAGCCTCAATGATCTAGCTGCTCATCGAACCCGCGTCATTAAACCTTTGACGGTGCAATATCGCGATTACTTTGTCCATGGCCAACCACCGCCTAGTCAAGGAATGATTTTGCTCGAGGAACTTCGCATTGCCCAACATTTCAATCTCGCTGAGATGAGTGAAGCAGAGCGAATTCACGTGATGGTTGAGGCGAAGAAAATTGCATTCGCTGATAGATATCGAATTCTTGGCGATCCGGAACATGTTGATGTGAATGTTGCTGAAATCCTCTCGCACGATCACGTCGCCAAGAAGGCTTCTCAAATCGATATGAAACGAGCAAATCTCACTCCATCACCCGAGAATCAAGAAGGAAGCGACACCACATATTTCCTCGCCGCAGATCGCGATGGGAATGCGGTCTCATGGATTCAGAGCGTCTTCCATGGTTTCGGCGCTTCATGGGCAATACCTGGAACTGGTGTATTGATGAACAATCGTCTGACCGGTTTCTCACTTGATACAAGCTCGCCAAACTTAATTGCACCAGGGAAACGACCAGCTCATACCTTGAATGCTTGGACCATCACGCGAGGCGATGGATCGCTTGCACACGTTGGTGGCACTCCTGGAGCAAACATTCAAGTTCAATCAAATTTCCAACTCGTTGTGAATGCCATTGATCTCAAGATGTCCCCCCAAGAAAACGCAGAAGCTCCTCGTTGGCAACATCTCAACAAGAGCAAAGATAGTTCTGGAGATGAAACGTTTGATGGCGTTTTACAGATTGAAAAAAGAGTTCCGCACGAGACTTTCTCGATCTTGACTTCACTTGGCCATGCGGTCGAAGAACTTCCGCCATATGGTCATGGATCTTCGGTCCAATTGTTAGAAGTTCTTGAGAATGGGACCTACATCGCAGGATCTGACCCTCGTTGCGAAGGCCATGCTGCGGGAATCTAGTAATAAACTGCGGAAATGAAATTCTTTGAAGGCGATGAACTTGGCGGCCCATTCGATCTGATTTTCAATCTTCCGCTTCATCCACTCGTCGTTCACGGCGCTGTTGTTCTTGTACCGCTCGTAGCCTTTGCCGCCTTGGCGATGTCGTACTGGCCCAGCTTTTCTCGCAAATACGGCGGACCCGTCTTGATTCTTGCTGTTATTGCCCAACTCTCTCTCTTCGTTGCAAAAGCAAGTGGTGAGCCTTTCCAACAGCGTCTCAATAAAGATATTGAACGTCACGCAAACTTTGGTGAGATTGCACCACTGACTTTTATTCCACTCCTTGCACTTCTGTTCATTCGTTGGCGCATGGATAAATCGGGCGCTAACGTTGGCTCACCTCGTGTTCGACGACTCGTTTCAGTATTGCTTGCCCTCGCAGCCATCTTGGCGCTCGTCTATATCTATCTCACCGGCCATTCTGGCGCTGAATCGGTGTGGGGCTGGATCGGTAAGAACTAAGCCCTCTTAGATAGAAGCTTGAAAAGCACGTAGCTCAACACTCCGCTAGCGATGGAGGCGGCAATTACGGCAACTATCGCCAAGTCTTGAGTTGCTGGCTCGCTGAATGCAAGATTGGCGATAAATATTGCAACGGTAAATCCGATTCCAGCGGCGCTTCCTGTGGCAAGAATTGAAAGTGGACGGGCTCCTTCAGGCACTTCCCCAACCTTGATCTTCTTTCCGGCGTAGATAGTCGTAAAGATTCCCAGTGGCTTGCCAATCACTAGGCCAGCAAAAATTCCCCACGCAATCTGTGAATTTAGTGCCGCATCTATAGATTCGCGTGAAATCTCAACTCCGGTATTTGCAAATGCGAATAATGGAACAATCATAAAAGTGCTCCACGGATGAAGTTTGTTCTCTAGCCATTCAATGACTGATACAGAGCCATCTACTTCGTCCTCTAAACCTGAATTCTGTTTTTGTAGATTGGGCGTCAATAAACCCAGGATGACGCCGGCCAGGGTGGGATGAACGCCGCTCTTGTAGAGCGCAAACCAGAGTCCCATACCAAGCACGACGTATACGAAAGTTGAAGTGACCTTTACTTTCTGAAGCACAAGAATTCCGACCACCATTGCTAGTCCTGCAAATAGCCAAGAAAATAGAACTCCTGATGAATAAACAAAGGCAATAATGAGAATGGCGCCAATGTCATCAATCACGGCGAGCGCCAAAAGAAAAGCTCGAAGCGAAGCAACTGCGCTTGTTCCGACCATCGCTAGTAGTCCAACTGCCAAAGCAATATCAGTAGCAACAGGAACTCCCCACCCATTCGCGTCAGTGCTTCCTGCGATGGCAAGGTAAATGAAAGCAGGGACTGCCATACCGCCAAGCGCGGCAACAAATGGCATGAGCGCTTTCTTCCTAGTTGAAAGATGTCCGGTCGTTAACTCTCGCTTGATCTCGAGTCCAACAACAAAGAAGAAGATAGTCATCAATACATAGTTGATGAACTTCACGACTGATAGATCAACCAATATCGGATCTATGCCGATGCGGAATTTTGCATCTAGCGCATTGAAGTAATTGTCGGCTAAAGGAGAATTAGCCACCAGAAGTCCAAGAGCGGCGGATAGGAGTATAAGAACTCCACTTGCAGATTCGCGATGGAGGAAGTCGCGAAGCGGAGCAATAACGCGCTTCATAAAGTCACGGTATCACTGGGGCTTTGGAAGATGGCGAAACATTGGAATATATAGCTGTTCTGGCCTGCTTCGACTTGGGCGAGGTTCGCCACCTTCGTAAAAACCATACTTCTTGTAGGCGCGAATGGCTCGTTCATTGTTCGGCCACACTCCTAAACCTTGCTTCTCCCAACCTTCTGTTCGGCAAATTTGATCAAGCTCATCGATAATCACCGTCATCACTCCTTGACCGCGAAATTCAGGAGCAATCCAACAGCCAAATAACCAGCAATCTGCATCTCTAAGCGGTTCGGCTTTTGAAACGGCCATCATTCCTGCGGTGTTATTGCCGTCCGCAATCAATCGCCAGTGAGCTGTTTCGAGCTCCTTCTTCCAATCTTCTGAATTTCTTGCGCTTTCAACTTCGATTCTCGCCGCAAACCATTCAGGGCTCTCCTCAAGCCCACGTAGTCGAAGATTGCGCAGTTCTTCCCAATTTTCAAAGGTTCGAACGCTAAAACTCACGGATCAAGCGTATGCGATATCAAATTTATTGTCTGGAACTAACTTACTTTCTCGACTGCCAGTATCTCTTTAACCATGGGTACGACTTGAGTGGCGTAGAGCTCGATTGATTTCATCAATTTGCTGTGCGCCATAGGACCATTGGCATACTTGAAATCAAAACGTTGGGCGCCAACTGAGCGCAATGCGTGTGCAATCTTCTTAGCCACAGTCTCTGGTGTTCCTACATAGAACGATCCATGGCGGACTTCATTAACGAAATGCGCTTTTGTCGTTTCTCCCCAACCACGTTCGCGGCCAATTCGACCAAACATGACTTCGTAATGTGGCC
>Ga0214917_10000130_pt1 | contig 87768 bp, 75 predicted proteins | sample LL_1208_BB_MetaG_FD_177983 | JGI IMG/M metagenome (GOLD analysis project Ga0214917, IMG submission 177983) | Freshwater microbial communities from Lake Lanier, Atlanta, Georgia, United States - LL_1208_BB | ecosystem: Environmental > Aquatic > Freshwater > Lake | place: USA: Georgia | collected... | reverse complement strand
TTTCCCATATCTATATTTGGAGCAGAGGATGAAAAAGTAACAGGCTTGTAAAAAGACTTATATCCCAAGTAAGTTACATTCAGCAAATAATCCCCTATCGATACCTTTTCAAATTTGAATCGTCCGTCATTTTCCGATAGGGCAAATTCAACCAGGGTAGAGTCTGCTTTTTTTAATAACATTACCGTAGCAGAACTTAGGGAACCGCCGGCAGAATCTAATACTACCCCAGATAATTTACCAATATTCTGCGCATTGAGTGTTCCTGTAATTAAAAAACTAACGAAGAAATAAAATTTAAGTTTAGTTGACATATCAATAGTTTAAAATATTGAGGTAAAGGAAATATAAATAAATGAAGACACATATTTTTTTAAATCAAAGTGGCAAATAAATCTACCAAACTCCAAAATTCATCGCTCTTTTATTTTTAATGGTTGAAATCTTTAGAAGTGGATTAATTAAAATATATTTGTATTTTAAATTTCAGGTCTCGTAGTAGAATGGATACTACGTGGGTCTCCGGAACCCAAGATACAGGTTCGATTCCTGTCGAGATCACAGTATAATCAATTTGAGCAAAATTTCTAAAAATGGTCGAACAAAAGTCTTTTTTTATTTTAAAAAATAAGGGTTATTTCGATTGATAATGAATTAAATCTGTTTTTTTTATAAAAAAAGATATATAATTTTATATTAACCAAATAATTTATAAATTTGAATAAATTTTCATGTGTAAACGAATCGTTTAAGTTGAAAAACTACATCCCAGTTGTTAAATTTAGTATTTTATTATTAATCTTTGGAGCATGTTAAAGAAAATAGTCTATTCGTTACTCCTCTTCGTAGTGACCAGTTTCGTTGCAAATAGTCAGACTACTGATGATGAAACTATGCCATGGGATCAACCATTAAATGGAAAAGATAAACCTAAAAAGGAGAAAAAAGCTGCTAAACCCCCAAAAAATCCAGAGGAGGTGGCTCCTCCGGTTGAATCAGGAGCTGAAGAAGTTAAAGAAAGTGGATATTCCTCGGGTTCGGGGTTTGAAGTCGGTATTCGTGGCGGTCTTTTTCAGATATTGGGTGAAATAAAGAGAGGAAACCCAGATTCTGCCGGTGGATTTTCAAATTATGGAATTGCTGGAAGTTTGCGATTCGCTCTTGATAATATATTTTCCCTGAGAGGCGAATTCTTATATGCTAAAACATATGGCAATTCAGATAATTTAATCCCTTCTTTACGAGGCTTCAGTTCTACCTGGATGTCAGGAACGGTCTGGGGGCTTATTAATGTTAATTCCCTTTCTTCGCCAGACAAAGAAAAAAAACTGGCTTTGAATTTAATGCTTGGCGCTGGAGCCAATTCTTCTACCGTTGTTAAATACGGTACAGATGAAACAAGACCAACAGAAGCAAAAACATTCACTACAAAATATGATTTTTCACACAATCCATTTCATGTAGGTGCTGGTCTTAATATTGCCTACAGAGTGACTCCAAACCTGAGTGTGGGTCTGGAACATCAAACCATAATGGCTATGGGTGAACGCAGAGATTTGATTGACGGATGGGATAATGGCCTTGAAAATCCTACGGCGGCTCAACGTGATTATAATGATTATGTAGGTTTTACCAACCTGAGTTTAAATTATATCATCGGCAATAAGTCAGGAGATTCTCCCGCTTTCTGGAATAATCCTTTAAAAAATGTGATTCGTGAAATAGAGGGTATTAAATCCAATATAGGTTCTGGCGGCAAAATTCCAATTCAGGATACTGATAAAGACGGAGTCCTGGATGAATTTGACTTAGAATTAAATACGCCTCCAAACGCTTTAGTTGATACCCGTGGACGCACTCTGGATAGTGATAAAGACGGTGTTCCTGATTATTTGGACAAACAACCTTTCTATGCTCCTCTTGAGGGTGAACAGGTTGATGCTGATGGGGTAATCATAAATGGTAACGCTTCAGGTGGTGGTTCTGCATCCGGTGGTTCTAATATGCGTCCCGGAGGAAGTGGAGTGACTGAAGCAAGGGTAAAAGAAATTGTAGAGCAGGCTTTTCAGCAACGTGAAGCAGCCGGTGGTGGCTTCTATGGTGGTGGTGCTGTGGTTGAATGGTTCTTACCTATGATTCATTTTGAAATGTCAAGCAGTAATATCCGTAATATGGATATAGGTAATTTATCTTCTATTGCTAGAATGATGAAGTCAAATGCAGGAATGAAATTATTAGTTATCGGATATACTGATAAAACAGGTGGTGAGGATATTAATCAAAGATTATCCTTTCAAAGGGCCAGCGCGGCTATTGATTATTTTGTTAACAAACAAGGAATACCCAGAGAGCGCTTTATTTTAAATTACAAAGGAAAAGATGATAATATAGTAGAAGCAACCAGCAGTTTCATGAATCGTCGTGTGGAATTTCAGGTAGCAAAACCTGGAGATATTGATATGCCTCCTCCAGGCGGCAATTAATTAAATTGTCTTTTTCAGAAAAAGACCCATTACATGCAGTATTGGGTCTTTTTTTATTGCCTTTTTTCAATTATTAAAAATAAATATATAAACTTTTTAATTCAACACATTAAATAAAAATTATAAGTATAATGTATATTATATCAATTGTTAAAGCGAACATATTATAAATTATTTTACTATAATTCATTGAGTTTCAATGGTTCAAGACATAGTTCATATCTATTTTGGCTTATGATTTGCTTTACCCAAAACGTGAATCGGAATATCCCGTTTCAGCATTCAGGTAAAACGAGTCTTATGAAAATTAAAGCCTACCTTTTAACTTTTTTATTGTTACCTTCCTTAACCTTAATGGCACAAAAGGAATCGACGGTCACCAGAGGTCAATTGCTGGTTAAATTTAAATCTCAGGTTGTTCCTGAAACTTTCATGGTTGGTTTTCAAACGTTCGCCAGAGATGGAGGTGGTATCTGGCTAGAGAAAAAATTAAGTAAGTCTGCAAATATCAACTTAATAGGTTATGATACCTTAACCATTAACCCGCTAAATTTACTGGAAGAAATTAAAAAGGATCCACAGGTTGAGTATGCTTGTTTTGATATTTCTGTTGAACCGAGAGGAGAGATGCCTGATGATCCAAAATTGGAATCTCAGTGGGGTTTGTTTACTATTGGTGCTGAAAAGGTCTGGGAAATTACTAAAGGAGGTGTTTCAGCTTTGGGTGATACCCTAGTGGTTGCTATTTTAGATACTGGCTTTGATATTAACCACGAAGACTTAAAAGATAATATTTGGGTAAATAAAGGGGAAAAGCCTGGAGATAAAGTGGATAATGATCAAAATGGCTATGTGGATGATGTATATGGATGGAATTTTATTAATCAAAATGCGACCCATATTGCCGATAATCATGGAAGCTCAGTGGCTGGCATTATTGGAGCCAAAGGAAACAACGGCAAAGGAATAACAGGGTTAAACTGGCATGTTAAGTTAATGGTTTTTGAAACCAGACTAGTGAGTGATATCATCGCAGCTTATGATTATATCATTGAGCAAAGAGAAAGATTTAACAGAACAAAGGGTAAACAAGGTGCTTTTGTCGTTACTACCAACGCTTCCTTTGGTGTAAATAAGATTAAGTGTGTGGACCAGCCTCTTTGGGGTGAAATGTATGACCGCCTGGGCGCAGTGGGAATCTTATCGGCCGCAGGTGCTGCTAACAATCCATGGAATGTCGATGAAGTAGGGGATATGCCTACTACATGTCAAAGCAATTACCTGATCACTGTTTTAAATACAAATCCAAAGGATGAACGTTATGCCGGTTCTGCTTATGGGGCGGTTTCCATCGATATGGGAGCTCCAGGTCAAAATTCATATTCGACGCGTGCCAACAGTGAGTATGGTGTATTTCATGGGAATTCAGCAGCATCACCTCATCTTGCAGGGTCTATAGCTTTGCTTTACAGCCTTCCTCGACAAAGGCTTGCTGAGGAGGCAATGAACTATCCTGCTCAGACAGCCATGAAAATTAGAAATATCTTGCTTGATCAGGTAGATAAATCATCCTCCCTCGTTTCATTAACAGCAACTGGCGGAAGACTGAATGTATTCAATAGTATGATGAAGTTACTGGATGATTATCCAGAAAAAAAGCCTGAAATTCCTAATGGACAATTATTGGTATATCCTAATCCCAGTGTAGATGAAATATATGTTGAAATGGCTAAGCCAGATTCAGAATCAGGTATTTTATCTTTCTATAATGCAATGGGGCAACAAATAAAACAAATTTTTCTTCCACAAGGAGTAAACAGAGCCAAAGTGCTAACCAATGGATGGAAGCCGGGTAATTATTGGGTTTTTTCACCAGGGGTTTTTAATATCCAGCACGCTTCTTTTGTCATTCAAGGGCAATAATACCCAATTTACATTTTTTATTTTCTAAAATCCTTTTTTTACTTTATAAAATAAAAAAATCGGTTTATATTTGCAACCGCTAAAGCAAATGGCAAGGCTCCGTAGCTTAATTGGATAGAGCATCTGACTACGGATCAGAAGGTTTCAAGTTCGAGTCTTGACGGAGTCACCAGTTTTTGCAGGGCTTTAAATCAATGCAATTATGTCAAAAATTTGTCAGCTGACAGGCAAAAGACCGATCGTCGGCAACAATGTATCACACTCAAACAGGAAGACCAAGCGTCGTTTCCTTCCTAACCTAAAGAAAAAACGTTTCTTCGTTCCAGAAACGGGTGAATGGGTTACGCTACGTATTTGCACCGCTGCATTGCGTAATATTGATAAATATGGTATTCATCTATATCTTCAGATGTGTGCTAAAAAAGGATTTGACGCAGGGGTAACACTTTAGTCAATTATAATGAATCATTATGGCAAAGAAAAGTAAAGGTAATCGTATCCAAATTATTTTGGAATGTACCGAACACAAAAAATCAGGTCTTCCGGGTACTTCAAGGTATGTTACTCAAAAGAACAGGAAAAATACGCCTGACAGACTAGAGTTAAAAAAATATAACTCTGTTCTAAAAAGAGTTACTGTTCACAGAGAAATTAAATAATTTTTAGATTTTTAAAATCATCCTGTCATGGCAAAAGTTTCAAAAAACGCCAGGGTTGCTCAACGTGCCGCGAACGTAGGTTCAGGTCGTGATTTTGTTAAAATCGTCGTTAGTGTTAAAGACCCTAAGACTGGCAATTACAGCTATAAAGAATCAATGGTTCACAAGGATAAAAAAGATGAGTTTCTGGCCAAACAGAAATAGATTTATCCGAATTGTTTTTTGAAAGGGGGCTTTTCTTTATTGAAGAAAAGCCTTCTTTTGTTACATTTGATCTAATTATATTCCTATGTCTCTGCTTGATAGGTTCTTTGGGAAAAAAGAAAAGGAAGATCTGAATAAAGGTCTTGAGAAAACAAGAGAATCTCTTCTGGGTCGTCTTTCCCGACTTGTTATCGGTCGTTCTTCTGTCGATGAAGATTTTCTCGACGAACTCGAAGCCATACTCATTTCTTCAGATGTAGGTCTCGAAACAACAAATAAAATTATCCATAGGGTCCAAAAACGAGTCTCTACTTCTAAATATCTTGACGCTTCAGAATTAAATGAACTACTTAGAGCAGAGATAGTTGATCTTTTATCTGAAAATAATACGAAGGATGATAACTTTTTTGACCTTCCTGCCGATGTCAAACCTTATGTAATACTGGTTGTTGGTGTAAATGGTGTCGGTAAAACTACGACTATCGGAAAATTAGCTTTCCAGTTTAAAGAGGCCGGTTTCAATGTAGTCCTCGGTGCTGCAGATACTTTTAGAGCAGCTGCAGTGGATCAACTAAAAATCTGGGCTGAAAGAGTCTCTTGTCATTTCTTTGGGAAAGGGATGAATGCAGATCCCGCTGCAGTAGCTTATGAAACAGTTCAATATGCCATTGAAAATAGCTGTGATGTTGCCATCATTGATACCGCAGGCCGCTTGCACACCAAGGTGAATCTGATGAATGAGCTTTCCAAAATAAAAAGATCTGTTACTAAAAAATTATCTACAGCTCCCAATGAAGTTATTCTTGTTCTGGACGCTACTACTGGGCAAAATGCCTTCGAACAGGCAAAACACTTTACTGAAGCAACCAATGTCTCCGGATTAATTCTGACTAAACTGGATGGAACAGCTAAGGGCGGTGTAGCAATAGGTATCTCAGATCAATTCAAAATTCCAATCCGCTTTATTGGTGTCGGAGAAGGGATGACACAACTTCAGCCATTTAGAAAACGGGAATATGTCGATGCTATTTTTGATAAATAGATTTCCTTGTTTTGCTCGTCTTTATCTCCTCTTTTGGAAATAAATGCTGTTCTGGTATCGGATTATTATCTGTTTCTGGATTGAATAAAAGTGACACAATCCAGTAGCGCTCGTCTCGGTAAATAAGCTGAATACTGTTTATGCCACGTTGTAAAACACTATCAGTCAACGAATTTTTAGTTTCATAAGCACTAAAAATATGCACCATTTCGCCGTATTCTTCCGTTTTCCTGCCTATTTCAACTTCTTTTAAAGGCTGTTTCTGAAAAGTGGCTTCTGCCCCTCTGATGTAATCTTCAACCGTTAGGGAAATATATCTTTCCTGACCATGCTTATCTCTTCCCAAAGCATTAATCCGAGCTTCGGAACGAAAAAGTTTCCTGAATAATGCCCAATTTCTGCTTGTTCCCTCTTCACCCGCGATAATACCATACATCGTGGACAACAAATTATCTATGCTGCTGAAAGGCAAATTATCTCGCTTATTTTGCCCTTTATTTTCATTAAAAAGTAAGATAGCCATATAATTTTTTCAAACAATGCTGAAATTTAATATAAAATAATGATTTTCACCTTATTTTAGAAGGGAGATTAGATATTTGTAATAAATTTTACTTTGAATAAACATTTTACCTTTGACTAAATCAAAAAAAACGTTTTTTATTGCTTCCTTCAGTTACTATGTAACCAGTTTTCGTCTTTTTTGTTGGCGTTTATTCACTGGAAATAATGCTAAGTTGATTTATGCCACTGCCTTTATGGGCTACGCTTCCCAGGACAAGGTATTTATTCAAGGCAGGATTTCAAGATATCGATTCATAAAAAATTATCCAGACGCTTCCTCTTGGGAACAACTTTCGGATACGATTAAAAGAATTCTCAATACTCGTATTCCACACGTAAACTGTAAAATTTCTCTTTTAAAACATACTTTTTTCGTAAAAACAAATTCTGCAGGGTATTTTTCCCTTGATATACCTTGGCCTTGCCCGGATTTTCCAGACCAGTCATGCTGGATAAGTGCTGATATAAGCATCATGCCATCGAGTGAATATATTATTGAAAATGAATTTATTAAGGGTGAAATTTTATTTGTTAGTAAAAATCAAAAATTTATTGTTATCAGTGATATTGATGATACCCTTCTTCTGACAGGGGTTAAATCTCTTTTTTACTGGAAGGTTATCTATAATACTTTTTTAAAAAATCTGGAACAAAGAAGGGGAATTCCTGGAGCTCCTGCCTTCTTTCAACGTCTTTGTCATTTAAAGGAGCATAAGGATTGGCAAACTTTTGTTTTTTATGTTTCAAGTACCCCTCGTACTTTATACGATTTTGTTTTTTCCTGGTTGACACGTCAGCATTTTCCTAAAGGTCCCGTTTTGTTAAGAGATTTTGGGCTCTCAACACTCGACAAAGGAGTGTTGCGCTTTAAGTCTAAAATTACCTGGATTAAACACGTGATGTCTGTTTTTCCAAACATTCCTTTTGTCTTAGTTGGCGATAGTGGTGAAAAAGACTTTTTTTTATACCAGAAGCTGGCAAAGGAATATCCAGATAAAGTGAAAGCTATTCTAATCAGAGATATACAGCTGGTGTGGAGAAAAAATAAAATATTGCGCACGATGGCGAATTTTAAAAGTGAAGTGCCTTTTTGCTTGTTCAAAAATTATAAAGAAGCGCGAATTTGGGTTCAAAAAAATATTCCTGAATTAGTTGAAGCATATAATGCCTGATATTTCAGGAATATTTATTGAAAGAATGCTACACTAAAAATCCAAAAGAGCTGAAGCCGATTAAAAGGATATTTAATTTAGCGTATATCGGATCCCTAATCCCCCAAAGCGAGTGCCTAAGCCTGAGGTGTAGCCATTTATGAAAAAGGTAGGTGTCCAGTCAATGGTTACGTTTACCGGACTCTTTTTAAAGGTATAATCTAATCCCACATATCCTTGAAGGCCAAAAGAGGAAGAAGCAAAGGTCGTTAAGTTTTCGAAACGCCAGAAATATATCGAAACTCCTGCGCCATAATACCAATTTAAACCTTCCAGAACATCGAGTGGTTTGTGTTTTAATCCTGCTGCACTCAAAGCAATCCAGCGGTATTCTGAAAATGCTCTCAATCCAACATTTCCTTCAATAGCTATAGACTCGTCAATAAAGTATTTACCAGAAACTGTCAGGGGATATCCAATTCTTGCACCAACAGCTGTTTTGTAGTTTTGAGCTTGTACACCAGAAAAGGATAGGAAAAATACTCCAAAAATTAGGGAATAACGGCATAGTGTTGTCATAAGTAATGTGTTAATTATTTTTATTTACAAGATAAGTATAATTTTTCCTTGTGATTTATTTGATTCCATCCAAAGATGTGCCGAAATCACTTCCTCCCAAGGAAATGTTTTTCCAATAACTGGAGTTAAGTGTCCTTCCGCAAAATCGTTCCAGGTATGCTTGACGAGATCCGCTGTTAATTTTGCTTTATAATGAATGTCCCGATTCCTTAAAGTGGTTCCCCTTATGGTCCATCTTTTTTGCAACAAAGTTTGAATCGGAATTGTTTGGGGAGCGCCTCCTCCAAGGAATCCCAGGGTAATCATAGTGCCATCAATTCCTAAGCAGGAAAGATTCTGTTCCCAGTGGGCAGCACCAATAAAGTCAATGATGATATGAACCCCTTCAGAACCGTATTTTTTTAAGATATGGTTGGCAAAAGATTCTTTTTTATAGTCTATGGTCAATGATGCACCAAGTTTTTTGCATAAATCATGCTTCTCAGATGATGCTACAGCGATTGCCTCAGCTCCTGCTTTTTTTATCAATTGCAGGGCGGCAGACCCAACGCCTGAAGCAGCAGCATGAACGAGAACCCTTTGCCCATTTTTTAAATTTGCTTGCCAGTGCAGAGCTTGCCATGCAGTTAAAAATGCTTCAGGTATCGCAGCTGCTTCCTGGAAGTTGAGACCTTTTGGAATAGGCATAGCAAGTTGCTCATGCATAAGGGCATATTCAGCATATCCACCACCAGCGAGGAGTCCACAAACAGGTTCTCCTATTTTCCATTTGGAAACCTTTGAACCTATCGAAACAATTTCTCCAGCAATTTCAAGACCTAAAACTGCACTTTCTCCCGCAGGAGGAGGATATTTCCCCTGTCTTTGCAATATATCGGCTCGGTTTAAAGCAATAGCTTTTGTTTTGACCAATAATTGATGCTCGCCTGTTTGAGGAATTTCACCCTCATCAAAATATAATTGATGGGCATCACCAAAGGAATGAAAAGAGACGAAACGCACTGCTTTTTTCAGAATTTTAAAATATGACCCATTCTTTCTTTTTTGACCCGCAGATAGTCTTTATTTTCCTCTTGAGGAAGGATAATCAAAGGCACCCTTTCAACCAGTTCAATATTACTTTGATCAAAAATTTCTATTTTATCTGGATTATTTGTTAATAGCCGAATTTGTTTCACACCGATATCAAATAATATAGATAAAGAAATGCTAAAATCTCTGGCATCCACGGACAATCCTAAATGTAAATTAGCTTCCACTGTGTCAAGACCATTATCTTGTAACTGATAGGCTTTCAACTTATTAATAATGCCAATTCCCCTTCCTTCTTGCCTTAAATAAATAAGAATACCATTTTCCTCAGAAATTCTATCCATGGCAGCTAGTAATTGTTCCCCACAGTCACAACGCTTCGAGCTAAATAAATCGCCGGTGATACATTCTGAATGAATACGAGTTAAAACAGGTTTCGTGAAATCAATGTTTTCGTTAACCAACGCAAGGTGAGGCATCCATTCATCGGGTGTTGGAGCGAAAGCCAGCAGATTGAAATTACCCCAAGGGGTAGGAATGACTGCTTCAGCCTGACGTATCATTGATTTATTTTCCTGCATATTTTAAAATGAACCCTAAAGATATTGAAACAAAGATTTAACTATCAAGTTTCATATTAATTCATTTTTTCCGAAGCCTGCAATAAATCTCTTTTTATATCATCGATGTGTTCTAATCCCACAGAAATCCGTATCAGACCATCGGTGATGCCTACTGCATTTTTTTCTTCGGGACTTAGTCTTGAATGTGTTGTTGATGCTGGGTGAGTCAGAATGGTTCTTGTATCCCCTAAATTAGAAGAAAGAGAACAAAATTTGAGTTCATTTAGAAAGGACATTGCAGCTTTTAGACCCCCTCTTACTTCAAAACTTACGATCCCTCCACCATATTTCATTTGTTTTTTTGCCAGTTCATATTGTGGGTGAGACGGTAAAAATGGATAAATGACTTGATTAATGTTAGAGATATCCTTTAAAAAAAGAGCTACATTATGCGCATTTTCACAATGTCTTTCCATCCTTACAGCTAAAGTCTCGAGGCTTTTACTCAGAATCCATGCATTAAATGGGGGCATTGCAGGACCAGTATGTCTGCAAAAAAATCGGACTTTCTCTATTAAATCGGCTTTACCCACAACAATTCCACCTAATACGCGACCCTGTCCATCAATCCATTTGGTAGCAGAATGAACAATCAGATCGGCACCATATTTGGAGGGATTTTGTAAGTACGGGGTAGCAAAACAATTATCTATATTAAATAATAATTTGTGTTTTCTGCAAAAATCGCCTGCTAATTTTAAATCTACCAAGGCCAATCCAGGATTTGAAGGGGACTCAAGTAAAAACATGCAAGTATTGGGTTGAATTTTGTCTTCCCATTCTGTAGGATTAGTAGGATCCGTGAGTGTAAAGGTAACTCCCCATTTGGGTAAAATCTGACTTAATATCTGTAAGGTTGAACCAAACAAAGCACGGGAAGCCAGAATATGGTCGCCCTGCGAGACAAATGGGGCAATACTTGCAAAAACGGCTGACATACCCGAAGCTGTGGCAAATCCATCCTCAACGTCTTCAAGCAGACAGATTTTATTTATGAATTCATCGGTATTTGGATTGTTATAACGAGAATAAATAAGACCTTGACCTTCACCTTGAAAGGTTTCTGCCATTAGTTCCGGTGATGGAAAGGTAAAACTCGAGGTTAAAAAAAGTGGATTGCTATGTTCTCGGTAAGAAGTTCTCTCTAATTGTTCCCGAATGGCTACCGATTCAAAATGTTGAGGATTCATAGCTCTTTTATTTCAAAATCCCAGGTTATGGGACATGTTTTTTCAATAATTTTTGCAACGGAACAATATTTATCGATAGACATGTTTATGACTTTTTCCACTTTATCATTTTCAAGAGATCCTGTTAAAATAAAATGAAGATGAATCGTTTCAAATAAAGAGGGCGTTTCGTCTTTTCTTCTTTCAGCTTTTATATCCACTTGAATATCCATCAGGGGTTGTCTCATTTTCTGCAGTAATAAGACAACATCAATGCTGCTGCAGGATGCAAGACCGGCCAATAAAAGTTCCATAGGCCTTAATGCTGCATCCGTCCCACCAATTTCGGGAGAAGCGTCTGTCTCAACTAAATTTCCGGATTCATTTTTTATAGAAAAATGGAAAGGCGCTGATAAACGGGAAAGCGTTAAATTCATTCGTATTTTATTAGCATTGAATCAAAATGAGGTCAAAAATGAAAAATATTTTATACTTTTTATTAATTGTCTTGCCTTTTTTAAAAGTTAATTCTAAATTTGAATTGTAATCACTACTTAACCGATGTGATTTTATACAGAAGAGGGGAGAGATCGGGCTCACTGAACCTCTGGCAACCATGAATGATATTACATGCAACGGTGCCAAATCCCGCCAATTTATTTTGGAACTATAAAATCTATGTGTCTATGGACTCTAACTTTTCGCTTATTCCTCTTTCACTAAACGACCGTTTTATTAAAAACTGTTGTTGTTGCTGTTGTTGTTTCAACTAACAGCCTCTCCTTTTTCCTTTTTAACAGGTCGGAAATTTTGGAAAGCTGTTGCAAGGCATGCTGCTTTTGCGCAATAATTTTATTTATAGAACTTAATTTTAAACTTCAAATCATACATCATGGCACAAGAATTTCAATTTGAAACATTACAACTTCATGCAGGTCAAGAGGTTGATTCTATTACTCGGTCTCGAGCAGTTCCGCTTTATCAGACCACTTCTTACACCTTTAAAGATTCTGCACATGGCGCGAACCTTTTTGCCCTTCGCGAATTTGGGAATATTTACACTCGTTTAATGAACCCAACAACCGATGTTTTTGAAAAACGGGTTGCAGCTTTAGAAGGAGGTGTGGCTGCACTGGCTGTTGCTTCTGGTCAGGCAGCGCAGTTTATTGCACTTAACAATATTTTGAATGCTGGGGATAATTTTGTGAGCAGTCCTAATTTATATGGTGGAACTTATAATCAGTTTAAAGTTTCCTTTAAAAAATTAGGCATTGAAACAAGGTTTGCAGCTAATGAATCGGTTGAAGAATATGAAAAAAGGATTGATGAACATACAAAGGCTATTTATTGCGAAACAATCAGTAATCCTTCTTATCAAATTCCAGATTTTGAGGGATTATCGGCCTTGGCAAAAAAATATGACCTCCCCCTTATTGTAGATAATACCTTCGGTGCAGGGGGCTATCTATTCAGACCTTTGGAACATGGTGCTAATGTGGTCGTTGAATCAGCAACGAAATGGATTGGCGGTCACGGAACAAGTATTGGCGGAGTGATCGTTGATGGTGGAAATTATAATTGGGGAAATGGCAAATTTCCAAGTTTTTCTGAACCCTCAGAAGGGTATCATGGCTTGGTGTTTTCTGACGTTTTTGGCGTAGGAGGACCCTTTGGAAATATTCAGTTTATTATAAGAGCCAGAGTAGAGGGATTGAGAGATTTTGGTCCTGCTATTTCTCCTTTCAATTCATTCTTGTTGCTTCAAGGTCTCGAAACGCTCTCTTTAAGAGTGGAAAGAACAGTCTCAAATGCTTTGGAACTAGCTACCTGGTTACAAAATCACCCAAAAGTGGCATCTGTAAATTATCCAGGCCTTCCAAATCATGATTCTCACGAAAAGGCGAAAAAATACCTAAAAAAAGGCTTCGGTGGAGTCCTTTCTTTTACGATAAAAGGGGAAAAAGAACAGGCTGTTGAATTTGTAAATAATCTCCAGCTTGTTAGTCATCTTGCAAATGTAGGAGATGCTAAAACCCTAATTATCCAGCCTTCAGCTACTACCCATCAGCAGCTTTCTGATGCAGAACAACTTGCCGCAGGGGTAACTCCAACCATGTTGAGAGTTTCCGTAGGTATAGAACACATAGATGATATCAAAGCAGATTTTTCACAATCCTTTGGAAAAATCTAAACTATATACATAAAGACAGAATTATTTAATGAATGGTGAGCAGGAATTTATCTGCTCACCTTTTAGGAAGATACTAGCTTATGAAAGGTTTTCATTGGAAATCAGATCGGCCTTTTTTATTAGAATCAGGAATCTTACTTCCGGAATTAACTATCTATTACCATACATTTGGTCAGCTTAATACTGAAAAAAATAATGTTGTCTGGGTTACACATGCCCTGACCGGTAATGCTGATGCCTCTGATTGGTGGGCTGGTCTCGTAGGTCCAGGCAAATGTTTCGATCCTGATAAGTATTTTATTGTCTGTGCCAATAATCTTGGCTCTTGCTATGGCACAACAGGACCACTAGATATAAACCCTCATACAAATTCACCCTATTTTGCAGATTTTCCCCTTATCACTATCAGAGATCAGGTTCAAGCTCATAAATTATTAGCAAAGTTTTTACAAATTGATAAGATTTTTATGGGCATTGGAGGATCTATGGGAGGGCAGCAAATGGTCCAATGGGCAGCTGATGAACCATCGCGTTTTGCCCATCTGGTCCTTTTAGCTACCAATGCCAGACATTCTCCCTGGGGTATTGCATTTAATGAAACACAGAGAATGGCATTGATTGCTGATCCTGGTTTTTTTAATCCAGAACTTCCCGACGCTGGAAAAGCAGGTCTGGAAGCAGCAAGGGCTATGGGTATGATATCCTACAGGCACTATAAAACGTATGACTTAACCCAGGCAGAAGAGGAGGAATTGCCTAAATTAGATGACTTTAGAGCCGCTTCCTATCAGAAATATCAAGGATTTAAGTTGTGGAAAAGATTTAATCCATGGTCTTATTACACTTTGTCTAAAGCAATGGATAGCCATGATGTTGGAAGAAATGCAGGCGGTATCGAAAACGCACTCGCAAAAATAAAAAGTAAAACCTTTGTGATTGGAATAAAAACGGATATTCTTTTTCCTGTTTCTGAACAAGAATATTTAGTAAAATATATTCATGGTGCTTCCTTTGTTGAAATTGACAGTATTTATGGTCATGATGGATTTTTAGTTGAGGATAAACAAATTACTATTCTTATAAATGCTTTTTTGGATGGAAAGGACTATTCTCCTAACTTGCCTCTCTATATTCCCCCATTTTTAAAAACAGCCCTGCCTGGTTCAGAAAGGTTTTAATTGGTTAGAATTTTATGTATTTTGCAAGTATCTCTGACTAAATTAAATTTTCTGTGACCCCAATTGCTGTTATTATTAATAGAAAGCATGAAAAATACATAGATGCCGCTGGTTGGAAATCATTTAAAATGGCTTTCCCTCAGGCAGCCTTTTTCTTTACTGATTATGTGGGTCACGCCACTGAGTTAGCAGAAAATGCAGCCCAACAAAAAAACACCATCCTGATTGCTGTTGGGGGAGATGGAACAATCAACGAGGTGGTCAATGGAATGATGAAAGTTCCTGTTGAAGTCAGAGATACACTGGCGCTCGCTATATTGCCTGCAGGAACAGGAAATGATTTTGTAAAAAGTACAGGTCTGAATCATTCAATGGAAATGTTGATTAATGCTATTCAACAAAATAAATCCATTAGAATCGATGTAGGAAGTGTAACTTACCAGGAAAATGGGAAGGCAAAAACAAGGTTTTTTGCTAATATTGCCGATGCGGGCATTGGTGGCCTCGTGGCAAAAAAATTTCGGGGTCTCATTCGTTGGCTTCCTGCGCATTTGGCATACCAAATCAGCATATTAAAGGCATTTTTTGGTTTTAAGCACTCAAAAGTTGAAATTAAGGGAGATAATTTTGAATATGCCGGCAAATTACTTTCCCTGTGTGCAGCAAATGGCCAATGGTTTGGCAGTGGCTTAGGGATTGCTCCTCATGCCGATATTTATGATGGTCATCTCGCCTTCGTCATTTTAGGAGATGTATCTCTGTTTGATTACTTAAATTATCTTCCAATGGTTAAAAAGAAAGCATTTATTACCCATCCAAGCTTATTTTATTATAAAGGAACCTTCTGCGAAATCAGGTTGCTGGAAGGAGAAAATTTAATTGAATCAGACGGAGAATTTCTGGGTTCCGCGCCTGCAAAAATGCAAATTCATCCAAAGGCCATTTCTTTGATGGGTATGATGATGCTTTTTACGCTCTTTTTTCCTACTTTTATATTTTGCCAAAAAACAGATATCCTTTTGAAGGATAAACTGGAACAAATGGTGACGGGTTTTAAAGGTGACGTTGGGGTGTATGTTTATGATTTAAAAAAGAATAAATCTGTTGATATTCAAGCAGATAGTGTTTTTCCAACAGCAAGCATTGTAAAAGTTCCGATTCTTATAGGCATAATGGATAAAATTCAAAAAAAGGAACTTTCTTATCATCAAAAACTTGTCTATAAAGATTCTCTGCTCTATGAAGGGGAAGATATTCTTGGATCCTTTAAAGATGGAGAAACCATAGAACTTAGTAAAGTGATGATGTTGATGCTTACCACGAGTGATAATACCGCTTCTCTATGGTTGCAAAAACTGGCAGGCACAGGACTGGAAATAAATAAAAAATTAACACAACTTGGGTTTAAACAAACCAGAGTCAACAGTAGAACACCCGGAAGAGAAAAAGATAGAGAAAAATACGGTTGGGGTCAATCTACCCCTAAGGAATTGGTTCAACTTTTTCAGCTAATGCTTAAAGGAGAGCTTTTGGGTAAAACCTCTGATGATTTAATGATCAGGCGATTAGGAAGAAATTATTGGGATGAAGAGGCTCTTTCAGAAATTCCTGCTGGCATTTTTACAGCATCTAAAAATGGTGCAGTCAATGCAAGCAGGAGCGAGTTAGTATATGTGAATAATCTTGCCAATCCATATATATTTTGTATAATGACAAATAATAATTCCGATAAAAGTTGGGAATCTGATAACGAAGCCTGGGTGCTTACAAGAAATATAAGTAAACTGCTTTGGCAATATTATAACAAATAAATGATCTGAATGAAAATATTTAAATTACTTGGCGTTCTTTTTTTTCCTTCCCTTTTGTTTTCTCAGTCGCTTAGGGATAGTAAACAATTGTTTTATATCATTTCTAAAAATGAGCTTTCAGGAAAATCCACTCAGATTTTATCGTATAAACTGGATTTTAAGCACGAGACGCCTTTTCATTGCGCTTCTATTTCTTGGAATGAAAATCATGAGGGGGAAAAACCAAACACCTCTTTTTTATTCTCATTCTCCAAAGATAGTGTTATCTGGACTAAATGGGAACCTCTTTTTTTTGATGAGCACGCCATAGATACCAGAGATCAGTATGCCACTAACCTGATTTTTTTTGAAAAAAAATATTCCTATGTCAAAATTCAACTGGTTGAAAGCCAGAAAAATTCTTCAAATTCAGTAGAAGAGCTTAAAATTAATTTTTTTAGTCCAGGGATTGAGCCTGAAGCAGCTTCTTTTCAAGAACTTTTTGTTGAAAAATCATCTTGTTCCTGCCCTCAGCCAAAATTCAAAAGCCGCTCAGACTGGCGTTGTCCACAAGGACCCACTTCTCCATCATTAACAACTGTTTCACACCTTATTGTACATCATTCCGCTGGAACGAATGTATCAAATGACTGGAGCGCTGTGGTGCTGGCAATTTGGAATTTGCACGTATATACGAATGGATGGGCTGATTTAGGCTATAACTGGTTGATTTCCCCCGACGGTACCCTTTTTGAAGGACGCGGAGGAGGTGATAATGTTTTAGGAGCCCATTTTTGTGGAAAGAATACAGGTACGATGGGGGTTTGCCTGATAGGAACTTATACGAATGTGAATCCGCCTGATACGATGATGAAAAAACTAAGTGAAATATTTGCCTGGAAGGCTTGCCAGCGTTCTGTAGATCCCAACGTTCAATCTTTACACGCGAGTACAGGATTCAATTTATTTGGCATTTCAGGGCATAGAGATGGTTGTTCCACAGAATGCCCCGGACAGAAAGTATATGACCAGCTAGACCTTATAAGGAAATCAACGCAAAATAATTTAACAGCCTGTTCCACAACCTCTTTAAATGAAATTCCTGAGGGTCTTGACTGGATAAATATCAGACCTAATCCTATGCAAAATGAGGAGAGCTACCTCGATTTTTTCTTATCCGCCATACAACCTTTCAGTTATCAGATTTTAAACTTGCAAGGACAGTTGATAGCGAAGGAAACGCCTTTAGTTCAATTGGGTCTAAACTCATTTTCACTTAAAATTATGCAACGTATGCCAAAAGGTACTTATCTGATAAAATTTCAGTTTGGACAAAAAGGGATAACAAAAACATTATTGGTTCCCTGAAAAAATTAAAAAGGAATCTGTCGGATATCAGGATATTTACCTTGTAAAGTCCGCTTTTTATCAAACATGAAAAATGATGGGGTAGCATTGATATGATAATCCATCACGGGCTGACTCTTCCATTTCTGTAAATCACAGTAATGTCTGAACATGGGATATTCCTTCATTACTTTTTCAAAAGCCTCTTTATCGTCATCCACACTAACAGCAACAACGGCCCAGTTCTTTTTATTTGCTATTTTTTCCTTTAAAATGGGTAACATTTGCTGGCAATGAGGACACCAGGTCGCCCAAAATACTAAAATGAGGGTATCAGCGGGACTTTCTAAAAAGCTACTTGCATTTCCGGTATAATCGGGTATTTTGATATCCGGCGGGTTAAATCCTATTTTCAAGGCATTATAGGCTGCGAGACGATCTTTTAATTCTTTTTCCTCCAATTCGTCAGAGCATTGCTGGGTTGCACTATAGGTTTCATCTAAATATTGTAATAATGCTGGTTTATCTAACTGTTTAAAACCCTCTGTTAAAAACTGCCTGGCAAAATCAGCTGTTTCTTTATTTTTTCCAAACTTTATCATAACACTGTCAACAGCCGTCTGTAATTTTAAATCAGCTTCAGGACCTGGTTGTTCCTGAAGGAAGAATCCAAAATAAGCTAGAATATGCTCTACATATAAAGGCGTTCTTAACAAAGATGGATCAGATGCTTCAATTCCTTTCCAGTATTTAGCCTGAAATTCTTTCTCCTGACCTTTTAAGGGCAATTTTATATTTGGAAAGAAAAAAGGTTTGTTTGCAACCATTTTACCAGCCAGATTATCTTTATTTTCTCTTATGAACTTATTGAACTGAATTTCAAATTCCTTGATTTCTCTCTCTGTTTCTTTAATGACAGTTCCGTAGAAAACGTTTGATTTATCAGGGTAAATGTCAATAAATTGCAATAAAGCCCTGTTTCTTTCCTGTGCTTTTAAAGCAGCTTCCTTATAATTATACCATTTCGTATTTAAAGGAGAGTCTTTGAACGTTGCAGCCCCTTCAGGTTTATCTGCATCAAGGGAAATGTCAAAACTCAGGGTATCCGCTATGATAACATCTACAAATAAACGTTGCTGTGGGTTAAGGATAATTCTATAAACGCCTGGATGGAAGGCCTCTTTAGGAATATAAAAGGTAAATTTACCATCTGCAACTTTAGCATCCGTAACAGGTGTTTCCTGACCATTGAATTGCGATAGTATGAGGTTATTAATAGGTGATTTACTTTTTAAATTTCCATTTATTTGGATAAAATTCTGAGCGTTCAAGTGGGTCAAAAAGAAGGAGATTATAAAATAAAAAGTAAATAATCTTTGGATTTTCATATACTTTTGATTGATTTTAAAAAAAACAAAAGTAACGAATTATTTATATTTAAATAACACGAATTAATATGTCGTATTGTCTCTCAGTAAAAGCATTACCTGAAAATCATGTTTCTAGAATTTATCATGACCATGTTTATGGAGTTCCTGTAAAAGATGATCGATTGTTGTTTGAGCGATTGGTTATGGAAATTAATCAGGCTGGATTAAGTTGGCTTACCATTCTCAAAAAACAGGAAAATTTTAAAAAGGCTTTCGATTTTTATGATATAAGAAAAATAGCAAATTATGGAGATAAAGAGATCGAAAGGCTTTTACAAGATGAAGGTATCATAAGGAACCGATTAAAAATTGAAGCGGTCATTTTTAATGCAAAGGCAGTATTGGTTTTAATGGATAAACACGGTAGCTTCAAAGCCTGGCTCGAATTAAATCACCCTCTTTCTCTGCAGGAATGGGTAAAACTTTTTAGAAAAACATTTAAATTTATGGGTCCTGAGATTGTCAGAGAGTTTTTAGTCAGTTTAGCCTATTTACCCGGTGCTCACGATGAATTTTGCCATTTAGGAAAATAAATCGAATCAATTTAAAATGGTATCTTCTCCTGCTATATAAAAATAAAGATAATTTCGTTTTATTAAGGCTATATAATCCTTTATCTTCGACCTTAAATTTGAAATGCAGAAATATGGACTCATATAATATTTTGAAAAAAATGTTCATTTTCTCTTTCCTCTTTGCCATAAACATGCCGCTAAGTGGCATTGATATTTATTGGATAGGAGGCTCTGGGAAATGGTCTGATTTGAGTCACTGGGCTACTACTTCGGGTGGAAACATCAGACCTTCTGCCATTCCTGGATCAAGTGATAAAGTCATTTTTGATTCCAATTCATTTAATGCGCCTAACCAATATATTCAGATAGACCAGCAAATTTCTTTTTGCCAGTCAATGGATATGTCAAAGGTTTCGCAAAAAATAGAAGTTCGGGGTGCATCAACAAGTATATTAAATGTTTTTGGTAGTTTATTGCTAAATAATCAGGTGGTATTTTCCTTTTTGGGTGAAGTAAATTTTTCTCCCGCATTAGCTAATTCGCAAATTCAAATGGCGGGAAATCCTTTTCACAGTATCGTCAGATTTAAAGAAAATACTGGGTCTTATCAATTAAATGGCAATATAATTGTAGATAGTTTATTGTTATTTGAAGGAGGTACTTTTTCATCAAAAGGATTTGACATTACCACGGATTATTTAGACCTTAGATTAGAAAGTGCCAAAACCGATATCAATCTTGACAACTCAAATATCCTTGTAAAAGGGGCTGCTTTTTATCTGCCCTTTAATTATAATGTAGAAATTCCTTCTATTGTCATTAATTATTTAACCGGAAAATTCTCAGGAGTAAATACCTCTATTTCACTAAGTTCTATCAATTCCTTATTTCAAGTAAAGGGAATAAAGGGATTAAGATGGGGGCAATTGGCCTTAATTTCAAGTTTAGGTAAAGCCAGAGTTCAGGCAGATAGTATTATTCTTTCAAAATATACCCTGACCAGTGAAACAAATACAACAGGTGTCATTTCAATAGATACATTAGTCCTATCAAAAGGCAGAACTTATCGTTTTCAGGAAGGAAAGAATTACAGAATAAAATCTTTAATTGCAAAAGGAGATTGCGCTAATCCTATTCAAATATTGAGTGGTTCAGGAGGATTAAAAACAAATTTTATTTCTAATACAGGCACTTTAACAGGTGATTATTTAAGTATTAGAGATGTTGCAGCAACAGGTGGTGCTGCCTTTACTGCAACCAATAGTTCCGATCTAGGAAACAATAGTGGCTGGACCATTACGCCAAAGGCAAACAATAAATTATATTGGGTAGGGGGTTCAGGTGACTGGTATGATCCCAGACATTGGTCATCAACATCGGGTGGCACCCCAGGCAGTTGTGTGCCAACGGCTGGAGATGACGTCTTTTTTGATGTCAATAGCTTTACAAATGCTGGAGGTATCGTTAATATCAATATTGACAATGCTTATTGCAGGTCAATGGACTGGACCGGGGCAAAGGGTAATCCTTCCTTCAAAGGTTCGGCAGATCAATATTTGCATATTTTTGGTTATTTAAAATTAATCAATGCCATGTCCTGGAATATCCAGGGTGATGTACTTTTTGAAAGTAATACTTTTGGAAATGGCATTACCATGGCTTCACAAACTTTTAAAAAAGACCTCTATTTTAATGGTGTAGGAAGTTGGATATTAGAAGATGATTTAGAAGTTGCTTTAGATTTACATCTGGTAAAAGGGGGCTTAAATACGAATAGTAAATTTGTTATAATTCAAAATTTTAGAAGTCAACGATATGATGATGCCGGTAATGTAAGAAGTCTTACTTTGGGAAGCTCAATTGTAACGATTAGGCCAAAATTAACCCAATGGTCGGAATGGACCATGCAGACCATTAATTTCACCTTGAATGCGGGTACTTCTAATATTATTTTTTTAAGTTGGGGAAATATTACTTTATGGGGAGATAATCCATTGGTTTTTAATCAGGTAAATCATTTTGGGAATTTAAGTTTCTTTAGTGGCTCGAACATTAAAAAACACCAGTTCAATTATTTCATCAGTAATAATAATTTTGATACGTGGAATGATGTAAGATTTCTTAAGTGGGAAATTACAGGAGGCTTTCAATATAAAATAAATCAAGGTGTAACCCTTTTTGTGGATGAATTAGTGCCCTTGAATGCTTGTGACGGCCTCATTCTGTTATCTTCTTGGACCAATGGTCTGACAGCAAAAATTCATTTTGAAAAAAATGTTACAGTTGAAAATTTTATTGTAAAAGATCTTCATTCTGTAGGTCCAGGAGTCATAACCGCTAACAATTCTGTCAATCTTGGAAATTCCCTTAATTGGGTGTTTAATGAAAAAATTTCGAGGAAACTTTACTGGGTTGGAGGTACAGGAGCCTGGACAGATAAAGCCCATTGGTCTTTAACCAGCAACGGACCTGGAGGTGAATGTATTCCGACGCCGCTTGATGATGTTTTTTTTGATGCGTTCTCATTTCCAAATCCAAATGGAATTTTAACCTTTGAAGCGAGTACAGTTTATGCACGTAACTTCACAATAGGTGGTGTTAAAAACAAACCATGGTTTAGGTCGGTAGGCGTTGAAAATCTTGAGTTATTTGGAAATCTATTCCTTGCATCTTCCAATACTTGCTTTTTTAACCTGCACAGACTGCGATTTAAAGGAAAAGAAACAACAAATACTGCTTTATTTGCCGGTCAATATATTCCTCAAATTGAGATTGACGGTTCGGGAAAATGGACAATGCAGGACTCCCTAAGTTGCTTTGAATTGTACTTTAGAAATGGAACATTTAATTCAAACGGAAAACCGGTGAATGCCAGTCATTTTTATGGAAGTTGGGAGAATACAAAAAAAATCCTTGAACTGGGTTCAAGTCACTGGTATATCAATGGAGATTATGAAAATTATAATGAGTTTAACTTACAAGGCGACTCAATCATTGTTATTCCAGGAACTTCTACCATCGAATTTACAAATGGCGGAGATTTTTATACACGAAAACCACAAAATCTTCACCGCCTCTATTTCTCCTCAGAAACAGATAATAGTACTATTCAAACGGAAATGAATGTTTCAAATGTCAAAATAATAGAATTATTGAGCGATGGAACTATTCTTGGGAAACATAAAATAGACAGTTTATTGTTTTCACCCGGTAAAACCTACAGGCTGGATGCTAATAATCCGCAAGAAATAACAAAATATTTTCAGGTTTTTGGGAATAATTGTAATCCTATTGAGTTGTTGAGTACCCAAACAGGAAAACAATCCCAGGTAATTATGAATTCAGGAGAAATTAAAGGTGACTTTATTCAAATGCGGGATCAGATAGGCATTGGTTCTGTTAAATTTTATGCGGGATTTCGAAGTGCCAATATTGCCAATAGTAACACAAACTGGATTTTTGATTCGCCAAATTATTATGAAAACGAAGGATTTTTAGGTCCCGATATCGTACAATGTACCGCTGCACCCATCGTATTAGATGCAAGAACTTATAGCCCTGGAGAACGCTATAAATGGTTCGATAATTCTGTTCAGCCTAAGGTGTCTGTAAATAGTCCAGGCTCCTATTGGGCTGAAGTTACTTTTGGAACATCCTGTGTCATTAGGGATACTGTTCAAGTATTGGCAGCAGAAAAATTTGAAGTAAATCTCCCCAAAGATACCACCTTGTGTGTCGGTGATACCTTAAAATTAGATGCTAAAATTGAGGCCATTGGTGTCAGATATGTATGGCAGGATAGTTCTCTGAACAGTAGCTATTTTGTAAGCAAACCGGGTAAATATAAAGTGTCGGTAACCCTTTCTGGATGTACCATTTCTGATTCTATTGAAGTTAAATTCCAGACTCCTCTAAAACTTAATCTGGGTAAAGATACATTACTCTGCCCTGATGCTACATTAAAATTAAATGCTTCTCTGCCAGGTGCTATTTCCTACTTGTGGCAAAATAATACGACAACTGATGTATTCACGGTGGATAAGTCTGGCTCTTATTCTGTTGCAGTCAAAGTGGGCGCATGTACAGTTAAAGATACTATTTTAGTTGATTATCAAGTGCCTATTAATCTGCAATTTGGAAAAGATACCACTGTTTGTGCCGATGTCACGGTAACTTTAGCAACAACGATAATGTTTGAAAGCTATTTGTGGCAAGATGGTAGCAGTAACCCAACCTATCAGGTGCGTAGCCCAGGTATCTATTCTTTAACCGTATTAAAGAATGGATGTACAAAAACGGGTATGGTAACAATAACCCATAAGGTAGTACCTTATTTTAGTCTGCCAGCCAGTTTAAGCAGTTGTGAAGGAAAAGAAATAACGATAGGGCAAAGCACATTGGTTCCAAATGCCAAATACCTTTGGTCAGATGGTATAACAACCCCAGAGAGAATAGTAAACAAAACAGGAACATATGTTTTGGAGGTCGATTTAAATGGTTGTAAATTCAAGGATGATGTCCAGGTAACTTTTAATCCTCTCCCTCTTTTAAACTTGCCCCCTGAAACCTTAGCATGTGTAGGTGATACTGTAAAATTAGATGTTTCCCAGGCGAATACGACCTTTTTCTGGAGTACTGGGGATTTGACCTCAAATATAAAAGTTGTAAAAAGTGGTCTGCTGTGGGTGCAGGCAACCAATCAGTCTGGATGCCTTAATATAGATACCACTTTCGTTTTATTTAATCAAAGACCCAGTGTTGCAGCTGGTCCAGATTTATTGTTGTGCGCAGGTGAAGTGGCTACCATTACGGTAGGATTTACGCCAGGAAGTACTCTTAATTGGAATAATGGGGACACGGGATCAAAAGTCAGTTTGTTTTCCAGTGGTACTTATGTGGTAAAAGCTGAATTAAATGGATGTTTCAAAACGGATACTGTAGCTGTTACTTTTGTTGATGTCCCAAATCAGTTTTTGGGTGATGATAAGGAAATTTGTAAAGGAAACCAAATTCGTCTCGAACCTGCCATTCCTTCCGCTTCGTTTATCTGGCAGGATGGGTCAACAAATCCTTATTTTATAGCGGATAAAACAGGAGTCTATTCTGCCAAAATTGCCGTAGGTAGTTGCCAAAGAACTGATACAATCAAAATTACAGTCAATGATTTGCCTAAATTTGAACTGGGAAAAGATTCTACTTTATGTTCTGGGGGTAGTTATCCGGTTCGTATATCAGCACCCTCAGGTTCTACTTTTAGCTGGAATACCGGTGCAAATACCTCTCTTTTAAATATTTCCCAAACTGGGAATTATATTGGAACGGCTACCCTTAAAGGTTGCCTTTGGAAAGATACCATCAATGTTAACGTCGTCCCAAGAATTCCTGTTTATCTGGGAAGAGATACAACTATCTGTGAAGGTCAAAGAATTTTACTGCGTGCTAATGTAGCCGCTGAAAAATATAAATGGCAGGATGGGTCTGATGGACAACAATTTTTGGTTGAAAAGGAAGGCGTTTATTTTCTGGAAGTAACTTCAGGGAAATGTGTCTTTTCAGATTCTGTAAATATTAGGGTTAAAAAATGTATTTATTATAAGGTTTTTGCACCAAATGCATTTTCGCCAAATGACGACGGCGTTAATGACGAATTTAAAATATTTGTTAATCCGGATGTTAAAGTGCTCACTTTTAAATTAATCATGTATGACCGCTGGGGGAATCTTGTCTTTGAATCTAATGAACCAGATTTAGGCTGGGACGGATATATAAAAGGAAACAGAGCCAATACAGATACCTACATTTATTCCTATGCTATTGAATATGAGGACGAAAACGGATTAGGTAAACAGGTTAACGGAGGAACAGTCAATTTAATACGATAAGTTTACCGAATTAGATTAAACAATTTATGACTTTAAGCCTTATTATGTAAAACATAAAAAGGATGCATTTTAAGGTTATATTTTTTATTTTAATGGGTTTTTCCATTTCGTTATTTGGACAAGCTAAATTATCCGTAAGTGGGTATGTAAAAGATGCAAATACGGGAGAAACATTAACAGGTGCTTCCATTTATGTTAAATCTGAAAGCAATTTAGGAGCTTCAACCAATAGTTATGGTTTTTATACCCTTCGTTTATCTCCTGGGGACTATACACTTGTTTTTACCTTTCTTGGTTACGCAGATCAGGAAAAAAAAGTAAGTTTAACCAAAGATTTTACCTTAAATGTTGATTTAAGTGAGGGGGTTGAAATGGGTGAAGTGGTGATAGAAGCTGAAGTTGCCGATAAAAATGTTTCGGGTACCCAGATGGGAGAAATTGTTCTTCCTATCGAAAAAATTCAAAAAATCCCAGCGCTGATGGGAGAAGTCGATGTACTCAAGGCACTGCAATTGCTACCTGGGGTGCAGTCTTCAGGGGAGGGAAGCTCCGGCTTTTTTGTCAGAGGTGGTGGTCCAGACCAAAATCTGGTTCTTTTAGATGAAGCACTGGTTTATAATTCTGGACATTTATTTGGATTTTTCTCTGTGTTTAATTCCGATGCAATCAAATCGGCTAATCTGATTAAAGGAGGCATGCCCGCCCAGTATGGTGGAAGATTATCTTCTGTGGTGGATATTCAAATGAAAGAAGGAAATAATAAACATTATCAGGTCGAAGGTGGTATAGGATTAATAGCCTCCCGATTAACCGTTCAAGGTCCTATCGTCCCTGAAAAAAGTTCATTTATAGTTTCTACACGAAGGACTTATGCCTTAGATCTTGCTCAACCTGCCATAAAAAGAACCGATTTTGCAGGAACTAATTATTTTTTCTATGATCTGAATACTAAAGCAAATTATATATTTAGTGAGAAAGACAGAGTGTTTTTTAGTGCTTATTTTGGTCGGGATGTGTTGAAATTTAGAACACCTGGTAGAGATTTTACCTTCGATTTGCCATATGGGAATGCAACCGGAACTTTGAGATGGAATCACCTTTTTAGCAATCGCTTATTTGTCAATTCCTCTATAATTTATAATGATTACGATTTTACTTTTAAGGCTGGGGTAGATGATTTTAGCCTAAAATTATTTTCGGGGGTAAGAGACTGGAATGGAAAAGTCGATTTTGATTATTTCCCTTCGAATAATCATGCCATTAAATTTGGGGTCCAAACAACCTATCACCGTTTAACTCCCAGTGTAGCCAATGCACAACAAGGAGAAGAATCATTTACAAATAACAAAGTGGCAATTCCTGCCTGGGAAACTGGTTTTTATGTCTCTGACGATTTCAAAGTGAGCGAAAGAATAAAAATACAGGCGGGGCTTAGATGGTCACTTTTTACTCAAATGGGACCTTATACCACCAGTACAGGGGTGGAATATCAGAAAGGAGAGGAGGTTGTCACTTACAATGGCTTGGAACCCAGATTATCATGGAGATATGCTATTAATGCCCAAAACGCCATAAAGGGAGGTATAACGGTTTCAAATCAATACCTGCATTTAGTATCAAATTCTTCGAGTACCTTACCAGCTGATGTATGGGTTTCAAGTACGGAACGTATCAAACCGCAAAGAGGAGAGCAATATGCATTAGGGTATTTCAAAAATCTAAAGAAAAATATGTATGAGGTTTCTGCCGAGATTTATTTCAGAACTTTGAGAAATCAGTTAGATTATGGCGAGAGCTATGTTCAAAATGCTGCAGACGATTTGGAACAACAATTTATCTCTGGTAGTGGCAGAGCTTATGGTGCTGAAATACTCTTAAGGAAAAATGAGGGAATATTAACTGGGTGGATAGGTTATACCAGGGCCAGAACAGAAAGAAAATTTACAGAAATAAATGGGGGGGCTTATTATCCAGCAGTTTATGACAGAACGCATGACTTGTCTGTGGTAGTAAATTTTGATAAAGGTAAGAAATGGGATTTTTCTGGGGTGTTTGTTTTTGGAACCGGCAGAGCTTACACACCAATAGAAAGTATTTATTTGATTGATCAACAGGTGGTTACCAATTACGCACCAAGGAATAGCAGTCGATTACCTGATTATCACAGAATAGATTTATCGGCAAATTACAGACCTAAAAAAGAAGAAGGAAAAGGATTTTACAGTTATTGGACATTTTCCGTTTACAATGTTTATAACAGGCGTAACCCCTTCTTTATTAATTATGAATTTGATACCAATGAAAAAACGGGTGTCTTAAAAGCGTCTGCTTATCAGGTTTCTATTTTTCCAGTTATACCTTCCGTAACCTGGAATTTCAAATGGCAGCAGAAAAAAAATTAAGCCAATATTAAATTACTGCTTGAATTTTAAGAAAAAATATTATCTTCGCACCGGAGAAATGGCAGAGCGGTTGATTGCAGCAGTCTTGAAAACTGCCGACTGTAATAGGTCCGGGGGTTCGAATCCCTCTTTCTCCGCCACTTGCAGAAGTCAAAAAATTAAAGCGTGTAAAACGGAATTTTTACACGCTTTTTTTATGTTTTTATTAGAAAAAATAGTAGGTGCGCCTGGTCTGTTTCTTAAATATAAAATTTTATCTGTTCATATTGGTTTTAATGCATGACTAATTCCATTCTATATTTTTTCTCTACTTGATGAAAAAATTTATTAGGTCAGACATTAAAAGGGAATTTTATAGTTATATGTAAATTTGATTTAAGATTAATAAATCATGGAAAATAAGATGGATCATAATGCGAGAATAGCCAAGATGTCTTTTGCTTCCGTTTACCCCCACTATGTTAATAAAGTAGAGAAAAAAGGGAGAAGTAAAGAAGAGTTACATACTGTTATTCAGTGGCTGACCGGATTTAACGAAGAAAAAATTCAGCGCTTAATTCATGATAAAGTAACTTTTGAAGAATTTTTTCAACAGGCTAATCTCCATCCTAACGCGCATCTTATTACTGGAATGATTTGTGGATATCGGATAGAAGAAATTGAAAATCCATTGACGCAAAAAGCTAGATTTCTTGATAAATTAGTTGATGAGTTGGCTAAAGGTCGGAAGATGGAGAAAATATTGCGTAACGGCGATTTGTGAATAATTGAATAAAACGCCTTATTTTGAGGGTATATTCCGCTGAAATGACAAATAGTATTTTTCTCTTCCTATTTTTTCTAATATCTTACGAAAGCTTTGCTCAAGATATTTTTGTGCGTGTTAATCTTATTGGTTATGCTGCTTCTCAACCAAAAAAGGCCCTGATATTATCAAAAAAAGAATTAACAGACCATTGGGTTTTAATGGCTGAAAATGGAAATAAGATTAAAGATTTACAACCGCTACTTTTAAAAAGGGAATATTGGGCTCCTTTCGATTATTATTATGAATGTGATTTTACTGATGTAACCTCTCCAGGTAGCTACTTTTTGTCCAACAGCTCTCAAACAATAAGTTCAGAAAGGTTTTTAATTGGAAATTATCCCCCCATTCATGAATCCGTCCTTGCTTTCATGCAAACACAACGATGTGGATTTAATCCTTTTACCAAAGAAGTATGTCATCCTCTGGATGGAAAAAGTTTTTATGGAAATAGGCCAGATTCCTCTTATGTTGATGCAACGGGTGGTTGGCATGATGCAGGAGATCAATTGAAATATCTGATTACTGGGAGTAACGCAACAGCCAGAATGTTAATGGCTTATCAATCGAATCCTTCCATTTTTGAAGATAAGGTAAATGATCTAGGTCTTCCTCAGCCCAATGGGATAGCTGATGTTCTGGATGAGGCCAAGTGGGGGTTAGACTGGATTCATAAGCTTCACCCAACTAGAGAGGAATTAATTCACCAAGTAGCTGATGACCGTGATCATCTTGGTTTCAAAATGCCCCATGAAGATGCGGCAAATTATGGATGGGGAAAAAATAAATATCGACCTGCTTATTTTGCCAATGGCAAACCTCAGGGTTTGGGAAAATATAAAAGTGAATCCACCGGGGTATCTAATATAGCGGGCAGATCGGCAGCAGCTTTGTCGTTGGGGCACCAGATTTTTAAAGTTATACCTGGATATCTTCCTTTTGCTGCCCAGTGTCTTCAAGATGCGGTAGAATTATATGAAATGGGGAAAAAATGGGAAGGTTTTCAACAAGGAAATAGCTACGGTGCTCCGTATAGATACAATGAGCGCACCTGGGCCGATGATATGGAATGGGCAGCAGCTGCCCTTTTTAAGGCTACAGGTGAAAAAAAATATCTCAATGATGCCTTGCATTATGCCAATATTATTGGCTTTACTTCCTGGATGGAAATGGATACCGCCGCCCATTATGAGATGTATCCTTATGTGAATATGGGGCATTTTGCTCTTTGGCAGATTGTTGATAATAAAAATGTAAGAGATAAGTTATCTGGTTATTACAAACATAATCTCTTGAAAATACAAGAAAGGGCCAATAGAAATCCTTATGGCGTAGGTCACCTTTTTATCTGGTGTTCCAATAATCTTGCTACTGCTGTAGCAACACAGTCATTGCTATATGAACAAATGACTGGGGATGTTCAGTTTCGACCACTTCTTCAAAATCATTTAAATTGGTTACTTGGACTTAATCCATGGGGTACCAGCATGATTACGGGTATACCGGCTGATGGGGAATACCCCTTAGATGTTCACATGCCTTTTTGGATATTGAATAAACAAGTGGTTCCGGGTAGTTTGGTCGATGGTCCCCTTTGGTCCAGTATTCATGATAAAATGTTGGCAATCAGATTAAATGAACCAGATGAGTTTGCTCATTTGCAACCTGATCATATTAAATACTGGGATGATTTTGCAGATTATTCTACCAATGAACCTACCATGGATGGCTCAGCAGATTTAATTCTACTTCTGGCTCATTTTGCAAAACCTAAATTTAAATGATTTAATCTTTTTCTGATATAACTTCCTCTTCCAAATCATTTAATATACCGATAGATGTCATTAATGGTTCCCATTCCTTACCGTTTAAAAGTAGTTTGAACCACCATTTATCCGCATTTTCAAATGTTAAATTAAAATAAAGCCATATTGCTAAATAGGTAAATGATAGGGTCACTGTACCTTGAATTATAAAAAAAGCTAAGGTTCCATTTTTAAACATACTTTCACTCCAGTAGAAGGTAGTCCAGAAGGGTAGTTGAAGCATTAAAATTCTGGTTACTTTTAAAGTGGAAATCTTTAAGTTGATTATTTTTTTTTGTAAAATAATGACCGGTTTATCAAAATCAATGCGGTTTAGTGTGTTTAATTGAAATATATAAAGGATTACAGCCATAGCTGTTAGCATTACTTGAAAATATGCCGAGTATAGGAAATAGAGACTTACCTGTTCATAAGTATTAATGGTCAGTACTATGAGGACAAAACCAAGACCAAATACCCAAAGCATACCTGCTATTAGGGTAAATATTTTAATGGGCTTCATTGAGGAAAGAACATGGCTGATATCTCTTTTTATGAGGTTATCCATGATAGTCTTATCTGATGTTTGACCTATGGCAATCTGATTGTTGCCTGTTTGCCAAAGATATTTTAAATCCGTGTCATTCATTTCAATTTTCTTTATGGTTTAAAAATCTCTTTTTTAGTTTTTCTTTTATCCTACCCATTTTAGTTCCTACATTGGAGATGGTAATACCCATGATTTCAGATATTTCTAGATAGGATTTATCCTCCAGATACAACATTATGAGTGCTTTATCCATTTCGTTCAGTTCGACAATGAATTGTTCCAATAAATTAAATTTTTCCTGAAAGTCATTAGGAAGTGGGTCAAAAACGGTAGGGAGTTTCTCTGCTATTGGAAAATGAGTACTCTTCCTATTTTTTCTATAAAATGAAATGGCTACATTAATAGAAATTCTATACAACCAGGTGGTTATAGCAAAATGTGCATCATATTTTGGTAGGGATTTCCAAATTTGTATCCTTATTTCCTGAATTAAATCTTGCCTGTCTTCCTCTTTTCCACAATAAGTCCGGGCAACCTTAAACAATAAGCCTTTATGGCGTTCAATGATTTCGTGAAATGTTTTATGTAAGTTCTGCTTTGCCATACGTTCGATAAATGGAATGATACTTATTATTCGAACAAACGGTCAAAAAAGCACACTTTATTAAGTTATGTTTATAGTTTGATAACCATTTTGCAAGGTGACAAGATCTTTTTTCAAAAAATTTGCCAAGTTTGCAGACTGGAGGTGCTCTTGAAAACTGGCTTCATTTTTAAAACATTCCCAAATGATAATGACGGTTGGGTCTTCTTTTGATTGCATTAGGTCAAAAGAAACATTCCCAGCCTCCAAAAGAGTATGTTGCCTCAATATTTTTAATTCATCCAGTGCAAAAGAGATTTTCTCATTCTCTTTAATTTTTAAAATGGCTGTAGAATAAAAATATTCGGAGCTAACAGAGGGCTCAATTAAATCCCATAAATTTCCATACAAATCTTCAAATACGGCTACTTTGCCGTATTCCTCTTCTCTGGGACCGTTAATAATTTTAATATTATTTGCAATCAGATTTTTGAAATCTCTATCAAAATGGTCGGTGTGCAGGAAAAGGAATACACGCCCACCTGTTTGATTGCCTATGGATTTCTTTTGGTCTTCATTGGCACCTTTTGCCAGTAAAAGAGCGCATTCTTTTGCACCTTTAGGTTTTACGACAACCCAGCGTTTGGTTTCAGTAAGGGGGGTATCTTCAATGAGTTCAAAATTTAATTTTTTTGTATAAAATTCAATAGCCTCGTCGTAATCAGCTACAACCAATGTCATTTGTGCAATGTGTTGATTCATTTATTAAAAACGATTGAATACTGTTAAGTAAAATTTTTCTGAGGAGGATTTTGAGAGCAGCCTAAAAAAAACAATGAGATACTTAGAACGTTTTTTACCTAATTAAACTGGGTTTAATTTCCTAAAGGCCTTTTGTCACAAATTACATCGCCAACGACAAATTGTAAGCCATCGAGGTAAAATTGAAGTAATTGAGGGTTGCTAAAACTTTGTGCATTATGGGAAGGAGAGGAATAGAGGATATTCCCTTTTCCATATTTTTTAATCCAGGCAATATATCTTTTTTCGTCGCCATCAGGATATTTATTCCCCTCAATTTTAGCACTTTCCATATAAAGTAGCGGTCTGAAATTTTTGCTCATGTAGGCATTATTAAAAAAATAAGGCTCATCAATATGTGAAAATCCTTTGCCACCGAAGCCTTGCACCAAAGGATGATTGGGGTCAACTAATTTAACATCGATATTTTGTTGTTTTGGATGATAATCAAAACTTCCTCCCAACATATCACTAAAAGCTTTCGACTTATTTTGCATGGTAACAGCACCATGTAAAGACATAATGCCACCCCCTCGTTTCACAAATTGCAACAGATATTTTTCAAATTTGGCTGCCTTTTTCATGGCTTGAATACTATCCATCGTGGGGTCATTTTTAAATACATCCCAAAATAAATTACGTTTGTCTCCAATACTACAATTGTTATTTAGGATGATTGCGTCGAATTGCTGTAACCATTTTCTGTCAAAATATTTTACCTCTCTGGTGTAGGTCATATCAAAACCACCTGCTTTTTCTGTAATGGTTTTTAACATGGCTTCGGTATGAGGTATTACCCAATGGTCAAATCCTGTAAAAAGAGAAAAAACTAAAACTTTATGGGTTTTACTTTTTGGAAAATGTGTTTTTTCAGGAGCTAATGACTTTATTTCATTGATCCATTCTTCATTAAGTTCAATTTTTGGAAGACTTTGAGCATCAATGTTGAAGTTATAAACAATAAAAACCAACAAGCTGAAAATTAATTTTAAGTATTTAGTCATTATTTTATTTGTTTAGGTGAAAAATTAATCACCTTAAAGTGATTAATGACCTGAAGATTATTTTTTACGGCAAGATACTTTTAAATGGGTAATTTCTTAATTAAGTTTAGGGAATTCGCTCATATTATAAACCTGATTTATCCCTTTTTTAACTTCTTTAAGGGTTATGATCGATTTGTCTCCAGTTTTTAAATCCTCAGATTGCATTTCAACCAACATACCATAAGGCATTTCAGATGGAAATTTTGACTTTAAGCCTATATTTGATGAGTTAAAAAAGTTTTCCATACTAAACACTTCATCTCTTGTAACCCATACTTCTGATTTACCTATTTCATTGGTAATTGTATAACCATCACAGGAATATCCCAAAATGGTTCTTTTACCCAATTTTTTATATCCTCTCCATTCGGTTACATTATTCCAATCTACAGGTGCTTCTGTCTGATTTACCTGGTTCGATTGGTTAAAAGTGGTAGGATCCATAGACATTACGGTGCGATATTTTTGCTCATTGTCACCCATTAATACGATCAAAGCCTTATTTTGATAATCAGCAATCATAAACATCATTTCTCCCTGATTTTTAGCTTGATCTTGCTTTATGGTAGAACCCATATATTTAGCCCCTTGTTTAAAATACATTTCCATTTGGGTGGGAGGATCAATTTTTCCGGACTTGGGAATAAACTTCATTTCCAGGGATGTTTTTACATCAAAACTATACTGATTTTCAATGGGGATATTCGCCTGATTAAAAACATTATTCAATTGCCTTAATTTGTTTGTATCTATGCTACTTTTACCATTGGAAGAATCAATGCCAAATACGGCATCCCAGGCATTATCAACTGCCTTTCCAGCAGCTTTATCAACTTCTCTTTCTACTTTTTCTTCGACTTTCTGCTCAATTTTTCTTTCAATGGCTTGCTGAACTTTTGTTTTTAATCTGTTTAAAATCTGACCATTTGAAAATGATGGAGCTATCAGCATTAAAATAAGGAAAGAAAAATTAAAAAGTTTCATACGAATAAAATTTAAAAGTTGATTTTTAACTGGCCTTCACTGCTTTCTTTTAAAAATTTAACGAGACCATACATATATCTTTCCTGATCGTCGTACATACACATGTGGCTTCCATTTGGGCAAAGAAGGAAACTTCCATTTTCCATATTATTGGCCATTTTTTCCATATAAGCTGGATCCATTGTGTCGTGGGTTGCACCTATTACCAGGGTAGGTACTTTGATATGTTTTAAGTCGTCCATTCTGTTCCATTGCTCCAGTTTTCCAGATAATCCAAACTCACTTGGACCTTGCATGGTAACATATAAAGATTGATTTGTCTGATTTAGCGAACGAGACATAGGCTCTGGCCAGTCTTTATTGGGAATCCGACAAACGTGTTTTTCATAAAAATTAGGAATTAATATTTCCATATATCTGGGATTTCCAAAATCACTGGCAGCTTCTAAGGCTCTTATTTCTGCTAAAACAGCAGGCTCAATTTGTGGTGCCAGCACCTCATCTGCGTATTTATCATATGCAGGACAAGAGGCCATCATATTAGAAATAATGAGTCCTTTTAAATTTTGTTTGTATTTCACAGCATATTCCATGGCTAAAATGCCTCCCCAGGAGTGCCCCAGTAAATAAAAATTGTCTTTATCGAGTTTCAAGGCTTTTCTAACCGTTTCTACTTCTTCCACATATCTGGCCAAATCCCAGTAAGAGGTGTCATTTGGATTGGAGGAATGGCCTGTACCTAATTGGTCATAATAAATAAATTCTATCCCTTCTTTTGGAAGAAAATTTTCAAAACATTCAAAATATTCATGGGTTGCACCTGGTCCACCGTTCAATAAAAGCACTTTGATTTTTGGATTATGACCAACTCTTTTTGTCCACAAGCTAAAAGTATCTTTTCCTTCAATTAAGGGAATAAGTTGAATGCCTCCAGTTTGTATACCTTCACTGGTCAGCTGAAAATAAGACTGAAGGTTAGGTTCAGCATTGTTTTCTAGTTGTTTTGTACAGGCTATATTTAAAATAACAAGAATTGAAAGAAATAGGGACCTTTTTTTCATAATGAATGACTTAGAAAGTAATATTTTAATAAAATTACAATGAAAATAGGAATTCATACAAATTATTTGGGCAATGATTTAAAAACCATTATTTTGTTAATCTATTTTCCACTTTCTAAATTAACAAATAATGCGCATTTTAAAATGGTCAATGCTATTTTTTCAGATTTTTTGGTATTCTTTTGTTCTTGGTCAATCCTTTCAAGGATTTACTGATAAAGCTGTTGGTGCCCAAAAGGAGATGGAATCGCTACTTATCAATATGCCAAAATCGGATATTTTTAAAAAGCACCTGGAAGCATTAACCAAAGAACCTCATTTGGCTGGCACGGCGGCAAATAAGAGGGTAGCGGATTATATATCGAAAACGATGCAGGATGCAGGTCTTGAAGTGGAAAGACCCCCTTATGATATCTATTTACCCTTAAATGCAGGTAAAGTTTCCCTAGAAATAGTACTCCCTTATCGTAAACCGCTCAATATCAAGGAAAATATTGAAAAAGAAGATGCTTTTTCCGCTAATCCAACCATAAACCATGGCTGGAATTCATTTTCAGGCAACGGCGATGTAATGGCGGAAGTAGTCTATGTAAATTATGGAACCAAAGAAGATTTTGAAAAACTGGCTTCTATGGGAATCTCTGTAAAAGGTAAAATAGTTCTTGCCCGTTATGGGGGTAATTTTAGAGGCTATAAAACTAAGTATGCAGAGGCAAATGGTGCTTTAGGTTGTATCATTTTTACTGATCCTGAAGATTCCGGCTATATGCGGGGATTGGTTTATCCTGAGGGAACTTTTTACAGCCCAAGTACTATACAGAGAGGATCTTTATTGACCCTTGATTATACGGGTGACCCTTTAACTCCTTTTGATCCTGCCTTGCCTTTGACAGGAAGTAATTCTGTTAACCGATTAAAGCCGGAGGATGTTAAAGATTTACATACCATTCCTACAACCCCTATTGGGTATGAATCGGCTCAGGAAATACTAAAATTGATGAAGGGTAATCCTGTTCCCGAAGCATGGCAGGGGGGACTTCCCTTTACTTATCGAATAGAGGGTGGGGCTGATTTAAAAGTCAGGCTGATGGTAGAACAACCTAAAGGGATAGTAAGAATTGAAGATATTATTGGTACCATTCAGGGAACTGATTTTCCAGATGACTGGATTATTCTAGGTTGCCATTATGATGCCTGGGAATTTGGCGCTTCCGATCCAAATAGTGGAACAGCTATGCTACTGACCTTGTCGGAAATACTAGGTGAAATGGCCAAAAAAGGAATGAAACCTAAAAGATCTATTAAAATAGCGCATTGGGATGCTGAAGAACATGGTATTCTGGGGTCAACAGAATGGGTTGAACAGTATAGAGCAGAATTATCAAAAAATGCAGTTGCCTATTTTAATGCCGATGCCGCATGTTCAGGACTATCCTTCGGTGGCGCTTCATCACCCTCTTTGAAATCACTGATGATAAATGCCACTAAATCTGTTCCTTATGGAGATTTGAAAGAAACAATTTATGAAAAATGGATGACTGCGAGCGGTAATCCGATGACACCACCTATTGGAAATCTTGGTGGTGGTTCTGACCATCTGCCTTTTTATGCACATATTGGTATTCCTTCGTTAAGTGCTGGAATGGGTGGCCCCACGCTTTATCATTCCAGTTATGATGACTTTCATTGGTATATGAAATTTGGAGACCCTGGCTTAGTTTCAGGTGTTACCATAACAAGACTTATGGGGGTAATGGCTATGCGTCTTGCCAATGCAACCATTCTCCCGCTTGATCCAGCACAATATGGCAAAGATTTAAATATCCACTTGGATAATGTGCAAAAAGAAATCAGGAAATTTTCTCCAGCATATTCTTTGTCAAATCTCAAATTAATTACAGATGAAATTACTAAAAACGGCAGCCTATTTCTCAAATTAAGAGACGAAGCACTTTCAAAATCTTTAAGTACCGCTTCCTTATTAGCTATAAATTCCAGAATTAAATGGCTGGAAAGAGCATTTATTGATGAAAAAGGAATGGATTACGGAGCCTGGTATAAATCTTTATATGCCTCTTCTGATCCATATAGTGGATATGCTTCCTGGATGCTTCCAGGCTTTTTATATCTGGCTTCGAATAAAGAAACAGAAAAAATAGCAGACTGGGAAAGCAGGTATGCTAAATCTTTTCAAAGATTAAATGAGGAAATAATTAATATTAATGCGCTTTTGAAAAAAGCTAAATGACAGGTAGATAAATGAAGACTTTCTAACGTTTGATATTAGATAAAAAAAGGATCCCCGAAACAGCAGTGTCGGGGATCCCTTTTTTATTCATTTTATCTCATTAAAAGTTGCCATGTAAATTTATAAGGCAGGATATTTCGACGGATTTCTCTCTCTCATGAGATGGTAAACTTTTTCAAATACTTCATCAGCGTTTGGTTTAGAAAAATAATCGCCGTCGGAGCCGTAGGGTGGTCTGTGTTCCTGAGCTGTAATGGTTAAAGGTGCGGCATCGAGCCACTGATAACCGTTCTGAATTTCTAAAATTTGTTGTAAGATATAAGATGAAGCTCCACCGGGCACATCTTCATCTAATACGACTAAGGTACTTGTTTTTTCCAGAGACTTCTTTATAATCTGTTGGATATCAAAGGGAAGCAAGGTTTGCAAATCAATTAATTCTGCAGATATTCCATGATTTTCCAATTCCTGACAAGCCTGTTCAGCGATTTTTACACATGAACCATAGGTTACAAGGGTTAAATCTGCACCTTCTCTCATTATTTCAGGAATCCCTATTGGGACGGTAAAAGTTCCGATATTTTGTGGAAGAGGTTCCCTCAATCGATACCCATTCAGACATTCTATGATAATGGCAGGGTCATCAGATTGTAACATGGTGGCATACATACCTGCAGCTTGTGTCATATTCCTGGGAGTTAAAACATACATTCCCCTTAATGAATTAATTATCATTCCCATGGGTGACCCAGAATGCCAAATTCCCTCTAATCTGTGCCCTCTTGTTCTAATGATTGCAGGTGATTGCTGGATACCTCCAGACCTGTATCTTAATGTTGCTAAATCATCGGACAATGGTTGTAAACCGTATAAAAGGTAATCTAAATATTGTATTTCGGCAATTGTTTTCAATCCCCTCATGGACATACCAATGGCTTGTCCCATAATCGTCCATTCCCTGATGCCTGTATCAAATACTCTTTCCTCTCCATATTTCTTTTGCAGACCTGCAAATCCTTGATTCACATCCCCTATTTTACCTAAATCTTCACCAAAAGCAAATAAGTTTTTATATTTTTCGAGTGCCTTATCAAAATAAATATTTAATATTTCATGACCTGGATGGTATTCAGGATTATCTCCATAAACAGGAGGTATTGCAGGAACCTTTAAAGCCGCATAAGGGGATGAACTATATAGATTGGTATGAAAGGTTGCATCTGCCCATTCTTCAATGTTTTTAATCCAACTTCTTAAAGGATTTATAATCTCAGCATTAAGATGTAAAGATCTATTTCTGAGATTTTTTGCTAAATGTAGCATCTCCCCCATAGTGGGGTTCTGAAGAGATTTTAAATTTCTAAGATAACTTTCAGCATCGGGAGAATGTTGGATTAAGTGTCGTAAAATATTTTCTAAGGCAGTGATTTCTCTGTTAAAAGGTTCTCTCGATTTTCTCCAGGCGGATTCTTTTGCTTTTTTAACTTCTAGTTTGGCTTCATCTTTAATTTGCTGTATTTCCTGAATTGAAGCATAGCCAGCACCAATCATCCATTTTTCCATGGAGGCAATGCAATCCATTTCTTTTTCCCAGGCCAATCTTTCAGCAGATTTATATCTTTCGTGGGAACCTGAGGTGGAATGTCCCTGAGGTTGGGTGCATTCCTGAATGTGAAAAAGGGCTGGTTGATGATCTTTTCTTACTCTTTCAATACCTTGTTGATAAATCTCAATCAAATTGGAATAATCCCAAGCTTTTCCTGTGTAAATTTGAATGCCATGTTGATTTTCGTCTGCTTGTAAACCTGCCAGTGCTTCAGAAATATTTGCCTTTGCTGTCTGTAATGTAACAGGTACAGAAATGCCATAACCATCATCCCAAACAGAAACAGCCATAGGGATTTGAAGAACAGCAGCAGCATTCAGGGTTTCCCAGAAAACTCCTTCAGAGGTGGATGCCTCTCCAATAGTGACGAAACATACTTCATTACCACCTTGTGAAAATTTACCATCTCCCAGTTTTTCAAAAGCTCTGAACTTATTGGAGGCAAAAGCTAGACCCATTGCACGAGCCATTTGCCCACCTGTGCAGGAGACATCAGCTGCTGAATTATATTGTTGTAACTGATTTAACCACTCCCCACTTTCAGGCTCAATGAATGGAGTAGCAAAATGGCTGTTCATCTGTCTGCCTTTTGAATAGGGATCGTTCTCTGGGTCAGCGTAAAGCTGGGCTAAAATTGATTCTGGTGTTGCCAGATCTAAGGCAAGCATCAGGGTTTGATCTCGGTAATAACCAGATCTCCAGTCTCCTTTTTTAAAAACACGTGCCAGGGCAACTTGGGGAACTTCTTTTCCATCAGCAGAAACACCAAACTTAGCTTTACCGGTAAGAACTTCTTTACGGATTAAAACACTAAGTTCTCTGCTAATGCAGCAAATTCTGAAATCCGACAAAACCGATTCTTTAATATGTTCGGTTTTTATCACTTTTTCTCGAGCAGAGAATTTATCAACCATAGCAAAGTGCTTATTAAATTAGGATTATAATGCTTTACTTATGAAGTGGTTATCCAAAGTGATAATCAGCATGGGTTATTCTGATTGATTCTTCAGAGCAAATATAATTGTTTATTCCAACAATACAGCCCTTATTGGTTAACTAATCACTCGTATATTAACTATCCATTAACCTTAGAGATAGTCAAAAGTTTGATTTTTAAGCTACATTAATTTACTTTTGTAAAAATTTATTTCATTTTCTAAAAGTATTACAATGAAGCAGTTTGCATTAATGTTAACACTTAGTCTTATAAGTGTGTTTTCACTTCAAGCTCAGTCCACTCCAGCTAAATCTGAAGATGGCGCTAAAATTTCCTTTGACAAAGAAGTGGTGGATTATGGCACGATTAAACAAGGTGCTGATCCATTGCGTACTTTTAAGTTCAAAAATACTGGTGCAGGTCCTTTAGTTATTACTTCAGCGACTGGAAGTTGCGGTTGTACAGTGCCTACTTACCCACAGGAGCCTATTTTACCAGGTGCTTCTGCTGAAATCAAAGTTAAATATGATACTCAGCGTATTGGTGCTTTCACCAAAACCGTTACTATCGTAACAAACGAAAAAACAAACAATACCCACACCTTAACGATCAAAGGTACCGTTGAGATGACTACTGAAAAGGAAGGTCTTCCAACCAAAGACTCTGGCGTTTTCAATAATGGCAAGAACTAATCTAAGTAATTAGATAATTAAAAGGGGGTATAATTTTTTATACCCCTTTTTCTTTAGGTACTCTTTCCTGTAATTTTTGCCAAAAAATCGGAATTATTCTGGAAATAAATCCACCTGGGGCATTTTGAAGGATAGTAATGCCAATTTTTCTATCGGAATCCAGTGCAATTTCAGATCTGTACTGATTAACATTTCCCCCGTGATAAAAAATCTTGTGTTCATTGAATTCTAAGATTCTCCAGCCAAAGCCATAACTAGCTTTTTGAAGTTTACCTTCCCAGGCATAAAAGTTTGATTCACAGGTACACACTGATATCTGGGGTTCAAATATTTCGTTTAGAGTACTGTCAGAAACCATTAAAGTGCTTTTGGTTTGTAACATTTGCATCCAGCGTCCCATATCAGAAATACTCGCATTTACACCTGCTGCAGGACCAACGGAGTAATATCGGGGAGATAAGCTGGTGCGGATATAACCTTTTCGGGTTTTTGTATGGGGAAATGCAATATTTGAGCTATTCATAATCTCTTCATATGATCCTGAGCTGTTTTGCATGCCTGCAGGTTCGAATATCCATTCTTTTAATAATTGACTGTAACTTCTTTTTGTGACAGATTCTACCACATTTGCCAATAATCCGTAAGTGACATTTTGATAATCATAATAAGTTCCCGGCAAATGTCTTAAAGGAACATCTTTTAATTTTTGTATAATCAAATTTATATCCTGTTCCTGATCTAATAAATTTGAAAAAGTATGCCTGGGCAATCCTGTGGTATGACTTAATAAATGTCGGATGGTTAAATTTTCTGTTGCAGAAACACTGTTTAAGGTTAATTGTGGAATATATTTCTTAACAGGGTCATCCCAGTTTATAAATCCCCGATCTACCAGCTTACCTACAATAAATGGAGCAAATCCTTTTGAAACAGAGGCAAGCCTGAATACAGACAAGGTATCAAGTTTTCTTTTGGTATTCAGGTCGCTGTAGCCCCAAACCTTGTTTGCCAATATTTCACCTTCTTTAACGATGGTGATGGCCATCCCCGGAACCTGATTTTTTTGATATAAGGAATCCATGGTTAATAAAAATTCGGATAACATGGTATGAAAAGCGGAATCAACCTGTGCTTTGGTAATTATTTCAGGAGAATCGTTTTTGTTCAGAGAGGAATGAAAACCCGTTATAATTCCTTTGAAAGGAAAAAATAATGCGATACTAACAACTAAAAAACTGGTTCCAGCAATAATTTTTGTCATATGAAAATTAAGGATTAGATTACAAGTATAATAAAGTTCCGTAATATGGTCAATTCTGCGGATAAGTTTTAATAGAATTGAAATAAATTGAATTCTCCTTGTTATTTTTACCGAATGAATTTTTCTTCAAAATTATTGGAAGAGGCTGTTAAAGCGCTTTCAACCCTGCCTGGTGTTGGAAAAAAAACAGCCCTCAGATTGGCATTACACCTTATTCATCAGCCCGATGAACAAGTGGAGACCTTTTCTCGTGCAATCCTTAACATGAGAAAGAATATAAAACATTGTCAAATTTGTTTTAATTTATCAGATGATGCTATTTGTAGTATTTGTAATGATAAATCAAGAATGAAGAAAATTATCTGTGTTGTTGAATCTGTTCGCGATGTAATGGCTATTGAAGATACCAATCAGTACAGAGGGACATACCATGTACTGGGGGGTATTATTTCGCCTTTGGAAGGAATTGGACCCTCCGCTTTAAATATTGACAGCTTAGTACAAAGAGTAGAAAATGAGGAGGTCGACGAAATAATAATGGCTATTAGTCCGACCATTGAAGGCGAAACCACCTTGTTTTATATTTCAAGACAACTGCAATCCTTTAAGGTGAAAATAACAACCATAGCCAGAGGGGTTGCCTTCGGGGGTGAGCTGGAATACGCTGATGAACTTACTTTGGGTCGTTCTATCATTTCCCGGGTTCCATATTCATCAGATTCAGTCGATTGATATGAGCGAAATACCTTATTCTATTTCGGTTATTATCGTAAATTACAATGTTCGGTTTTTTTTGGAACAAGCTTTAAGGTCTGTTTTTAAAGCATCTTCAGACTTATCTATTCAGGTTTTTGTTGTTGATAACGCATCAACAGATGATTCAGTGGAAATGGTGAAACAGAAATTTCCTTCTGTTCGTATCATTGAGAATAAACAAAATATTGGCTTTGCCCGAGCTAACAATCAGGCAATAAGTCAATCAAATGCTTCTTATATCCTTTTACTGAACCCAGATACTTTATTGGAAGAGTTATCATTAAAAAAATGCTTTCATTTTATGGAGAATAATCTGGAAGCAGGGGCCCTGGGTGTAAGAATGATTGATGGAACCGGACATTTTCTTCCTGAATCAAAAAGAGGAATTCCTACACCGTGGGTTGCTTTTTGTAAGACTTTTGGGCTCTCTGCTCTTTTCCCCAGATCTGTTTTATTTAATACCTATCATTTAGGATTTCTCTCTGAATTTCAAATAGCTGAAGTACCGGTGCTTTCGGGTGCATTTATGTTTATTAGAAACAATGCATTAAAAATAGCAGGTACCTTAGATGAAGACTTTTTTATGTATGGTGAAGATATCGATCTGTCCGTAAGAATATTAAATGCAGGGTTTAAAAATTATTACTTTCCTGATACTACAATCATACATTATAAAGGGGAAAGTACCAGAAAAGGGACGGTCAATTATGTCAGAATTTTTTATCAGGCTATGATTTTATTTGCTGAAAAGCATTTTGCGGGTAAAAACAGGAAAATTTATATTTTCCTTCTAAATATAGCCATTTACCTCAGAGCTACAGGCACTCTTTTGGGTAATTATTTCAAAAAAATGGGTTTACCTTTAATCGATAGCCTTCTTTCTTATAGTGGTCTTTTAATTCTTCAATATTTCTGGGGGCTTTATCGCTTTGAGGATGCAAGTTATTATGATCAGCGATTTTTTTATGTGAATGCTCCCTTATATGTTTTGGTTTGGATTTCCATGCTCCTTTTTAGTGGAACCTATGACCGAAGAATGAGTCCAAAATCTATCTTTTCAAATGTTTTAATTGGAAGCCTCATAATAGCAGCCATATATGGTTTTTTTGAGCCTGCTTACAGAAATTCGAGAGCACTCATTATTTTGGGAACCTTATGGAGTGCGTTATCTATCATAGGAATTCGTTTATTATGTTTTCCACAATTCAGAAGAGATTTCTTTCAAAATGGAAAAAGGCGTTTTATCATAGTGGGAAGCTTTGTTGAGGGACAACGAGCTCATCAATTGTTAAATGCAGTAGGTTTTAATTCTCAGTCATTAGGTATTGTTTCCCCTTCTCATGATAAGTCCAATACCTTCCAAATGCTTGGGGAAATGGATGACCTGGAAGATATCTGCCGGATAAATCAAGTGGACGATATAATTTTTTGCTCTAAAGACGTGACCTCTACCCAAATTATGTTTTGGATGAGTAAGCTGGGAAGTAAATATCAATTTCGCATTATGCAGGAAACAAACAGCAGTATTATAAGTTCTTATTCAAAAAACGACCCAGGGGAACTATTCACGCTCCGTATTCATTTAAACTTAGCAGAAAGCCGATTCAAGAAACAAAAAAGATTCTTTGATCTTGCTTTGAGCCTCCTTTACCTCCTTTTATTACCTTTCACCATTCTGTTTAAATGGAAAAATGGTATTAAAAAATTAAGAACGCTAATCAGTGTGTGGAAAGGTGATATGACATGGTTTGGTTATGGAGAATTAACCGATGCTACGGAGAATAATTTACCTTTTTTACCTAAAGGAGTTATAACAGTATCTTCAATTTTATTCTCGCAAAAGATGGAAGTGCCATCTCAGGAACAAATATTGAGAGCAAACACTGTTTACGCCCGTCATTATACCTTTCATACGGACGTAAACATGCTTTTTCAATATCTATTGAAATGGTTTAATAAAAAATAAACTATTGATAACTAAACTATTGAGAAAGAAGTTGTTCACCTCCAGCAGCGGCTCCTCCACCAGCAAGTACAGCAGCAATAATACATAAAATAAAAACAGCGGCTGCTAGGATAATGGTTGCTTTTTCAATAAAATCGGCAGATTTAGCAGCACCAAAAAGTTGATTTGCCTGTGCGCCACCAAAAGTAGCATCCACGCCTCCTCCTTTTGGGTTTTGAATCAGAATAACAACCATTAAAAGTAGGCTGACAAACGCAATAAGAACAGTTATAAAGGTCATGCTAAATATTTTTTAAGTTTTCTATTTCGGCTGCAAATAACGTACTTTTTTTAGGAAATATCAAAATTAATCGATTATAAACTTCAATTGCTTTATCAATTTGATTTTGCTGTACTAAAAGTTTGGCATAAGGTTCACTTACCGGCATCAAATTTTCTCGAACACTTCTTTCAGCAAGTACAGCAGAGTCCTGGACAGAATTTTTAAATTGATTTATTGGAACCGGTCTGTGAATAGGAATTTGAGAGATATGCTGTGATTTGCTTTTTTTTGTAAATGGGGTATTTACAGATTCATTCCAGGAAGGGAAAAAATCTTTTTCCTTAGGAATGAATCTGGGAGCAGATTCATTCTCTATCGGCTTAAATGCTTGTTTAAGAGGGAGTGGTTTTTCATTCATAGAATTTCCCACCGAATCATTTATTAACCTGTACTTCTCAGCTAAGTGGCTTCTGTCTAAACTATACAAAGCGGCCAATTGTAAGTTTTTCTCTTTTTCTGGATGATTTTCGAGCTGACTTTTTTCCCAAAGTAATTGCCTTAAATTTGCGGCATAAGGAAACTGATATACTAAAGTTTTAAGTTCCTGGTAAGAAACCTGCTTTAATCGATCTGGATTTTTTATACATGCCAATAACAAAGAAATATTCATTATTAGTTCGTTTTCAAATAAATGCGAAAATAATGATAAATATAAATAGTTTATGATAAATATTCAACGAGCTTAAAAAGGGCTTGTTTTCGATGGCTAATTTTATTCTTTTCTTCGCTCTTCATTTCAGCCAGGGTTTGCTTGTATCCTTGAGGAATAAATATGGCATCATATCCAAATCCTCCTGTTCCTAAAGGCTTTTCACTGATGCTTCCTTCCAGGATACCTTCAAAATAGGAGATATTTCCGTTTTCATTTAAGGCAATAACGGTTCTAAATCTTGCCTTTCTGTTTGAATGATTGGCTAAAAGGCGAAGTAATTTATTTTTATTTTCTTCATCGTTTCTATCCTCTCCGGCAAATCGGGCAGAAAACACACCAGGTTGCATATCAAGGGCATAAACCTCAAGCCCAGTGTCTTCAGCAAAACAATTTGAATTGAATTTTTCATAAATAAAATTTGCTTTTTGACAAGCATTTTCATGTAAGGTGAAATATTCTTCCGGTAATTCTTGACCGTCTTCTAATGGGGGAGGTGAATCAATAATATATTTGAATTGAAGAATTTCTGCCGCTTCTTTAAGCTTATTTTTATTTTGGGTGGCAAAGAGAAGTTTTTTCAAAATATATAAATTATTAATTGACTAAAGTTTATTTAACTCATTTAATGCTGTCCATAAGGCACCAGCCTTAGGTCTGTTTGTCACTTTTTTTTCCAGGAAGATTTCGAGCAGACTATCAGACCAGAGCCATTTTTTTTCAAGGAATGGGAACACGGTATAAGTTGGAACCTGAATATTTAAACTTAGTACTTTTGGTTTTATGCCAAATATTAAAATTTTATTTACAGGATTGATTTTTATGAGATGACTAAGACTAATTTTTTTTTCATCCGGTAAATTTAAATATAGGGTGTCTTCCTCTAATTGAACGGAAATTGCAGAAAGGATTTTTTGTAAATAAGGAATTAAATCCTTTTCTTCCTCGGAGGAACAATTAAAAATAATCAAATATTGTTTCTTGTTTAATCCTTTTATATAATCAATAATAAATTCATTTTCAGGAATTTGATAAATATTAGTATCAAAAAAGGAGGTAGGCAAAGAGCTATTAAGAGTCATCTTTTTTCTGTTGTGAACAATTTTTTGTAAATTTGAAAAAAAATTAACAACATGTCAACTTTCATAAAGGTACAACGAATTGGTACTTCCAGAATAAATAATATTGATTTTTCTAATCTATCTTTTGGAGCTCATTTTTCAGATCATGTTTTTATAACGGATTATAAAAATGGGTCATGGGAAAATTTTAGGATTGAGCCATTTGCACCTATCTCATTATCACCGTCTGCGATGGCTCTTCATTATGGTCAGGCTATTTTTGAAGGAATGAAAGCTACTAAAACAGCTGAAGGTAAACCTTTTTTATTTAGACCTGCGGAACATGCAAAAAGGATTAACCGATCAGCAGACAGAATGTGTATGCCTGTTTTACCTGAAAGTATTTTTCTTGATGCCCTACAGGCTTTAATACACTTAGATCAGGAATGGATTCCATCTACTCAAGGCAGTTCCCTTTATGTTCGTCCTTTTATGTTTGCCACAGATCCTTTCTTAGGGGTGAGACCAGCAAATGAATACACATTTATGATTATAACTTGTCCAGTGGGACCTTATTATGCAAATCCGGTTAAATTGTTGGCTGAAACAACCTATGTCAGAGCTGTGAAGGGTGGTACAGGAGAAGCAAAAGCTGCCGGTAACTACGCAGCAAGTCTATTACCTGCCAAATTAGCTCAGGAAAAAGGTTTTGATCAGGTTATGTGGCTTGATGGTGTACATTTTGAAGAAATTCAGGAAGTAGGAACCATGAACCTAATGTTTGTAATTGATGGAAAGGTGATAACACCAAAAACGGATGGAGCTATTTTAAAGGGAATTACGAGAGATACCATTTTACAAATTTTAAAATACAAAAATATACCCTTTGAAGAAAGGATTATCACCATTACAGAAGTATTGGAAGCAAAGGCAAAGGGTAGTTTGAGAGAAATATTTGGTGTAGGAACTGCGGCAGTGGTTGTTCCTGTCAAAGAGCTAACCTTTAAGGAAACTACTATCGAAATAGAAGCACCGGGTGAAAATGCGATTGGGGCATTAATAAAAAAGGAAATTGAAGACCTTAGGGCAGGAAATGTACCCGATCCATTGGGTTGGTTGGTACCAGTGGTTGGAATAGGTGCAGAATAATCAGTGATGCTCCTGTTTGAAAATCATTAATATTTGGTTTCCTTTGGTTTATTTTGTAATATTTCTTCCAGGCTACTATTTATTTCGTCAGTCATCTTTGGAAGTAATTCAATAGAAGTTAAGGTTTCTTTAAGTTGCGATACTTTAGAGGCACCTAAAATAGCTGTACTTACATTTTTATTCTGAATACACCAGGCAACCGCTAATTTTGCCAGGGAAGTATTCATTTCTAAGGCTACATTATTTAATTTCCTGATAATATTTAGTTTCTCTTGTGTTAAACTTCTATTTTTCAACCATTCCTCTCCGGGTAAATCCATTCGGGTACCAGTAGGCATTTCATTTAAGTATTTGTCTGTCAAGGTGCCCGATGCAAGAGGTGACCATATAGTTGTACCAAGCCCTACGGTTTTATAAATAAGTTTATATTCTTCTTCAACCCGGTCACGGTGGAACATATTGTAGTGTGGCTGTTCCATGGTGGGTCCAATCAGGCGATATTCTTTAGCAACCATGTGGGCTGCCATAAGTTCCTGAGCTGACCATTGAGAAGTTCCCCAATAGAGAATCTTTCCTTGTTGGATAAGTTGATTCATACTCCAGACTATTTCTTCCATAGGTGTATTCTTATCAGGCCTATGACAAAAATATAAATCGAGGTAGTCAAGCTGTAATCTTTTCAAAGCAGCATGGCAAGCTTCAAAGATATGTTTTCTGCTTAAACCAGTCTGATTAGGACCTTTTGGACCACAACCGAAAAAAACTTTGCTTGAGATGACATAAGATGTCCTGTCCCAAGATAGTTTTTTGAGTATATTCCCCATCACTATTTCTGATTTGCCTTCGGCATAGCCTTCAGCGTTATCAAAAAAATTAACTCCTTGATCATAAGCCTCTATCATGAGTCGTTCAGCGACGTCATCGGTAATTTGATGGCCAAAAGTTAACCATGAACCAAAGGAAAGTAAACTTACTTGTAATCCTGAATTACCTAATCTTCTGTATTCCATATTGTTAATTTTGAAAGGTGTATGAAAACTGAATGCCTGGAATTTTAAACTTTATACTTAAATCGTCGCTGATATCAAAATTTTGCAGATGCGCATCCACAAATGCTTCAACGGCAACAATGCCATATACGACAACAACGCCAATGTAGCTTGTCTGCGTATTTTTATCATATTTGTTTCTTAAATTCCTGAGGGCTTCTGCATTATTAATTTTACCGGTAAATTCATGTGGTTTCTTTGCCAGTTCCAGTTCTAACGCTCTTTTGAATCTGTAATAACGTGACTGATTTACCTGAAGATAAGCTATTGAACCACCGATAGCTGCATAAACGAAAGGTGTTTTCCACCACCTGCCATTATAAATCTGACCAGCACCGGGTAATATAAGGGATAAAAAAGCAGCTTTTTTAGGATTTGGAGGTAATTTAATTTTACTGCTATCTATAAAAGCCGTTGTATCAATTTTTAATATATTATCTGTTGAAACCGGATTAATGAGTAGTGTATCCTGAGCATAAACAGTACTTAGGGAGTAATAGAAAAGTAGGCTGAAAAAGAAATTAATCTTCAATTTTTTCCAATAGATTATTAAGATCATGAACATTTTGAAATGGAATGATTATCTGACCTTTGCCATCTTCTTTTAGTTTAATTTGTAATTTACCATTTCCAAAAAACGATCTGAACTGTTTTTGAATTTGATCGTAATCATTTGGCAATGGAATTTCAATTTTTTTAGGTTCAGGGGTATTGTACTGTTGTATTAATTTTTCCAAAGCTCTAACCGAGAGCTCCTCTTTCAAGGTTTGACGAAAAAGAACAGACTGCCAGGCAAAATCATCTATACCCGCCAATGCTTTTGCATGACCCATGGTCAGCTTTTTTTCTTTGATAGCTTGTTGAATTTCAGGGGGAAGCCTTAAAAGTCTTAAATAATTGGTTATGGTACTGCGGCTTTTAGTTTTTCCTGTTCTTTCTGCTAATTGTTCGTCTGTTAGGTTACATTCTTCCTTTAAACGCTGGAAAGAAATAGCTACTTCTATGGCATTTAGGTCTTCACGTTGAATATTTTCAATGAGCGCCATTTCGAGCAGCGCCTGATCATTTGCAATTCTTATGTAGGCAGGTATCTCTGTAATGCCTGCCAGTTTTGATGCGCGAAGTCTTCTTTCGCCTGAAATTAACTGATAGGCACTGGCATTTAATCTTCTAACGGTAACAGGCTGAATTAATCCGTGTACCTGAATAGAATCGGCAAGTTCCTCTAAGGCTTCAGGATCAAAATCATGACGGGGTTGAAAAGGATTGACTTCTATTTGACTGACAGGAATCATTGCTATGGAGTGAACCAATTCCTTTACAACGGAAGTAGGATCCTTCTGTACTTCATTCTCAATATTTGTAAGTAAAGCGCGGATACCTAAACCCAATTCTTGCTTGTGAACCAATTTTTTTGCCATTCTTTTTCCTTATGCTTGTAAATATAGCCCTTTAAAATAAAAATTATGCCGAGGTGGCAACAGCAACCTGTGAATCCTTATTTCTGGTAAGGAATTCCTGAGCCAGATTTATATAGTTTATAGCCCCCTTGCAAGTAGCATCCATCAATACAACAGGCATGTGCATATTTGGTGCTTCACCAATTTTTGCATTTCTGTGTATTATCGTTTGGTAAACATGATTTGGGAAAATATCCCTGACCTCTGAGATGACCACATTGGCTAACCTTAATCGAGCATCATACATGGTGAGTACGATACCCTCAATAGATAATTTTGGATTTAAGTTTTTCTTTACCAACTGAACAGTATCCTGCAATTTCGCTAATCCCTCTAAAGCGAAAAATTCACATTGTACGGGTATAAGGACGGTATCAGCAGCGCAAAGTGCATTTACTGTTACGATACCCAGTGAAGGCAAACAATCTATAATGATATAATCGTATTCGGATCTAAGTTTATCAACCACCGCCTGCATATAATATTCCCTGTTAGGCTGATTAACCAATTCAATTTCTGCGCCAACTAAACTAATTGATGAAGGTAAAATATGAAGATTTGGCGTATCGGTTTCAAAAATAGTTTCAAAGGGATCTACATTATTAAGCATGCAATCATAGATGCTTAAGGTAACATCTGCAGGTAAAACGCCAACACCGCTAGATGAATTTGCCTGGGGGTCAGCATCGACTAACAAAACTTTTTTATCTAAAATTGCCAGACTTGCAGCCAAATTTATAGCTGTCGTCGTCTTACCAACACCACCTTTTTGGTTAGCAATTGCCACTATTTTTCCCATGTTTACTCGAGTATTCTTTGGGTATTTAATAATAAACCTGAATATTCAGCAAATATAACAATATTTGGGTAGAGAAAAAATTATAGTTCTGTTCCTGCTTTAACGAACAGGTACTCTGCTTAACATTCTTGCCTGAACTCCTTTTGCAGATTTAAGTTCTTGTAAATCTTGCAAGTAAGGCCTCCAGGCTGGAAATTCAGTTGACATTAATTTTATGGCTGCTTCTGTATCATCAGGATTCATCAAATCATTTAATAATTGTTCAACACTAGTCTTTACCTGTGGATATTCAGAAATGCGGTAATCACTTGATTTAGACATTTTTGCAGCCAGTTTAATGGCGTCTTGAAGATTTCCGATTTTGTCAACTAATCCGATGGGTATTGCGTCAGATCCACTCCATACCCTGCCTTGGGCAATGGCATCAACGGCATTTCTTGATAATTTACGGCCGTCGCTTACCCGCTTTAAAAATGTTTCGTACATGAAATCAACCTGCTTCTGCATGATTCTGCTTTCTTCATCGCCTATTTCATAAAATACATTCAGACCATGTGAAAATTTACCCGTTTTAACAGTATCAAAAGTAACACCTACTTTATCTTCTAATAACCTGCCCACACTGGGTATAATTCTGAAAACGCCGATAGATCCTGTTACGGTGTTTTCTTCTGCTAAAATACTATCTGCCAGGCAAGAAATGTAGTATCCCCCAGAGGCAGCATAATTACCCATTGAAACTACAAGAGGTTTTCCTGTTTGCTTTAATTTTTTCAGTGCATACCATATATTTTCGGAAGCAAGAGCACTTCCTCCTGGAGAATTAACCCTCAAAACGACGGCCTTAACCCGATCATCTTTAGAGATTTTTTCAATATCTTTTACGTAAGACAAATCCCCAATATTTCCAGAGATATTTTTGCCATCTGCAATGGTCCCTTCTGCATAAATTACGGCAATTTTATCATCAGCGCCGTAATTTTTTGTGGGTGCGTTTGCCTTATGATAACCAGATAAACTTATAAATGGTATTTTCTCTCCCTCTTTGAATCCCAATTTTTTTCTAAAAATATCCATTACGTCCTGGCGATATATTACATCATCAACCAAACCAAAAGATTTAGCATTTTCAGGACTATCTGCTTTATAATTTCCGACAATTTCAGCAACTTGAGCAGTACTCATTTTTCTGGATGCTGAAACATCTTTTAAGAAAGAACTATAAAAATCAAGCAATAATTCACGATATTGATATTTGTTCTCAGCGCTTAATTTATTTAACCGATATGGTTCCGTGGCACCTTTAAATTTTCCGGCATAATAAATCTGCATCTTTACTCCCAGTTTATCCAGAAGATTTTTATAAAATGGTACTTCAGCTACCATTCCTCTTACTTCAAAAATACCTACCGGATTGGCATAAACCTTGTCAGCAACACTTGCAAGATAATAGTCTGATTGCATGTAAAATTTAGAATGAGCAATGATGAATTTACCACTTTTTTTAAATGATTGAAGTTCATCTCTCAGTGCTTTAACGGTAGCATAGCCTGAAAATGCAGGCATTTCCATATCTAGAAATATACCTTTTATGCGGGGATCCGCTTTTGCCTTTGCAATGGTAGCCATAATTTCGTGAAGCCCCAATAAATCATCTCCCTTAAATGACTGGAATGGATCCAATTCTGCGTTATTGGTTAATTCAGGAATAGGCTGGTCAAAGCTTAACCTTAATATAGTATTGGAAGTTAATTGAGGTGGATTATTACTTTCACTCGCAATGGAAGCAGCTACAGCTATTCCTATTAATATTATGGCGACTAAGGCAAGAATGGTTCCTAAGCAAGAGGCAAATAAAGTTCTGAAGAAATGTAGCATATTTGGCTTTTTTGCAAATTTACAAACCTTATGGGCTATTTTATTTACTTTTTTCGATGAAGGGCTTAAAAAAACCTACTTTTGTTAAAAATAAATTTTTTATGTCCCTAAATACTTCTCCTTTTCTTCTTTATGCCGATGAAAATGGAAATGTTTTTGAAGATAATACTTTATATGCTTTAGGTCGTAGTGGTTGGTATGCCGATGAAATTCCATCTGAGGATTGGATTGAATTACCCGATGGTGGTTCTCTTTACACTCTCCCAGAGCGGATTCCTTATGGTAAAGATGTAGTTTCTGGAGAAATTAGATTTTGCGAAAAAGGAAATGCAGTAGCTGCATTCATTCCACCAGCTTATACTGGGCTCTATCTCGCTACTTTTGACAGGAAAGAAAATGCCCCTGTTTTATCTTTGTTTTGTTACACAGCTGTTGGCTTTTTTAAGGATAAATTTTATGTTCCAGCCATTCGTATAGAAGAGGATATAAGACAAGAATGTGCGGGATTTGATGATACTAAAGTTAAGACTGGGGTTGATTTTTTTAGAAAAGCATATCCTGAGAATAGATTGGTTGAGCATCTTGCTTCTAATTGCGCATTAACTTATACTTGTCCTGCGGCAAGAAATTATTTTATGGGGCGATGGGAATGTCCTGTGCCGGTCTCACCAGCCTGTAATTCAAATTGTCTCGGCTGTATCTCGTTACAGCCTGATGAAGAACCTATAGTTTCCAATCAGGAACGCCTGAATTTCAAACCAAGCGTTCAGGAAATTGTCGAATTTACCGTTCCGCACCTGGAGTCCGCTCCTTTTCCACTGATCAGTTTTGGTCAGGGTTGTGAAGGTGAACCTCTTCTTATGTGGGAGACCCTGGTTCCCGCAATTAAAGAGATTCGCAAATTTACAAATAAAGGAAGCATTAATATAAATACAAATGGAAGTAAACCCGATGCTGTCGAAGCTCTTTGTAAAGCGGGTCTGAATAGTATGAGAGTGAGCATGAATTCTGCTCAGCCTGCAATTTATGAGGCTTATTACCGACCTAATAATTACACCTTTGAAGATGTTTTGAAAAGCATTCGTGTAATGAACGATTTTGGAGGATGGACAAGCCTGAATTATTTTGTTTTTCCCGGAATGACCGATGCTCCGGAAGAACTCGAAGCCCTTGTTTTTTTGATAAAGAAAACGGGTCTTAAAATGATTCAATGGAGAAATTTTAATATAGATCCAGACTGGTATTTAGGTCGTATCAACGTCACAGATACTCCTACTTATCTGGGTATTAAAAATATGATGATGCAGCTGAATGATCTTTTTCCAGATTTGAAGTTTGGTTATTATAATCCTGCCATGGAAAGGATTAAAGGTGATTTTAAATTAGATTTTGCACATTAACAGCTCCTCCTATGCTTGAAAATAAAATTAACTTTATTGATGATGCCTATAATGCTGAAAAATTCAGGAAGGAGGGACATGCTTTAGTCGATTTACTGGCAGATTATCTGGAAAAATTAGATAAACGCGAAGAGCATATTCCAGTTATGCCTATGTTTTCTCCCAAATTAGCTTACGCAAATTGGGAGAAGGAAATTGAAAACGTCGGGGATAAAAGCCTAATTTCCCTGTTTACTAAAGTATTAGAAGAGGGAATTCACCTTCATCATCCTGGGTATATGGGCCATCAGGTAAATCCTCCCGCCCCTTCTGCTGCTTTGAGTGGATTGTTAAACGCTTTCATGAATAATGGAATGGCTGTTTTTGAAATGGGCATACCAGGAACTTCTATGGAAAAAGCGGTAATAAACGTAGTGGCAAAATCATTTGGGTTTTCAGAAAATGCTAATGGATTATTATGCCATGGGGGTACTTTGGCAAATCTTACTGCATTGTTAACTGCCAGGGCATGTATTTCAAAATATTCGGTCTGGTCAGAAGGGAATAAATCACAAATGGCATTAATGGTTTCGGAAGAAGCTCATTATTGTGTTGAAAGAGCAGCTAAAATTATGGGGTGGGGAAATGATGGAATCATAAAAATACCTGTGGATGAACAATTTAAAATGCGGACAGATTTGTTGCCAGCATATTATCAAGAAGCAAAAAACAAAGGAATAGAAGTGATAGCGGTGGTAGGGTCTGCTTGCTCAACTGCCACAGGTTCTTTTGATAATTTATTTGACATTGGAACTTTTTGTAAGGCAAATAATTTATGGTTCCATGTTGACGGAGCTCATGGTGCGGCAAATGCTTTTTCTGAAAAATGGCGTTTTTTAGTCTCAGGCATTAACTTGGCTGACAGCGTGACTATGGATTTTCATAAAATGTTGCTTTCTCCCACACTCATAACAGCACTCGTTTTGAATGATGGTAGAAATCAATTTAAAACTTTTGCTCAACATGCTCATTATCTTTGGGAAAATGACGATTCCTTTGAGTGGCACAATGTTGCCAAAAGATCCTTTGAATGTACAAAATCTATGTTGAGTTTACCTGTTTACACTTTGTTATATCAATATGGGACCTCTCTTTTTTCTGCTTATATTGACAAGGTAAACGCTCTTTGTCAATTTTTTCATCATTTAATTCTTTCTAGAAGATTCTGGGAGGTACCCGTTGAGCCCGCTTGTAATATCATTTGTTTTCGTTATATTCCCTCAGATAATAAAGGAATCGATTTAAACGAAATAAATAAGTATATTAGAGAAAGAATCGTTTTTTCAGGGAAATTTTATATTGTTCAGACAACGCTTAAGGAATGTGTTTACCTTAGATTGAGTATTACAAATGCCTTAACCACAGAGGCCGATTTAGCATCTATGCTAAATACAGCAGAGGTTTTAGCACAATATTACCTTACCAATGTATAGGAAATTATGAGGAATTTAAGTCGTACTTTTTTCTTTTTATGCCTTGCCTTATATCCAAATATGGGAATAAGTCAAAAAAAATGTGGGACAGAAACAAAGCGCTATGAAGCACTACAGAGAAACCCAGATCTTATTCATGACAGAGAAATTATTTCAGAATTTACAAAAAAATGGATTGAAAAGGATGCTTTTTCTAAAACTACTAATGCCGCTATAAAGATTCCTGTTGTCGTTCATGTAGTATGGAGAACGGCAAATCAAAATATTTCCGACGAACAAATCAAATCTCAAATAGATATATTAAACAGGGATTTTAGAAAACTTAACAATGATTTTAATAAAACACCAGCTGCATTTTCATCTTTAATCGCTGATGTTGGTATTGAATTTTGTCTTGCAGCACGCGACCCTGCTGGAATGGCAACAAATGGGATCACTCGGACTAAAACGACCGTTAGTAATATTGGGGATAAAGACAGATGGTTTTCAACCATAAAAGGGGGAAAAGATCCATGGAATGTTAAAAAATACATTAATATCTGGGTTTGTGAAGCCGGGGAGGATCTTTATGGCTTTGCTTTTTTACCCGGTACCGCTGAACCTCCCGAAGCTGATGGACTTGTTATTTCACCTCAATATTTTGGAAGTTTGGGAACAGCAGTCGCTTCCTTTCCGAATCATAAAGGAAGAACCACCACCCATGAAATGGGCCATTATTTTAATTTAGAACATCTCTGGGGACCCGATGACAGCGAATGTGAAGAGGGAGACGGTGTTTCGGATACCCCTCCTCAGTTTGAAGCTAATTATGATTGCCCAAGCTTTCCTGTCAGAGACGATTGTTCCCCCTCCGGAAATGGAGTGCTTTTTTTTAACTATATGGATTATGTAGATGACGAATGCATGTATATGTTTACAGAAGGTCAGAAAAAAAGAATGCTGGCAACTTTAAATGGTTACAGGTCAACGCTGCTTGGTCAGACAAATTGCTCTTTATCAACTGCTTTACCAAATGAACTCTCTGGATTATCTCTTGAAATTTATCCAAATCCTACCGCAGGTTTGCTTTTTATTAAATCAAAGAATCAAATGGGTGCCGAAAAAAATATTTACCTTTATGATTTTATGGGGCGAATTTTACAAAAAAAGTCAACTTTAGGTGGCTGTACTTTTGATATTACAGGCTATTCACCTGGGATTTACTGGTTAAAAATGGAGAATGAGGAAAAGCCATATAGAATAGTAGTTTCTCCCTTAAAGTAATTTGCTGAATGTTCACTTATGGATCATCTAAAAAATTCCATTTCAAGGTTCCTACGAAAAATAGGTTTATTACCTCTGGCAGATTATTTTAGATATTTTTTCTTTAAATGGAAAAAGTTTAAGTCTAACAATGACTTTAAATTAGTAAATCCTGAGATTGCCATACCTCCTGATTATCTGATGTACGAATCTTATAAACTCGATTATGATAAATATTATTTCGAGGGTAGAAAGACAACGGAATGGATACAGCAATTAACCAAAGAATGGTTGCCGGAAGATAAAATTGTTCTTTTGGATTGGGGATGTGGTCCAGGAAGAGTGATTCGTCACTGGACAGAAAATAAATATGTTTGCTTTGGGTCAGATGTAAATAAGGAATCATTAAAATGGTGTCGTCAGCATCTGCCGAACATACATTTTCTAGAGCAGGATTTAACACCTCCACTAAAAATGGCTGATCAAACCTTTGATTTAATTTATGGAATTTCTATATTGACCCATTTATCTGAATCTGCTCATTTTCAATGGGTAGAGGAATTAAAAAGACTTTTAAAACCATCAGGAATATTACTTTTAACCACACAAGGAAATGCTTTTAATAATAAATTTTCCAAGAAAGAAAAAATGGAATTTGAAAAAGGAAAATTAATCATCCGAGATTCAGTCAGAGAAGGTCATAGGACCTTTTCAAGTTTCCAGCCTAAATTATTTATGGAAAAATTATTTGATTCTTTTGAGATATTAAAACATATATCCACTGAAAAGGAAAAAAACGTGCAGGATGTTTGGATTGTCAGGAAGTTTATTCATTAAAATAACTATATCATGAAAAGTTTATTTGCCTTTTTAAAGCTATGCTGCTTTTATACTTTATTCTTTTTGCCTTTACAATTAAAGGCTCAAACAAAAGGAATAGTTTGGGAATATCAAATTGTTACCGCTGTTGAAAGTGTAATCCCAGGGGGACTTGGAAGATCCAGGCTTTTGTTAAGTGATGATGGAGGTGTTCTTGAAGAATTCAAAATGGAAAACTTTTTCAGCCTTTTAGGCATTAACTTCAAAAACATTAAATCAAACGATTTACTTGTTGTACAGAAGTTTAATGAGCTGGGTGAGGAAGGCTGGGAATTATCAGAAACAGTTTCAGGGGTTTATAGCAAAAGTGATGTTAGCGTTACTGATTCCAAGTCTGGCGTTGGAACTTCTTCAAGCGGGGAAGGAATTTTTATTACGAGGTATATATTTAGAAGACAGAAAAGCAGATAGCGATTAATCCATATGAGTACCTTTATTGATAATTTTTAATATAAAAGAAAAGAAAATGAGAAAATCAAGTTCATTCTTATTGGTATTGGGTTTTACTGGAAATTTAATGGCACAGTTCTCTTTACCACAATTACCTTATGCATATAATGCATTGGAACCTGCCATTGATGCCCAGACGATGGAAATTCATCACAGTAAGCACCATGCTGCTTATATTAATAATCTTAATAATGCTGTAAAAGGTACTTCGTTGGCTGAAATGGCTATAGAGGACATCGTAAAAAATATATCTAAGCATTCAATGGCCATTAGAAATAATGGTGGCGGGCACTTTAATCACTCCCTTTTTTGGACTATCTTGACGAGTGAAAAAAACACAATGCCTAATGCTGGGCTTAAAAAAGCCATTGAGAAGCAGTTTACTTCTATAGATAGTCTCAAAAAATTGGTGAATGCTGCTGCCGCAACGCGCTTTGGTTCCGGTTGGGCATGGCTCATTGTTACGCCAGAATATAAGCTGGCTGTCTGTTCAACCCCTAATCAGGATAATCCATTAATGGATATTGCAGAAGTAAAAGGTACGCCTATTTTAGGCATTGATGTTTGGGAACATGCATATTATTTAAAATACCAAAATAAACGACCAGATTATCTAACTGCTATCTGGAGTGTTATAAATTGGAATGAAGTCAGTAAAAGATACGATGCGGCTATGCCACCTAAGAAAAGTATATGGGAACAATGGCCTGCTTTGAATACTTTCCATGGCGTGATGGCCAGTACTTTCCACCCTAGTGAAGAAGGAAATCTGAAACCAATCAAAACCAGAAGTGGTGAAATGCTTACTAAAGCCCAGGCGTTAATGGTAGAATCAATACCAGAAGATTTTTCTACACCGGAAATTAAAGATGCTTTAACCCGACTTATTGCCGGAAGTAAGGAATTAGATAACTTGGTGAAGAAAAAATCAAAAGATGCCATTCTTATCCAAAAGCTGACAGCCCTTCATGATGTTTTTCATGAAATTGTAGGCCTTTGTAAGGATAATCATTAATCTCAATTTATTTATAAATGCAAAAAACCCATGACCATCAGGTTATGGGTTTTTTTATATCGCTTTAAGCATTTTTCTTTGAAACTGGAAACTTGTTATTGGGGAAAGGAGAATAAAAAATTATCTCCCAATGGATAAGCAGTCAATAAAATTGTTTTGGAATGAAAATGATTAGGATAATGACCCAAGCACTAGGATTTGCCTTAAAAATTAGTTAATAGTTAATACCATTCGTGTCAGATAACTTAATGGTTAAATTTCCGGCATTATTTTTTCTAAATGTATTTACTAAATTTAGAATTAAATCAACATCAGCACTTTGGCTTCGAACAATAGGTAGGACTAGTAGTTCGTCAAGCGTTTCTTTGAATTTAATTTCTTCATTCTGAATGTTAAAATAACCATAATCCCCATCCGACAACTGATTATTTTTTGTTATTTTTTTTAATTCCTCCAAAAAAATTCTTGCTGTCGCAGCAAATTCAGGTTTATAAGCAATGAAACCCCAAAGAGTGCCTTTTGGAATTTTCTGTAAATCTTTTTGAGTTAAGGTGATACCATGGGTTGATTCAAGTAAAAGTTGATAAGTGTTTTTTTGAACGATTAATCTACCAGGGTTACGAATTATATTTTGAATATAAATATCAATAGGCCAAGATCCTTCTGGAAAAATTTCTGTTTCAACCATTCCTTTTGCAATGGCTGCATCTCCAGAACAAACTCCATTTTTTTCGATGCCGCTAATGTTAAGTTTAAGAAGTGAAGAAGTTTGAAACCAGTCTGTTTTCACATAAAAATTACCACAGGATTGTTCTTTTAACGTACTTACTTCAAACTGCAGGTGACGACCTGCTTTTGAAAACTTTTCAACATAACTAATAGCAAATTCCCTTTCAATATTTGCTATAATAATTGAGGGTTCCAGGCTTTCCTTTTTGCAGGTCGTCAGTCCTAACAGCACAACTAATAAATATATAACTCTATGATGCATATCCGTTTTTCTTCTATTAAAACGATACATTTTTTAAAAGGCTGCCTATTTGAACAGACATATTTTCTAATTTCTATCGGTTGGTAACCTAAAGTCCCTAAGCTTGCTTATTTTTGTATTTTATTTTGGAATAGTTGAATTTTATTTAAACAGCAATATGAAATTTATCAGAAACTTTTGTGTTATAGCCCATATCGATCATGGAAAAAGTACATTGTCAGACAGATTAATGGATTTTACGCATACCATTGATAAGCGACAAATGAAAGATCAGGCATTGGACAGTATGGATCTTGAAAGGGAAAGAGGTATTACCATTAAAAGTCATGCAGTACAAATGTATTACCCTCATGATGATGGTAACAGATATACTTTTAACCTTATTGATACTCCGGGTCACGTAGATTTTTCTTATGAGGTTTCTCGCTCTATTGCAGCATGTGAAGGTGCTTTATTGCTTATTGATTCAACACAGGGTATTCAGGCTCAGACCATTTCAAATCTTTATTTAGCCATTGAGCATGATCTGGAAATCATACCTATTTTGAATAAAGTGGATATGGAAAATGCAAATATCGAAGAAGTAGCTGATCAGGTGATAGATTTAATAGGATGCAAACGGGAAGATATAATTCTTGCAAGTGGGAAAACAGGTATTGGTGTCCCTGATATTATGAAAGCTATTGTGGATCGAATACCTTCTCCAAAAGGGGATGTTGATGCTCCATTACAAGCGCTTATTTTTGATTCTGTTTTCAATTCTTTTAGAGGAGTCATTGCCTATTTCCGAATCATGAATGGTGTTTTGAAAAAAGGTGACAAAATTCGCTTCTTTTATGGCAGTCGCGAATATCTTGCAGATGAAATTGGCATCCTACAGATAAATCAAATGCCCCGTGATGTCCTTAAAACAGGCGATGTAGGTTATGTTATTACAGGGATTAAGGAGTCTAAGGAAATCAAAGTGGGAGACACTATCACCCATGTTGACAGACCTTGTATGCAAGCAATACATGGTTTTGAAGAGGTAAAACCGATGGTGTTTGCAGGCATATTCCCTATAGATAATGATGATTTTGAAAATTTAAGAGATAGTTTAGAAAAATTGCAACTGAATGATGCGTCGCTTGTTTTTGAAGCAGAAACTTCTCAAGCCCTTGGATTCGGTTTTCGTTGCGGATTTCTGGGTATGTTACATCTTGAAATTATTCAGGAGAGGCTATCCAGGGAATTTAATATGGAGGTCATAACCACAGTCCCTAACGTTTCATATACTGTATATACTACAAATAATGAATCATCTGTGGTTCGTACCCCTTCTGATTTGCCCGATCCCTCCAGGATTAATCGGGTAGAAGAACCTTATATTAGAGCACAAATAATTACAAAGCCTGAATATATTGGATCAATTATGAATCTTTGCCTTGATAAAAGAGGCATCCTTTCCAGACAAGTCTATCTGACGCCTTACAGGGTAGAATTAAGTTTTGAGCTTCCTTTGGCGGAAATTGTTTTTGATTTCTATGATCGGTTGAAGTCCATTTCAAGAGGTTATGCATCTTTTGACTACGCCCTTATTGATTACCGTGCATCGGACTTAATTAAACTGGATATCAAATTAAATGGCGAAAATGTCGACGCACTTACAGCGCTAGTCCACAGAGATAAAGCTGATTATATAGGACGAAAAATTTGTAAGCGATTAAAAGACCTTCTGCCAAAACAACAATTTGTAATAGCAATTCAAGCAGCAATTGGCGCTAAAGTAATTGCCAGGGAAACTATATCAGCCCTTCGTAAAGATGTAACGGCAAAATGTTACGGTGGTGATATTTCCAGAAAAAGAAAATTATTGGAAAAACAAAAAGAAGGCAAAAAGAAAATGAGACAGATAGGTTCTGTTGACGTACCTCAAAAGGCTTTCCTTGAAGTTTTAAAGCTCGGAAATGATTAATTAGTAGTACTTTTTAAGTTTTTTACTAAATTTTCTTTGCTTAAGAAATAAAAAGCCATGATTGAACGACTTACGTTATTTCTTTTATGTATAATAATGGCATGCACACCTGACACCCCTGAGAAGGTTACGAAGCCTGAAAATTATCATTATCTTACATGGAAAGAACTGGATAGTTTAAAGGTTGATTATTATTTTGATGCAGATTATGGTGATTATTTGGGGAAACCTTCCTTTTCTAAAAGTATAAAGGAATGGGATGGAAAAATGATTATGATTGAAGGATACTGGATTCCAGTTTCTGAAATCGGAGATAGTTCTGTTTCTGTGCTGTCGGCATTGCCTTTTGCTCAGTGTTTTTTTTGCAGTGGGGCAGGAATAGAAACCGTTATGCAGATAAAATCTGATGGTAGTATTAACAGAATGGATACAGATGCCAAAATTAAGTTAAAGGGTAAATTCTTTCTGAACAAAAATAATCCTATGGAATTGTATTATCAATTATTAGACGCTTCCTTACATTAAAAAACCGCCATTAAAATGAATTAATGACGGTTTTTTGTTTTTTCAAGCCGGAAGTAAATTAAAATCTGCGAGATGAACGCTGAAAGGAATTCATTGTCGCAATAATTGTACCTCCCAAAGCAAATGAAGCAAAAGCTGTGTAAATAATTAACATGACCTTTAGTTTTAATCGTTAATGATTGCGGAAACCCGCGTTCTAAGGAGTCATGTTCATGGAGATCAAAATTTGTAAAGATTTTCTGTGACTTTTCACATACGTCTTTACTTTCAATACCGTAATAATATAAAGAATTTTTCAAACGGAAAAATATTTTTAGGATAAAAAATAGTTATATTATAATTTTTTATTTTTTAATATGTAAGTAATTGATATTTAGTTTAATTGACTTTTATTTTTGAAGGATGAATTTTGTTGCTTTACCCAATTTCTTAATTTATTTTCCAGAATATACACTTGGTTTTTCCATGAAGGATTTAATTCAAGCAAAGCGGCAATTTTGGCACGTTCAATAGGATTAGCTATACCTAAAAGGTATTTTTTCAATAAACCGGATTTAAAAAAACTTTCCTTATCCATTTTATTTTTTATTAAAAACAATTTAAACCAGCTCTATTAAGGTTACTTCTGGTAAAATGCCTACTCTTCCAGGGTAACCTAAATGTCCTAATCCTCTATTCACATATAACATCTGATTACCCTCAGTGTATAAACCAGCCCATTGTTTATAAACATATTGAATGGGGCTCCATTTAAAAACACCAGGTATTTCTACGCCAAATTGAAATCCATGTGTATGTCCTGAAAAAGTAAGGGCAATATCCTTGAATTGGGTAATGACCTCATGAGCCCAATGAGAAGGATCGTGTGATAACAATAATTTTAGGCTGGTACTTTCAACGCCAGCATAGGATTCCTTTAATTTTCCATATTTAGGGAATCTCATGTGAGTAGAAAAGTTTTCGACGCCTATTATCCCAATTTCTTTCCCATTTATCTGAACTATTCTATTTTCATTTGTCAATAATTCCCACCCTAATTCTTTGTGATATCTTTTTAGTTGATTGAGGTTATTTTGTTTTTCATCTTCACTTTCCCATTTTACATAATCTCCATAATCGTGATTGCCTAGGATGGAGAATACGCCAAATCTTGCTTTTATCTTTTTTAGAATGGGAAGGAGAGGTATAACTTCCTCTGCGGTGTTATTTACAAGATCACCCGTAAAAAAAACAAGATCTGCCTCCTGTTCATTAATAAGTTCAATTGCTTTGACTACTTTTTCCGGGTATAAAAAACTACCACAATGTATATCAGATATTTGTATTATTTTTAATCCTTGCAGTTCCTCAGGAATCTGATCTATTTTTATTTTTGTTTGCTTGAGTTGAAATCTATAAGCATTTCTAAATATACCATAAGTAAGGCTAATAAGAGGTATAGCACCAATAAAAAGACCCAACTGATTTAAAAACCTGGATCTAGATGGATTGAATCCTTCGTATGGCTTTATATAACCAATAATCCACTGAAAGCCTCTAAAAATATCATCAATGATTAAAAAAGGAAGGATTAAAAATTTTGATAAATAAAAAATGAAAACGATAGACCTCAATAAGGTTAATGAAACCTTATCCCATCCCTCCAAAAGTCCGGATGTGTAAGCTAAAGTGAAAGAAATCATTAGAATATTAATGCTAAAAAAAATAACTTTAGCCCAGCTTTTTACCGATTCTGTGTTATTGGAAATAACTACTTTTATAGCCTGGAAAGCATATAAATCTATAAATATCAAAAAAAGTAATAGTAAAATAGTGCGCATATTTATTTAATTAGCCATAGCATAACACAACAAGAAGGCTAATGGTTTATTTAAGTCAAAATGAATTAACTTTGTTATTTAATTCAATGGAAATTATGTTAGCATTATGGCTCTAAACGCATTTTTCATTTTATCTTTTTTAATGCTTTTGATCCTTCATCCTTTATCAGCGCAATGGTCAAAAACTTTGCATCAATCGGTAGGGTTGCCAGATACTTTGACTCGGTTTTCAATCCGGTCTAATTATCCAGTGGATACTATAGGGTGGATTGGATCTGACATCATTATTGAAACAAATGTTATAATTTCAGGAATTAAAGAATCTATTTTTGATTATTTAATAAAATCTGACCGTTATAAATGGATTTTTACGGCAGAAGTATTTGGTTTGTTGAAACCTATACAATTTCAGGCTCCCAAGCTTGAAGGAATGACGGAACAGGTTAAATTAAAAATATACATACCGGAATATTTTAAAGCTTCGGAGAATAATTTTTTTATTTTGTCCACTTTAAAGGAATAATATCCCATATTTTACGGATAAACCTTATGGTTAAAGAGATTGAAATAGGCGTTTTACCAGAATTTGCTTCTGACAAGGAAGCAATAAAGGAACATATTGCTCAAACATTAGGATTGTCCACAACTGATTTTACCTATAAAGTAGATCGTCGGTCCATAGATGCAAGAGGTAGATTTCCACTGGTTAGATTTAAATGTCAGGTTTTTATTTCAGAGGCAATGCCGGTAGAACTTGATTTTGATCCTCAATGGCAAAAGGTTCATCATAAAAAAAGAGTAATCATTGTTGGTGCTGGTCCTGCGGGTTATTTTGCTGCGCTGGAGTGCCTCCGTTTGGGGATTAAACCAATAATTATAGATAGAGGAAAAGATGTTCGAGCAAGGAGAAGGGACTTAAAAGCAATTCAACAGTATGGAGTAGTACATCCCGATTCAAATTACTGTTTTGGAGAAGGGGGTGCTGGGACTTATTCGGATGGAAAACTATACACGAGATCACATAAAAGAGGTTCCATTGAAAATATTTTACAGTTACTGGTAAAACATGGTGCCACAACCGATATTCTTTTAGATGCGCATCCGCACATTGGGTCTAATAAACTACCCCAGATTGTAACGAATCTCCGAAATACAATCACACATTATGGGGGAGAAGTGCATTTCGAAGAACGGGTGGTTGAGTTAATAAAAAATGGGAATAAATTAAAAGGGGTCATTTCCCAAAATGATAAGACCTGGGAAGGTGATGCCGTCATTCTTGCCACAGGTCATTCAGCAAGGGATATTTTTCACTTACTGGCTAAACATGACATCCTTTTGGAGCAAAAACCCTATGCATTAGGAGTAAGAATAGAACATCCACAGCCTTTGATTGATAAAATTCAGTATGGCCAGGAAATTAGACCTGATTCTCTTCCCGCCTCCAGCTACAAACTTGTAACCCAGGTGGAGAACCGTGGTGTTTTTTCCTTCTGTATGTGTCCAGGAGGATTAATTGTACCCGCTTCTACGGCGCCGGGTGAAATTGTTATCAACGGAATGTCCATGTCGAGAAGAGATTCTCCATTTGCTAATGCAGGGACTGTTGTTTCAATAGAAAAAGATGATCTAAAAAGTTATAGTAACCAGGGTGTTTTCGCAGGTCTCGCATTTCAACAAGATGTAGAGCAAAAAATGTTTAGCATTGCCAATGGTACACAAAAAGCTCCAGCTCAAAGACTTACTGATTTTATTAATGGTAAATGGAGTGATACTTTGCCTAGAAGCAGTTATATACCAGGTCTGACACCCTATTCATTAAACACCCTTTTACCTGAATTTATATATAGAAGACTTAAAAAGGGAGTGCATGATTTTGGAAAAAAAATGAAAGGTTATTATACCTCTGAAGCAGTGGTCGTGGCTATTGAAAGCAGGACCAGTTCACCCATTCGCATTCCAAGAGATGCGAATTCCTGGATGCACCCCAATTGTGAAGGACTTTTTCCAAGTGGGGAAGGTGCAGGTTACGCAGGAGGCATCCTTTCGGCTGCCATGGATGGGCAAAACGTGGCGCGTGCCGTATCTAAATATTTCACTGATAAACTATAAATTATGAAAGATATTTTTGACTTAATTGGCCGTATTTTTATCTCCTTTATCTTCTTTTTTGAAGCTTATGATACTTTGTTTTTCTATGAGGAAACAAAAAATCAAATGAATGAATATGGGATATTATGGCAACAGGACTTTCTCCTTAATGGAGCTATTTTTTTACTTATTTTAGGAAGTTTCCTCATTTTATTGGGATACAGGTCTTCCTTCGGGGCTATTTTACTTCTTTTATACTGGCTTCCCGTAACTTTAATCTTGTATCCTTTCTGGGACGCAGTTCCTGAGGTTAGAAGAGAGATGTCAGTACATTTTATGAAAAATATAGCCATCTCTGGGGGGCTTTTTATGGTTTTGGTGAATGGGGCTGGTCGTTGGAGTATGCGAAGACTTTTTGCTACCAGCTATGTCCGTTAATGGATATGAATTTATTTTATTAACAAAAAATATTTATCGTGATTCAAGCTGTTATCGTTGAAGATGAGTTAAATAGTCGGAATAATCTTAAAAATTTATTGGCACAATATGCCAATAACATTGATATAGTGGGGGAGGCCGAAGGGATTGAGGAAGCTATATCGACCTTTAAAGGGCTTTCTAAACAACCCGATGTGGCATTTCTTGATATAAATCTTTCAGATGGTCTTGTGTTTAATCTGTTGAATAAATTAAGGCCCTTTCAATTTGAAATAATTTTTGTAACCGCCTTTGAAGAATATGCTGTTAAAGCATGCGAATACAGCTCAATTGGTTATATATTAAAACCTATTGATCCTGATGCCCTGAAAGAAGCAATTGACAGAATACCTAAAAATGGTAAAAATCAAATTGAGAAACGATTAGAAATTTTTAACAGTCACTATAATAATCCAAATGTATTTTCGAAAATGAGTATTGCCGCAGTAGATGGTATTTATTTTGTGAATATAACGGATATCATCAGGTTTGAGGCAGAAGATAATTATACCCACATTTTTCTGCAAACGGGTGAAAAAATTACGGCATCAAAGACTATAAAGGCCTATGAAGAATTATTAGCCTCCTACAATTTTTACAGAGTTCATAAAAGACATGTTATAAATCTTAATTGCATGAAAAAATATTTAAAAGGAGATGGAAATATTGTTATCATGGAAGATGATACTCAAATCGAAGTTTCCAGAAGAAGAAGGGCCTCTTTTCTTGACAAATTAAGAGAACTTCAGGAAGGGAAATGACAGATGGCAGCATTTTAATTTGAACAATCATTTTTATTTATTATTTTTGTCCTACTACATTTTAATTTTTACAAACTATGAGAAAAAAAGAACTAAAGTTAGAGGAGCTTCAAAAAAAATTAAAGGTTGTAAAAAATCAAGACCTTAAAAAAGTTACGGGTGGCAAACAAACGGCTGGCTCGTGGAACAACGGATGTGGAGGTATTATTCCTTTATAATGGTTGTTCAAAATCTTTTTAAAGGGCTGTAATTTTTAATGATTACAGCCCTTTTTATTTAAAAAACTGCAGAACATGGATCTTTCGCTCTTAAATCTGCCTTCCAGTAATCACCTTATTTCTTCCCTGAATAAGAATATTAGTGTGGAAGATAAATTTCATATATTGGATACATTATTATCACAATTAGTCTATACCAATATTAATGAAGCAGTTAAACACCTCAATAAACTAAGAAAAATCCATCATTTTGACCTCGATTCAAAGGTAATTTTCAAATATTTTGCATATAAAGCGCTCATTGAAAATCAGAAATATCAATATAAAAAAGCCTATGATAGTTTTAACAAAGCAATTAAATTGTCAGATGAATTGCTGGATTTCTATTTTAAAGCAGAATTGTTTATTGATTATGCAGGCACTTGTATTAACTTAAATAAAATGGATGAAGCAGAAGGGCTGATTGAGAAGGCTAAAAAACTGCTGAAAAAAAATCCTTCTTCCATTTTAAATGCCAGAATTATAAGCAGAGAAGCTTTTATACAGTTATATTATGCTAACTATCCACGTGCTATTGATGCTTTCCTAAAAGCAGAAAAAATCATCAAGAATCTTTCAAATACTGAAATAACGCATAAGGATTTATTTTTCCTGCAAATCATCCAGGCCGGATTAGGCAATCTTTATGAGATTATAGGGGATGCAAACAAAAGCATTGCGTCCTATCAAAATGCCATAGACCTGGCAGAGGTTTCAGGTATTAAAACCAGATTATCCTGGTTATGCCTGTTCGTTGGTAAAGGCTATTTAGCCCTCTCAAAGGTAGAGGAAGCTACACATTTTTTTGAAAAAGTACTCCATATTAAAGATGATGATAATGGCTTATCACGTGCAAGTGCATACGCTAATTTAGGTTACTTACAATTTTTAAAGGCTGATTTTACGGATGCTCTCTCTTTACTTAACATAGCAGAAGAATTATTTTTGACATTAGGTGAAAAGGACTCTGAGAATCTGGTTTCCATTGAAATATGGAGAGGGCAGATCGCTTGGAAAAATCAGGATTTAAAAATGGCCGAATTTTACCTGCTTCATGCTTATAGAATGGCCTCTAAATCCTCAAATATTAAAAGATTATCTTTCATTTGTAAAGAACTGGCTTCCTATTATGCCGCATCGGCTGCTTTTAATCTTGCTTATACCTATGAAAAATTACACGCGGATTTTACTGAAAAATATGTGGCAGAATTAAATCAGCATAAAATTTGGGAACTGGAGGCAAAATATAATTTCGAAAGAAGAAAACAAGAGGCTGAATTATTAGTTCTTCAAGCCAACAGGCTTCAATTGAAAGCCTTGAGAGCCCAAATGAACCCTCATTTTCTTTATAATGCGCTCAATAGTATTCAAAATTATATCACCTCAAATGATATGACCCATGCGGCGAAATACCTGGCAAAGTTTGCAAGATTAATGAGGCAAAGTCTGGAATATTCTGATGTGGAGGTTATTAGCCTCGAAAAAGAAATTGAATTCTTAGACAATTATTTGTTCATAAATGAAAAATTGAGATTTTCAGAAAAAATGTCTTATAAAATTAAGGTAGATGATGATATTGAGGAGGATTTAACAGGTGTTCCCGCCATGATTGTTCAACCTTATCTGGAAAATGCCATCGAACATGGATTGAGATCAAAAAAAGAAGGATTTCTGGAGGTTAATTTTCATTCATTTGACGAACAGAGTATTTTATGCATAATAGAGGATAATGGCATTGGGAGGGAAAAGGCAATGGCTCTGCAAAAGGAAAATTATAAATATCAATATCATAAATCGAAAGGGACATTAATAACTGAGCAAAGACTTCGACTTTTACACAAATCACTGGGTGCTCAGCCCGCTGTAAAAATAATCGATCTGAAAGATGAATTGACTGGATTAGCAACGGGTACCAGGGTAGAAGTACTCATTCCAATCATGGACCTAGATCGGTAAACTAATGGCAATAAGTTTATAATCAGTGTATTCAGTATATTTATTTTCTTAATTTTAAATAAATAAATAATACCATTTACCCGTCAATTCCTACCGTTTAATAATTGAATGCTTAATTATGGGTTATGAGAGCAATCCAGGGGCAATTTAAGAAAAAAAGTATAGGGTAAAATGATTACATTTGAGCTGTAGTTTTCTCATAGTATTTTGTAGCTCCTGTGTGCATCGGTCTCCCCCGAACAGGAGCTATCTTTTTTTATCACTTAGAATTTCGAAGCTGGCAAATATTTTATTTCCATCTTCATCCATAGCCATCACTCGATGTATCCCTGTTTTTGGGTGCAAACTTAATTGATGGAATATTCTGGTTTTTCCGATATAAGTACCATCTAAATGCCAGTAAACTATTTTTTCTGGTATTTTATGGGCAAGATGAAAGACGGTTTTTGATATAGATCCATCTAAATTCTGGGGTACTTTTATCTGGGTAAATTCGCGAGGATAAATCCAGCCCATTATTTCAGCAGTACCCAAAAAGTTATTTTCTGGTTTGCACAAATGATGCCACGCTGGCAAAGGTTGATAGGATGGATTATTTTTCCGAAAATAAAAAGCTTCAAGGGGGGGTAATATTAAACGATTTTCCGGTTTCACCTTTTCATTTTCAATACAACCCAGATTAACCTGTGAAAGGCCGTCTTCAGTCAGGAAAACCTTTTTGTGAAAAGGGCAAACCAGACTTGTTTGTGTTGATTTAGGAGTTAAAATAACCTCCTTTGGACAAAATTGACTAGCCTGCCAACCTGTTATTTTACAAATGGTTAAAGCGTGTAAATCGTCTTTTGGCAAAGGGAAAAGCTTTCCTTTTTCGGGTAATTCGTTGAATAAATTAAATAGCAGTGGAGCGGCCACTTTTATACCAGTCAACCCAGGTTTACCTTCACCGCTTGCATTACCAACCCAAATGCCAACGCAATAAGCAGTCGATAAGCCAATCGCCCAGGCATCTCTAAAACCAAAACTTGTACCTGTTTTCCAGGCAATAGGCTGATTTCCAGGAAACTGCTGCCAGACACCATCCTCATCGGGGCGTTTCAGTGAAATCATAGCTTGTAAGGTACTGTAAATGACCCCCGGACGAAGGACTGGCAACAGATTATCAGCTGGTTTGTAATTATTTAAATACCATGCAGGATGCCAGTTAAAATACTTTTCTTTGTTATTATCAGGCGTATAAAAGAGCAGAGACCTGACCATGGAACTATATATGCCACATAGGTCCCATAAATTGACTTCCGCACCACCTAAAATTAAAGAGAGACCATAATGATCTGGGGAAAAAGGAAGGGAACTTACCCCCATTTTTGTTAGTTGATGGTGAAATCGCCTGACGTCATAATTTTTAAGCAACTGAACGAATGGAATATTTAAGGACTGTATCAGTGCCTGATCGGCAGGAACAAGTCCCTGGTAGTTTTGATCAAAATTTACCGGTTTATAGCCTTTATAACTTAATGGAATATCACTTAACCAGGAATTTGGTAAAATAAGGCCATCCTGAAGGCTTAATGCATAAAGGAAAGGTTTTAAAATACTTCCACTACTCCTGTTTGAGGTAATCAAATCGACTTGTCGTCCATATTTGTCAAGTTCATGCGTTGAATTCCCCAGATAAGCCAATACTTTTCCGCTTGAAACTTCTAGAACCAGGACAGCAGCATTTTGGATACCTTTTGAAGATAAATGTCTTTGATACTGATTGAGGCGTTCCAGCATTTTTTCCTGAATATCGACATCTAGGGTAGTCATTTCAAGACCTCCAGTTTCTCCTGGAAAAGTTCTGTCTAACAGATGATTAGCCAGATGGGGAAGAGAAAATATTTTTTCAGGCAAAGGCTCCTCTTTTGACAATAGCCAGGTTTCTTTATCAATAATTTTTTTACGATACAGATTATCAAGCAGAAAATCTCGTTTCCACTGAAGTTTATTTCTATTCCTGCCTGGATGTATCAAAGCGGGACTATTAGGTAATACTGCTAACAAGCAAGCTTCAGCCCATGTCATTAGGTTGGCTCTTTTCCCAAAATAACGCCAGGTTGCTGCTTCGATGCCAACCACATTTCCTCCAAATGGTGCATGAGAAGCATATAGATTTAATATTTCTTTTTTTGTATATCTAACTTCAAGTATTGTAGCTAAAATAACCTCTTTTAGCTTTTGAAAATAGGTTCTTGGTGGATTATTGCAAGCCAACCTAATTACCTGCATACTTAAGGTACTTCCACCTCTTTTATTTCCAGGATGAAAAATATTATATTTCAGTGCCGAAAAAAGGGAAAAAGGATCGACACCCCGATGATAATAAAATCTTTTATCCTCAAATTCAAGGAGGGCTATCTTAAATTTTTTGTCCAAATTTGCAGATCCAGTAATTCTCCACTGACCATCGGAAGCAATTCTGGCGCTAAGCAGCTGACCATTTTTATCAGTTATTACTCTGGCATAAGGAACATCAAATAAAGGATTTGGTAAAGCTACATATACAATCAAGCAAAAGGTCCATCCTAACAATACAGATAAAAGTAGGAGAAAATTTTTTCTAAAAGTAATCGATATGTAGGCTATTCTGGATTTAAACACGATCTAATTTAATTAAAAATGGTCAATTAAATAAAAAAAATTGTATTATGTAAATAATTTAGACTAATTTTGTTCCGAGTTTTTTAAAAGTGAAAACCTCATGAAAAGCCGGTATTTTTCTTGCCTTTATCTTCGGAGTGATCTTAACTAATGTTCTTGCCATTCTTATTTGTTAATTGGCCTTTGTTTTACCTTCTTTTCTTTTTATTTTTTTATTAAATATTAATTTTTTAAAGATGAACATTTTTGTTGCAAAACTGAATTTTGACACTCAGAGCGAAGACGTGCAGCGGGCATTTGAAGCGTTTGGTGCAGTAGATTCTGCTAAAGTTATTATGGATCGCGAAACTGGCCGTTCAAGAGGCTTTGCTTTCGTAGAAATGTCTAATGATGACGAAGCACAGTCAGCTATTGATGCGCTAAACGAAACAGAATTAGATGGTAGTACAATTGTAGTTAAAAAAGCTGAACCACGTCCACAAAAACCAAGAGGATTTGGTGGTGGAGACCGTGGTGGTTTTGGCGGTGGAGACCGTGGTGGTTTTAACCGTGGTGGCGGTGGAGACCGTGGTGGTTTCGGCCGTGGCGGTGATCGCGGAGACCGTGGTGGTTACAGCCGTGATCGCAACGACAGATTTGGAAGTTCAGGATTTGAAAGTGACTACGGTCGCCGTTAATTCCTTCCTTAATAAAAAGGCGGTTGTTTTTTAACAACCGCCTTTTTTTGTTTATAATCGTTGGTTCTGGTTTCTATGCTCCTTTAGCAGCTAAGTACCTTCTGTTAACCTCTACCCAGTTTATGATGGAAAAGAAGGATTGAATATAGTCAGGTCTTCTGTTTTGATAATTAAGGTAATAGGCGTGTTCCCATACATCTAATCCTAATACTGGTGTTCCTTTTTGATCCACAACATCCATCAATGGGTTATCTTGATTAGGGGTTGAAGAAACAAATAATTTACCCTGTTCATCAACACTTAACCAAGCCCATCCTGATCCAAATCGGGATACAGCAGCTTGAGAAAAAGATGATTTGAATGACTCCATTCCACCAAGTTCTTCTTCAATGGCTTGTAAAACAGGCAGATTTTGATCTGCATTGGAGGCTGAAGAAAGAATAGTCCAAAATAAATTATGATTATAAAATCCACCTCCATTATTCCTTATGGCAGGTGAAAATGTAGAAATGCTGTTTAATATATCCTCGATGGATAAGTTTGAAGCAGCAGCATTTACTTCTAGAGCTGCATTTAAATTATTTGTATATGCAGCATGATGCTTGCTGTGATGAATTTCCATAGTGCGAGCATCTATAACCGGTTCTAGAGCATCATAGGAATAAGGAAGTTCGGGTAAGGAAAAAGCCATTATTTTAAATTTTAGTGATGAAATTAAAGATTAAATATAAATTAAAAAACCTTACAAACAGATAATTGGTTCAAACATTGATAATCATTATTTGGAAAAAAGGAACATTCGATTAATTTTGCCCCAAAATCAATTTAAATAGATCAGCTATGGCATTTAGACAAGAAAAAGATAGTATTGGTTATGTAGATGTACCTGCAGAAAGGTATTGGGGAGCTCAAACTCAACGCTCATTTGAGAATTTTAAAATTGGTGGACATCTCATGCCAATTGAAATTATCAGGGCTTTTGCTATTCTGAAAAAAGCTGCAGCTTTGACAAACCACGAGGCTGGAATCCTTGATTCTGAAAAAACAAAGTTAATAAGTCTGGTTTGTGATGAGATTAGTGCCGGATTACTGGATGATGAGTTCCCATTGGTGGTTTGGCAAACAGGGTCTGGTACTCAGTCTAATATGAATCTGAATGAGGTAATTGCTAATAGGGCTCATGTGTTAAATGGGGGGAGTCTCTCAGATACAAAAAAAATATTACATCCTAATGATGATGTTAATAAATCGCAGTCTTCTAATGATACTTTCCCTACGGCTATGTCAATTGCAGCTTATACTTATTTAGTAAAGCATACGATTCCAGCGATTAAGCAACTGCAAAAAACCTTAGACAGCAAGGCAAAGGATTTTGCTGAAATAGTGAAAACAGGAAGAACCCACTGTATGGATGCAACCCCTTTAACACTTGGTCAGGTATTTTCAGGATTTGTCAGTCAACTTGACCATGCAGTTAGAGCAATTTCGAATACACTGCCTCATGTTTCGGAATTGGCACTGGGCGGAACAGCAGTTGGAACAGGTCTGAACACTCCTCCCGGGTATGCTGAAAATGTAGCAAGGCACATAGCCTCTCTCAGTGGATTACCATTTATTACAGCAGAAAATAAATTTGAATCTTTAGCCTGTCATGATGGTATTGTAGCTGCTCATGGTGCTTTAAAAACAGCTGCGGTCGCACTCATGAAAATAGGTAACGATATCAGGTTACTTTCAAGTGGACCTCGTTCAGGGATTGGGGAAATAATCATTCCCGCAAATGAACCGGGCTCTTCTATCATGCCAGGGAAAGTCAATCCAACTCAATCTGAGGCTCTAACCATGGCCATGGCTCAGGTTATAGGTAATGATGTAGCCATTAATATTGGTGGTATGAACGGACATTTTGAATTAAATGTCTTTAAACCATTAATTATTTTCAACTTTTTAACTTCCGCTCGATTAATTGCAGATGCCTGTTTAAGTTTTGACGAACATTGTGCCCTTGGTATTGAGGCCAATCATGCAAGAATTAAAATGCATTTAGACAATTCTCTCATGTTAGTTACTGCCTTAAATACTAAAATTGGTTATGATAACGCTGCAGCAATTGCAAAAAAGGCATATTCAGAAAACACAACCCTAAAAGAAGCAGCATTATCACTGGGACTTTTAACAGCCGATGAATTTGATGCCTGGGTTAAACCTGAAGATATGATAAGCGGCATGTAATACTACCAATTCATTAACATACATTTAACCTTTTTATAACAGACTGAATATCATTTTTATAATAGATATTCAGTCTGTTTTGTTTACTCAAATCTGTGAGGTCTGTTGCAGATTATCTATACTCTTCGCATCTTTGAAAGGCATTCGACTTATAATCCCTTGAACAAAAAACTTCCGACATGATTATCCTCTCTGTATTAGTCTTCATTTTAGTTATTTTTCGTTCAGACATTTTTGGTTCGGCAAAGATTAGTCATTTCTAATTATTGCTCCACTGATTGATATAACTCTCTGACTTGTTCTATGGTGAGTTCACTTCCCAGAGCAGAAGAAATTACATACAGTTGAGATCCTTGTACAATAACATATCGGAAATGGTAAGTGGGTTTATCTTTAGGCACGAGTTCATAGATAAACCCGTTTTCATTTTCCTCCAAAATTCGGGTAAAAAAAACATTGTTTCTCACATCTTCAATCTGTAGATATTTATTCCATGCCAAATCATCTGATTCGGAGGGTAAATTTTGGACTATTAACTCGAACCATGATTTTTCTTCTTTACCTTTTATAATAACTTCTGTAATATTTCCGACAATTCGGCGGTTAATATGCGCATCTTTTGGTATGTTTACATACAAAGGAATACCATAACTTAAAAGACTGGTTGTTCCTTTTTTATGAGGTGCTTTGGCATTACTGCAATTTTGCAGAAGACCTAATGAAGCGATAAGGATTAAAAAAAAATTAATCTTCATGTTTTGTAATTTTGAACGTTGATAACAAAAATAGCTATTTGGCTCGAAAATACAGGATTCTTAATTAATTCTAACAAAGGGCAATAAAAAACATGATAAAGAGACTCTTTATTCAAAATTATGCACTCATAGAGTCATTGGAATTAGCATTCCCCTCAGGGTTAACCATCATAACAGGTGAGACAGGTGCTGGTAAATCTATCCTACTGGGAGCTCTGGGTTTAATTATGGGAAATAGAGCAGATTCGCGCTCTTTATTTGATGAAAATAAAAAATGTGTGGTTGAGGCGTCATTTTCAATTGAGAAATATGGATTAAACTCCTTTTTTGAGAATAATGAAATTGATTATGAAGATGATCTGATTATCAGGCGCGAACTTACCCCGGCGGGTAAATCTCGATCTTTTATCAATGATACGCCCGTCAATTTAAAAATGCTTCAAGATTTGAGTGCTGAACTCATTGATCTTCACCAGCAATTTGATACCAGCGATATTCACGACCAGAATTTTCAATTGAAAATGGTAGATGCCTTAGCTGATAACACAATTTTACTCGATAAATACAGAAAGGAGTATAGGGAATATGCATCTTTAATAAAACAAAGAGACGAGATAATTAGCATGAGCCAGGCATCCCAAAGAGAAATAGAATTTTTAAATTTTCAGTGGGATGAATTAGATAAAGCTAAATTACAGCTGGGTGAGGAAGATGCACTTGAGGAGGAATTGACAAAGCTTTCCCACGCTGAGGACATAAAAAGAATACTGGGATTAACTTTTAGGCAGTTAGAAGAAAATGAAACGTCTATTTTAACTCATTTGTCAGACATTACCCAATCTTTGAGTCAAGTAAGAAGATTCGATGAAGAGGTTGGGCAGTTTTATGAAAGGCTTACTTCTGCTCAAATTGAATTACGTGAATTGAGCCGTGATATCGAAAACAGGTATGATCTTATTGAATACGATCCAGAGAGATTAAAAACAGTCCAGGAGAGGCTGGATATGTTGAACAGACTACTTAATAAACACCAAGTTGCTAATATTAGCGAATTAATAAAATTTAGAGGACAGCTTGCTTCCAGACTGGAAAGTTTTGCCAATAGAAATATGGATATAGCCGAAATTGAATCCCGTATTTCCCTTTTACAAAATCAATTGGAACAGATTGCAGATACTCTCCACGACCGAAGACTAGCTGTGATTCCTTCTTTTGAGGAAAAAATACACGAAAGATTGGCACTTCTGGCTTTAGAAAATGCCAGATTAGAAATTCATTGTCAGTCTTTTGATGATTTAGGGCCTAACGGCAGGGATTCTGTTTATTTCTTATTTGCAGCCAACAGAGGTAGCAGAATGTTACCCATTAAAGATGTAGCTTCAGGGGGTGAACTTTCAAGATTAGCATTGGTAATCAAATCATTGGTGGCAAGTGCTATTCCACTGCCTACTTTAATATTTGATGAAATTGATGCGGGTATTTCAGGCGACGTTGCCTTGAAAATGGGAAATATTTTAAGGACACTTTGTAATGAACATCAGGTTATTACCATCACGCATTCACCACAAGTGGCAGCAAAGGCAGATACCCATTATTTCGTTTACAAAGAAGAAAAACCTGAGAGAACCTTAACTTGTGTAAAAGAACTGGACCAACAGGGTCGTATTTTTAATATTGCCACTATGTTAAGTCAAAATCCTCCCAGTACTTTTGCCATTGAAAATGCAAAAGAACTGTTAGGTCTATAAATAGATTGGAAATTGTATTTTTGTGGCAATTTAAAATTAATAAAATGGCAAATAACTTACTTAAAGGGAAGAAAGGGGTAATCTTTGGTGCCCTCGATGAAAAATCAATAGCTTGGAAAATAGCTGAAAAATGTGCAGAACAAGGGGCTAGACTAACATTAACGAATGCCCCCGTTGCTTTAAGATTTGGAGAACTCGATAAGCTTGCTGAGAAATTGAATGCTCAGGTTATTCCAGCCGATGCAACAAGCGAGGAGGATTTGGAAAATCTATTTAAGAAATCCCAGGAAATTTTAGGGGGTAAACTTGATTTTGTGCTTCATTCCATAGGCATGTCTCTAAATGTGCGTAAAAAAAGAGATTATACAGATTTGAATTATGATTACATGCTTAAAACTTTCGATATTTCTGCCATTTCTTTTCATAAAATGATGCAGTCTTTGTGGAAATTAGATGCCATGGCAGAAGGAGGTTCTATCCTTGCCCTTTCCTATATCGCAGCACAGCGTGTTTTTCCCGATTACAATGAAATGGCTGAAAGTAAATCTTTATTAGAATCATTCGCCCGAAGTTTTGGCTATCATTGGGCGGTCAAAAATAAAGTAAGGGTCAATACTGTTTCTCAGTCCCCTACGATGACAACTGCTGGTTCTGGAGTAAAAGGTTTTGATGTATTTTTTGATTATGCCGATAAAATGTCGCCTCTTGGAAATGCTTCCGCAGAATCTTGTGCAGACTATTGTGTATGTTTATTTTCAGATTTAACGCGTATGGTAACCATGCAAAATCTTTACAATGATGGAGGTTTTTCAAATATGGGCATGAATCCGGCTTTATTGGATCTTTAAATGCGAAATTTTTTTTTGATATTTCTTCCATTGGCTTTCTTTCTGATAGCCAATGGTGAATTATTTTCTCAGAGGCCTAATTTTGGTAATTCGGGAAGTGGGGGTGGTTCAGGTATGGGTCGTTCAGGTGGTTCCAGTGGAAATCAAAGGGAAATTGAACCAGACACCTTTCCTATGTTTTATCATTTTCCAGGAGAAAAAAATAAGAGCTACGCTTTTGTCGATAGCAATCTAACCAATGATTTTCATCAGCACGATCCTGCAAGAAAACAAAAATTTGATTATTTTAATTTAGGATTTCCAGGATCTCCTGCTTATCCGGTTTATTTTAATCCTGTTCGAAGAAAGGGGTTTGATTTAGGTATCCATTCTTTCGATCTTTATCTTTTGACGGCGGACAAGGTTCCTGCATTTTCTTTGAAACGTGCCTTTACTCAAGCTACGTTTTATCAAACAGGAGAGCAAAATGACGGATTTTTTGGTATTCAGTTTAGTCGAAATTTTGCCAATGGGATTAACTTTTCTATTGATTATCAAAGGCTGAACCAAATTGGTAATTCAACTCATTTTAGCAATCAGAAAAGCAGAACCTCATCTCTTGGAATAAATTTTTGGATTAAACCCTCAAAAGGTAGGTACGAGAGTTACCTTATTTTAGCTCAAAACGGAATTTTACAAAAAGAAAATGGAGGGGTTATAAAATTGCCAGATCCAGGAGCTGATTTTTTTTCCCTGAGCCTGGCAACAGTCCAACTTCGCAACGGTGCATCAGAATTAAAACAACAGGAACTTAGTTTTAGGCAATATTTTACCCTTTTGCCTAAGAAGCCTTTACCTGTGGTTATTGATTCAAATACTCTTGCTAATATTGATTCACTATCCCAAAGAACAAGGCTGGTTCCATCTGTGAAATTAGATACCATGGAGGGAGATTATTTAAAACTGGTCCATAGATTAAGTTGGAAAAACAGCTATTATCTTTTTTTTGATAATATATTGACCAACGAAAATATAAATAATTATTATGGTCCATTTTACACAGATCCCAGGGGCTTAAGGAATAGAGTGCAAGTGAATACGCTTGATAATTCTATATACATTCAGTCACAGGTAGGCAAAAAATGGTTGATTGATTTTGAAGCCGGACTTTCACAGCAAATTCATTTTCTAAAACTCGAACCTGGGGATTCTACGGTTCATAACCTGGCTTTAGATGGTTCAGCTGCTTTAAAAATTAAGGAGAAATTATCAATCACAGGAAAGGCAAACATTCAATTACTAGATAATAGAGGGGATTATTTTATTTCAGGTGATATGAAAATAGCTTTAGGAAAAATTGGGAATATGCTGGTTACAGCATTTAATCAATTATCAAGTCCTGATTTGATGCAAAAACAATTTTATGTTTCTCAGCGTAAAATTTGGGATAATGATTTTAAGAAATCTTTGACAACCCAGCTTGGTGGAGAATTCGAAATAAATAAGACGAAAAGTACCTTTGGTTTAACGGTATCTCTCCTAGATCAGGCAATTTATTATAACCCCAAAGGTCAACCCGATCAAATCGATGCCTCTGTTTCCGTCTTCCAATCGAGCTATAAACAACAGCTAAGATTTGGAAAAATTAACTGGGAAGGCGTTTTTGTTTTTCAATTAACAAATCGTAATGATGTTATTTCCCTGCCACGTTTATGGACTCGGCAAACCATTAGTTTAGATACAAGATTATTTAAAGTGTTAGAATCCAGGTTAGGGGCAGAGCTTAGATTTTTCACTCCATTTTCAACTTATTATTATTTTCCGTTGACGGCACAATTTCAAATAAATAATGGAGTGCCTGCTTCTCCCTATCCTTTAGTTGATGCTTTTGCCAGTTTTAAAATTACAAAATTTAGAATCTTCCTTAAATTTGAAGATATGGCAAGTGCATTTATGCAAACCAGGTACTCCCAGGTTTACAATTACTATATGCCAACAGGAGGACTTCGCTTTGGATTTAAATGGAGATTCTTACAATAATCAATTAATGCTTTGGTTGTAATATCCAGGATATGGCAAAAGTTCCTGCTGCCATCAATACTGCCATAGGCGTACCAGGTTTTACCAGCATTAGTGCGGTACCTAAAAATAATAGAGCAAATAGCTGATAATAATGTGCATCTAAATTGGAAGGCAACTTACTTTGAATTTCAGTAGTTTGGTTGTTTTCTTGCCCAATCTGACTTAATGATTTATTTAATCGGAAGATAACAACAGGTATAATCAGGAGCGTGGCAATAATAGAAATATCTAACCAGCCTAAAAACCAGCCCCAGCCTTCATTGATTAAACCTACACCTGAGATACTTAGCGCAATGGCACCCAATGGAATGAACCACTGAGCCCAGATAGAAATTCTCCAATGGATTTTTCGTTCCATGGAAGGTTTCTTGATAGCCGCTTTTGCCATGAATAATGATAACAGGGCACCGCCCCATAAAAAGATAGTTCCTAAGATATGTAATCCGTAAATTTTGTCGTGCAGGGTCATTTTATTAAATTTGAAGCAAAATACAATTAGATTTTGTCAAGTTAAAATCAAAATAAATTAATCTTTTTTCCAGGCAACAAGGGCGGCAATAAGGGCTAGTAAACCCAATCCATTAAAAGCAACCGACAATGAGAATAATTCCCCAATCATACCTATTAAAGGAGGCCCCATGAGAAAACCGATGACCCCGGATGTGGCTATCCCTGCAATGCCAATCGTTGGATTTTCAGGTTTTTGCAAAGAAGATAAAACAAATAATAAGGGTACGATAATGGAAAATCCAATACCAGTTAAAGAAAAACCTGTTATAACTCCTGACATAAAGGGTATATTTGCGGCAATAAGGAGACCTATTGCTCCAATTAAAATACCATAACGGACTAAATTGTCAGGGTTAAAAAATTTACGAATATAGTCTCCTAAAAATCGTCCAATGGCCATGGAAATCGAGAATCCTGCATAACCGAGCGTACTCCACAGGATAGGTGCTTTTAGTTCGTCTCTTAGATAAAGTGTACTCCAATCGGTTACTGCACCTTCACAAACCATAACAATTAAACCTATTATCATTAGTTTTAGCAACCTTGGCTGGGGAAGGCTGAATTTTTTTTTGTCAGCATGTTTAGGTAATGGTTCTAAAATCAGGAAGTATTTATAGGCAAAGGCAACATAAATAGCAATAAAAATTCCGATGAAAAGCAAATGAGTGGTGAGTGGAATTTTAGCTGTTGCAAATAGGCCGGAACTTATGATTCCTATAAAACCACCTAAACTATACATGCCATGACAAGTTGATAAAATAGGGGTATTCAATTTTGCTTCCATTTGACTTGCTGCCGCATTTATGGAAACATTTAACCAGCTGTTGGCAGCACCCATAAAAAATAATACAGTGGTTAATGTCCATTGTTTGGTAGCAAATGGAATGAGGGAAATCCCTAAACATAAAATCCAGCTGCTTCCAGAAATGACTATCGCTGGTTTCCATTTTTGACTTAAAGTAGCTGCAATTTGAGCTCCTAAAAAAGCCCCGGCAGCCATTCCAAAAAAACAGAGACCTAAATCGCTTTCAGTCAATCCCAGTAAATATTTTGTTTCTGGTATTCGCCCAATCCAGTTTCCAAATCCTATACTTAAGATTGCAAATCCAAAGGTAATGGGAAAAAGGACAGGATTCTTTTTGCGCAGACGCCAAATAACAAACATTTTTTCGCAAAAATAACCTTTCTGTATTTAATTCCAAGAGGAATAGGGCAAACTATGAAGCTGTTTTTATCGTTTCTCTTAGTATGAAACCACTTTTAGAAAAAATTAATCCAGGCTTCGGGAACTCTTTTACCATGAGATCTTTCATTCAGTCGCCTGACAAAGAAAGGCCGCATTGGCATTTTCACCCTGAATTTGAAATAGTTTACATTAGCCATGGGAAAGGTAAGAGACATATTGCAAACCATATCTCCTATTACACAGAGGGCGACCTTATTTTTTTAGGTCCTAATTTGCCCCATTTCGGTTTTACTGAGGAAATGTCACCAGGTGAGATTGAAATTGTTGTTCAGATGGAAGAAGGGTTTTTAGGTAATACTTTTTTTTCCCTTCCTGAAATGACTCTTATAAATCAACTTTTCGAAAGAGCTAAAAAAGGGATAATTTTCAAAGGTGAAACAAGAAAAAGGGTAGGAGAATTGCTCATATCATTATTGGAAGAAGATAGCTTTAAAAAACTGATTGGTCTTTTAAATGTGCTGTATATGATGGCAAGTTCCGATGAATATGAGTTACTGCAAGTTCAAGGTTTTTCTTTGGAGGTTAACGCGCAGCATCTTTCCCGAATGGAATCAATTTATAAATATGTAGATCAAAACATAGGAAATGAAATACAGATAGAAACTGCGGCAGAAAGGGTAAATCTTTCATTACCAGCCTTTTGCCGGTATTTTAAAAAATTAACTGGTAAGACATTTACTCATTTTGTCAATGAGGTGCGAATCGCAAAGGCGGCAAGTATGTTAAAAGAGGAACATTTATCTATTTCAGATGTTTGTTTTTCCTGTGGATTCAATAATTTATCTTATTTTAACAAACAGTTTAAACAAATAACTGGTTTTAATCCAAAAGCTTACAGAGCTGCAAATAAGAAAATAATTTCAGACTAATAAGATTATCATGATTTTTCTCAACAGAATGACTTTTAAGTACAACGTATTAATCTTTTTAATAGGGAATTTTTTTCTTTGTTCCTGTGTAAATTCGGAAGTAAAAAAGAATCTTTGTCAAAACTGGGGGTACAACTTAGTGGCAACCAGATTCGAACTTGAAAAAAGAGAAGCATCTGATAAGACTAAAGAATTAATGGAGACCTGGATGCTGGAAAAGCAATTTACAGAACTTAAATTTTCAAACGATGGTACTTTCCAAATGAAATGGAAAGATTTAATAACTAATGGAACTTGGAGATTTAAAAAAAGAGGAGAACAAATTCAAATTTTTATTGAAGAACAAAAACAATTATTGTCTATTGATTTGATTACACCCGACAGTTTAATTTTGACGCCAATAACAGAAGAAGATGAATTTACCAGAGTTCTGTTAGCTAAGAACTCATAAACATACGCTCCAGTTCAGCTTTTTTGGGTTTAATTTTTTCTGTTTCTAACCAGTTGTTTAAAACTTTATAATCCACCTCATTATATTCATAGATACTCCAGTCGTTGTAAACAAACTCCAGAGCTGTAAGGCTTTCAACCCAATCACCAGAATTCATGTAGGTGATTTCTCCATGAGCTGTTTTTACCTTTTTTAGTTGAGCCTTGTGAATATGACCACAAACGACATATTGGCAACCTTGTTTAGCGGCTACATCAATAGCTGTTTGTTCAAAATCGTCTACAAATTTCACTGCCTTTTTGACACTTTCTTTTACTTTTTTTGCAAAAGACTTTGGGCTTAATCCGATAGATACTCTTATTCTATTTATAAACCTATTAAAAACAATGAGCCAGTCATAACCCTTTCCACCTATTTTAGCCAAAAAGGGCGATAGATTTATAGAAAAATCAAATACATCACCGTGAAAAATGAGATATTTTTCCCCTCTAATTTCTAGTTCGAGCTTATCTCTTAAATGTATATTGCCGTTGGTAAAATCTGTATAATGCCTTAAGGCATCATCATGATTTCCAGTTATATAATAAATATCAGTCCCTTTTCCTGCCATTTTAAGTAACTTTTGAATTACCTTTAAATGATCACTCGGAAACCAACTTTTTTTAAATTGCCAGATATCAAGGAAATCGCCATTTAGAATTAGGGTTTTTGGTTTGATGCTCCCTAAATAATTGAGAAGCTCTTTAGCGTGACAACCATAAGTACCCAGATGAACGTCTGATATTATAGCAATATCTAAGTCTCTTTTCATATTATGAATTATCTTACAATAATCGTGGGTTAATGTTAATTGAATGTAAAAATTATATTATGAAATAATTAAAACGAGAATTTTATATTGAAATTTGGGGTTATTCCGAGCATTTGAAGCTCTGTGCCTACTACAAGTTCTTTTGAAGCAGATGATTTTAGATTTGCCGGTAACTGGAAAATATATTGACGGTATTTAACATTTTTTCTATTAAATAAATTAAATACAGACGCTTCAAAGGATAAGGATTTATTATTTCCAAAATTAAACTGAAAACTTGTTCCAATATCAAATCGGTGATAATCATCTAAATAACTTAATCTGTCTAATGGGTTTATTAAATCCCGATTATTGTTTGGCATATTATTATTTGGATTCCCCGGATTTGGTCTGGGATTATTTTGCATCCTGCCATTATTTTCTAATAATCTGACCAAATCTGTATAAGGTTTTCCACTTGCAAAATGGTAAGCAGCAAAAAAATCAAAATGACCAAGCCGGACATTGCCATTTATTTTAAGTTGATGTCTTCTGTCATTGGGGGAGGGAAAGGACAAACCATTGGCAATTTCCTTAAATTTATGAAAGGATTTGCTAAGTGTATATGCAATCATGCCGTTAAAATATTTTCCGGTATGACGAATAAAAAAATCTATTCCTTTGGTACTTCCAGAACCATTATATAAAGTAAAGCTGGGCGGTCTTTGAATACTATCTGGATTATTCACATTGTTAATGGCAAGCGCCTGTTCTAATACCCCTTTGCTGTTTTTTTGATAGCATTCAATATCAAATTCCCATTTTTCCCATTTTGCCTTTGTACCAAACATTGAATTATTACTGATTAATACTGGAAACTGATCATTGCTCATAATCCAATAACCATAATTACGACCGTATCGGTCTTCATGGTTTAATTGTCTAAGAAATTGGTAATACCTCCCAAATGAACCCTTAAAAGTAAAAGGAGAATTTAACTTACGGTAATTAATATCGATACTGGGGGAAATATAAATATTTTGTTTATACACGTTTAATCTACCTCCAATATTAAAAGTCCAATCTATTAGTTGTTGGTTTAATTCTGCAAATGCAGCTGATTGCCATGCATTATTTTGACCTGATAAAGGCTTAATTTTATCTTGTTTTATATCGTATATCACCTGATTATTGGAAGCTTGAATGCCATATATCCATGATTGTTTTTTTGATATCTCATATCGGCTTGTCCATTTTATATCCTTGCCTGAAACCTTGTTGAAATGGGTGTTTTCGAAATTAAAAATTTTATATACTTTTTTGTCTTCTACAAATTTAAAATCATTAGTAATGGAAGCATTATTTTGAAAATCAGTTACTGATAAAAGCAGCGAATGTTGCCATTTTTCAGAGGGATTTAAATTCCAGATTAAAGAGGTTCCCAGATTATTCCAGTTTGTATATTCTTTAAAATATTCCTTGCGATAGGTATAGGAATTAACCATTTCAGTTTTTATAGATTTATTATAGGAATAATCTAACTGGTCGAATCCATAAAATAAAGCAAGTTGTAAATTTTGTTTAGCGTTAATTTCCCAGTTCCATTTTCCCTGTAAGTCATAAAATTTAAAATTTGGGTTATAACTTGAAATTTCTTGTGTAACGTTAGCTTTAGGATCAATAGGCCTTATTAATGGTGTCAAGGTTTGTTCTTGAAGAGCACCAAATAATTTAGAATCACCCAGATTTCCATAAGTAGTTCTTCCAGATAATAAAATGCTTTGTTTAGAAGTAATATGACCCTGAAGGACAGCCTGAGAAGTCAGTAAATTACTACTTATTTTTCCGCTTAAGTTTAAATTTTCGTTGGGGGATAAAGAATTCATTTCTATAACCGAGGAGGTTTTACCTCCATAAAAAACAGGCAAAGCATTTTTAAACAGCTTAACTTCTTTGATAGCATCTGAATTGACAAGACTAAACATCCCTGAAAAATGAGTCACGTTATAGAGCGTAATT